>OKSB01000423.1_pt1 | contig 47030 bp, 38 predicted proteins | sample 1601171 | NCBI WGS metagenome assembly OKSB01 (sample SAMEA3541496, study PRJEB24748) | human gut metagenome | biome: human gut; feature: human-associated habitat; material: faeces | place: China | collected 2012 | reverse complement strand
TACGGATAGCGACAGCAATTTCCCCGGATCACATTTTGCGTAACCAATTGCCGCCTTTATCCGTAGGGCTCACAAGTTCGCCTGCGGCCAAAGCAAGGCGAGTCCTGGGCTGAGGGAACATATTCAAACAGATCCGGCCTTCGTACGGGGCGAGCCTGACGCAGGCAGAGGGCGAAAGGACAATTTAAAAACAGCCCCTAGCGGCGCACGCGCGCCCGAATGGCCGCATCCCCCAGATGGTGCAGAAAACGCACCCGCCAGAGATAGCAGCAGGCCCCAAAGCTCAGCGCCGTAATGTAGGCGATCCAGAAACCCGCCGGGCCCATGGCCGGAACGATCCAGTTCGTGCGGGCCAGGGTAAAGCCCAGGGGCAGGCCGATGACCCAGTAGGCCAGAAAGCAGATCACGCTGATGATCCGCGTGTCGTTATAGCCGCGCAGGACGCCCAGAGCCACGGTTTGCAGGCCGTCCACCACCTGATAGCAGGCCGCGTAGAATAAAAGATGCGCGGCCAGGGCCGTGACCACGGGATCATCGTTGTAAATCCGCACAATGCCGTAACGGAAGGCCACCGTGCAGACGGCGATAGCCAGAGCGAACAGCACACTCAGGCCCAGGGCCGTGTGCGCGGCCACCCGGGCCTGCTCCATTTTGTCCGCGCCCAGGCAGTGTCCCACCCGGATGGTGGCGGTCATGCCCAGCGCCAGAGGAAACATGAACATCAGGGTGCTGAAGTTGGTGGCGATCTGATGCCCGGCCACGGCCACCGTGCCCAGTGGGGCCAGCAGAATGGCTGTCACGGCAAAAAGCGAGACTTCAAAGAACAACGCCAGAGCGCTGGGCAGGCCGATGCGCAGGATACGGAGAATCAAGGCCGGGTCGAAACGCGGATAGTCCGGGGCGGAACCGTCCCTTTGGCGCGCGGCGCGCCGGGAAAACAGAGGCGCGTAGATGGGGTGCAGATCCCGATACTGCGGGTCGCGGCGCAGATAGTAGAACATGGCCAGGGCCATGAACCAGTAACAGAGCGCCGTGGCCACGCCGCAGCCCACCGCGCCCAGGGCGGGCAGGCCGAATTTGCCGTAAATCAGCACATAGTTGCAGGGCACGTTGAAGGTCAGACCCAGCATGCCGATGATCATGGCCGGGCGCGTGCGCGAAAAGCCCTCCAGGAAGCTGCGCTGGTTGACGAAAAGCATGAAGCCCGGCATGCCCCAGAGAATGGCCCGCAGATAGCCCCCGGCCAGGCGGGCCAGCTCCGGCTCCAGACCGAAGGCGGCCATGTGCCAGGACACGGCGTAAAACAGACTCATGAACAGCACGCTGATGCCGCAGGTGAGCCAGATGCCCTGGCGCAGCAGATGCGCCGCGCCGTTGCGGTCCCCCGCGCCCACCATCTGGGCGGTCAGGGGCGGCAGCGCGAACAGGCTGCCCAGGCCCAAAAGGGAAAGCGGCGCCCAGATGGAACCGGCCACGGCCACGGCGGCCATATCCTCGGCGCTGGCCTGGCCGGTCATGGCCGTGTCCGCGAAGTTCATGCCCACCTGGGAAAGCTGGGCGATAAAGATGGGCAGACCGATGGCGTAGAAACGCCGGGCCTCGGTCCAGGAAAAAAAGCGTCGGCTCATATGCGGGGCCTCTGAAAAAATAAAGTGTACTTTCCGGCCGGCGCTCCGGCCAGTCGGCGGCAATGCGCCGCGGTCCGCGCCTGCCGTGAAAAAATCGGGCGAGATCCACAGGGCTCCACAGGACGATGACGAGCATTGCCTTGTCAGGCCATATGGGTGGGCGGTTTGTCCGAAGGCGCTTTGCGGGACAAATTCCGGGGCCGTCTCCCAAAAGACGGATCAGAGCAGTGCAAGTGTCAAATACTCTGGGCTCAGCTCTCCCTGCAAGAAAACAGCCAGGCACGGCCTAAGAGGCAAAAGACGCTCTCAGGAGAAGCCCCCTGGGGCTGTTAACACTATAGAATTTTTGTTCGCCTGCAAGGCGAGATAAACCCGCTTTAAGGGAGTGTACTCTTGCCTCAGTCGTTGCAGCGAAGCTGCTTACGAATGAGGACAGAGCGATCTGGTACTCGACCGAAAAAGCAGGGAAAATCTGACGCAGCAGGCGGGCAAAAATGCATAGCGTCAACAGATCCTAACGCAAAAACAACCCCTCATCGGGAATCCGTCGCCCTTCCAGGGCGGCGGCGCGGCCCACCAACAGTTCAATGGCTTTCCGGCCCGCCTCGCCGAGATCAAGGCTGTAGTCCGTGACAAAGGTTTCGATATGGGCCCGGGTCACGGCGTCGTCCAATTCCTGGGCGTGGGAGCGGATAAAATCCCGCGAGGCCGCGGGATGGGCGCGGGCGTAGCGCAGGCTTCCGGCTATAGCCGCCTGCACGGCTTTGGCGGTTGCCGGAGGCACGTCGCGACGCACGGCAATGGCTCCCAGCGGCAGCGGCATGTGGAACGCGCCTTCCCACCATTCCCCCAGATCCAGAATCCTGGTCAGGCCCATGCGTTGATAGGTGAAACGCCCCTCGTGGATGATCACGCCCAGGTCCGCGTCGCCGCGCGCCACGGCGGGCATGACTTCGCTGAAAAGCATCTCCCGGCGCGGCCCCTGAAAACCGCCGTGCAGGGTGAGCAGCAGGTTGGCTGTGGTCAGCAGGCCGGGCACGGCCACCCGCGCCGTGGCCCAGGCTTCCGGCGGCAGCGCTTCGCGGGCCACCACCAGCGGGCCGCAGCCCCAGCCCAGGGCCGCGCCCGAGGCCAGCAGGGCGTAGTCGTCCATGATCCGCGCGGCCGCGCCCAGAGACATCTTGGTCACGTCCAGTTCCTTGCGCCGGGCCAGGCCGTTGAGTTCCTCCACATCGGCCAGATGCGGCCTGAAGGCCACGGGCGCGGGCACCAGGCCGTGCAGCAGGGCATGGAAAATAAAAGTGTCATTGGGACAGGGCGAAAGGCCCAGGGAGAGCGTTTCAGACATAGGGGCGGACATTTTTTTCCTCACATTGACAGCGCACGCCGGGCGGGCTTAGTCTTGCCGACGGCCGTTTTGGCCGCCACTCCAGCGTACAGGACTTGCACATGCTTGACGCCGCACACTACGCCGCACTGGGCCTTTCGTCCATCCATGAAAAAGTGCTGGCCGGCCAGCGTCTGAGTTTCGACGACGGCCTGGCCCTGTTCAGCTGTCCGGACATCACCGCCGTGGGGGCCCTCGCCCTGCACGTACGCCGCCGCCTGCACGGCGACGCGGCCTTTTACGTGGTCAACCGGCAGATCAACTATACCAACGTCTGCGTCAACGGCTGCACGTTCTGCGCCTTCCGCCGCGACGAGGACAGCGAGCCCGGCGCGTTCCGCCTGAGCAAAGAGGATATCCTGGAGCGGCTGCGCGCGGCCCGGCAAGGCTCCCTGCACCTGGACGAGCTGCACATCGTGGGCGGCTGTCATCCCAAACTGCGCCTGGGCTGGTTTGAGGACGTGCTGCGCACGGTGCGGGAAGTCTACCCCGACCTGCCGCTCAAGGCCTTCACGCCCGTGGAAATCGAGCATTTCGCCAGGCTGGAGGGCATCAGCAGTCTGGAAGTGCTCCAGCGCCTCAAGGCCGTCGGTCTGGTCATGATGCCCGGCGGTGGCGCGGAAATTTTCGACGAGGAACTGCGCCCGCAAATCTGCCCGCACAAGGCCGACGCCAAGGCCTGGCTGCGCATTTCCGGCGAGGCGCACGGCCTGGGCATCAAGACCAACTGCACCATGCTTTACGGCCATCTGGAAAATCACGCCCAGCGCGTGGACCATCTCTGCCGTTTGCGCGAGCAGCAGGACAAAAGCGGCGGCTTCACCTGTTTCATCCCGCTGCCCTTCCTCACTGAAAACAGCCGCCTCAAGTTGCCCGAGGACCGGCTGGGGCCCCAGCGCGGGCTGGACCAGCTGCGCACCGTGGCCGTGTCCCGGCTGATGCTGGACAACATTCCGCACCTCAAGGCCTACTGGATCATGATGGGGCCCAAACTGGCCCAGACCGCGCTCTGGTACGGGGCCGACGATCTGGACGGCACCATCGTGGAGGAGCGCATCGGGCATATGGCCGGGGCCGAATCCGCCCAGGGCCTGACCATCCCGGAGCTGGAAGACATGATCCGCCAGTCGGGCTTCAGGCCGGTGCGGCGCAACGCCGTTTTTGAAACCATGTTGCCGGACGCCCCCGGCGAAAGCAGACACGCGGAGGCGCGCTCATGAATTTCGCTCCCGCCCACAGCCCTTTTGAGGAAAACGCGCCCGAATTTGCGGATGTCCGCGAGGCGGCCGCGCTGGCCGCCGCCGGCCAACGCCTGGACCGCGCCGCCGCCGAAGCCCTCTACTACAAGGCCAGCCTGCACACCCTCGCCGCTCTGGCCCACGCCATGCGCCTGCGCCTGCACCCCGAGCCGGTGGTGACCTATGTGGGCGACCGCAATATCAACTATTCCAATGTCTGTGTCTGCGGCTGCCGTTTCTGCGCCTTTTTCCGTCCCCCGGAAAGCGGCGAAGGCTATGTCATCAGCCGGGAGGAACTGGCCGAAAAGGTGGAGGAAACCCTGCGCCTGGGCGGCACCCAGATTCTGCTCCAGGGCGGGCACCATCCGGACCTGCCTCTGGAATGGTATGAAGACCTGCTGCGCTGGCTGCGCGAAACCTGGCCGGAACTGCACATTCACGCCTTTTCGCCGCCGGAGATCTTTTTCTGGTCCGAAAAATTCGGCCTGACCGTGCCTGAAGTGCTCCGCCGCCTCAAGGCGGCCGGGCTGCACTCCCTGCCCGGCGGCGGCGCGGAAATACTGCATAACGAAGTGCGGGCGCGGGTTTCGCCCAACAAATGCACGGCCGACCAGTGGCTGATGGTCATGGAAGAAGCCCACAAACTGGGCATGCGCACCACGGCCACCATGATGTTCGGCCATGAGGAGGAACCCTCCCACCGGCTGGACCACCTCTTTGCCGTGCGCGCCAGCCAGGACCGCACCCACGGCTTCACGGCCTTCATCCCCTGGACCTTCCAGCCCGCGCACACCCGCATCCACTGCGCGTCCCTGCCCGCTCCCGCCTATCTGCGGCTGCTGGCCGTTTCGCGCCTGGTGCTGGACAACGTGCCCAATATCCAGTCCTCCTGGGTGACCATGGGGCCGCAGGTGGCGCAACTGGCGCTCTTCTACGGGGCCAATGATTTCGGCTCGCTGATGATCGAGGAGAACGTGGTGGCCGCTGCGGGCGTGTCCTACCGCCTGAGTCGCGGGGAAATCCACAAAATCATCCGCGCGGCGGGCTTCACGCCCGTGCAGCGCACCATGAACTACACGCCCGTGCGGCCCTAGCCCGAGGTTTAACCATGAGCACCCCCCACGTCCTGCGCATGGGCCGCATCAGCTATCTGAACGTGCTGCCCGTGTATCATCCCCTGGAAGCGGGCATCCTGCCCCACGACTTCGAGCTGGTCTCCGGGCCGCCCGCCCTGCTCAATGAGATGATGTCACGGGGCGAACTGCACGTCTCGTCCTGTTCCTGCTTCGAGTATGCCCGGCGGCCCGAGCGTTACTATCTGGTGGGGGATCTCTCCATCGGCTCGCGCGGCCCGGTCATGAGCGTGCTGCTGCTCTCGCGCCTTCCTGTTGAAGAGCTGGGCGGGCACGAGATTCTGATCAGCGGCGAAAGCCACACCTCCGTGGCCCTGCTGCGTTTGCTCATGCGCGACCGCTACAAGCTCGACGTGCGCTTTTCCACCGGGCCGGTCACTCCGGCCCTGCGCTCGGACAACCCGCCCACGGCCTTTCTGGCCATCGGCGACGAAGCCCTGCGCCTGCGCAACCATCCGGACTATCCCTACCGCCTGGATCTGGCCGAAGCCTGGCGTGACTGGACAGGCCTGCCCTTCATTTTCGGGCTCTGGGTGGTCAGCCGGGAAGCCGCGGAACAGGGCCTGTTCAGCAGCGACCCCGGCGCCCTGCTACGCCGGGGGCGGGACTGGGGCCTGTCCCACATGGATGTGATTCTGGATCTCACCGGCCTGGGCTGCCCGTTGTCGCGCGAGGAACTGCGCATCTATTACCGCGACGGCCTAGTCTACAGCCTGGGCGAAGAGGAATTGCAGGGCCTGCGACTCTTTTACAAAAAACTCGCATCCGCGGACATGATCCCCGCCGCGCCGCCCCTCCGTTTTTTCAGCATGTAACATTGCGACCGCCATGACAAAGAAGCCGGGAGCGCTGATATGCGTCCCGGCTTCTTGTCGTACAGACCGCGTCTCCGCGTCCGTCGTCTTGCTTTTGGCGTCTACTTCATGGCATCGACAATGGCCTTGGCGCTGACCTGTCCCAGCACCTTGCCGTCCACCACCACTGCGGGCAGGCTTTTGACGCCGTAATAGCGGCAGAGCTGAACCGTCTGGTACATGTTCACATTGCCCGCATTATAACAGTATTTGGCCACCGCCAGTTCATCCTTGGCGGGCACGGGCGGGCGCAGTTTGGACAGGTACCCGTAATGAATGGGATAGTCCGTAGCCGTGGCCGTGGCGTCGTATTCATTGGTAAAGGGCTTCACGCCGCCGGAACGCTTTTGCGCCGCCTTGACTGCGTTCCAGCGTTCAAGGGCGTAGCTCAGGTAGGGCATGGCCTGGCCGGGCCGGGAATAGGAAACCCAGATGGCAAGGCCCATCAGGTCCGTGCCGTAATTTTCCCGGCTGTTGCCGAACACGGCGATCTTACACTGCTTGGGCGATAAAGAGCGGCTGGCCTCAACCACCGCATGCCAGACCTTTTCGCTCTGGGGCGCGGAAAAATCGAGCAGGACCAGGACTTCATGAGGGGCCTTGGGATCGCCGAAAACCACGGGATAGAGTTCCTGACGCCAGTGCCCGCGGTAAGCGGCCTCGCCCTCGATGCTCTGAGTGTGCGCGCCCATCTTGCCGAGCATCTGCGAGGCTTCGGCGGACATCAGGCGGGTGTTGGGCAGGCGGTCATGCATATACGGGTTGAAGGCATTGGCCCCGCCGCCCGGCGTTCCCGGCGCAAGGACGGCTTCCGTTTCCGCGCCGGGGGCGGGATCGCCCGATGCGGCGGTTCCGCCGGTTCCGGCCGCGCCGCAACCGGCCAGCAACAAACCCAGAAGCACTGTGGACACAAGAAGTCCGCGCATGATTCACCTCTTTGCTTAGAAAAATGACACAAACGCGCCGTCCGGCCCTGCCGGGGCGCGGTTCCGGATCAGATTAACTTTGAGATTTTACAATCTCAAAGTTTTGAAGACGCCCGCTTCGGCATTCAACAGCGCAAATAAATTGCGCTTATGCCTCGCGGCGGCCGTCTGCTCATGCAGTCGCCGGAGCAATTTCACTTTGAAATTGTTCCGGATCACGCTTCAGATCCGGCTGCTCCGTTGTCTGCCGCCGCGTCGAAAGAACGCGCGGCGTCCTCAAGATGGCGCAGCCAGATTTCGGCAAATCCGGCATATTCCGCCGTGCCCTTGAGCACCGGCACACATTGGCGGCCGTCGGCCTCAATGCGCGAACGCCAGGATTGCGCCTGTTCCCCGGCCATGTCCTGCAGGGCATGACGGCCCACCACCGAAAGCAGGGGCATAAGCCAGACCCGTTCCGACGTAAGTCGGGGCAAAATATCTTCCAGCACCACCGCGCCGTTCATGGTGCCCACATGCACGCGCGGGTCCAGGGCGCTCACGGCCTGTGCCAGGTCCCCATAACGGGCCACAGCCGCGTGCCGGGCTCCGTGCCCCATGAGCACCACATCCTCTCCGGGCGCGCGTTCCGGCGGCAGATGGCGCGTCAGGGCCAGAGCCGCCTGTGCCACATCCTCCGGCTCGGCCAGCAAAGGCGCGCCCACCCGGCAGACAAGGCCTTCTTGCGCGGCCACCTCATCCACGGCGGCGCAGACCTCGGCATGCTCGCGCCCGGGAATAGTCTGGAGCGGCTGCACGGCCACTTCGGTAAATTTTTCAAAACACAGCCGCCGCAAGGCCTTGAGCACGGAATCGCTTTTCTGCCTGGCTTTGGCCAGGCGTTCGCGCAGCAACAGCGAGGTATAGGCCCAGCGCACCGGCAGGCCGGGAAAACGCGCGCGCACGCGGGCGTCAAAATTTTTCAGGGCGCTCTGGCCCTGGGCGCTGCTCGCGCCGAAAGCCACCAGAAGAATTGCGCGTTTCATACCGCTGTGTTGTACGTCACTTGCCCAGGTCAGGCAAGGCGACTCGTGCCGCAACAGCGCCGTCCGCCGGAAACTCTCAGATATTGACCCGGCTCCCCCAACAAGGCTACAGTGCCCGCAACATGGTTACTCCGCCCGTTCCGTCGCGCCGTCAGGCCCCGGGGGCGGGAGAAGCCGGGGAGGTTCAGATGGCTAAGGCCTTGGTTCTGGGGGGCGCTACCGGTCTTTTGGGTCAGGCGCTCACACGCGTGCTCACGGAACGCGGCTGGCAGGTGGAAACCCTGGGCCGCGCCGACGGCAATCTGCTGGAGATGCCCTTTCTTGAGGAACGCCTGGCCAAGGCGGACGCGGACGCGGTGTTCAACGCCGTGGCCTGGACGCAGGTGGACGACGCCGAGGACCATCCCGAGGACGCCCTGCTCATGAACCGCACCCTGCCCGACGCTCTGGCCCGCGTGCTCAAGGCGCTGGGGCGGGGACATCTGGTGCATTTCAGCACGGATTTCGTCTTTTCCGGCCCGCATCAGACCCCCTGGCGCGAGGACGACGCGCCGCATCCGGCCGGGGTCTACGGCCGCACCAAACTGGCCGGCGAGGAAGCCGTGCTGCGCGTGCTGCCCGAACGAAGCTGCGTGGTGCGCACGGCATGGCTGTTCGGACCGGGCCGCAAAAATTTTGTGGACACCATTCTGGCGGCCTGCCAGAAACGCGACGCCATCAGCGTGGTGCACGACCAATTCGGTTCGCCCACCTACAGTCTGGATCTGGCCCAATGGAGCGCAAGCCTGGCGGAAAAGGAGGCCACGGGCATCTGGCACGCGGTCAACAGCGGCCAGGCCAGCTGGTGCGAACTGGCCTGCGAGGCTATTGCCCTGACCGCCGGACCCTGCCGTCTGGAGCCCATCGCCAGTTCCCAATGGCCCCAGAAGGCGCAGCGCCCGGTCTATTCCGTGCTGGACACCAGCAAGCTCAGCGAATTTCTGGGCAAGAAGCCACGCCCCTGGCCCCAAGCCCTGCGCGATTTTCTGTTCAGCGAATACGTGCCCGGCGCGCACGCCGACAAAGAGGGCACGCATTGAGCCGCAAACGTCCTTCCGGCGCCTGCGCCGCATGGAGGCGGCGACTGGCCGCCCCGGCGGTTCTGGCTACACTGGTCTGCCTGATGTGGGGTCTTTGGGCCACGCCGCTTTCAGCCCGCCCGCAAAATCTGCGGCAACTGTCCGAGATCACCAATAAACTGACCGAAACCAGCGTCAGTTACGGGGCCATTCCCGCGCTCTACCGCCCGCGCTACGACCGCGTGCAGGACGCGGATCTGAACATGAGCCAGGAGGATGTGGTCTTTGTGGTCATGCTGCCGGGCGGGCCGCGCATTTATCCGCAGCGCTTCATGGTCTGGCATCAGGTGGTCAACGAACTTATCGACGATGTGGCCTATGCCGTCACCTACTGCCCGATCACCGGCACGCTGATGGCCTACAACGCCTCCATGAACGGTCTGAACCTGATTTTTGATCTGGAGGGCCGCCTCTACGACGGCAACAGCGTGCTCATTGACCGTAATTCCGGCAGCCTCTGGCTCCAGGAGACGGGCATGGCCTTTGACGGACCGCTGCTGGGCCGGGGCATGCCCACCATTCCCGTGTTCTGGACGACCTGGGGCGCGGCGCGCCGGGTCTACCCCGACGCCCCGGTGCTGGCCCAGCCGCGCGGCAGCCGCCCCTACGGCCGCGATCCTTACGGGAGTTATCTCAAAAAAAACACATACTACAACAACGATATCCTGGTCTATCCGGTGCAGCGTCTGGACCGGCGTTTTGCCCGCAAAACGCCCATGCTCTGTCTGGAATACGAAAATTTTCTGTTGGCTGTCGATATCGCCTACGTCAAAAAGAAAGGCGCGGTGAACTTTTTTCTGGGACCGTCGGCCCTGCTGGCCGTGCATGATCCCCAACTGGACGTGGTCCGCATCTATAACCGCCAGATCTGGGCCGAGCCCTTTCTCTTCGTAAGCCAGTACGGCCGCCTTATGGACATCAATACGCGCAGCGTCTGGGATCCGGCCACGGGCAAGGCCCTGGACGGCAATATGCGGGGCGCGTCCATGAAGCAGTATTTCGGCGGCTATTCCATGTGGTTCGCCTGGTACAGCCTGAACCCGGAAACCCTTGTGATTCCCGGCCCCGGCGAAGTGCCCGCCGATCTGCTTTCGCTCACCCCGCCGGGCGTGGATGATCCGGCCGGGAAGAGCCCTCCGGCGAAGAACGGCGATGTGGCGGGTACGAGAAGCTCACAGCCGTAGGCTATCCGCTTCAGTCATCCACCAGTCCGTCTGCCAAGCGCAGCAAAACCGCCCCGCCGCCCAGCAGGGGCCGACGTTCCGACACGCGCAGGCCCGCCCGCTGGACGCAGCCTTCAAGACCGCCCTGCTTTAGAAAAGACGCAAACGCCGCGCCGCCGCGCCTACTTGGCCACAGGTCAGGCCAGAAGCCCAGCAAGGCGCGCGCCAGCAGACAGGCGGGCAGTTCCAGATTGCGCTCCGGCGGTTTGAAATCCGCCGCCAGCACTTCCCGCCCTGTCCGGGCGGCCAGGTTCAGCAGGGCCGCGCCCTCATCCAGAGGCAAGTACCACAGAGCGAATGCCAGGCGGATGTACGCCGCGCTTCCCGGAACCGCGGCCTGCAACCATGCCTTGGAAGGATTGAGCGGCCCGCTCGTCGGCATGTCCAGCGCCGCCTTTGGCCAGGGCACGCGCGCGGCAAGAAAATTTCGGGGAAAGCGGGGCGGCATGGAGAGAGTGTCAGTCACGCTCACGGGCTCCGTCAAGCCGCTTCAGCAGGGCCACGCGCACGGGGCCGTAGGTCGCGTTTTGCGGCAGGCCTTCCAGAAGCCGCCGGGCATGGCCGTCCTCCACAAACTGACGGCGGCTGGCCGCGAAGTGCATGTCGAAAAACCAGGTGCCGAGCAGCACGCGAAAGTCATTGACGCTGCGCAGATCGGCATAGGCCGCCACCTGTCCCGCCAGGGCCGCGCGCAACACCGCCTCTCCGGCCAAGGCGGGATCATCCGGCAGATTCAGGACCACGGTGGGACTGTACGGGCCGGGACCGCCCAGATGTTCATCCATGACCCGCAGAATATCCAGCTTGTCCGCGTCGCGCACCACATGGGCGGCCAGTTCCGTTTCGCGCGGCAGATGCGCGGGCAGGGAAAAGCGGTTGTGCAGGCCCACGGCGGCCAGCACGATCTTGCGCGTGGCGTTGTCTTCCCCGGCCAGACGCGCCTCGCGCTTGAGGATTTTCACGCCCAGCAAGCCGTGATTGCAGGATTCCCTGTCCCGGAAGGTATGATAGAGCAGATACTGCTCAAAGCGGGCCACGTCGTGATACAACGCGGCCAGCAGGCAGGCACGGGTCAGGGCGGCGTCAAAGCCTTCGCTGGCCGTTACGCGGCGGGCGTTGTCCAGTACGGCCATGGTGTGCCTGAGCTTGAGATCCATAGGCGCGGGGTCGCCCTGTTCCTTGGCGCGCTCTCGCGCGGCATAGGCCGCGAACCACTGTTCATGCGGGCTGATATCCGGATTCATGGCCTTGGATGTACGCCGGGGCGGCCCGCAAGGCAAGTCCGGGCCGGAAACCCGGTGTACTGGCGGCTTCAGGCCGCGTTGACGGTACCTGGGATTATTTTTAGCCTTACAGATTCTCCACTCAGCAGGAGGCCGCCATGCTCTATGCTCACAGCCTTCCGGATCAACCTGTTTCCCTCTGGCAGAGCCTTGAACAACATCTGCGGAAAAGCGCACAACGGGCCGAAACATTCGGACGCGCATTCGGCGCGGGCGATTGGGCCGCATTGGCCGCCCGGCTGCACGATCTGGGCAAGGCTTCGCCAGAGTTTCAGGCCTATATCAGCGGACAAGGCGGACGCCGCCGCATCGACCATTCCACCGCCGGGGCGCGCCTGCTCCTGCGGCATTGGAAGACTCGGGGAAAGGAAGGGGAACACATGGCCCTCTGGCTGGCCTATTGCATAGCCGGGCACCACGGCGGCCTGCCGGACCTGGGCGACGGGGCCTCGGATGCGGGCAGCCTGCGCTCCCGTCTGGACCCGTCCTATGCCGTTCCCGACTATTCCGCCGGATTGGATCTGGCGACGCCCGCTGACATTCCCCAACCGGGCGCTCTGCCCTTTCCCTTTCGCCTTTCCAGAGAACATGCCGCATTCAGCGTCAGTTTTTTCGTGCGCATGCTTTTTTCCTGTCTCACGGACGCGGATTTTCTGGATACGGAACATTTTTACGCTCCGGAGAATCGTCAGCAGCGTGACCGCTGGCCCTCTCTGGATACGCTATGCGAGCGGCTGCATGATTTTTTGTCCGCCCAAGGCTTTCTGCTCGCGACGTCTGGCGACAGCCCCATTGTAGCGGCCAGAAAAGAGATCCTTCAGCATTGTCTGAATGCCGCCGCGCTGCCGCCCGGCGCATTCACCCTCACGGTGCCCACCGGCGGCGGCAAAACGCTTTCCTCGCTGGCTTTCGCCCTGGAGCACGCCCGGCGGCATCATCTGGACAGAATCATTCTGGCGGCTCCCTACACCAGCATCATTGAACAGAATGCGCGGGTGCTGCGCGACGCCCTGGGCGCGGACGCCGTACTTGAACACCACAGCAACTATGTCCATCCCGTTGAGCAGGCGGCAGCGGACCAGACCGGGGAAAGCGACGCCCTCCAGGGGGCTGCCGCCCTGCCTTTCAGACTGGCCGCCGAAAACTGGGCTGCGCCGGTTATCGTCACCACGGCGGTGCAGTTCTTCGAATCTCTGTTTTCCAGCCGTCCGTCCCGCTGCCGCAAGCTGCACAATATGGCCCGCAGTGTGGTTATTCTGGATGAAGCGCAGATGCTGCCCGTTCCTTTGCTGGAGCCTTCGGTGCTGGCGCTGCGGGAGCTGACGGAGCATTATGGCGCAAGCCTTGTGCTCTGCACCGCCACCCAACCGGCGTTGTGCCGGGACGGCCCCCTGAAAAACGGCTTTGCAAAGAACAGCCTGCGCGAACTGATCCCCGCCCCACGGATGGCGGAGCTTTTCAAGACCTTCACGGCGCACCGGCGCCTGGCCATCAGCCAGCCGGGCAAACTGAGTGATGAAGAGCTGGGCCGCCGTCTGCTGCGGGAACATCAGGTTCTCTGCATCGTCAACAGCCGCGCCCAGGCCCGCGCGGCCTATGAAAGTCTGGAGCGGGACGATGACGCCCACTTTCATTTGAGCGCGCGCATGACTCCCCGCCACCGGCTGCTCGTGCTGGACACCATACGTCAGCGTCTGCGCCGGGGCCTGCCCTGCCGGGTGGCCAGCACATCCCTCATCGAATGTGGGGTGGATATCAGCTTCCCCTGCGTATACCGGGTCCGGTGCGGGCTGGACTCCGTGGCCCAGGCAGCGGGCCGCTGTAACCGCTCCGGTGAACTGCCCTCCGGCAGTCTGCATGTCTACACGCCGGAACGGCCCGTCTCCCGCGCGCAAGCCGATCTCTATCTGCGCGCCCGTTTTTTCAGTCAGGTGGCGGAAAAACATGCGGATATCCTCGCTCCGGAAGCTGTGGAAGCCTATTTCAGCGAACTTTACGGCTTCGCGGATCTGGATGCAAAACATCTGCTGAAAACACTGCGCGAAAAAAACAGGCGCTTTGCCGTTCCTCACATCTTTGATTTCCGCACCATGGATGCTCTCTATCAGCTTATCCCGCAGGACACGGTGCCGGTCATAGTCACGCACGGCGTAAACGACGGCGGCGATCTGGCGGAAAAAAGCCACGCGCTTGTACGTCGCCTGGAAACGGAATACCCGCCCGGCCGTCTGACTCTGCGTTTGCTGCAGGGCTTCAGCGTACAGGTATACCCATATGAGCTTGAACGGCTGCGCGCGGCAGGCAATCTGGAAAGGCTGCACGGCTGTTTTGACGTGCTGCGCAACGGCGCGGGTTATGATCCGAAACTGGGTCTACTGGTGGACGATCCCACCCGCCAGACTCCGGAGGATTGCCTGTTTTAATTTTATAAGCCCATTAATTAAATTATAGTATATACTTTATACAAAATTTTTGTTACAGGTTTCTGACTTAAGGGAGTTCTTCTGCCGGCGTCCTCAGGAAGAGAGGCGGCCTGTATACAGGCCACCTCCGTAACAAAGGAGGAAGGCAGGGGGCGGCGCAACGTGACGTGTAAACAGCGCCTGTGAAAGCTGGTCGGCGCATCAGTACGCGCCGTGGATTGAAATAATTATTGGGCTTAGAGCAATTTCACCGTGAAATTGCTCCGGCGGCTGCGTGAGCAGACGCCTGCCACGAGCTTCAGCCGTTGGCGGCTTGCCGCCTTGCCTTAAATGAGGGCTGAGCCTAGACAGCGGCCATCCGCGCACCTGCGCGCGGGCATTTCTGAAACGAGCAACGCCGGAACCCGGCATGTTCAGGAGGTACGCATGGCCTACGGCATAGCACTGCATGTCTGGGGTGAATATGCATTATTCACACGACCGGAGACAAAATCAGAGCGCATGTCTTACGAGGTTATAACACCGTCAGCGGCACGCGGCATTCTTGAAGCGATTCACTGGAAGCCGGCCATACGCTGGTTTATTGACAAACTGCATATTCTGAATCCTGTCTGTTTTGATTCCATACGCCGTAACGAGCTGGCTTGCAAAGGTTCGGCGCAAAATGCGTTACAAGCCATGAAAAAATCCGGTCCGCTGCATATCGCCGTTGAAGACGTGCGCCAGCAGCGGGCCGCGCTGGTGTTGCGCCGGGTGGCCTATGTGATCGAAGCTCATTTTGAACTTACGGACAAGGCCGGGCCGAGCGACAACGAGGGCAAGCATCTGGACATTTTCAACCGCCGTGCCAGAACCGGACAGTGTTTTCACCGTCCCTGCCTGGGCTGTCGGGAATTTCCCGCCCATTTTTCCCTGCTGGAGGGCAGCCTGCCGCCTTCGCAACTGACCGACGACGCGCCCCGCGATCTGGGCTGGATGCTCTATGACCTGGATTTCGCCCGCAATATGCAACCCATTTTCTACCGGCCCCGCCTGGTGGGCGGCGTCATTGACGTGGCGGACTGCCTGCGCAGATCCGGGGAGGCACGGCCATGATTTTAAGTCAACTGGCGGCCTTTTATCAACGCATGCTTGAAGAGACGGATGCGGAACTGCCCCGTCCGGGCTATAGCCGCGAGCTGATCGGCTTTGTGCTGGTGCTCACTCCCGAGGGCGAGTTGCGGCACATTCTGCCCCGCCTGGACGACAAGGGCAAAGCCCGGCCCATGCTGGTGCCCTCGCCGCGAAAACAGCCCGGCTCCGGCATCAGCCCCAATCTTTTCTGGGACAATACCGGCTACCTGCTGGGAGTGGACAACAAGGGCAAAGCCGAGCGCAGCGCCAAAACCTTTGCCGCCTTCCGACAGGCCCACGCGGCACTGGCCCGTGACACCGGCAATGCCCGGCTTGAGGCCGTGGCCGCCTTTCTGGAAGCCTGGCGTCCCGAGATGTTCGCCGGTCTGGACATCGGTGACCTTATTCTGGGCAAAAACGGTATATTTCAGATTGAAGGAGATCAGGGCTTTTTACATGAGCAACCGGACATCCGCGGCATCTGGGAAGAGCAGCGCCGCCCCTCCGGGGAGAAAGGCCTGACCGGCGTCTGTCTGGCGACAGGAAAAAGCGCGCCCATCGCCCGCATTCATCCGCCTATCAAAGGCGTCAGCGGAGCCAACCCCACCGGCGCGGCCCTGGTTTCCTTTAACTGCGACGCCTTTGAATCCTACGGAAAAAACCAGAGTTACAACGCCCCCGTAAGCAACGAGGCCGCCGAGTCTTATACCGCGGCGCTGAACTTTCTGTTGCAAAAGGACAGTGGGCACTGCCTGCGTCTGGGCTCCACCAGTCTCGTTTTTTGGACGGAGCAGCCCGGCCCGGCGGAAAAAATCTTTGCCTCCTGCCTGCTCTACGAGGACGGCGAGGCAGTGGAATGCGGCGCTGATACGGCTGAAGACAGGGAACTGCTGGGCAGGGCGCGCGCTGTCCTGCGCGCCGCGCGTGACGGGAAAAAACCGGCGGACAGCGATCTGGCGGCCCTGCGTGAGGCGGAAACGCGCTTTTTCCTGCTGGGCCTGAAGCCCAACCAGGCCCGCCTGGGCGTCAATCTGTGGCAAATCTCCTCGTTCGGGCAACTGCTGAACAACCTCAGCCGCCATTACCGCGATCTGGCCCTCGCGCCGCAGTATGCGGGCGATCCTCCCTTGCCGCCGCTCTGGATGCTGCTGCGGGAGCTGGCCCCGCAGGGCAAAACGGAAAATATTCCGGCCAGCCTGGGCGACGCCCTGTCCCGCGCGGTTCTCTCAGGCGGCCGCTACCCTGAAAATCTGCCGGCGATTGTCTTGCAACGCATCCGCGCGGACAAGAAGATTTCCTATTTGCGCACGGCGCTGCTCAAAGCCTTTCTGCTGCGCAACCATCCCTCACAAGGAGCCTGGACCATGGAACTTGACGACAACCGCAAAGACACTCCCTACCTGCTGGGCAGGCTTTTCGCCCTGCTGGAAAAAACGCAAAGCGACGCCGTGGGCGCGGTAGGCGCCTCCATCAAAGATCGCTACATCGGCGCCGCTTCCGCTACGCCGCTTCTGGTCTTCCCGCAACTGCTGCGCCTGGCCCAGCACCATATCGGCAAGGCGGGCTACGGCAAATATAACGAAGACAAAATAGCCGGGGTCATGCGGGGCATCGACGTTTTCCCGCCCCACCTGACCCTGCCGGAACAGGGAGATTTCTTTATCGGCTATTACCACCAGCGCGTCGCCAATTATCAGAAAAAGGAAAAGGAGTAAGTCATGTCCGCTCTTGCCAACCGTTATGAATTCGTGCTGCTGTTTGACGTGGAAAACGGCAACCCCAACGGCGATCCGGACGCGGGCAATCTGCCCCGCATTGACCCGGAAACCGGCTGCGGCCTGGTCACGGACGTCTGTCTGAAGCGCAAGATCCGCAATTACGTGGAACTGGCCAAAAACGGGGAGAAAGGCTTCAATATCTACATCCAGGAAAAGGCCGTACTCAACCAGCGCCATGAACAGGCCTACAAGGCTTGTGCCCTTGAGCCGGACAAAAACGGCAAACGCCTGCCCAAGAAAGCGGAAGACGCCGCCCGCGTGACGGCCTGGATGTGCGCCAATTTTTACGACGTGCGCGCCTTCGGGGCCGTCATGAGCACGGAAATCAATTGTGGGCAGGTGCGCGGCCCGGTACAACTGGCCTTTGCCCGCAGCGTGGAGCCCATTGTGCCGCAGGAGGTCAGCATTACCCGCATGGCCGTCACCAATGAGAAGGATCTGGAAAAAGAGCGCACCATGGGCCGTAAAGCCATTGTGCCCTACGGCCTCTATCGGGCCGAAGGCTATATCTCCGCGCCGTTTGCGGAAAAAACCGGGTTTGACGAAAATGATCTCGAACTTCTCTGGGAAGCGCTGCGCACCATGTTTGAGCATGATCACTCCGCCGCGCGCGGAAAAATGAGTTCACGCAAACTCCTTGTCTTCAAACATGCCAACCGGCTGGGCAACATGCCCGCACATGCGCTTTTCGAGCGCGTCACGGTAACGCGCAAGGGTTCCGGGACTGTTGCTGGTCCGGCCAGAGCTTTCAGCGATTACGACGTTCAGGTGCGGCGCGACGGTCTGGAGTCTGTCGAGATTCTGGAAAAATTGTAGGAAATGGAGTGCCCGCCCATGGACGAAGCGGACTTTGTGCCACTTTCCGCATTGCAGCATTATGCCTATTGCCCACGTCAGTGCGCGCTGATCCACCTGGAACAGATCTGGGAAGAAAACAGCCACACCGCCGAAGGCCGGCTCATGCACGAACGCGCTCACAGCGGGGAAAGCACGGCGCGCGGCCAGGTGCGTCTTGTGACGGATCTGCCGCTGCGCTCCGCCAGTCTGGGCGTCAGCGGCAAGGCGGATGTGGTGGAATTCAGGCGTTGCGGAAACACCTGGCAGCCCTATCCCGTAGAATATAAAAAAGGCTCGCCGCACGGACACGCGGAAGCCGACGCCGTGCAGGTCTGCGCACAGGCTCTCTGTCTTGAGGAAATGCTGTCAGTGGAGATCCCCGAAGCGGCGATCTTTTACGGAAGCCCTCGACGCCGAAGCGTTGTGCCTCTCACTCCGGACTTGCGCCGAAAAAGCGCGGCCATTGCTCTGGCCGTACATGAACTTTTCCGTAACGGCAAAACGCCGCTCCCGGAAGAACGGGGCCATTGCGCGGCCTGCTCCCTTCAAAATGCCTGCATGCCCGCATGTGTGGAAAAACCCGCGCTGGCCGCGCACTATCTTGAATCCCTGTGGAGTGAGCCATGAAACGCCACCTCAACACGCTTTTTGTGACAACGCAAAACACCTGGCTGTCCAAGGACGGCGAGTGCGTCAGCCTGCGCGCGGAAGGCCGGGAACTGGGCAAAATCCCCATCCACACCATCGGGGCGCTGGTCTGCTTCGGACAGGTCACTTGCAGTTCCTTTTTGCTCGGCCATTGCGCCCGGAACGGCGTCGCCGTGTCCTGGCTCACGGAAAACGGGCGCTTCATGGCCTCAATGCACGGGCCTACCACGGGCAACGTGCTGCTGCGGCGCGAGCAGTACCGCAAAACGGACAGCACGGAGGGGGCGGTTCCTTTGGCCCGCGCCTTCATCACCGGTAAGATTGTCAATTGCCGCACGGTGTTGCGGCGAGCGGCCAGAGAACATCCCGAGAACCACGCCGACGGCGGCCTGGCCCGAGTCTGCGAAAGTCTCACATCCTGTCTGCAACGTCTGCCCCAGGCGCGGTCGCTTGAAGAAATCCGTGGCCTGGAGGGCGAGGCCGCCGGAATGTACTTCAGTGTTTTTGACCGCCTCGTCTCCGTCAAAGCGAAAGGCATACACTTTGCCGGACGCAGCCGCCGTCCGCCGCTGGATGAGATCAATTGCCTGCTCTCCTTTTTATACACGCTGCTGGCGGCGGACCTGCGCGGGGCCATTGAAAGCGTCGGCCTTGATCCCGCAGTGGGCTTTCTGCATCGGGACAGGCCGGGCCGGCCGAGTCTCGCTCTGGATATGATGGAAGAATTCCGCCCTGTTCTGGCGGACAGGCTGGCGCTGACGCTGGTCAACAGAGGTCAGATCCGGGCGAAGGATTTTGAGCAAACCGCGTCCGGAGCGGTCCTCCTGAAGGAAAAAGCCCGCAAGGAAGTGCTGGTGGCCTACCAGGAGCGCAAACGCGAAGAGGTGCTGCATCCTTTTCTGAACGAACGCATGACCGCAGGCCTGCTCTGGCATATGCAGGCGCGCCTGTTGGCCCGGTATATCCGGGGCGAGATGGACGCCTATCCACCCTTTGTCATCAGGTGACGCATGCTTGTTCTGGTGAGCTACGACGTCAATACGGAAGATGCGGCGGGGCGGCGGCGGTTGCGGCGCATCGCCCGGCATTGCGGAAATTGGGGACAGCGCGTGCAGTTCTCTGTCTTTGAATGCGTTGTGGACCCGGCGCAGTGGAAAAGGCTGCGCGCGGCGCTGCTCAATGAGATGAATCAGGAAAAGGACAGCCTGCGCTTTTATTTCCTCGGCAGTGCGTGGCGAGGCAAGATAGAGCACCTAGGTGCAAAGCCGGGCTACGACCCAGAAGGCCCACTTATTTTCTGATGCGGGAACCTCAAGCTGACGGCTTTTCCCCGGCTGGTTCTCGATATGTATATTATCTTGAAATATAACATGAAAGTTTGTCGTTGTGCAAAAAAAATGAGCGTTCCTGACAGAATGCCTCCAAGATGCCCGATATCAGGCCCGTAAATCCTTTAGCCTCGCAGGCCAACGCCTGTCACAGTCGCCTCCCGTGCGGAGGCGTGGATTGAAACGGCTATCAGAATCGTTATGACGATTATCGTCAGCGTCGCCTCCCGTGCGGAGGCGTGGATTGAAACATACCAAGAACAGCAAGAGGATGAAGGCCAGCCTTGTCGCCTCCCGTGCGGAGGCGTGGATTGAAACCTAAATCGCTTGAAGAAGAGTTGGAGGGCTTTTTGTCGCCTCCCGTGCGGAGGCGTGGATTGAAACTCGCGATCGCGCGGCCTGGGGCCTGCCGCAGAGCGTCGCCTCCCGTGCGGAGGCGTGGATTGAAACGCTTCTGGAGCGCGCCGCCTCCCGCCCCATCTCGCGTCGCCTCCCGTGCGGAGGCGTGGATTGAAACGCGAGGCCACGGCAGAATATCAGCGCGACGAAGGTCGCCTCCCGTGCGGAGGCGTGGATTGAAACGCGCTATGGCCTTGGTTGGACGCGCCGTAGCACTCGTCGCCTCCCGTGCGGAGGCGTGGATTGAAACAGGGCCATGCGTATTGAATCAGGTGCCGAAGGTGCGTCGCCTCCCGTGCGGAGGCGTGGATTGAAACTGGCGGCCAGTGGAACAAGTACGCCAACATGCCCGTCGCCTCCCGTGCGGAGGCGTGGATTGAAACCTTCCGACCTTCCCCCCACCAGAGTCAGCCGCGACGGTCGCCTCCCGTGCGGAGGCGTGGATTGAAACTCTCAAAGACGGCACCAGCCTTGAACTAGCGTCGGCAGTCGCCTCCCGTGCGGAGGCGTGGATTGAAACTTTGCGCGAGCTGGCGCGCGAAATGGTGATGCGCGTCGCCTCCCGTGCGGAGGCGTGGATTGAAACTTTAACACCCAGCTTCAGGGCGCGCCCGTCATCGGGTCGCCTCCCGTGCGGAGGCGTGGATTGAAACGCTCTCACATGAGGCAGCATGAGCAAATGGCCATGTCGCCTCCCGTGCGGAGGCGTGGATTGAAACCTGACAAGGATGGTAACGGCGTCATAGATGCCCGTGTCGCCTCCCGTGCGGAGGCGTGGATTGAAACTGGTGCCCCATCAGTTCCGCAACGAACACCATTGTCGCCTCCCGTGCGGAGGCGTGGATTGAAACCAGAAAAGATTCGCAAAAAATTTGAAGTGGTACAGTCGCCTCCCGTGCGGAGGCGTGGATTGAAACGTTTTTGGGAGCATCATCTTCCGGTTTAGGCTCAGAAGTCGCCTCCCGTGCGGAGGCGTGGATTGAAACCGTATCCCAAAGGCGCGCGACGTCGCCACGCTCTGGTCGCCTCCCGTGCGGAGGCGTGGATTGAAACAGCATCATCGGCGTGCTTTTGCTGCTGCTGACATGTCGCCTCCCGTGCGGAGGCGTGGATTGAAACATTCGCACAACCCTCCTGCGTAAACACACACCTCGTCGCCTCCCGTGCGGAGGCGTGGATTGAAACTCGCTCTTCGGTGGACGGCTCCAAGATGACCGAAGTCGCCTCCCGTGCGGAGGCGTGGATTGAAACTTGCCAGCTCCCGGCTTCCCGCACTTGTCCAAGGTCGCCTCCCGTGCGGAGGCGTGGATTGAAACCTCACCTTCCTCACCTTCACCAGCTTCTCAAGCGGCGTCGCCTCCCGTGCGGAGGCGTGGATTGAAACGGGTTCGGTGGGAGATTCCTCCGCCGGAGCGGGCGTCGCCTCCCGTGCGGAGGCGTGGATTGAAACGCTTTCGGTCAGGGCCGTTTCCACGGCCTCGGGGTGTCGCCTCCCGTGCGGAGGCGTGGATTGAAACCAGAGCATTGACCCGGTCCAGCGTCTTGTTGATGGTCGCCTCCCGTGCGGAGGCGTGGATTGAAACTTCGAAACGTTGAAGAGCAAAGGCCTCGCGTAGGTCGCCTCCCGTGCGGAGGCGTGGATTGAAACATCGCCTGTACGGTCAAAAGCGAAAACAAGGTGGCGTCGCCTCCCGTGCGGAGGCGTGGATTGAAACTTGAGTTTGACGCGCAACATGCCCTTTGTGCAGGTCGCCTCCCGTGCGGAGGCGTGGATTGAAACGGCATAGACGCTGGCCAGCATGGACCTGGAATTGAGGTCGCCTCCCGTGCGGAGGCGTGGATTGAAACCGGTTCCACCTGTCGGATTTCCTCCAGCACCAGGTCGCCTCCCGTGCGGAGGCGTGGATTGAAACATAAATGCCCTTGACCACCACGCCCTCATTGTCAAGTCGCCTCCCGTGCGGAGGCGTGGATTGAAACGACCGCGCTGGGCGGAGTCTTACTAGCGGGCATCGGTCGCCTCCCGTGCGGAGGCGTGGATTGAAACTCTAAGTCAAGTCCCATTTTCGCCTCATTATAAGCGTCGCCTCCCGTGCGGAGGCGTGGATTGAAACGCTCGACTCCGAACCGAAATAGGCGGCCACGGCCTGGTCGCCTCCCGTGCGGAGGCGTGGATTGAAACACGCTCACGCTCCGAGAATTCAAACAACACATTGGTCGCCTCCCGTGCGGAGGCGTGGATTGAAACCATCAACGGCGCGCGCAACACTGCCAATCCCTACGGTCGCCTCCCGTGCGGAGGCGTGGATTGAAACTGGACCTCGCGGCCGTCAGTGATTTCCCTGGCCCGGTCGCCTCCCGTGCGGAGGCGTGGATTGAAACTGGACAGTCTATGCCGTACAGGCGGATCTTGATCCGGTCGCCTCCCGTGCGGAGGCGTGGATTGAAACCCAACTGTCTGGCCCCGCACAAGCGATGGACGGGCCGTCGCCTCCCGTGCGGAGGCGTGGATTGAAACATTGTAGGCTTCTTGCTGAGCGCGGGTCTTGCGGTGTCGCCTCCCGTGCGGAGGCGTGGATTGAAACGGTCCAGTCGCGCAGGCATTCGTTGATAAGTTCGCGTCGCCTCCCGTGCGGAGGCGTGGATTGAAACGACCGTGGCGACCGGCGCAAGCGCCACGCTGACGTCGCCTCCCGTGCGGAGGCGTGGATTGAAACTTGTGCGCTCATGGTTTCGTAGTCGGGCACTGTCTCGTCGCCTCCCGTGCGGAGGCGTGGATTGAAACGAGGCCATGACCGAAAACCTCGGAGGGCTGGGCATCGTCGCCTCCCGTGCGGAGGCGTCGATTGAAACTGTTTCCAACGGCGTATAGACGGTCAGGTTGCCGTGTCGCCTCCCGTGCGGAGGCGTGGATTGAAACAAAATTGGCGCTGGTCAGATCATCGCGCACGCAGGGTCGCCTCCCTGCGGAGGCATTGGCTGAAACAGCTTGCCGGAGACGGAGACAGTGGCTCAAGCCGTGGGGGGTCAGCTCCGCCTTGAGCCCCGCTCCGCCATTTGCTATAGACAGAGCGCACCCCTTCTTTCAGGAGCCTCCCATGTCCGATTTCGTCCATCTGCATTGCCATACCGAATACAGCCTGCTGGACGGCGCCATCCGCATCAAGGATCTCTGCGCCCGCGCCAAGGATTACGGCATGCCCGCCTGCGCCATCACCGACCACGGCAACATGTTCGGCGCGGCCTATTTCTACGCGGCCTGCAAGGATTTCGGCATCAAGCCCATTTTCGGCTGCGAGGTTTACGTCTGCCACGATCATACGGACAAGACCTCGGAACTGGCGCGCCGCCGTCACCACCTGATCCTCCTGGCCCAGAACGAGCAAGGCTATCATAATCTGGTCAAGCTGGTCAGCCACGGCTTTCTGGACGGTTTTTACTACAAGCCGCGCGTGGACAAGGAGCTGCTGCGCCGCTACGCCGAGGGCCTCACCTGCCTTTCGGCCTGCATCGCGGGCGAAATTCCCCGCGCCATCCTGGCCAAGGACATGGACAAGGCCTTGAGCCTGACCAGGGAATACGCGGACATCTATCCCGGCCGCTTCTACCTGGAATTGCAGTCCAACGGTCTGGCCGAACAGGAAGTCGTCAACAACGCCCTGCTGGAGATCGCGGAGACCGCCAACCTGCCCCTGGTGGCCACCAACGACTGCCACTATCTCAACGCCGACGACGCGGATGCCCATGAGGTTCTGCTCTGCATCCAGACCCAGACCACCATGGACGACCCCAAGCGCATGCGCTTTGAAACGCGCGAGCTCTACTACAAGTCCATCGAGGAGATGGAAAAGCCTTTCGCCCATGTGCCGGAGGCCCTCGCCAATACCATGCGCATCGCGGAAACCTGCAATGTGGAGCTGGATTTCGGCCACCACTACTTCCCGGTCTACCAGCTGCCCGAAGGGGCCAGCATGGAGTCCGAATTCCGCCGCCTGGCAGAGGAAGGCCTGGAAAAACGTCTGGAAAAGCACCCGGATCGCGAAAATATTGATCCGGCGCGCTACCGCGAGCGCCTGCAATACGAGCTCGGCGTCATTCTGGAAATGGGCTTTCCCGGCTATTTCCTCATCGTGCAGGAATTCATCAACTGGGCCAAGAACCACGGCATCCCGGTGGGGCCGGGGCGCGGCTCGGCGGCCGGTTCTCTGGTGGCCTGGTCCCTGCGCATCACCAACCTGGACCCCCTGCCCTACAATCTGCTGTTTGAACGCTTTCTGAACAACGAACGTGTCTCCCTGCCCGATATCGACGTGGACTTCTGCGAACGCCGCCGTGGCGACGTGATCCGCCACATGGTGGACACCTACGGCGAGGGCTCGGTGGCCCAGATCACCACCTTCGGCACCATGAAGGCCAAGGGCGTGGTGCGCGACGTGGGCCGCGCCCTCGGCATGACCTTCGCGGAGACGGACCGCATCGCCAAGCTGGTGCCCGACGACCTCAAAATGACCATCAAGAAGGCTCTGGACCTGGAGCCGGACCTGAGGAAACTCTATGAGGAGGACCAGCAGGTCCGGCATCTGCTGGACACGGCCCGCCGCCTGGAAGGCCTGGCCCGGCACGCCTCCACCCACGCCGCCGGGCTGGTGGTCTCTGACAAGCCCATGGAGGAATACCTGCCCCTCTATCTGGGCAAACGCGGCGAACTTGTGACCCAGTTCGACGGCCCCATGACCGAAAAGGCCGGGCTGGTCAAATTCGACTTTCTGGGCCTGAAGACCATGACCCTGATCCAGGACACCCTGGACAACATCAGCCTGCAGGGCCAGACCCCGCCGGATCTGGACAACCTGCCGCTCACGGACGCCGAGACCTACGAACTTTACGCGCGCGGCGACACGGACGGCGTCTTCCAGGTGGAAAGTTCGGGCATGCGCCAGTATCTGCGCATGCTCAGGCCCACCTGCTTCGAGGACGTCATCGCCATGCTGGCCCTTTACCGGCCCGGCCCGCTGGGTTCGGGCATGGTGGACGAATTCATCAAGCGCAAACACGGCCAGGTGCCGGTGGTCTATCCGCATGACTCGCTCACCGAATGCCTGCGCGATACCTACGGGGTCATCGTCTACCAGGAACAGGTCATGCAGATCGCCCAGATTATCGCCAGCTACACGCTGGGCGGGGCCGACCTGCTGCGCCGGGCCATGGGCAAGAAAAAAGCCGAAGCCATGGCCAAGGAGCGCGTAACCTTTGTGGCCGGGGCGGAAAAGAACGGCATCGCCAAGGAAAAAGCCAACGAAATCTTTGACTTGATGGAAAAATTCGCCGAATACGGCTTCAACAAGTCGCATTCGGCGGCCTATGCCCTGATCTCCTACTTCACGGCCTATCTCAAGGTGCACTATAAGGTGGAGTTCATGGCCGCCCTGCTCACCTCGGAAATGGGCAACCAGGACAAGCTGCTCAAATACGTCTCCTGCTGCAAGGACATGGGCATCGACGTGGTCCAGCCCTCGGTGAACCAGAGCCAGCGGGAATTCACGGCCCACGGCGGCCAGGTGGTCTTCGGCCTGGGCGGCATCAAGAACGTGGGCGACGAAGCCATTCGCGAAATTGTGGAGGCCCGCAAAGAAGGCGGCGACTACATTTCCCTGCTGGATCTCTGCTGCCGGGTCAATCTGCGCAAGGTCACCAAGCGCGTGCTGGAATCCCTGATCAAGGGCGGGGCCTGCGACTGCTTCAATGTTTCCAGAGCGGGCATGCTGGCCGCCCTGGAAATTGTGGTGGCCCGCGCCCAGAAAAAGGCCAAAGACAAGAGCTCCAACCAGGTTTCCCTGCTGGCCATGGCCCCGGTGGTGGAGGCCGCGCCCCAGCCCGGCGTGGGCCTGGACTGCCCGGAAGCCATGCTGCCGGAAATGGAGGACGACCTGAAACTGCGGGCCGAAAAGGAAGCTCTGGGCTTCTTCCTCACCAGCCACCCCCTGCAGCCTTACAGCCGCGAGATACGCCGCCTGCGTCTGACCACTCTGGAGGACGCGCGCGAGCTCTTCCCCGGCGCGGAAATCAACTGTGCCGTGCTGGTGACCACCATCAAGGAAGTGCTCACCAAGTCCAAGGGTGAGCGCATGGCCTTTGTGGGCGTGGAGGATCTCACCGGCCACGCGGAAGTGACTTTTTTCCCGCGCTCCTATGCCGAGGCCCGGGAGCTGATCCGGGCTGAGCAGCCCCTCTGTCTGACGGCTCGCCTGGACAGCCAGGGCGACGCCGCCCAGGATGCGGATGAGGAAAATACCGAGGACGCCCCGCGCGAACTCAAGCTCCTGGGCCAGAGCGTGCGGTCCCTGGCAGAAGCCTGCGGCCAGAGCGACACGCCGGTCTGCGTGCAGATTCCGGCGCACCGCCTGGGCCGTGAGGACATGCTGGCCCTGAAAAACATTCTGGAAACCTACCCCGGCCCGGTGGAAGCCGAAGCCCTGGTCTGCCTGGACGGCTGCCAGTGCCATCTGCGCCTGGACAAGGCGCTCAAGGTGCGGCCCGGGCCGGAGCTGGACAAGGCCCTGGCCGCCTGGGCTTCATAGGCTCCGACTCTTCTGAAAGGCAACGCCTGCCCGCAGTTGTGGGCAGGCGTTTTATTTTCAGCCGCTCCTGAATCCCTTCGGACGGTGTGCCGGTATGGCTCAGGGCCGATAGATGGTAAAGCCGTTTTTACCACGCTGTTTGGTATGGTACAGCGCACTGTCCGCATTCTTGTACAACGTTTCAAACTCCGTACCCGCCTCCGGCACCATGGCCACGCCGATGCTGGTGGAAATGGAGCAGGTGGTTACGCCGTCCGTAAAGTCATGGCGTAAATCCACCACCAGATCCCGGGCCTTTTTCTCCCCCCATTCCCGTGACGGCGCGGGAGCGAACACCACAAATTCATCTCCGCCGATCCTGCCGACGATGTCGGTATTCCGGAATTCGTTTTTGAGCATTTCCGCAAAACCCGCGATGACCATATCGCCGGCGGCATGCCCGCAGGTATCATTCACATTCTTGAAGTTATCGATATCAAGAATGAAAAAAGCGAAGAGCTTGTCGGGATGCTGCAGAAGGCCTCGCTGAATATGCTCTTGTGTGGCCACCTTGTTGTATAACCCGGTCAGGGAATCGCTCTCCATTTTTTCAACCAGATGCTGTTCATGTTCTTTTTCCTTATCCACATTCTGACGGTACACGAACATGCGCACCGAATCGTCATCATCCCAATAAAAAATACGGGCCGTAATACGCATCCAGTAATAACTCCGTCCCGCGTTATTGGAAATCATAAAATCATAGCGCAGGCATTCCCTGCCCGCCTGATAAGCCCGCAAGATATTGTCTGGGCTGAACGTATCGAGATAGCTCCGGCGATATTCGGTTTTTATATGTTTCCGGGCGATAATCCGCAGGGCTTCGTTATACGGCGTGCTCCTCGGCACGCCCAGACTTTCGAAATAGACTTCGGTAGCCTCGCTGGCCGCGCGGTTATGGGTGATGTCAATCTCATAAATATTTTCATACAGCTTTCCGGTTTCAGCCTGAAAAACCGAGCTGCGTCTTTTCTCTTGCTCCACTGCCAAGTTGACGATCCGCACATTATACTTGCGGAGAATATATGTAATAACGAATAAGACAGGGACTACAACCCCAAAAACAACCATAACACCTGTAAAAAACTGCTGTCTTGTCTGTTCCGTCAAGACAGATGCATCATTGTCGACAATCAAATACCATTCTAAATTCTGCACATATTGTACAACAAGATAGCCTTTTCGTTCTTCTTTACCATACCAAAAATATTGGTATTTTTCTTTTTCAGAGATAATCCGCTCTCGCAAGCAACTGAAGTCGCAGAAAGAAAATAAATCCGTCTGTTGATAACCTGTCTGATCCGAAGAAACTTCAATCATTCCATCTCCATTGACCAAATAGGATTTGACGCCGAATTTAGTTTCGTATTGCTTGAATATTTCCTGCAAATAATCGACATGGAAGCCGACTCCCACAACTCCGATTGTCTTTCCAGCCTGATCTGTAATCTTACAGTTAATAAAAATCACTATTTCATTATGGGCTGCTTCATCGTTGTCAATATTCAATGCGTAATCCGCAGGATTTTTTAAAAAAGAATAATACCATACGTTTTCTGGATTATCCGGCGTCAGGATCCGATTGATACCGTTAAAGTTGTAATAGCGGTTCGTTCCAGTGGACACCAGAAACACGGAATCATAATGATATTTATTTTTGTAGGCCAAAAGATAACTCTGAAGCGTTTGTATAAATATTCCTTCGTCCGCCATTTGTTCTTCATCAATAAGGAAGTTCTTCAGCAGATTGTCATTGGCCATTGTCAATGAGATATTGATAGGTTTTGCAAAAATTGAATCTATCTGATGGTAGATGCCCTCTGCCGTCAGCAGGGCAATATGCTCCATATCCTGCTTAAAAATTTTTCTATTGTATTGATAATTATAAATCGATATGAGAATAAATCCTGAAAGAATTAGTATAAAAATAAGAAGATTTGTTCTTAGCAGAACATGCCTTTTCATATCCCCCCCATATCAGCAGGAGTCCCCTTTTGCGCGGACACGACGTACTGCCCCATGACCTGCCCCCCCCAATATCCGCTCATATCCTTGATTCCCTATCACGTTCAGGATATTTGCGGACGATGTAAATTTTGTTTTTTACACTATAAATTTTACTCTGTGTATCACTCTCGTTCCATCGTAGGCAGGTGTATATCTTCCATAGACAGTAAGACATAGACAAAGAGATGGCGTTATTGTGCGGGTACAGCCCGGCGACGCCATGTGCCCCCGCGTACATGGCTTTTACTTTCCCTTGAATGACGCCATGTCCACCTGCATTATGACGCAGGTAGTGAGCAGTGCCCTGTATTTCCTTTTTGACGGAATATGGCAGATGCCATTTGCGCTGCTGTCAGCGCCTGAAGCGGAAAAGAGTGGAGAAAACCGGAAGGATGGCGATGCCTGGCGGGGATTCGGGAAAATATATGCCGGTCACTTGCCAAAGGCGCTTGGGAGACAAAAATATGCGGCTCAACGATAAATCAGTGACAGGCTATATTTCATAATTACAATCATTGTACACCATATTTCAGACAATATCGCTATAATTCATGCACTCCTGAATCGCCGCCACAACGACGTGTGGACATACCGAAAACCGGTCTATTCCACCGGCGGCGAATACGGGAATGAATCCGGAAAACGCATGACCGCGTTTCTCCACAGTCTCCCGAGTCTGGCGGATTTTCTCGCGCCAACCCACCCCCAGACTCAGCAGCACCCCGGAAAAAACAAGGTCCGTGAAAATGACGGACGTCAGCAGCGGATGCAGCCAGGCGGCCCCGTGCAACAGCACACGCGCCATAAAGTGCCCTGCGAATTTCCCGCTCCAGCTCCTGTACTCCTGAACCTGGGCCGCGAACATGGCTCCCGGGCCGCCGTCACCCGCCCCATAATTGAAATCATCATAGACCCAGGGCGTCATGGCGCAAAAAAAGCCATCACCGCCGTGATACCTATGGCGGCCCCCAACACAGGGACATATCCAGACTTCACAGGAGCCTCATCATTGCATCCGCACCATTGCCTCAAGGCCGGGGGCAGGCCAATTTATATATAAAACTTTTAATGTATCAATGTGTTTCATAAAGTTTCATGGCAATCTGCGGCAATGAAAGAACTGCTGGCGGCATTGGGGGATCTTGCAGCGCTGGAGCGCCTGAACAGGGACAAGCTGGCCGAAAAAGATCGGACTGAGCCGCCCTAACATGATTTCGGCCTTCAGCGGACGCCGGGCTATGCTGGACACGGCCCTCCCCAGATTGCGGGCCGCCCTGTCCCTGGATGAGCGCTATCGCCTTGATCCGGCGCGGATCCATTGCCTGCAGGCACGTGCCGGGCATTACGACGCCGCTTCCATCACGGCGGTGGCCAACCGTTTCGCAACGCTTCCACTGCGCATTCGCTGGCTGGTGCGCGGCGTGGGGGAACTGGGATATGAGGGCCTGGCCCTGATATGGGAAGACGCCGCCCAGGCCCTGCTTCTGCTTCGCAATGACGATGCCGTGCTTGTGGAGGCAATGCTGTCTGCCCAGGGAGGGCCGGCGCCCGAAGAGAGGGAAATTTCCCTGAAGGATTTTTCCAGAATCACACAGGGAGAAATTTCTCCCCACGCGGCAAGGGAGCTTCTGGACAGGCGGACTGAAGTGTGGTCATGGGCGCGGGTGCGCGACCATGCGGAACAGCGCGGCCTCTCGCCCCGGGATGTGGTGGAGGCCATTGCGGCATGGAGGCGGATACGGCCTTTTGACAAAAAACGGCCACTTGATATGTTATAAGCCTAACGCGCGCTGTGCAAACCATCCTGTGGAAAAAGCATGTCCTTTACATCCTGGCTGCAACGCATATTCAGCCCCCCCTCCACCGGCGATCCCGATCTGGAGGATGAAATTTCCGGCTTTGAATGGAACCAGAACGTCCGCATCGTTCTGGCGATTCTTGTTGTCTTTATTTCGGCCCTGGTGGTCTGGTGGATTGTCTCATGACAGTACGGCATTGCTGGCGCCTTACGGTGCGCGACGAATTTTCCGCAGGGCATGCCCTGCGCCACTATCAGGGCAAGTGCGAACGCCTGCACGGTCACAACTTCGGCGTGGAGCTCTGTGTGGAGGGCCGCGATCTTACGCCGGGCACCGAACTGCTGCTTGATTTCAAGGTTCTGAAAACCGCGCTCAAGGATGCGCTGCGCGAGCTGGACCACTGCGTGCTCAACGACACGCCGCCCTTTGACCGCATCAACCCCTCCTCGGAAAATCTTTCCCGCCACATCTGGCGGAACGTGGCCGCCCGTCTGGCCGAAAGCCCGGACCCGCAGGCCCGCGCCGTGCGTCTGGTCAGCGTGAGCGTGTCGGAAAAGGGCAGCCAGAGCGCCACATATCTGGAGTGGGCCGAGGGTGACCCTCCGGTCCGCTGATGCCATGCCCCAGGCCCTCTGCCTCCTGCACGCCAACTGCCAAGGCGACGCCCTGCGCCCCCTGCTGGAAACCGCCCCGGCGTTCGCCCGGCATTTCCACATCCGGCAATATCTAAACTACACCCGCCAAAGCATCGCCGAAGCGGATCTGGAACAATGCGCGCTCTTTCTGTATCAGCGTCTGGCCCCGCGCTGGGGTACGCTGTCCACGGAGCAGATGCTGCCGCGCCTGCCCGCCGCCTGCCCGCGTATTGAAATTCCCAACCTTTTTTTCAAGGGCTACTGGCCGTTCTGGACCAATGCGGCACAGGGCATCGACTTTGCCGACAGCCTGCTGGAACGCTTGCTGTCTCAGGGCCTTGCGCCCGAAGAAGCCCTGAACCTCTATCTGCGCGGCGATCCGGCCCTGTTGGGCGATGTGGCCGCCGTGGCCGAAGCATCCCTGGCGCGGGAGGAAGGCAAGGAGGCGGATGCTCTTATTCGTTGCGCCCCCCTCGTGCGTGAACGCTGGCGTGAGGAACAGCTCTTCATCACCGTCAACCATCCGGGCAGAAGCCTGCTTTTTCATGTGGCGGACAGCCTGTTGCGCCTGCTGGGCCTGGGCGGCCTGCCGGAAGAAACACGCCGCGCCTACATCCATCCGCAGGAAGATTTCTGGCTGCCCATTCACCCCGCGCTGGGACCGTTGCTGGGCCTGCCCTTTGCCCACCGCGACCGGCGATACCCGGCCTTCGCCGCCCGGCTTACCCATCGGGAATACACTTCCTGCTATCTGGCCTGCCGCCGCCACGGGGTGGACGACCTGCTGACCCTGCTGCGCAACCTGCCGCCCGGCGGCGCCAAGCGGACGGCCTGAGGCCTCGGTCGCGCCCCGTGTCAGCCATGCCCGCCGCCCGCCCGCCGCATCCGCATGCTCCGCTTCGGGCGGCGCTCTGCCTGTTTCTGCTCGCTCTGCTCCAGCTTCAGGCCTGCGCCGGAGGCGATTCCCGGCAGGCGGCCCGCGCGTTGGGCGCGTCCCGAGGCTTTGCCGAAACGCTCTATCCCACGCCGTATTTTATCCTCTACGGCCAGTTCCGGCCCGGCACCGGGGATGTGCTGCGCGTCTACATCGAGGGCGACGGCCATGCCTGGCAAAGCCGCACCCGGCCTTCCGCCGACCCCACGCCGCATAATCCCGTGGGTCTGCGCCTGGCCCTGGCCGACCCCTCGCCCGCGCCTCTGCTCTATCTGGCCCGGCCCTGCCAGTACGCGCGGGGCGAAGTCCTGCGCCACTGCGCCACGCGCTACTGGACTTCCGCCCGCCTGAGCGAGGAGGTCATCAGCAGCCTGGATGCCGCCGTCAGTGCGGCAAAGGCCCACAGCGGCGCGCGACACGTGGCGCTGGTGGGCTTTTCCGGCGGAGGCGGCGCGGCGGCCCTGCTGGCGGCCCGGAGGCGGGACGTGGTTTTTCTGGGCAGCGTGGCGGGCAATCTGCATCTCTCGACCTGGACCGGCCTGCACAGGCTGAGCCCGCTTTCGGAATCGTTGGAGCCCTTTGCCGTGGCCCCGGCCCTGCACGGCCTGCCCCAGCGCCATCTGAGCAGCCGGGGCGACAAGGCCATGCCGCCGGAACTCAGCGCGGGCTTCTGCCGCGCCGCCCGGCAGCCCGAAAGCTGCCGCGTGGTTGAAGGCATCCCCCACAGCGGTCCCTGGACCCAAGCCTGGGACTACACATACTGACGCCTTGCTCCTTGGCCCGCCATTCCGTAAACTGAGCGCCGGTTCACAATCCATATGCGGACCGTTTCCCATGGACAGGCGCAAACGCCCATACCAGCACTATTGCAAGGAGATTTTCATGAAGGTTCTTTTGATCAACGGCAGTCCGCACCCCAAGGGCTGTACCTATACGGCCCTGTCAACGGTGGCGAAGCAGCTGGAAAAACACGGCCTTTCCACCCAAATGCTCCACATCGGGCATAAAGCCGTGCGCGGCTGCATCGCCTGCGGCAAATGCGCGGAGACCGGGCGCTGTATTTTTACGGACGATCCCGTCAATGAGGGTATTGACCTGTTGCGCGAGTCCGACGCCCTGGTGGTGGGTTCGCCGGTCTATTACGCCGGGCCCAACGCCACCCTGTGCGCCTTTCTGGACCGGGTGTTCTACATGAAATCCGCGCCGTACGCCTTTAAGCCCGCGGCTGCCGTGGTCAGCTGCCGCCGGGGCGGGGCCAGCGCCTCTTTCGACCGGTTGAACAAATACTTCACCATCGCCCGCATGCCCGTGGTCTCTTCCCAATACTGGAACTCCATCCACGGCAATACGGCGGAGCAGGCTCTCCAGGACAAGGAAGGCCTCCAGATCATGCGCACTTTAGGCGACAACATGGCCTGGCTGGTCAAATGCATTGCCGCGGGCAAGGCCGCCGGGATCGACCATCCCACGCCGGAACCCTGGGAAGCCACCAACTTCATTCGCTGAGCGCCTTTTTCTCAAGAAACGTCAACGCGCCTCATCCGGCCGGATGGGGCGCGTTGACGCGCTCAGAACAGCTCTCCGCTTTTCAGCGACAGTCCCTGGAGCAGATTAACTCAAAAGTTAAACCGCTCTAGGGTCTGTTAACACTATAGAATTTTTGTTCGCCTGCAAGGAAGATAAACCTGCTTTGAGGGAGTGTACTCTTCTGGTACTCGACCGAAAAAGCAGGTGAAATCTGACGCGGCAGGAGGGCAAAAAGGCATAGCGTTAACAGGCCCTAGTCGTTGCCGCTCAACTGCTTGAGCTGCGATTCCAGCGTCTTCTGCTGCTCGCTGTAATTCTTGAGCAGGGTTTCCAGGTTGGCAAAAATCGTCTTCTGCCGCGCCTCCCAGGTTTCCAGACGGTACTGCTCGCGCTCGATCTTCTTGTCGATATTCTCCATGATGCTCTTGTAGTTGTCCCGCAAAGACATCAGGGCGCCGTTCTTGGACTTCAGGGCAATGGCGTCGTCTATTTCAGACTGCGTCATATTGCTCGTGATATTCACGGCCGTGAAATTCAGTTCGTCCTTGAAAAAACTGTTTACCGTCTGCGTCAGGCCCTGCTTGATGCGTACGTACATGGGCTCTTCGCCGGCCGGAGGATGATCGCCGAGGCTCAGGTCGTCAATCTGGATGGACAGGCCGCGCGCGTCGCCCTTGGCCACGCTGAAATAATTGCCCGGCATGCTTTCGTCGCGCGTGGCCTCCACGCCGCCGATGGTCACATTGGTGATTTGGGGCTTGCCGTCGCTGCCCGTCTCCACATGGTACTTTACTTCGTAATTGCCCGCCTTGGTAATGCCCTCGACATGGCTGCCGTAGCGGAAATCGGCGCTGGTGGAAGAACCCGTGCCGCTGGCGCAGAAAAAATCCACCACGGCTTCCAGGTTGTTGGTGATCATGTCATTGTAGCTTTCCTTGTCCAGCGTCTGCAATTCCGCAATGCCGGACTTGGGGGCGATCACCAGCAGGCCGTAGGTCTCGCTGCTTTCATCCGTGTCGGTCTTGATGCCCAGATTGGCGAGGCTGGCCAGGACGTCGCCGGAAAGAATGTCGTCCGCCGACTGGCGGCTCTTGAAGCCGGGCGGCGAGGAGCTGAGCACGCTGGAAAAGCGGCTTTTGAACAACTGCACCCCGTAGTTGCCCTGCAACAGGCCGCCTTTCTGGTTGGTCAGGCCCGACGGACTATAGTTGTCCTTTTCAATATCATTGGGGTCGTTGGAGGTGACCTCCTTGTCCTCGTCATAGGAGGTATAGTCGCGGACGGTCAGCAGCACCGAGTTGACCGCGTCCAGAAAATTCTGGATGGACTGCTCCACCGAGGTAATGTCCGTGCTTATGCTGATATGCGCATCGCCCGTATTCTGGATGCTGAAGACCACGCCCTCAATGACGTCGCTTACGCTGTTGGAGGCCGACTCCATTTCCATGGGCCAGTTGTCCACGGTATAACGGGCGTTGGCCGACCGCTGGATGGTCCAGTTGTCCGAGGTGGCTACCTGGCCCTGCAGGGCCGGTCCTTCGAGGTTCTGGACGTTCTTGAGCTGGAGGTAGACCGGCTTTCCGGCGGCGGTAATCTCGTCCAGCGTGAGAGGGGTGGTGCCGTCGGCAGCCATATACTCCTTGCCGTCAGCGTCCGTATAGGCCACGCCCCAGTCGGCGGCGACCGGCGGAGCGGCGGCAACGTCATTCCCGCCCGTGTCCTTCTCCGTCCAGGTCCAGCCGGTTCCGCCGGGATTCTTCAGGCTGTCCAGCACCTGCTTCATGGTGCTGCCCGAAGGCAGGGTCAGGGTTCCGGTCTTCCCGTCGTTGGTGGTGACGGTATAAACCAGATCCGGCGGCTCTTCCAGGTAGGTGCCCGTGCCGTCAGTGTAGAACAGGGAATTTCCGGCGGTATTCGTTTTGGGCACCTTGGTGCTGGCTTCAAACGTGGTTGTGAAACCGGCGGTTCCGCTGGCGCCGGTGGTCAGTTTGAAATCCTTCACGCCGTCCAGTTTCAGGACCTGGTTGCCGTCGGCGTCCGTTGTGAGCGTTCCGGGATAGGCGGCATTAACGGCATCCAGCAACTGCTGGTTGGTCATGTCGCTTGTCAGCGGCGTGCCGTCGGCCAGCTGATCCACATAAACGACGCTGCCGTCCTTCTTGGTGATGGTGAAGACAAGTTCGGAGCCCGGAGGCGGCGGGGTTTCGTCGTCCTTGCCGTCAATGCGCTTGCCCAGCTTGCCCGCGGCAAAGGTCAGGGTGGCGGAGGCGGAGTCCAGCGTACCGCCCAACTCGTCCCGGACGCCCTTGGCGGGCGTGTGATTGCTCTGCAGCTTGCCGGCGTCGGTGAGGTCGGCGCACGCCACATTTGTGACGCCGCTCAGGTTCACGCCCCAGGAACCCGCGCTGTTCATACCGATATTCACGCTGTCGCCGCTCTGGGTGGCCTGGGCCATCTGTACCAGCAGATCCCGCTTGCTGGCCCCGGCCTTGATCTTGAATTCGCGCGTGCTGCCGTCTTCCATGGTCATGGTGAAGGTCAGGAGGTCATTGTCCCCCTTGCCCTCGGCCATGCCTCCGGCGGCATTCAATTTGTCGTCATTCAGACTGCCGCTGCCCACACCCACCCAGGTGGAGGGCGGCGTATAGGCTTCATCCGAACTCTTGCGGCGGCTGAAAGACTTGACGCCGTCCATAAGCAGGTTGCCGTCGGCGTCCAGCCGGGCATTGATGCCGCCGGCGGCGGCGTTGAGAGCCGTCACCAACTGGTCGGCGGTGGAGTTGCCCTTGACAGTCACGGATTTTTTGGCGCCGTTCCGCAACACCAGGTCATAGGTATATTCCGTGGGGTTGGTGAGGGACTGGCTGGTATCCAGGCTGCCGTTGGTCAGCCAGGTGGAGTTCGTGCCCGAGGCCCCCATGCCCTTCAGATTGTTGTTGTAGATGATCAGGTTGTTGTCCGCGCCGGTATCCTTGCCCGCCACCTGGTAGACATAGCCGGAACCGGTCTGGATCAGGCTGACCTTGATGCCCGGATTTTCCGTGGAATTGTTGACCATGCTGGCGAACGACTCCAGCGTGGTACCGGCCGGCACCTTGATGCTGTGGTCCTTGCCCGCGTAATTGAAGCGGAAGTACTGCACGTCGCCCGTGTCGTTGATGATATCGGTCTTGGAATCGAACACACAACCGGTATTGGCCCAGATGGCGTTGCTGGCCATCTGGCTGACCTTGATGGTGTGCTGCACATCCTGGGCCGAGGCATTGGCCACCGCGGTGATGATGTTTTCGTTGCTGCTGCTGACGTTCTTGGTGACGAAGTTGTTCTTGTCGCTCAGCGCGGAGAGCATGCTGCTGGCGGCCTGCACCTGCTCGATGATCTTGCCGAAGGCCTCATAGCGCAGGTTCCAGTCGCCTTTCCAGGCTTCAAGCCGGTTCAGCTGCGACGATTCGATCTTTTTGAGCTGCTCCAGCACCTTGTCGAAGTTGGTGTCGTTGCCGCTCAGACCGGAAATGGCGTTGGAGCCGGAAATGCTGATTGCCATATGCGCCTCGCACTGCGAAAGATCTCTGCCGCGCCTTAGGCGCGGGCCCGCCACCAAAAAACAGCGGTGCGCACAAATTCATGCAAAATGCGTGCAAAGAATTTTTTGCCGGGTGCGGACAGGCGCGCCGCCGCGCCCCCGGACACCGGGATCTTCCGTTCTCCTTTTCTAACGGCCGGAACGTAAAAAAGTTTAGAACGGGAACGCCGAGCGCCGCGCGGCTGCCGGAAACAGCGGCCGCGCGGCGCTCGAAAACAGCACGCGGGAAAAGGCCAAAGACCGCGTTACCCGGCCATGAACGCCCCCCAGCGCGCCAGCAAGGCTCGCAGGGCATTGCCGCGATGGCTGCGGGCGTTTTTTTCCTCTCGGGAAAGCTGGGCCGCGGTTTTGTTGATCAGGGGATCAAAAAAAATCGGATCATAGCCGAAGCCGTTCTCTCCGCGCGGCGCGGCCAGCAGGCGCCCTTCCCAGGTGCCGCGCACCACCATCTCCCCGCCGTCGGGCTTCACGGCGGCCATGCAGCTCACAAAGCAGCAGGCCCGGCGCCCCTCGGACACGGCGGCCAGCTCGTGCAGCAGCTTGCGGATATTGCGCTGGTCCCGGCTTTCGCCGGGCAGGCTTTGCCAGTCGTCGGAATAGCGGGCCGAATAGACTCCGGGCCTGCCGCCCAGGGCCTCCACCATCAAACCCGAATCGTCGGCCACGCTGATCAGGCCGGTGATCCCGGCCACGGCGCGGGCCTTGATCAGGGCGTTTTCCTCAAAGGTCGTGCCGGTCTCCTCAATGTCCTCAATCTGGGGGAAGGCCTCCAGCCCGATGACTTCCACGCCGAAATCGGCCAGGGGCCCGGCCAGTTCGCGCACCTTGCCCGCGTTATGGGTCGCCAGGACGACGCGCTGTTTTTCTTCCGCCATATGTCAGCTCCTTTGGAACGCGTTACGCTTGCTTGCGATGATGAGGAATAACCAGCGTGGCGACCAGGATGCCGCCGATAACCAGCACGCCGCCCGCCACCTGGGCCGGGGCGATGCTTTCGCCCAGCACCAGCACCGAGGCCACGGCCGCGAAGACCGGCAGGCTGTAATACACAATGCCCGCGCGCACCGGGCCGATTCTGTCCACGGCCAGGGTCCAGAACCAGAACGAGAAAAAGGAACAGCCCACCCCGGCATACAGAATGCCCGTGACCAGGGCCGGGGAAATCTCGGGCCGGGGCAACAGGCAGGCCTCGGCCACGGTAAAGGGCAGGGAATAGAGCAGGCCCAGGCCAAAGGTCGCCACATTAAAGCCCAGGGGCGACACCTCGCCGGAGCGCTGGCGCATGAACAGCGAGTAGAGACCGAAGCAGAGCGCGCCGCCCAGGGCCCAGAAGTCGCCGCTGTTGATGCGCAGCCCGGCCAGGCGTTGCCAGTCGCCCCGGCTGACCAGAATGATCACGCCCGCCAGCACAACCAGCATCCCGGCCAGGCGGCGCGGGGTGATGGGCTCGCCGTAGATGATACGCGAAAAAAGCAGGATCACGATAGGCGCGGTGGGCACCAGCAGGGCCATGTTCAGGCTTTCCGTGGTCTGCCCGGCCTTGTAGATCAGGGTGTTCATCAGGGTGACGCCCAGCACGGCCATGAGCGAGAGATACAGCCAGTGCCTGCGGATGCCGGGCCAGTCCCGCTTCAGGTGCCGCCAGGCAAAAGGCAAAAGCACCGCAAGAGCCACCAGCCAGCGCCAGAAATTGCACTGCCACGGGGGTATCAGGGTTGCCAGAGCCCTGGCGACCACAAAATTGCCGGACCAGATGATGGTGGCAAGCAGGGCGCTGCCGTAGCCCAAAGCGGTTTGCTGCATAGTCGTCCTTTGCCGGACGGCGGCCGGGGGAATGAAAGGGAACAAGCCGCCGCGCGGTCAGGCAGCATAGCCGATTCCCGGGGCAAAGGCAAAAACGGGCCACAGCCGAAGCGGAGCACAGCCGCCATCGACCGACGGTGCTCCGCTTCCCGCTTTGCGCCATATGCCGCCCTTATGCCCGCGTTACGCTCCTGGAACCGCCCCGGAGCAGAAACGTCCCAAGGGCCAGACAGCAACAGAGCCCGAGCACCACAAGCAGCGCGTTGCCCAGCCCGACCCTGTGCGCAAGCCAGCCCAGGGTGGGCGGAAAGAACAGCAGGCCGCCGTAGGCCAGCACGGAGACGGCCGCGCTGGCCTCGCCGGGAGTGACGCCGGGATATTCCCCGGCGCGGCTGAACAGAATGGGAACAATGGGAGAAAGCCCCGCGCCCATGCAGGCATAGCCCAGAAGGCAGACGCCCGCCCTGGGAGAAAACAGGGCCAGGGCCATGCCGCAGGCCGCGAGCAATGCCCCGCCGCAGGTCAGGGGAAAATCCCCGGCCCAGCTCCGCAGCCGGTCGGTGAAAACGCGGCAGAGCACCGTGGTTCCGGCAAAGGCGCCGTAGACCAGGGCGGCGGTCTGTTCATCGGCCCCTTTCACGCTGAAGAGCAGCAGACTGCCCCATTCCGCCACCGAGCCTTCGGCCGCGTAGGTGCACATGGCAAGCAGACCGCAGCCGATGACGAAAAGCGGCAGGGCGCGAAAGGTTCTTTTCCGCGCCGTTTGTTCCGTCGCGCCGTCCGGCTGGAGGCGGGGCACGGCCAGCGGCCGGAAGCAGGCGTAGCCCCCGAGCACGCCGATAAAATTGACAAGCGGGCTGAAGCCCAGAGCGGCGAACAGCGCCCCCATCAGCGAGCCCATGACGCCGCCGAGGCTGTAGGAGGCGTGCATGAGCGCCATGCACGGGGCATGGTAACGCCGTTCAATCTGTATCCCCTGCGTGTTCATGGCGACATCGGCCAAACCCGTGCCGCAACCGACCAGTACGCAGGCCAGGGCGAGCAACAGCGGCGTGGAGGCCAGCCCGCAGAACGGGAGGGAAAAAAGCAGCACAAGGGTGCCGAGACGGAGAACCGCACGGCTGCCCCAGCGCGCGATGAGCCAGGCGCTGCCGAAAAGCGCGACCAGCCCGGACACGCCGAGGCAGAGCAGGATAAGGCCTATCTGGGCATCGTCCGCCCCGGTCTGCGCCTTGAGCGCGGGCAGGCGCGCTGTCAGCAGGCCGTAGACAAGGCCGGGACAGATGAAGAAATACGCACAGGCCGCGCGGGCCGTGCTGAACTCGGACCATTTCATGACACGTCACTTCCTTAAAGCAGTTTGCCTTTCAAAGGAAAGCTGCTCTGAAATACCCGGAGGATGCGGCCCGGGCGCCCTCTGCGCGCGGACTTCCCTCTTGTAATGGATCACTATAAACTATGAGGTAAGGCAAGGGTCAAGGAGCATTGCATGAAAAATGAAAAATTTCTGAAAACCGGGGAATTCGCCCGCTTGTGCCATACAACCAAGGAAACGCTCTTCCACTACGACCGGGAAGGCATCCTCAAGCCCAGGCACGTCTCGGGCAACGGCTATCGCCGCTACGGCCTGGAGCAGTTTTTCGATTTCGACATGATATCCCTGCTTAAAGAGACCGGCAGCACGCTTGGGGAAATCCGGGCCTGTCGGGAAATGCGCGATCCCCGCGCCTATCTGCGCCTGCTCCGCGAGCGCGCCGGAATCCTCGAGAAAGAGCGGGCGCGTCTGGCCCGGCGCGAAGCCATGCTGCGCAGGCTCATCGCCCTGACCGAAGAGACCATTGGTGCGGACTTCGACAGGCTGCTGCTTGAGGAAAAGGAGGCGGAACGCATCATTGCCGTGCCCACGGACCCGGAAAAAATTCTCAGCGGCGCGGGCAGCGTCGAATGCTACTCCGCCTGCCTGGCGCATGATCTGGAGCGCGGCAACAGCACGGACGCCCCTCTCGGCATGATCATCCCGGCGGAACACGCCGGAAAAGGAGAATTCCGGCCCTGCTTTTTCTTTACCCGGGCGGAAGCGGGCGACGCGGGGGACGTGCGGGAAATTCCCGCCGGACGCTATGCGGCCTTTTTCCACAAGGGCGAGGTATCCAGCCAAGCCGCCGCTTTCGGGCGCATGGTCAGGGCTGTTGCCGACTCGGGGCTGCGCATGCGCGGCGACGCTTACGGCTATGATCTGATGAGCCACCTGCTGACCGGGTCGGGCGCGGTCTATGTGGCGAAATACATTGTCCGGCTGGAATGAAGCACTGCCGGGCCCGTATTGCCGGGCCGCCGGGGATGCTGTACACGGGCGGATGGGAGGAAGAGCCATGCCCCGAAACTTTTTTGTGGTCCTGCCCGTGGCGGAAGTGGCCCGCCGCCTGGCGGCCTTTGCCCCCCTGCCCTCCGAAACGGCGTCCCTGACCGACCCGCGCGGCCTGGAAGGCCGGGTGCTGGCGGCGGACGTCATTGCCGGGGACGACGTGCCCCTGACCAGCCGCTCCGGCATGGACGGCTATGCCGTGCAGGCGGCGGACGTTTTCGGCGCGTCCGAGGGCAATCCGGTCTATCTGGCCCTCACGGGCCGCATCACCGTGGACCGCCCGGCCGACTTCAGTCTGGAGCCGGGCCGATGCGCGGCCATCGTCACCGGCGGCACGCTGCCGGACGGGGCCGATGCCGTGGTCATGGTGGAGCACAGTGCCGAACTGGCCGACGGCCAAAATGGAGAGCCCCTGGTGGAAATCCGGCGGCCCGTGGCTCCGGGCACGCATGTGCTGCGGCGCGGCGACGACGCGCGTGAGGGCCGCCCGGCGCTCAGATCCGGCGTTCTGCTCCGCCCGCAGGAAATCGGCCTGCTGGCCGCCTGCGGCGCGCGGGGCGTGAGCGTGCGCGCCCGGCCCAGGGTGGGCATCCTTTCCACAGGCGACGAGGTCATTCCTGTCAGCGCCGATCCCCGGCCCGGCCAGGTGCGCGACGTGAACAGCCACGCCCTGGCGGCCATCTGCCGCGAAGCCGGGGCCGAGCCGCGCCTGCTGGGCATTGTGCCCGACGACCTGGAAGCCATTGCCGTTGCTCTGCGGGAACACCTGGCCGATGTGGACGTGCTGCTGCTCTCGGGCGGCAGTTCGGTGGGCGCGCGCGATTTTACCGTCGCGGCCCTGGAACGCCTGCCCGATGCGGAAATTTTCTGCCACGGCGTGGCCCTTTCGCCGGGCAAGCCGCTGATTCTGGCCCGCGTGGGGCAAAAATGCGTCTGGGGCCTGCCTGGCCAGGTGGCTTCGGCCCAGGTGGTCATGTTTGTGCTGGGCACGCCCTTTCTGCGCCATCTGGCGGGGCGGTCCGATGCCTTTGACCAGAACCTCTGGCCCGCGCGCCGGGCCGTGCTGTCGCGCAACATGGCCTCCAAGCAGGGCCGCGAGGACTATCTGCGGGTACGCCTGGAAGCTCCGGCCGACCCGGAGCCCACCGGCGGCCTGCCCCTTGCCGTGCCCGTGCCCGGCCTGTCCGGCCTGCTGCGCACCCTGCTGGACGCCCAAGGCCTGGTACGCATTGACGCCGACCTGGAAGGGTTGGAACAGGGCAGCGTGGTGGACGTATTGTTGCTGTAGGCCGCTCGCGGCAAATGTTAACAGCTCCTTTTGGGGCCTGACGCCCGCCACGCCGCCCTCACCGTGCTTTTCTTTTGCGCCCCAAGCGCGTATAATCCGCGCTTCATCCGCAAGAGAGTGAGGAAATCCGTATGAAAATTACAGAGATATTCGATATTCCCGCGCCGGAAAAACGCATCCCCGTGCCCTACGTCATCGCCGAGGCGGGCGTGAACCATGAGGGCAGCATGGACATCGCCCGCCGCCTCATCGACGAAGCCGCCGAGGGCGGGGCCGACGCCATCAAGTTCCAGACCTACAAGGCCGCCACCCTGGCCTCCAAGGATTCGCCCGCCTACTGGGACACCAGCAAGGAGCCCACCAGAAGCCAGTACGAGCTGTTCAAGCGGCATGACTCCTTCTGGAAAAACGAATTCGAAGCCCTCAAGAAGCACTGCGACGCGGCGGGCATCGCCTTTCTGTCCACGCCCTTTGACGTGGAATCCGCGCATTTCCTCAACGACCTCATGGACGTGTTCAAGATTTCCTCGTCCGATATCACCAACAAGCCCTTCATCCGCATTCTCTGCGATTTCCGCAAGCCCATCCTGCTCTCCACGGGCGCGGCCCATCTGCACGAAATCGCCGAGGCCGTGGAATGGATCGAGGAAAAGGGCAACAAGCTGGCCCTGCTGCACTGCGTGCTGAACTATCCCACAGCCGACGAAAACGCGGCCCTGGGCATGATTCCCGCGCTCAAGCGCCACTTCCCGCAACACGTCATCGGCTATTCCGACCACACCCTGCCGCAGGACATGCATATCCTCGAAACGGCCACCCTGCTGGGCGCGCGCGTGCTGGAAAAACATTTCAGCCACGACAAGGCCCTGCCCGGCAACGACCATTACCACGCCATGGACAAAGAGGATCTGAAGCGCTTTTACGCCCGGCTCCGGCGCACGCTGGACAGCGTGGGCGATCTCGACGTGCGCGCCCTGCCCGCGGAGGAACCGGCCCGGCAACACGCCCGCCGTTCCCTGGTCACGACCCGCGCCGTGCCCGCCGGCCAGGCGCTGACTCCGGCGGACCTGACCTGGAAGCGCCCGGCCCACGGCATTTCCCCGCGCAATTATGACGAAGTGCTCGGCCTGCGCGCCCGGCGCGACCTGCCGGAAGACACGGTGCTGACCTGGGCGGATCTGGACCGGGCATGAGCGCGCTCACGTCTGTGGATACGGCGTCCGGCGCGGTACACGGCGGCGTCAGCCTGGTGCTGGGGGCCATGCCGCGCGGAGCCGAGCCGGAAAGTCACTGGGCCGCCGGGCCTTGGTGCTTTGCCGGTGAGGAGGATTTCTTCCCGGACTGGGAAGACCGTTTCGTCTTCGCGCCGGAACCGTTACGTGACCTCAAGGTGCTGGAGCGCACAGCCAAGGAGGCCCAGGCGCTGTGCGTGGACAGCCTGCCCGCCCTGGCCGCCCGACTCTGCCCGCACAGCGCGGAACTGCCGTCCCCCTACTGGGAAACCCTGCTCACGCCTTGGGCCATCGACGTCGCCAAGCAGATTGTGGAACGCTGGCAGCGGGTCAAAGCCATGACCGAGGCCTGGGGGCATCTGCCCCTGCGCGTGCCCCTGCTGCCGGAAAACTGCACCTTCAGCTTCCACGGCGAGCACGATTTCACCCTGCACGGCGCGCTGGGCCAGACCTTCAACCACTGGCTGCTTTCCCGCCTGCTGGAGGCCCATTGGCCCCGGGCCTGGCAAAAGGAAATGCTGCCCCCGCTCAGCGAGGCTTACGGCGACGAGGCCCCTGCGGATCTGAAAAGCCGTCTGCGGCAGTGGGCCCGGCGCACGCAACTGCGCCTGCTCTTCCCGCGCCTCAAAGGCATGAGCATCCGGCAGGCCCTGCGTTTTTCCCTCTCGCTGGTGCATGTGAGCGACGGTCCGGACCGCTCCCAGCCTTTGGCCGAAACCTACGGCAGCCGGGCCACGGGCGCGCGCGCCGACCTGCCCCTGGACCCCTTGCCCCTCTTTCTGGCCGCCCTGCCGCAATCCCTGGCGCGGCTGCGCCACCCGGAACGGCTCAAGAAGCACCTCTTCCCGCCCTGCCTGCGCGTCGCCAGCGTGGCGGCCTATGAGGACGCGGCCTACCGCCAACGCCTGGCCGTCTGGCGCGCCCACGGCAACCGCCTGATGTACGTGCAGCACGGCGGCAACTACGGACAGGTGCGGGTCACCTGCGATACGGCCCTGGTGGAATACAGCCAACATGCCTTCGGCACCTGGGGCTGGAGCGAGCACGCGGGTAGCCGGGGCAATTTCATCCCCCTGCCCTATCCCCAGATCGCGCGCATCGCCGGACGCTGGCACGGCAAAAACGGCCGCCATCTGCTCTTTGTGGGCACGGAGATGCCCGCCTACGGCTACCGCCTGGACGCCCATCCCACGCCGCTCCAGATGATCCAGTACCGCGAGGACAAGCAGTGGTTCTTCGAGGCCTTGGGCCGCTCGCTGCAATCCCGCGCCTTTTACCGCCCCTATTTCGACGTGCCCGGCGCCCTGCAGGATGCCACATGGCTCTTGCCGCGCTTTCCCCGCGTACGCTTGAGCACCGGCCCGCTCACCCCACAGATGCTGGCCTGCCGCCTGCTGGTCCTGGACCATCACGGCACCACCATGCTGGAAGCCCTGGCCGCCAATGTGCCCACAGTCATGTTCTGGACGCGCGAGGCCTGGCCGCTCACGCCGGAAAGCGAAGCCCTGCTGGACGTGCTGGCGCGGGCCGGAATCTGGTTCGGCACCGCCGAGGAAGCCGCCGCCAAGGTCAACCAGGTCTGGGAAGACCCGGTTTCCTGGTGGCGCAGCGCCGCCGTGCAGGCCGCGCGCCGTACCTATTGCGCCCTTCAGGCCATGATGGTCAAGGGCAGCGAAAATCCCTACTGGACCCAAACCCTGACGAAACTATGAAGCTATCTTCCCGCTGTTTCCTGTTTTTCCTCCTGGCCGCCGGGCTGCTCTGCTCCCCGGCCGCGCCGGGACTGCCCTCCCTGGTACCTGCGGCTCTGGCCGACGAGGCGGGCGACCTGCGCAATGCCCAGGCCGCCATTGAAAAGGCGGATTACGGCAAGGCCGTGGCTCTGCTCAAACCCTTGGCCGACAAGGGCAATGCCGAAGCGCTCTATGTGCTGGGCCGCCTGACCCTGGACGGCAAAGGCGTCAAAAAAAGCGAGCAGCGCGCGGCCCAGCTTTTCCGCCAGGCGGCGGAAAAGGGCGACATCAGCGCCCAGAACGCCTGGGGAACGGCTCAAGCCTCGGGCCAGGGCGTACGCCGCAATTACCGCGAAGCGGCGCGCTGGTTTCGCAAGGCCGCCGAGCAAGGCCTGGCCATGGCCCAGTACAATCTGGGTTATCTTTACGCCTACGGCCGGGGCGTGCCCAAGGATGAAAACGCGGCCATCGACTGGTACAGCCGCGCCGCCAACCAGGGTTTGGCCGACGCCCAGTATTCCCTGGGCTGGACCTATCTGAACAGCAAGGGCGAAAATCAGAGCGACACCAAGGCCGTGCACTGGTTTGAAAAGGCCGCCGAGCAGGACAACCTCAAGGCCCAGAACAACCTGGCCTATATGTATGCCGAAGGGCGCGGCTACGCCCAGGACCCGGTCAAGGCCGTGCAATGGTACAACCGCGCCGCCGAGCGCGGCTACGCCGAGGCCCAGTACAACCTGGGCTTCATGTACGAACAGGGCCGGGGCGTGCCGCAGGACTACAACAAGGCCGTGGAATGGTACCGCAAGGCCGCCGAGCAAAATGAGCCCGCAGCCCAGTACAGCCTCGGCCTGATGTACGACCAGGGCACCGGCGTGCCCCGCAACTTGAGCGAGGCCACCCGCTGGTACCGTTTGGCCGCCAAGAACGGCGACCCGGACGCCAAGGCCGTTCTCCGCGCGCAGGGCAAGCCCGAAACCGCGTCCAGACCCGCAGCGGCCGCCAAACAGAGCCGCAAGAAGCCCAAGCAGCAGTAATTTCCGCCGGACAGTACAGCAAAAGAGGCCGCGATTTCGCGGCCTCTTTTACGCTGGATATCTCTGCGGGGTCTTTTAGAGCATTTTGCGCTTGAAATTATCGCTTAACGGCGAAGTAAATTCGCCTTG
>OKSB01000419.1_pt1 | contig 47260 bp, 47 predicted proteins | sample 1601171 | NCBI WGS metagenome assembly OKSB01 (sample SAMEA3541496, study PRJEB24748) | human gut metagenome | biome: human gut; feature: human-associated habitat; material: faeces | place: China | collected 2012 | reverse complement strand
AGGGTGGTGTTGAGCCTCAGTCAGAGAATGTATGGCGTCAGGCTGATACCTACAACGTACCGCGTATGGCATTCATCAACAAGATGGATATCTTAGGTGCGAACTTCTACGGCGCTGTTGATCAGATCCGTACAAGATTAGGTAAGAACGCAATCGTTCTTCAGCTGCCGATCGGCAAGGAAGATGATTTCAAGGGAATCATCGACCTGTTCGAGATGAAGGCATATATCTACAACGACGATAAGGGTGATGATATCACCGTTACCGATGATCTTGGAGATATGAAGGACGACGCAGAGCTTTACCGCAGCGAGCTGGTAGAGAAGATCTGCGAGCTGGACGATGACCTTATGATGATGTACCTCGAGGGTGAAGAGCCGTCCGTTGAGGAGATGAAGAAGGTCTTAAGAAAAGCTACCTGTGAGTGTACTGCAGTACCTGTATGCTGCGGATCTGCTTACAGAAACAAGGGAGTGCAGAAGCTGATCGATGCAATCATCGAGTACATGCCGGCTCCGACCGACATCCCGCCTATCAAGGGTGTTGACTTAGATGGCAATGAGGTTGTAAGACACTCTTCCGATGAAGAGCCGTTCTCCGCACTTGCATTTAAGATCATGGCGGACCCGTTTGTAGGAAAGCTTGCATTCTTCCGTGTATATTCCGGTACTATGAACTCCGGTTCTTATGTACTGAACGCAACAAAAGACAAAAAAGAGCGTGTTGGACGTATCTTACAGATGCATGCCAACAAGCGTCAGGAGCTGGAGAAAGTATACTCCGGAGATATCGCTGCAGCTGTTGGATTCAAGTTCACAACGACAGGTGATACCATCTGTGATGAGCAGCATCCGGTAATCTTAGAGTCCATGGAGTTCCCGGAGCCGGTTATCGAGCTCGCAATCGAGCCGAAGACCAAGGCTGGACAGGGTAAGATGGGTGAGGCTCTTGCAAAACTTGCAGAAGAGGATCCTACATTCCGTGCTCATACAGATCAGGAAACTGGTCAGACAATCATCGCCGGTATGGGTGAGCTTCACCTGGAGATCATCGTAGACCGTCTGCTTCGTGAGTTCAAGGTTGAGGCGAACGTTGGTGCGCCTCAGGTTGCTTACAAAGAGACATTTACAAAGCCGGTTGATGTTGAATACAAATATGCAAAGCAGTCCGGTGGACGTGGTCAGTACGGACACTGTAAAGTGAAGTTTGACCCGATGGATCCGAACGGTGAAGAGACATTCAAGTTTGAGTCTACCGTAGTCGGCGGTGCGATTCCGAAGGAGTACATCCCGGCAATCGGCGAAGGTATCGAGGAAGCTGCTCAGGCAGGTATCCTTGGTGGATTCCCGGTACTCGGTGTTCATGCGAACGTATACGATGGATCTTACCATGAGGTCGATTCCTCCGAGATGGCATTCCACATTGCCGGATCTATGGCATTCAAGGAAGCTATGCACAAGGCAAACCCGGTATTACTCGAGCCGATCATGAAGGTTGAGGTTACAATGCCTGAGGAGTACATGGGTGATGTTATCGGTGATATCAACTCCCGTCGTGGACGTATCGAGGGTATGGATGATATCGGCGGCGGTAAGCTTGTAAAGGCATATGTACCGCTTGCAGAGATGTTCGGTTATTCTACAGACCTGCGTTCTAAGACACAGGGACGTGGTAACTACTCGATGTTCTTCGAGAAGTACGAGCAGGTACCGAAGAGTGTACAGGAGAAGGTATTGGCTGACAAGTCCAAATAGGCTTTCTGTATGCAGTTTGTAAAAATCCCGGATTTTCCCATAAACAGGGGAAATCCGGTAAGAAATAGCTTGAAAAACCGCTGATTATTTTATATAATCAGAGTTAGCCGAGTTATTCTTATATAATAACTATAGCCCGCAAGGGGCATCATTTTAAGGAGGATATTCAAAATGGCAAAAGCTAAGTTTGAAAGAACAAAACCACATTGTAATATCGGTACCATTGGACACGTTGACCATGGTAAAACAACTTTAACAGCAGCTATCTCCAAAGTATTAGCTGCAAGAGTTGCTGGTAACACAGCTACAGATTTCGAGAACATCGATAAGGCTCCGGAAGAGAGAGAGCGTGGTATCACAATTTCTACCGCTCACATCGAGTACGAGACAGAGAAGAGACATTACGCACACGTTGACTGCCCAGGCCATGCTGACTATGTAAAGAACATGATCACTGGTGCTGCTCAGATGGACGGCGCTATCCTCGTAGTTGCTGCTTCTGACGGTCCTATGGCTCAGACAAGAGAGCACCTTCTCCTTGCTAGACAGGTAGGCGTTCCAGCTATCGTTGTTTTCATGAACAAGGTTGACCAGGTTGACGATGAAGAGCTTCTCGATCTCGTTGAGATGGATATTAGAGAGCTCCTCGACAAGTATGATTTCCCTGGCGATGAGACTCCAATCATCAAGGGTTCAGCTCTTGCAGCTCTTGAGGCTCCAGATGATCTTTCAGATCCAGCTTACAAGCCAATCCTTGACCTTATGGACGCTGTTGACTCATTCATTCCAACACCAGACAGAAAGTCTGATCTTCCATTCCTGATGCCTGTTGAGGACGTATTCACAATCACAGGCCGTGGTACAGTTGCTACTGGTAGAGTTGAAAGAGGTCAGCTCAAGACTGGTGACGAAGTTGAGATCCTCGGACTTTCAACTGAGAGACCAAAGACTGTTGTAACAGGTATCGAGATGTTCAGAAAGATCCTTGACTACGCTGAGGCAGGCGACAACATCGGTGCACTTCTCCGTGGTATCCAGAGATCTGACATTCAGAGAGGCCAGGTTCTTTGTAAGCCAGGTTCCATTCACCCATACACAAAGTTCTCAGGTCAGGTTTACGTTCTGAAGAAGGAAGAGGGCGGCCGTCATACTCCATTCTTCAACAACTACAGACCACAGTTCTATTTCAGAACAACAGACGTTACTGGCGTTATCACACTTCCTGCTGACAAGGAAATGTGCATGCCTGGCGATAACGTAGAGATGGATGTTGAGCTTATCACTCCAATCGCTATCGAAGAGGGACTTCGTTTCGCTATCCGTGAGGGTGGTAGAACAGTAGGTTCTGGCGTCGTTACAGCTGTTAGAGACTAATTTTTAGTTCGCTATATAAAGATCGGGTACTAATATGTATCCGATCTTTTTTGTCTTAAAATATTATGAATAATAAGTTAAATGATATTTGTATGCTTTAAAAAAGTACGGTGATATGCTATAATTAGTATATCGGGGGTGAGAATTTGAACGATACAAATACTAAAGATTATATGATTGACGTTGCGCAGGATACTACTTATCAAAATCAGAGCGATGATTATAAGAAGTCGTTTGCAAAGTGGCGTTCAAATCCTCAGAATTCTTTTGGATTCCAGTTTATACATGATACAAGAGAACACTCATACATTGATGGCGAGGGTTTTGTGCCTCATAAGGCAGAGGTAGCTGAGAGGATCTCTATGCTAAAATGCTGTAGTTTGTTGGGCATTTGTCTTGTGGTAATGCTTGCTATTGATTTTCTTAACTATTTTCTAGTGAATAAATACGCACCGGATACAACTGGTACATTTGTGTATTTTTCTCAAACAGATGGTGGATATGGCAGATATGGTGTTGGAATGACTTTTATTTTAGGTCTGTTGTTTTCCGCAAAGTTTGTTGTGCCTGGTCTTATTTTTAAGATCGTTACTAAGATCCCTAATAAAGTCGTTTTTGCAAATTCAAAGGGCTACGAAAAAATGCGTGGAACTGCTGTGGTAATTATGATGGTCATAATCGTTGTGGGCAGGGTTGGACAATATATCCTTAGTCTGCTGTTTTCAGCTGTGCATTTAGACGGGATATATTCTATTTTTGTATTCTCTGAAGATCCTGTTGTTGCTCTTGTTTCTTTTGCTTTCTTTGCGATCATTGTTCCTATAATGCAAGAGATAGTATTTCGAGGAGTTTTTTTGCAGACTTTTCGTCAATTTGGCGACACCTTCGCTATTATGATCACTGCTGTTGTGAACGGTTTATGCTACTATGATATTACATATCTGCCTTTTGTTGTATGCTGCACTGCGGTTCTCGGACTTTTTACTATACGAACAGGCTCGGTTTTTACTGCAATTTCAATGAGTATTTGCGCCCATATCACGAATTTTGTATTAAGTTACATTGTTCTCTATGATCCTCCTTATGCCAAAATAGCAGAAGTCATAATCTGTACAGTGATCGTTGGTGTATCACTTGTGATGTACTCGAAGCTTACAAGCTTTGGTGACTGGACATTCAACATTGAAAATGATAATTCTTTTATGACGATGTCAAAGCGAGTTAAATCGTTCATTGCAACTAACTCAATCGCAGTGTGGATAGCCGCAATTCTTGTGACCATGTTTGTGTGTGCGAGGATAATATGACGAGAGATGAGCTTTACATGAAAAAAGCGTTGGAGCTTGCGGAAATTGCCGCAGAGCAGGGGGAAGTACCTGTGGGTGCGATAGTTGTGAAGCGTTCCAGCGGTGAAATAATCGGGAGGGGATTCAATCGTCGTGAGTATGGGCATTCCCCTTTGACTCATGCCGAACTTGTGGCTATTGAGGAAGCGAGTCGAAATCTTGGGGGTTGGCGGCTTATGGGTTGTGAGCTTTTTGTTACTCTCGAACCTTGTCCTATGTGTACGGGTGCGATAATAAATTCCCGTATCGAGCGTGTGGTTTTTGGTGCGTATGACAAAAAGGCTGGTTCTTGCGGGTCGGTGGTAAATCTTTTTGAGCTGCCTTATAATCACAGACCTCTTTGCACAGGCGGTATACTGCAAGAGCGGTGTGCAGATACACTGACGGAATTTTTCAAAAATCTTAGACGTAAAAAAAACCTCTCCGAATAGTTCGGGGAGGTTTTTTCTTATATTTCGTTTCGATTTTCCAAAGCCTTATAAAGCGTTACTTCATCAGCATATTCAAGCACTCCGCCAACAGGTAGACCGAACGCCAAACGTGTGACCTTTACACCAAGGGGTTTCAGCAGCCTTGAAATGTAAATTGCCGTAGCTTCGCCATTAACTGTAGGATTAGTAGCCATAATGACTTCTTTAACATTCTCAGGCTCTATCCTCGAAAGCAGTTCTTTTATTTTAAGCTTGTCAGGGGAAATGTCGTCCATAGGGGAGAGAAGTCCATGCAAAACATGGTAAACGCCTTTGTACTCCTTAGTACGCTCGAAAGCGGCTATATCCTTTGGGTCTTCTACTACGCAGACCGTTGTGTGGTCACGTCTTGGGTCGGCACAGATAGGACACTTTGGCTTGTCAGTAAAGTTCTGGCAAACGCTGCAAAGATGAACGCTTTTGTGGGCATTAGTGATAGCCGCTGCAAAAGCCGATGCGTCCTCATCTGTCATGGACATAACATAGTAGGCAAGGCGCTGTGCGGACTTCATGCCTATACCAGGGAGCTTTGCAAATTGCTCTGCCAGAAGTACCAAAGGCAGTGCGTTTGACTCAGCCATTAAAACAGACCTGGGAATGATACTCCGCCTGTGAGTTTCTGCATTTCAGTGTCGCTTACTTCATCGAGGTTAGCAACAGCCTGATTGAAAGCTGCCATAACGAGGTCCTGAAGTGTTTCAACGTCCTCTGGATCAACTACCTCAGGCTTGATATCAAGCTTAAGGACGTTTCTCTTGCCGTTGATAGTTACCTCAACAACTCCGCCGCCTGCTGTACCTGTGAACTCTCTCTGCTCAAGGTCTGCCTGAAGAGCTGTGATCTCGTCCTGCATTTTCTGAGCCTGCTTGAGCATCTGATTCATGTTATTGGAAGGACCTTTGCCCATTCCCTGTGGAAGTCTTGCTTTCATTTTAAAAACTCCTTATATTCAAAATTATTTTTTTATATCAACTTCAATATCAAGTTTTTTCGCCTTGTCAAGCAACTGATTTATAGGATTTTCCGTATCCTCAGGTGCGACATTTTTGGCTGATTTGACTTTGATAGTGAAGTTTTGTCCGAAATTATTTTTCAGTATCTCATTAAGCACCGTAGCATCGCCGCTTGCTTTGAACTTTTTGAGATAAAAGTCATTGTGTACTATCATAAGCAACACATTCTGACACATATAAGCCTTTGAATTGACTAAGAAACAGCCTATGGCAGGATTTGTCTGCTTGACCTGCTCAACAATGTTGTCCCAAGTCTGCACAAGCTTGAAGTCGCTTGCTTTCATTTTCTTGAAATCCGGGTCAAAAGGCTTTGGCGGTGGAGCTTGTTCCTGCTGAGCCGGTGTGGCGATCTGCGGTTGAGTCTGCAAAACGGCACCATTTTTTAGTGCATTCTCAAGCTGAGTTATTCTATTAAGAAGCACTGTGATCTCAGCATTGCCTGATACAGCCTGCGCAGTGGCACCTGCTTTTTGAGCAGCTCCGCACAGCTTTATGATACACATTTCAAGCTCGATACGCTTTGATGTACTTTTTGCAAAACGCTCGCTGCACTCCTGCAAAGTATTTATATCCCCGAGTATCTCGTCCAGCTTCATGCGTTCTGCAAGGGCTTTAAGTCTTTCATACTCGTCAGGCAGACAAGTTATAAGATCCTTGTTGTTGTCGATAGTTTTTATTATCATGACATTTCTCATCTGAGCGAGCAGTTCGCCTGCTAAGACTTTCAGATCTTTTGACATATCATAAAGCTTGTCAACGACTCTGAGTGCGCCTGCGGCGTCCTTTTCGGCTATCTTTTCGAGAATATCAAAAAGATAATCACGTCCCGCAATGCCGGAAGCTGATGACACAACGTCAAGTGTGATGTCATTTTCATAGGCAACGCACTGGTCTAAAAGAGAAAGTGCGTCACGCATACCACCGTCAGAAAGCCTTGCTATCATGCCTGCGGCATCTTCGTGGAGGGTAAAGCCCTCCTGAGAAGCAATATACTTAAGCCTTGAAACGATATCCTCGTTTCTTATCCTGTGAAAGTCGAAATGCTGGCATCTCGACACGATAGTAGCAGGAACTTTATGTATCTCCGTAGTGGCAAGAATAAACTTGACATGCGGAGGAGGTTCTTCCATAGTTTTCAGCAGGGCGTTGAATGCGCCCGCAGAAAGCATATGCACCTCGTCTATGATATATACCTTATATTTACATCTTTCAGGAGTATAGACAACGCCTTCACGCAGTTCTCTGATATCGTCTACTTTAGAATTTGAAGCAGCGTCAATCTCGATAATATCGGAAAGAGTGCCGTTGTCAGCGTCTTTGCATATCTCACATTCAAGGCATGGCTCACCGTCATGTGGGTCAAGGCAATTGATAGCCTTTGCAAAAATTCTTGCGCAGGTGGTCTTTCCCGTACCTCTCGAGCCTGTGAAAAGATAGGCATGAGCGGTCTTGCCGCTTTTTATCTGATTTTTGAGAGTAGTTGTAATATGCGGTTGCGAAACAACATCGTCAAATGACATTGGACGCCATTTTCTGTACAATGCCTGATACAAAACTCTCACTCCAATCAAGAAAATAAAAAAAATCAATCCGACATATGGGCGTGCGGGCGGAACTGTGACACACGAAACAAACCGCTTAATGCTGCTCGGTTCCCCGCCTGACATGGTTCACAGCGTTTCATTGCACAGGACCCGCACACCTATATCTCGGATTGATGAGGAACAATAACTGAATCATATCAATCTAACTTTTGTTACCTTACTATTATAACATACTTCCAATGAAATTTCAAGTGTTTTTGAAAAAAAGTTATAAAAAAGGCAAAGAACATCAACGCCGCTGAACAAAGCTGGACAGCGGCGGATATTATGTGCTTGTAAAATTATATCAGGTGGCAATGATGAAATTCAGCTTGCCGAACGGATAGTTCACCGGGATACAGAATGCAGTGCCTGACAGGGCAAGCTCACCATTTTCCAAAAATTTCTGCGGTGTGAGTGTAAGCTCAACGCCATGTTCGTTTGACTCATTTACAACGAACAGACCGTCGTTTACGTTCAGAAATTCGCCTGCTGTAGCGTTTACAAAGTCATCGACCTCCGTGAAGCTCTCTTTGGCAAACCTCTCAGCGAAAGCCATATATGTCTTTGAATCTGTGGCAATGCAAGCCTCAGCGTTATATTTTCCATTTATTTTTTGGATAACGATATGTTCTGCTGCAAAATTCTTTATAACTGACGCTTCCATAGGAGTGAAATCGTCACCGATAAATCTGATAAGATTTTTGAAAAGCAAAGTAACATAATCAGTACAGATACGGGCATTTTCATCATTGTCAAAATGATAGAACTCATTGATAAGGTTATGTAAAGTTTCTGTTTGATTGTCTGAAATATCGTCGGTTATCTGATTTTCAGTCTTATAATCTTTAAGCGCCTTTTCAAACTCAGCATTGGTAAGAGCACCGTTATTAACAAGGGTCTGACCCAGGAGCAGGTAATCTGTAGGCTGCTGAGCGAGAAGCTTTTCAACGTCGTCAGCGGTAACATAGCCAAGCTCCACGGCAAGGTCGCCAAAACGTTTATCGACACTCTGCTGAGTAATATTAACGTGCTCCACCTGCTCGGCTGTCATAAGACCAGCGTTTATAGCAAGAACGCCAAGGCGAAGTCTTGTATGCTTTTTAGCCTCGAAAGCCTGAGTAAGATCCTCAGCGGTACAAAGCTTATGGTTAAAGAGGTAGCCTCCAAAAAACTGCGCAAACATTTACAGTACCCCCTTTGCAACGTTCTCAAGAACTTTAAGAGCGTCGTTATCAGCTATAGGTTTCTGCAAAAAGTCCACAGCTCCCGACTTAAGAGCGTCTTTCAAATGGCTCTGAGTACCAACAGAAGAAGCCATTATCACCTTAGCGTCAGGGTCTTCTGCTATTATCTGTTTGAGGGCTTCAAGACCTGTTACCTTTGGCATGATGATATCCATGAAAACCACGTCAGGCTTGAACTCCTTATATTTGCTAACAGCCTCTTCACCGTCGGCTGCTTCATAAACGGCTTTTACTCCAAATCCAGAAATAGACATACTGAGCTTTTTGCGAGCGAACATAGAATCGTCGCATATAAGCACTGTCATTTCATTTATATTCACGATAGATCCCTCCCGATTATTTTGCGGCAGCAGTTCCGTAATTGCCGATGACGGAGAAAATAATTTCTTTACTGCCTTGTTTTTAATTATATCATAAAAATCTCCAAAAGTCAAGAGTCGTCAAATATGTTTTATGTTGAAAATATACAAAGGAGTAAAAGCAGAATTTACTTGCAGTTTGCTTGACAAAATGAAAAAAGTATGCTATAATCATAATGTTATGTGCCGGTGTGATGGAATTGGCAGACGTGTCGGACTCAAAATCCGATGGTAGCGATACCGTACCGGTTCGACCCCGGTCACCGGCACCATGAGAACAGGTTCTTGTATCAAGAGCCTGTTCTTTTCATTAGTGTCCTCATTCTCTTCTGTCTCTGCTTCACCACCAAGAGCATTGGCGATGACCTTGGCTTGAAAGCCACCTCAGACGAACTGAAACGCCCCTCAGAGCCGTCCGAGCCTGCGGAGCGGAAACTTAATCGTCTGAAAAGAAAAGACCTGAGAAGTACTTGTGTGAGCAAATCTCAGGTTATTCAGCTTCAAAAAGGGTATGCTGTCATTGTGGCGCGCGCCATAATGATGATATGGACTTGTGCGGAACAGATTATAGGTGCTCCAATAGACTACGGGCAAGCAGCACACATCAGTATTGTGCCTTAACGAAATCTTAACGCCGTAACCGTAATCTTAACAGCACCTTAACCACTCATGTGATATAATAAAGCTATAATTTGAACGAGAGGTGTACGATGTTACATAAAAATAGAGTAAAAAACAGAACTCATATGACTTCATTTCGGGTCATCATTATCAGTTTCTTTTGCCTAATTCTGGTGGGTTCGTTGCTTCTGATGTTGCCGATCTCATCAAGGCAGCGGTGTGTGACTTCATTCCCTGATGCAATGTTCACAGCCGTTTCAGCTACCTGTGTGACTGGGCTTGTTGTAAAGGATACTGCTACATACTGGTCTCTGTTCGGGCAGGCGGTCATTCTGATGCTAATTCAGATCGGAGGTATGGGCGTTATCACCGTCGGGCTTGCGATCATTAGAGCATCAGGGCGGAAAATCGGTCTGTGGCAGCGCAGTACGATGCAGGAATCCATCTCCGCACCGCAGGTAGGCGGTATTGTGAAGCTGACAGGCTTTATCCTTAAAACATCACTTATCATAGAGATGATCGGTGCGGCTTTGCTTGCACCCGTTTTCTGCAATGATCTTGGTATCGCTAAGGGACTGTGGTATTCCTTGTTTCACAGCATATCGGCTTTTTGCAATGCAGGCTTTGATCTGTTCGGCATAAAAGAACCGTTCTCATCGCTGACCTTTTACCACAGCAACATCTATCTCAATATCATCATTATGCTGCTAATTATTACGGGAGGCATCGGCTTTCTCGTCTGGGGCGATATCGGAACACACAAGCACAGGATCAGGCGCTACTCTCTGCAAAGCAAGGTCGTACTGATGACATCTGCTGTCTTGATCGTTCTGCCTGCGCTGTATTTCTTCTTTTTTGAATATGACCATGGGACTATCCATGACCGGACGATCCATTCACTGTTTCAGTCTGTCACAACACGAACCGCAGGCTTTAACACAACTGATCTCGCTGCTATGGATGAATCAGGTACAGCCATTATGGTCATTCTTATGCTTATAGGCGGTTCTCCAGGTTCCACCGCAGGCGGTATGAAAACAGCGACTTTTGCTGTTCTGTTCCTTTCTGCGATCACAGTGTTTAGCCGCAGAAATGATGTGCAGTGCTTCAAAAGAAGAATATCAGACGAAACTGTCCGCAGTGCAGGCGCTGTTTTGTTTATGTATCTTGTATTGTTCTTTACAAGCGGTGTCATTATCAGCAGAGTGGAAAATCTACCGCTGCTGACCTGTCTGTTTGAAACAAGCTCAGCTATCGGTACTGTAGGGCTGTCACTCGGCATTACAAGCGGTCTGTCTGCTGTATCCCGTGTGATACTGATGATACTTATGTTTTTCGGGAGAGTCGGCGGACTGACACTCATTTATGCAGCTCTGCCGTCGGCGGACAGTCAGAATTCACGCTTACCGCTTGAAAAAATATCCGTAGGATAAGGAGTTTTATATATGAAAACAGTTTTAATTATCGGAGTAGGTCAATTCGGCAGTCATATTGCCAGACGCATGGAGGAGCTTCGGTGTGAGGTCATGGCAGTAGATGAAAATGAGAAGCATATCAACGATATACTGCCTTATGTGACCAACGCAAGGATCGGTGACAGCACCAATGAGGAATTTCTCCGTTCGCTTGGTGTAGGAAACTATGATGTTTGTATCGTTGCCCTCGGCAGCCGGTTGCAGTCCTCTTTGGAAACAACTTCTTTGCTCAAGGAGCTGGGGGCAAAGAAAGTCATATCCCGTGCGACAAATGATGTACAAATGAAATTCCTGCTTAAAAACGGAGCCGATGAGGTTGTCTATCCTGAGAAGCAGATGGCACTTCGCATTGCTACAAAATATGCATCAGACAGCATACTCGACTTTATTCATCTGGATAACAATTACTCGATCTACGAACTGAAAGTACCTAAGGACTGGTTCGGAAAGTCGCTTTCACAGATCGATATACGAAAGAAATTCAAGATCAATATTCTGACGATCAAACGTGGAGAAGAGGTATTTATCCCTGCACCGGACACTGTAATTGAAACTGATGACATCGCATTTGTCATAGGTGAGGTTCGGGATATCCAGAAATGTTTCAGAATCTAGGAGATGATCGTGTGAGAGATGTTCTGCTTGCACTGTCTGTAGGAGCAATGTTTCTCTACGGCTTTTATATTATGAAAAAAGTAGATGAATTCATCGAGGAGATACAAAAGAGCAGACGTGGACACGACATGTCAGAAGATGATGTTGACGAACACAAAAGTGATATGTTATAATAACAAGGGTGATCCTTATGACTGCTAATTCTATAAAAAGCTCTAAAGCATTTTCTGTGTTCAAAGACTCCGCTATATGTATTGTGGTGCTGACAGCCGCAACACTTGCCGGATACGCATTCAAAGCCTTTCAACTTGCCGATGCGGACATTATCATGCTGTATATTATTGCTGTGCTTGTGATATCCATTTTTACATCAAAGATGTATTTCTGCCTGATATCATCATTAGTAGGAGTAATGCTTTTCAACTGCTTCTTCACCTATCCTGAGTTTTCTCTTTCAGTTCACGATGCAGGCTATCTTGTCACATTTGTGACGATGTTTATTACAGCGTTCATTGCAGGAACGCTTGCCAATAAGCTGAAACGCAATATCCTGATCGCCGAGCAGAATGCCCGTGAAAAGGAGGAAGCGGCACTTCTGGCGCAGAATGAACAGCTTAGAGCTGATATGCTCCGTTCCATATCCCATGATCTCAGAACACCGCTGACCTCCATATCAGGCAATGCCAGTACGCTCATTTCCGGCGGCGATACGCTTGATGAATCAGCACGTCAGCAGATATACACGGATATTTATTCCGAATCAATGTGGCTTATCGAAATGGTGGAAAATCTTTTATACGCTACACGAATTGAGGACGGCAGAATGCAGCTCAATATCTCGGTAGAGATACTTGATGACATTGTTCAGGAGGCTGTCAGACACACCAAACGCACTCACCCAAAGCGAAATATCATCGTTGATATGTATGACGAGATAATCCCCGTTATGGCAGATGCGAACCTTATCGTACAGGTCATAGTCAATCTTATGGATAATGCTGTCAAGTACAGTGATGAAGATTCTGATGTTACCGTCAGTGTGCGCCGAGAAAATGCGCATACTGTTGTGATATCCGTGTCCGATCACGGCACCGGTATCTCCGATGAAGAAAAAGAAAAGGTATTTGATATGTTCTATACGGGCGGCAGCCGTTCCTCAGACAGCAGAAGAAGTCTGGGGCTGGGGCTTGCACTGTGCAGGTCAATTATTACTTCACACGGCGGTACTATATCTGTCAGCGACAACATACCAAACGGTACAGTTGTCAGCTTTACTCTGCCAATAGGAGAGGTCGATCTAAATGAATGAATATCTTGTTCTGGTGGTGGAGGACGACAAGCCTATCAGAAATCTTATTACAACTACTCTTAAAATGAACGACTATCGCTTTATTACTGCTGTCAGGGGCAATGAAGCGATCATGCTCAGCGCTTCGCATAAGCCTGATATTATCATACTTGACCTTGGACTGCCTGATATTGACGGCGTTGAGGTGATAGAGCATATACGCACTTGGAGCGATGTTCCTATCATCATAGTCAGTGCAAGGAGCGAGGAAAGGGACAAGATAACAGCCCTTGACAAAGGTGCAGATGATTACCTGACAAAGCCTTTCTCTGTTGACGAACTTCTCGCAAGGCTCAGGGTGATACAAAGGCGGCTTATGAAGTCCGAAAACATCTCGGTCACGGAGTTTGTCAATGGCAGACTACGGATAGACTATGTTTCGGGCTGTGTTCACCTTGATGATGAAGAAATTCACCTGACACCGATAGAATACAAGCTGCTTTGCTTGCTTGCCAAGAATGTCGGCAAGGTGCTGACGCATAAGTACATTATCCAAAGTGTATGGGGAACTCCTGCGGATAACAGCGAAGCCTCCCTGCGTGTATTTATGGCTACCCTGCGAAAAAAGCTGAGTGACAGCAGTCAGGCGCTGATACAAACACATATCGGTATTGGGTATCGTATGATGAAATTATAGTTTTAGGGAGCAGTACAAAGCAGACACTTTATTTGATGATCTGTATCGCCTTCAATGGCTGCAAAAACGATTGAACTGATTTTTTCTAAAGGAAAAAAGGGCAATGCCTTCCACTCACGGAGGACATTGCCCTTTTCCTTATGCTGTGATTATATCAGTCCTGAATCTCCTAGATCATAGTTGCGATCCTGTATAATAAAACTTGACACATACAAAACAATCAAAGTATAATAAAAACAAAGGAGTGTGTCATCAATGGGAACAGGAAAACAATATGATGAAGAGTTTAAAAAGCAGGCAATAAAGCTCGCAAAGGAGATTGGCACATAGCTTTATGCCGCTGGGTGTATTTTTATTTGTATTGTGTATTATTTTACAGTTCACCTGCCCTAATTTGACAAAAGTACGTCAATGGAGTATAATGTAACCAGCGTTACGCAAATTAATTATAGGCAATACCACACAAGACAAGCCTATACCTATTATTATAGAAACGAGGTCATGAAAATGAGCGAGGAAAGAATACCTAAGAGAAGTGAAGTGCCTGAACAGTTCAAGTGGGCACTGGAGGATATTTATGCCACTGACGAAAAGTGGGCGGAGGACTTGCAGAAGCTGAAGGCTATGCCTGAGAGGATAGCGGCGTTCAAGGGCAGGCTTAGCGAGAGTGCTGACACGCTTTATGATTTTATGCAGCTTTCAGACGAGATATCTGTGCTTTGTGACAGCCTTGGCAATTATGCTCAAAGACGTTCTGACGAGGACACTGCAAATGCAAAGTATCAGGGCTTTATCGGTCAGCTTATGAACGCTTATGTTGCAGTAAACTCAGCAGGAAGCTTTGAAACACCTGAGATCATTTCTATCGAGGAGGATAAGCTTCAGAAATTCTATGAGGATAAGCCTGAGTTGAAGCTTTATAAGCGTGCGCTGGATAAGCTGCGTCGTAAAAAGGCTCATATCCTCTCTGAGGCTGAGGAGAAGATACTTGCCCTGACTGGTGAAATGGGTCAGTCCCCTGAGAATATCTACTCTATGTTTTCTGACGCAGACCTGCGTTTCCCTGACGCTGTGGATAAGGATGGCAAGGCTCATCAGGTCACACACGGAAGCTATATACCACTGGTGCAGAGCGAGGACAGAGTGCTGAGAAAGTCGGCTTTCGAGTCTATGTACGGCACATTTGACAAGTTCAAGAACACCTGTGCGGCAACACTGTCGGCACAGATAAAAGCGGTGAACTTCTATGCAAAGGCAAGAAGATATGATTCAAGCCTTGAAGCCGCTTTGGACGGAACAGAAGTGCCTGTTTCAGTGTACAAAAACCTTATTGAAGCCGTCCATGACAATATGCACTATATGTACGATTATGTTGCACTGAGAAAGAAGCTTTTGGGCGTTGACCAGCTGCATTTCTATGACCTTTATACGCCTGTTGTTCCTGACGCAGATATGAAGATAACCTTTGAGGAGGCTAAGGAAACTGTCCTGAAAGCCCTTGCACCTATGGGCGAGGATTACCTTGCGATACTCAAAGAGGGCTTTGAAAACCGCTGGATAGATGTTTACGAGAACGAGGGCAAAACAAGCGGAGCATATTCCGCAGGTGCAAGAGTTCACCCTTATGTGTTACTCAATCATAAGGATACACTTAACTGTATGTTTACGCTGGCGCACGAAATGGGTCATGCTATCCACTCGTATCTGTCAAACAAAAATCAGCCTGTGGTATATTCAGATTACGTTATCTTTGTGGCAGAGGTAGCCTCAACTTGCAACGAAGCCCTTCTTATGCAGTATCTGCTGAAAAATACCGAGGATAAAAAGCAGAGAGCGTATCTTATAAATTACTTCCTTGAGCAGTTCCGTACCACACTTTATCGTCAGACAATGTTCGCAGAATTTGAGCTGAAAATAAATGAAATGGTAGCGGCAGGGGAGAGTCTGACAGCCGAGGGGCTGAACGAGCTTTACGGCGAACTTAATAAGCTTTATTTCGGTGACGGAATAGTGCTTGATGATGAGATAAAATTGGAGTGGGCTAGGATACCGCACTTCTATTATGACTATTATGTTTATCAGTATGCAACAGGATATTCTGCGGCTATTGCACTTTCACAGAGAATATTGAAGTATGGCGAGCCTGCGGTAAAGGACTATATAGGCTTCCTGAAAGGCGGCTGCTCAACTGACCCTATCTCATTGCTTAAGGGTGCAGGTGTAGATATGGCAACAACTCAGCCTATCAATGAGGCACTTGCAATGTTCGGAGAGCTTGTAAAGGAAATGGAAGAAGCAATGGCGGAGTAAGTGAGGAATGAGGAGTGAGGAATGAGGAATGAGCATAGCTGACTAAAGTTGTGCCCCCAACACCGAGCGTAGCGAGAGATAAAACGCAGGCTCAAGCCCGGCGTTAGAGGGCTTGCAGGGTCAAGGGACAGAGTCCCTTGTGGGTACAGGGCAAAGCCCTGTCGGAGTTTGATGCAGAGCCTCAATAGGCGTAAGCCTACCAAGCGGTGCAGATAAAGAAATAAAAGCATACAAAAGTAAAAGAAACAATAAAGCGGTGTCGGAGAACAAATCTCTGCACCGCTTTTTCTATCCAAATAAACAAAGTAAGACCCGCAAAGAGCGACAGCGATTTTGCGGCGGTAGAACGTAGCTCACAATTGTAGGGGACGGCGCCCTCGACGTCCCACACCTGCTTGACTGCTCAACCATGCGGTATATGCACAATGAACTGCATAATATCTCCCAGCACGGCACGTCTACACAAGTTTGATGTTTTTACCACTTCTTATCTATATCCGCACAACGCATACCTATCTTCAACGCCCTCAGCTCAACATAACAGCCGCATAAAACGCACATTCCGTCCACAAGCTTTTCGCAATTCTTGCAAAACGCCAAACGCTGACGATACTCTTCCTCTGATACCCTCTTGTCCGCAGGATATGCCGCAATGTGCGAACGCATATCACGGAGAAAATCATTTTCGTCCATGTCCTCAAGCAGGCACTTGCGGCACTTTATCTTCACAGCATTGTCCATACTTCCTCCATAAAAAAGCGGACAGCCTTTCCGCCGCCCGCCTTGTTATCTTATTCTACAGAAATGATGTAGTAGTAAACAGGCTGACCGCCGTTTATAAGGTTTACATCAAGATTTGAGAACTTCGCAGCTACCTGCTTTTGCAGTGCCTCAGCCGCCTCGTCTGTAACGTCTGAGCCGTAAAGGATAGTGATGAATGAGCTGTCGCCCTTAACAAGCTTCTTTGTGAGCTTGTAAGCCGCCTTTGAAACGTCCTTTTCCACAAAGCTCAGCTTGCCGTTTTCAATGCAGAGTATCTCGCCCTGCTTGATAGCGTGGCCCTCATAGTCAGAATCCCTTGCCGCAAATGTTACCTGACCTGTGGCAACTCTTTCAAGTGCATTGGTCATCTCAATGCGGTTCGTATTGAAATCAGCGTCAGGGTCAAATGCCAGCATTGCTGACATTCCCTGCGGTATAGTCCTTGTCTGAAGCACGCATACCTTTCTGTCTGCAAGCTTAACAGCCTGTTCAGCCGCCATGATAATGTTCTTGTTGTTTGGCAGAACGAAAACTGTTTCAGCGGGGCATGACATTATTGCCGCAAGTATATCCTCAGTGGACGGGTTCATGGTCTGTCCGCCCTTAACGATGCAGTCAACACCGATATCTCTGAACATTGACTCAATGCCGTTTCCTGCCGCAACTGCAACAAAGCCGTACTGCTTTTCAGGCTTTGCAGGAACGAACTCCTGCTTTGCTTCTTTTTGTCTGGCCTTGTGCTGGAGCTTCATGTTTTCTATCTTTGGCAGATTGATGTAGCCAAATTCAAGACCCTTCTGTATTGCCTTACCAGGGTCGTTGGTATGAACGTGTACCTTTATTATCTCATCGTCCTCGACAACTACAACGCAGTCACCTATGGTTTCAAGATAAGCTCTCAGCTTTGATGAATCGTCAGCGTCAGCTTTCTTTGTGATTATCATTTCAGTGCAGTATGTGAAGTGTATCTCACAGTCATACTGACCAACAGTAGCCGCAAATGTGTCGACTGTTACCTGCTGTTTCTGTGCAGGAGCGTCAGCCTTTACTATTTCGCCACCCTTGAATACATCTCTCATTGCTTCAAAGATAATGAGAAGTCCCTTGCCGCCTGCGTCAACAACGCCTGCCTTGGCAAGAGCAGGGAGAAGCTTTGGTGTTTCGTTCAGTGAAAGTTCAGCCTGTTTGCAAACTTCCTCCATTATAATAATAGGATCGTTTGTGGAGTGGAGCATTTCTCTTGCTTTCTCCGCAGACTCTCTTGCAACTGTCAGGATAGTTCCCTCTGTAGGCTTCATTACGCTCTTGTATGCTCCTGAAACGCCCTGTTCCAGCGACTCTACAAGTTCGTTCGCACCCATTTCCTTTTTGCCTGCAAGTCCTTTTGCAAAGCCTCTGAAAATAAGCGAAAGTATAACGCCTGAGTTTCCCCTTGCACCTCTAAGAAGTGCAGAAGCTGTTGTGCTTGCCACAACTGAGCAGTCTGTATCGTCGCTGAGATTTTCAAGCTCTGCTACGGAATTTGTTATAGTCATTGACATATTAGTTCCCGTATCTCCGTCAGGTACTGGGAACACGTTAAGCTCGTCAACTGATTTTTTCTTGTTAGATATGCTGTGTGCGGCACTTATGACAGCGTCACGCAGCAAGCCTCCGTTTATCACTATAGTTTTCCTCCTATACTGTTATAGATATCCTAAGACGTTCAGCCTTTCATTTCGTCAACGTAAACGTTCACAGATTTAACGTTGACCCCTGCCTGCTCTGTCAGAACATAATTTACCTTGTGAATGATGCTGTCAACGATAGCTCCGACATTTATGCCGTAGTTCACAGTGATGTGCAGGTCAACGATAAGCTCGTCCCCGTCCTGACGGATTATAACGCCCTTTGTGGTGTTCTCTTTCTTTAGCATTGCAGAAACGCCCTGTTTTGCACCATAGACGTTAAGTCCTGCCACGCCGAAACAGCTTTCGGCAGTATCCGAGATAAGCTGTCTGAGATATCCAGTGGATATACCTATAGTTCCAATGTGGTTGCGAAACTTTATCACAGAAAACAACTCCTCTTGATCGTGGCAGGATCACAAGCTTATTTCTTATGCCGCCACATAATAATTTATTTTATTATATCATAAACATTTGACTTTTGCAATAGGTTTTCGCTCTTTTGTACACCTGTCAAATTTATCCCAGAAGCCATTTTGCGGCTTCCAGAGGCGTTTCGGCTATATACACCGCACCTGCCTGAGAAAACTCCTCTCTTGTGCCGTAGCCGTAAAGCATACCGATACAATCTATACCAAGAGCTTTTGCACCAAGCACGTCATGCTGCCTGTCGCCTGCCATTATCACCTGTGAGCGGTCATTAACTCCGCAGTTTTTCAAAGTGTGCACGATAACGTCCGCCTTTACGCTCCTGGAGCCGTCAAGCTCCGCACCGCCTATGTAGTCAAAATACTGTGCAAGGTGAAAATGCTCCAGTATCTTTACCGCAAATACCTGCGGCTTTGAAGTCGCCACCGCAAGGTGAAGCCCAGCCTCTGACAGCTTTTTAAGACATTCCTCAACGCCGTCATAAACACGGTTCTCGAAAATGCCCTTGGTGGTGTAATATTCACGGTAGTATTTAACAGCCTGCTCGCATTTTTCACCATCAAAGCCGTAAAAATCCCTGAAAGAGTCTTTCAGCGGTGGACCGAGAAACTTTGTCATGGTGCTCATCTCAGGCTCTATGCCGAACTTTTTCAGTGCGTATACAGCCGAATTTATTATGCCCTCGCCCGACTCAGTAAGCGTGCCGTCAAGGTCAAAAAGAACATATCTGTAATTTTTCATGTCGTTACCTCACATAATACAATATATCAATTGCTATTATAACGCAAAATGGCTTTTTTGTCAAAGAAAATGGGCAATTACGCACAAAAAATCCTGCTGAAATACGGCATTTAGCTCATTGACAAAAATATTGTTATAAGTTAAAATTAAAAAGGCGGTTTGTGTCAAAACGTATCGCAAAGAAGTATTTTTCCTTTTATATGGGAAAAGAATAAATATGAATGAGGTGTTATTTTGAAACTTATTTTTGATGTTTCAGACAAGCCAAAGGCTGGTCAACTGGTAGTGTTCGCACTTCAGCAGATGCTGGCTATCCTTGCGGCGACCATCGCTGTGCCGCTTATTATCGGCAACGGTCTTACACCTGCGGCTGCAATGTTTGGTGCAGGTGTGGGAACTATAGTTTATATCTTTTTTACAAAAAGAAAAAGCCCTGTGTTCCTTGGCTCGTCCTTTGCTTTTTTAGGCTCAATGGCGGCGGCTTTTGCAGGCGGCGTTTCAATGCAGCTTGGCATGCTTGGACTTATCGTTGGCGCACTGCTTGCAGGACTTGTATATGTCGTTATCGCAATAGTAGTAAAATTTGTTGGAGTAGGCTGGCTCAATAAGCTCATGCCTGCGGTGGTAATAGGACCGACCGTTGCTATAATCGGACTTTCCCTTGCAGGAAATGCTGTTGGCGACCTGCTCAAAGGCGATGTTACAAAGCAGGTAACAGAGTATGCAGTGTCAACAGACAGCGGCACACCTGAGATCATCGAAACTGTATCCAATGTGCCTGTTGGCTCGTCATATGTGGCTCTTATCTGCGGACTTATCACCCTTGCAGTGGTAATGCTTTGTTCAACATATGGCAAGAAAACACTCAGACTTATACCTTTTATAATCGGTATCCTCGCAGGCTATGCAGCCGCAGCGATCTTCACTGTTATCGGCAATATATGTGATATTGACGCACTTAAAATAGTAGATTTCAGCGTTTTCAGCAGCTATATGCTTACAGACGGCAGCGTTTCACTGAAAACATTTGTTAGCCTGCCGGACTTTGCATTTGTTTCAGGTTTGAAAGGTCTTAAAGAGTTCGACTTCTCATATTTTGCAACTATCTTTGTTGCCTATGTGCCGGTTGCGCTTGTTGTTTTTGCAGAACACGTTGCTGACCATAAAAACCTTTCTTCTATTATCGACCATGACCTCCTTGAAGAGCCTGGTCTTACAAGAACGCTTCTCGGCGACGGTGTAGGTTCTATCGCAGGCGCGCTGTTCGGCGGCTGTCCGAACACAACATACGGTGAGTCCGTTGCCTGCGTTGCTATCACGGGAAATGCTTCTGTTGTAACTATCTTTGCGGCAGCAATAGGCTGTATGCTGTTTTCGTTTATCACTCCGCTTGTTGCGTTCGTTGATTCTATCCCTGCCTGCGTAATGGGTGGCGTTTGTATCGCTCTTTACGGCTTTATCGCAGTTTCAGGTCTTAAAATGATACAGGACGCAAACCTTGACGATAACAGAAATCTCTTTGTTGTGTCCGTTATCCTCATTGCAGGTATCGGCGGTCTGACACTCACATTTGGTGATATAACACTCACAGAAGTAGCGGCAGCACTTATCCTTGGCATTCTTACAAACGTTATGCTCTCAAAGAAAAAAGGCAACGCAGCCAAGAAATAATTATAACAAAATTGCAGAGGCGAACAGTGTTCACACGTTACTGCACACAAAAAAATGCGAATTTATAAATCATTGTGAAAGGAAATCGGAAAATGGGAAACGTAAATATCATCAATCACCCGCTTGTAAAGCACAAAATAACGCTTATGCGTGACGAAAACACAGGAACAAGAGAGTTCCGTATACTTGTGGAAGAGGTCGCAATGCTCATGGGCTATGAGGCTATGAGAGATCTTCCAACAGAGGACGTTGAGGTCAAAACACCTATCACCACAAGAAAGCTCCCTATGCTCTGCGGCAAAAAGCTTGCTATCGTGCCTATCCTGAGGGCAGGTCTTGGCATGGTAAGCGGACTTCTTGCACTTGTTCCGTCTGCAAAGGTAGGACATATCGGTCTTTATCGTGACGAGGTCACACACGAGCCTCACGAGTATTACTGCAAGCTTCCTGATAGAATAAACGAGCGACTTGTTATTGTCTGCGACCCAATGCTTGCGACAGGCGGATCTGCGATACAGGCTGTTGATTTTTTGAAAGACAAGGGCTGCAAGAACATCAAGTTCATGTGCATAATCGCTGCTCCTGAGGGTCTTGACGCTTTGAGAACGGCTCACCCTGATATCGACATTTATGTAGGCAACCTTGATGAAAAGCTTAACGAGGACGCTTATATCGTTCCTGGTCTTGGCGATGCAGGTGACAGGATCTTCGGCACAAAATAATTGTCTTATACTAATACTCGCTGCTTTGTTTTTTGCAACAGAGCGGCGATTTTTTTGTTTTCTTCACTAAAAAAACTTTAAAAAGTTCCTTCAATTTCAGTTGTTACAATAATTGAAACTTATTTCCGTTGATGATATAATTCAAATGTAGAAATATAGAACAAAATAAAAAAACAGGGCGAACTCATGTAAAAAAATATTATGAGGATACACCCTAATAAGGAGCAAAAAATGTTTGTGAAGAAAACCGACCGATTTTTTGCGGTCACAAGCATGATCGTGTGCTGCTGCTGCACTGCAACTGTGTTTATCTCATACATAAAACGCAGTAACATACGAATGCTTTGTCTCGGACCATTTTTCCTTGCGGCGGCGATAGTGTTGTATATTGCTCTGAAACGCTGTGAAAAGAAGCTTACCAAAAAGCGTGTCAGACTTATATTTGCTTTTTTCTGCCTGATTTTGCTTGCATTGCAGATATTGTTTGTGCGTTATCTTTATTACAATTACGAAATGGTTGACCCCAAAATAACAGGGGAGTTCGCAAAACGCTTTGTCATGGGTGAAGATCTGGGGAGCATCAAAGAAAGCTATCGTATTTATGCTGCAAAATACCCTAACGCATGGGGCATGATATATTTGCAGATACCCTTTTTCGCCTTATGGAAGCTTTTCACCGGCGGCGTGAGCATCTATGCGGGGCAGACCTTTAACGTAATTCTTATTCAACTTAGCGTAATAATGACCTTTCTCGCAGGGGAGAGGATATTCAAACTTAACAGCCAAAGGCTTTTTTGCGGCATTATTTCGGCACTTATGCCTGTTATGCTGCTTTATACTCCGTTTTTTCATTCTGACACAGCAGGCATGATATTTGTAAGCTGTACTCTTTATTTTCTCACCCTTGCGGTGAAAGAAAAAAGCAAAACCAAAAGCGTTGTCTATGCTCTTATAGCAAGCCTTTTTATCGCACTTGGAAACACTGTCAAGGGAAGCATTGCAGTAATGCTGATTTCAGTGATGATATTTTTTGTGCTGAAAATGGGTGTAAAAAGGGGAGCTATACTGAGCCTTGCGGCTGTTATGCTGCTTATTGGCGTGTCAAAGGCGGCATACTATGGCGGTCTTGCTATGGGTATCTCTGATGAAAAAATGGTAGACAGATATCGTTTCCCTGTTACACACTGGATAATGATGAGCCTTAACAGCGAATACAAGACCCACGTTGACGAGGACGTTGACTTCACAATGTCATTTGAAACATATGACGCCAAAAAGCAGGCGAATATCCGGGAAATAAAAGCCCGCCTTGAAAACATAAGCACCCCTTATGAAGCCTGCAAAATGGCTTATCACAAAGTCGCCAGAACGTGGGACAGCGGTGGTTTTTCTTATCGCAAATATCTCTCACGCTCCGAACCCACAGGAGGTCTGCAAGAGGTACTGAACAGCTCCTTGCTTGGTATCTATGTAGACGGCTATCACAGTGCAATGCTCATAGCAATGGCGTTTGGTGCAGTTTATGCCGCTGGCAAGCGTCGCCACTCTGCTTTGTTTTTCAGCATAGTGACTCTCACGGGAGTTATACTCTTTTTCCTTATATGGGAAAATCCACCTAGATATATCGTCACATTTATCCCCGTGATAATGCTTCTTTGCACTGCAGGAACAAGATTTATCACAGCGATCATTTCACGGCTTTGTAAGCGTGTGAGTGCTTCAAAATAAGATAAAAAAAGGCCTCTTATGGTTTTCCATAAGAGGTCGATTTTTTTATTGTGTAACATCAAGATAGAACGCAGGGTTCAATATATAACCCTGATAGCGTATCTCAATGTGCAGGTGGTCGCCTGTTGAAAAGCCGGTCGAACCCATTTTGCCGATAACGTCGCCTTTTTTCACCTCGTCGCCTATCTCTACATCTACCTCGGAAAGGTGTCCGTAAAGGGTAATGAATTCGTTGCCGTGGTCGATGATAACATAGTTTCCATAACCGCCGCCACAGCCGCAGGACTCCTCCTTGCCGTAGTCATGCGTGCAGGTGGTGTTTATCTTTATGACCTTGCCACTGCATGAAGCGTGAATAGGCGTGCCATGAGCCGCAGGAATATCAAGACCCGTGTGATATGAGCCCCAGCGTGCGCCCACGCCTGATGATACGGAGTAAGCCCCCGGAACAGGCCATGCGAAGTAGTAATCAGGCTCGGTATCGCCAAGCTTTTCGCCCTTGTCAAGGCGGTCATTTATCTCCTTGTGAAGCTCCTCAAGCTTAACATCTGCAAGTGCCATTGTGGCGGAAACTTCGTTATCTCTTGCTGTTCCGCCTGAGCCTGACGATTTCAGTATGCCAGAAAGGCTGCCCTCAAACTGCTCACGCTCCGCCTCATAGGTTTCGTTCTGCTCTCTGAGCTTTTTCTGCTTAGCTTTAAGCTCCTGCTGTGTTTTTGTACTGGAGCGGTAAAGCTGACTGAGCATATCTTTCTGCTGTGTATACTGTGTGTACTGAGCGTCATACTCGGCTTTCTGCTTGTCAAGGGTCTTTTGCATATCCTCATATTCAGTTTTGAGTTTTATAAGGTTATCAATGATAGTGTCATCATGGTGTGCCACACGCTTTATAAGCTCTAATCTCATGAGTATGTCATAAAAGCTGTCTGATTCCAAAAGCATTGTGGTGTAGCTGTCCGACCCTGCGATATACATTGCCCTTAATCTTTGTTTAAAGTCCTCTATGCCCTTGTTTATCTCAGCCTGCTTCTTATCGATATTTCGCTGATTGGTGTTTATCTGAAGCTCCAGTGCGGTCATGTAAGAGTTGAGAACGTCTATCTCGTCATTTATAGAATCTATCTTTTCTTTCAGAAGCTTCTGCTTTTTCTCACTTTTCTCAATGTCCTCATCATATTGGTCGAGCTGTTCGTTTATTTCCGTCTGCTTTTTTGATAGCTCTCTTAGCTGTTCTGCATACTGTGTGATGTCAAAACCTGTTGACTCCTCCTGAGAATTATCTTCATTTACTGTTTGTTCATCGCTTTGCTGACCTCCGTCAGCCACAGATTCAGTATAGCTATAGTCCTCCCCCTGCGAGCTTTCAGTGTCCGCTGAGGTTATCTTCAAAGAAGAATTGTAGCTGCTTCCTGCAATACCAGCGGTAACAGCGAATGCGATAATGAAAGTGAGAATACGTTTTAAGCTGTAAAGCCTGTTCATGAAATAAAAGACTCCTTTGGTTGTGGGGCAAGACCTTTCGGCTTTGCCTGTTTATACATAATTTGACGGATTCTGAGCCACGCCGTTCAATCGCACCTCAAAGTGCAGGTGGTCGCCAGTTGAATATCCTGTTGAGCCGACAATACCCAGAACGTCGCCTTTGTTGACGTGCTGACCCTGTGTTACGCTCATATACTGTGAGTGACCGTAAAGGGTCCAGTAGCCGTTGCCGTGGTCGATTATGCAGTAGTTTCCATATCCACCGCCACAGCCGCATGAGCCGTTCTTGCCATAATCGTGTGTGCAGGTGTTGCTGACGAGTATAACAGTACCCTCAGCGGCAGCGCATATCTTTGCGCCTCTTATTCCAGGAGACCAGATGTCGATACCCTTGTGATAAGCGCCCCAGCGCCAACCCACGCCGTAGGAAATATGATAATAACCCGGCACAGGCCATGTAAACTGGCTCTTGTCGGTATAATTGTAGTCACCGTTATTGGTAGAAGATTGACCGCTGTTAGAGGTGTTGCCGTTTGCATTAGAAGATGAAGAATTGCCGTTATTATTCTGCTGTTGCTGCTGTTGTCTACGTTCTTCTTCCTCTCTTCTCTTACGTTCTTCCTCTTCTTTTTTCTTACGTTCCTCTTCTTCCTTCTTTTTGATCTGCTCCTGCTCCTTGTAAAGCTTCTGGAGCTGTGCCTCAAAGTCTTCCTGCTCCTTGTTTATCTGCTCCTTATTGGCTTCATAAGCTGCCTTATCTTCCTCAAGCTGGTCGATAACAGCCTGACTTTTTGCATAAAGGTCGTCAAGCTTTTTCTTCTGCTCAGTGTGATAGGCCTTTTGTTCCTCAAGGGTAGTTTTGTTAGTTTCAAGTTCAGTCTTGTTGGCTTCAAGCTCTGCTTCCTGAGATTCATACTCGCCTTTAAGCTCAACAAGTCCGTCGATCATGGTGTTGTCATGGTCAGCCACTCTTTTGACAAGCTCTATTTTCATAAGCATATCATAAAAGTCCGTCGAACCAATAAGAATATCGGTGTATGAACTATTTCCGGCAACATACATTGCCCTAAGACGTTGTTTGAAGTCAACAACGCCATTTTCTATCTCAGTTCTCTTGTTTTTTATTTTTATTTCGCTCTTTGCGATAGCCTCTTCAAGGTCGGCTATCTCAGTTTCAAGGTCAGTGATAGAATCCTCAAGGGTCAGTATAGTTTCCTGAACAGTTTCTATCTGCTCTTGAATAGCTTTCTGATTTTCTTCCTCCTTGGAGATATCGTCCTTTGTGCTGTTTATCTGCTTGTCAAGGTCAGCCTGCTTTTGTTCAAGCTCGCTTATTTTATCCTTGGCAGAGGATATTTTTTTCTTGTTGTTCTTTATTGCCTGACTTTCTGCAGAAGCGTTCTGCGCTGTCATGACCGGCTGTGTGCCGCCTGCAAGCATTGTCATGGAAGCGACTACGGCGATAGTGAAAGCCAATACTCGCTTCATTGTGAATATACCTGTTTTCATACCTGTCCTCCGTCTTAAAAAAGACCATTTTTACACGTTTTTATCTTTCCCTAACGCATTATCCCGCACGTTCTCTCTTTTTTATCTCATGTCAGGATATGCTTTAAACTGCAACAAAAGGCAGTCTAAAAACCCCGTTGGATCATAGCCTGCCTTATGTCTATATTTGGCAAATGTATTATACTTTAAGATGCTTGCCTGTGCTTATAGAAGTACCCACCGCACCGATAACAGCGCCTGCGATAAGATAAGATGCTGCAACAGGGAGCAAGAGGGATTTGAACGAATACAAATTCTGAACACCGAGAATGCTCCAGAGCTTGAAGTCATCATTGAAGATGTTGTAAATTCCCTCGTAGGCAAACTTTGTGAGCAGCAGTGCGCCTGCGGCTGCAAGCAGACCAACTATCATACCCTCGATAAAGAAAGGTATTCTGATAAAGCTGTTGGTAGCGCCTACATATTTCATGATGTTGATCTCTTTACGTCTTGCGAAAACGCTTGCTCTGGTGGTATTTGAAATGATTATCAGACAAACCACAACAAGTGCCACAATGACCGCAAAGGCAACTATTGTAAATACTCTTCTGATACTGATAAGGATATCAGCAAATGCTGTAGGGGACTTTGTCGAGTCAACATTGTCAAAGGTCTCTATCTGAGTGGTTGTTTCGCTCATCTTCTCGATATCCTTGACCGTTACCTTGTAAGTATCAGGCAATGGGTTATCGTCGGCATACTGGAAGAAATCCTTTTCCTCATCAGTCATACCCTTGAGCATATTTTTCCACGCTTCGTCCTTTGAATAAAGGCTCACAGTGTTGATATTTCCGACCTCTTTGAGCTTATTTTCAAGGGTCTGCATATCAGCCTGACTTGTGCCGTCCTTTACGATAACGATGACTTCGCTCTTGTCCTCGATACCGCCGATTATTCTTGTAAGGTTAATGGAAACCAGCACCGAAGTGCCTACCATAAGCAGGGAAACGAGCAGGATACAGAAAGAGGCGAACGTCATCATTCTGTTTTTCCAAATGCCCTTGAAGCCCTGATTTATAAGATATCTAAAACTACTTGCTTTCATTGGAGCCTCCTATCACTTCGTCAAAGGCGATCTGACCTTTGTTGATGTTGATAATTCTGCCTCCGAAATAGCGCACAAGGTCATGCTCGTGGGTAACCATAAGAATGGTAGTGCCGCACTCGTTTATGCCCTTGAGAAGCTCTACTATCTCATATGAAAGAGCAGGGTCGATATTTCCTGTAGGCTCGTCGGCAATGATGAGCTGTGGGTCGTTTACAAGTGCTCTTGCAAGTGCCACACGCTGCTGCTCACCGCCTGAAAGCTCGGTCGGATAGCTTTTCGCCTTATCGGAAAGTCCCACAAGGCTTATAACATATGGAACACGGCTTCTTATGTACTTTGCAGGAGCATCGATTACTCTCAGCACGAACGCCACGTTCTCATAAACTGTCATTGTAGGGATAAGTCTGAAATCCTGAAAAACAACACCGATAGTTCTGCGAAGGGCAGGTATCTTTCTTCTTCTCAGCTTTTTCAGATTGAAGCCGTTTACCATTACTGTACCGCTGGTCGCATCTATTTCTTTAAGAACCAGCTTGATAAGTGTTGATTTTCCGGCGCCTGAAGGACCTACCACGAAAGCAAAGTCGCCGTCGTTTATCTTCAGGTTTACTTTGTTCAGAGCGTCCACACCGCTTGAATAGGTAACGGACACGTCTTTAAACTCTACCAAAATTTACACCGCCTTAGTTTTACAGAGGCAAGCAAGCCTCTTTTCCGCTCGTAGGACTTAGAACTTGACAGGATTAGCGGAGAGATATTTCTTTACCATAAGAGCTATCTTGAAGATGATAGCATGGTCGAACTCTCTCAGGTCAAGGCCCGTGAGCTTTTTGATCTTTTCAAGTCTGTACACAAGAGTATTTCTGTGAACAAACAGTTTTCTTGAAGTTTCAGAAACGTTCAGGTTGTTCTCAAAGAACTTCTGGATAGTGAAAAGCGTTTCATGATCCAGCGACTCGATAGAGCCTTTCTTGAAAACTTCCTTAAGGAATGTTTCGCAAAGTGTTGTAGGCAGGTGATAGATAAGTCTTGCGATACCAAGATTGTCATAAGAAACGATATTCTTGTCAGTATCGAACACCTTTCCTACCTCGAGAGCTATCTGTGCTTCTTTGAAGCTTCTTGCCAGATCCTTTACGCCCTCTACTACTGTTCCTATACCTACAGTGACTCTTGTATAGAATTCACTTGAAAGGGTATCAGAAATAGAACGTGCCAGCTTTTCAAGATCCTTTGACTCAACGCCGTTTGCCACTTCCTTAACAAGCACGATATCGCTCTCAGTGATGTTGAAAACGAAGTCCTTGGACTTGTCAGGGAAAAGGTTCTGGATAACGTCGTAAGCTGAAACGTCATTTGTGGAGAGTATTCTGATAAGCAGCACGACTCTTGAAATGTCAGCGCTGAAATGCAACTCTCTAGCTTTAACATGAACGTCGCCCGGCAGCACGTTGTCAAGCACTACGTTCTTGATGAAATTGTTTCTGTCGTATTTTTCGTCATAATACTGCTTTATGCTGGAAAGAGTAATGGCAAGTATGCTTGCATACTTTGCTGCCACCTCGTCTGTTCCCTCAACGAAAACAGCATAGTCAGGTTTCATATGAGCACCGAATGGCTTATAGGTATAACCGTCTCTAACAAAAATGTCGTGTGAATCGCCCAGATCTAACGAAACGAATTCGTTAGTCGTTCCGACCTGTGAAAGCTCAGAGCAGGCAATGATAGTTGCGTTCTCATCTATTACGCCTATGACGCAGTCGATAGTGTCACGCATCTGATGAACAACGCTCTGAAATAATCTGTTTGACATAAGTTATTCCCCTCTACTTGCAAAAATTTTCGACCTAAGTTCTGCCATGGGCATAATTACCCCATAAGGGCAGATGTCTGCACATTGTTATTATAACAAAAAACGATATGTTTTGCAAGTGTTTTATAGTGAAAATATGCAAAAAAACTTTTATACCGCAGTTTCAAGCACTGGTCTGCGGTCTGATATATTACAAATTGTAACACATTTTGTTCTCTTATGTGTGAATTTTTTGTTAAATCACAGGTTTTCATGGTGATTTTGTACAAAAGAGAGGCGCAAAGTTCGTTTTGAGTAACCGAATTGTAATTAATAAACTTTTTGTAAATATCCTGAGCTATGTGCATAACAGCGTAGTTAAAGCGTTGCAAAGGGTAAAAAAATATGTTACAATCTATAAAAAGAAAGCTGTAAGATTTGTTATCGGGAGGTAATCAAAATGGACGTAAAAAAATATCTTGAAGCAGGAAAGATAGTATCGGTGTTCGGCATAAAGGGCGAGATAAAAGTACAGCCATGGTGCGATGGACCTGAATTTCTCTGCGGATTTGACACACTATATTATAAGAGCGGTACTCCTGTGGAGATAGAGCGTTCAAGAGTTGCAAAGAATATCGTTGTAATGAAAGTCAAGGGCGTTGACACTGTGGAGGAGGCTCAGAAGCTTCGCAACAGGGTGCTTTATATCGACCGTGACGATGTGGAGCTTGATGAGGGCTGTTATTTTGTTCAGGATCTTATAGGTCTTGAAGTGGTCGACGCTGACAGCGGTGAAAGCTATGGAAAGATAACAGACGTAAGTCAGACAGGCGCAAACGATGTTTACCACATCGCTGACGAAAAGGGAAACGTTAAGCTTATCCCTGCGATACCTGAAGTTGTGGCTGAAACTGATATCGAGGGTGGCGTGATGAAGATAACTCCGCTGGAGGGACTTTTTGATTAATGAAGTTCTGCAAATACGAGGACTTGGAAAGGCTTGTCAGAGATTATTCGGACGGTATGTTCAGCCTGATATTTCCAAAGCTCAACAGCCGTGAAAAGTCGCTGAAATGTATCGAGAGAGTTTTTACAGCATACATAGACGAAAGTCCACGGCTGAGAAGTCCCAGGGCTGAGGAAAAATGGCTCATAAAAAGGCTGAGAAAAGAGAGCGGATTCAACAGGCTTGCCAACACATATAAAGGCGAGGGGCTGAGCTTTATGGAGCTTGACAATATGCTCACAAGTCTGAGGGTATACTATAATAACGAGGGCAACAAGCCTAAGAAGCGTAGGTCTGCTTTGTGGAGTTTATTTGTGGTGATAATAATCGCTATTGTGGTGACTATCGGTGTTGTGCAGGGCATAGGATACTATGAAAAAAGCGGCGGCTCTGTGCAGGAGCATTTGAACAGTGCTGAGGAAAACTGGGCTTGCCAGTCTTTTGACATGATATGGAGGAATTGATTTGAACATAGATATTGCAACGCTTTTTCCTGAAATGCTTGAGAATTATCTTTCTGAAAGCGTAGTAGGCAGGGCAAGGGCTAAGAATATTTTCACGGTAACGTGTCATAATATCAGGGACTACACTCAGGACAAGCACCGCAGAGTAGACGATACCCCTTACAGCGAAAGACAGGGTATGCTCATGCAGTGCGAGCCTATTTACAACTGCTACAAGTCGGTGACTGAGGGCAAGTCAAAGCCTCACGTTATCTATATGTCCCCACAGGGAAAAACGCTGACCCAGAAGCGTGCAAAGGAACTTTCTCGCCTTGACAGCATATTTATATTATGCGGTCATTATGAGGGAGTGGACAGCAGGGTCATTGACGAAATAGTTGATGAAGAAATATCCGTGGGGGATTATGTGCTTACCGGCGGAGAGCTTCCTGCGTTGGTGCTGGTGGACTGCGTTGTGAGAATGCTGGAGGGAACGCTTTCGCAGGCGGACTGCTATGAGGACGAGAGCCATTATAATGGTCTGCTGGAATATCCACAGTACACACGTCCTGAGGTGTGGCACGACAGGGAAGTGCCTAAAGTGCTTCTATCGGGCAATCATGCTGAGATAGCGAAATGGCGCCGTGAGGAGGCTGTAAAAGCCACCTATTTGAAGCGTCCTGAGCTGTTGGAAAGAAGTCCGCTGACGGAAAAAGATTTGGCTATTATACACAAATTAGAAGAAAAAGAGAGTAAAAAGTGACATTGGTTTTCAACACTTTTCACATAATTGTTAAATGAATTTGTACAAAGTGATATAATGTAAAAATCTGTGTTGTGAATATATCACAAGTTTAATCGTAAAAGTTGCAAAGTTTAGAGCATTGTGCTGAAAATTGAGGGTTTTTCGCTTGTTTGTCTAAAATTTGCGTTGACTAAGGCAGACTTGTCGAGTATAATAAATATATCAAATAACCTGAGGGTATCTTGAAAAAGTCCCTTAATTAGGGAGTTTAACAGCATTATAATGAATGGGAGAGATCAGTATGTTCGTAAAAGACGTAGTAGTACAGAATCAGGTAGGACTTCACGCACGCCCTGCAACATTTTTCATCCAGAAGGCAAATGAATTCAAGTCATCTATCTGGGTAGAGAAAGAGGAGAGAAGAGTAAACGCAAAGAGCCTTCTTGGAATCCTTTCACTTGGCATCGTAGGCGGCACAACTATCAGGATCATTGCAGACGGTCCGGATGAGGAAGCAGCAGTAAAGGGTCTTGTTGATCTTGTTGACAGCGGCTTTGCTGAGGGTGCAAGATAATCGCTCCCTGAATATAACTAAATAGAATAGTTTGATTTAAGCGGAATGTTCTGTGTGGGGCGTTCCGCTTTTTTTGCGTCATGCGTCATAAAACAGGTTTGCCCTGCGATATCCTCGACAGGGCAAAAAAACACCCACAGAAAACTGTGGGTGCCAAAAAATAAAAAATTATAGGGGAGAAGCTAGTAGAAATTAATCTACAAGCTGTATATATGAAGGCTTGGGGTAAAAGCCTACATACCAAAAATCAACTGCCGCTCTCGGAACTTTCCTCGGTGGGTCTTGTCCCTTGCGACAAATATATAATACCCTGCCCGTATGTACTGCGTATGAAAGTTTTGTGTTAGTTATGTGAACTTTGTTGAACAATTTTTGAAGGTGTGGTATACTATACCAAGAAGCGACGGAGGCGTCGTGAAAGTGCGTAAAATCGTGATTTGAGATTGGAGGACAGTGCTTGACACTGGTTGGGAATATGCCTAGATTTTTTGTTGACAGCGTATCGGGGAATACGATTTCTATCAGGGGTAATGATGCTTATCATATCGGCAGAAGTTTGCGTATGAGAATTGGAGATATCATCACTGTTTGTGCGGACAGGGTGGAATACAGGGCAAAAATTCTGTCCATTTCTGATAAGGAAGTGGTTTGCGATGTGCTTTCTGCTGAGAAAAGCGAAAACGAGCCTACTGTGAATGTGGTGCTTTATCAGGCGTTGCCTAAGTCTGATAAAATGGATCTTATAGTGCAAAAGGCTGTGGAACTTGGAGTGTACAAGATAGTGCCTGTTATTACGGCGAGGTGCGTTTCAAGACCTGCAAAAAGCGGCTACGAAAAGCGTGTGGAGAGATACAATAAGATAGCTTTGGAAGCGGCGAAACAGTCGGGCAGGGGTTATGTGCCTGAGGTGACGAATTTTATTAGCTTTGAGGAGTGCCTTGGTGAACTTAAAGAGTGCGACGAGAGCTTTATGTGTTACGAAAAGGGCGGTGTGAGCCTTAGTAAGACAGGCATTGCCCCTGTCAGTGAGGGCGAGGAAAAGACTATTGGCTTGTTTATCGGCTGTGAGGGCGGTTTCGAGAGCCATGAGGCGGAGAGTTGTAGTCAGGCAGGGGTCACTGTGGTGAGTCTTGGACCTAGGATACTGCGGTGCGAGACAGCTCCACTGGCGGCTCTTAGCGTGATAATGAGCCTTACGGGAAATATGTAGCAGTGGGCAATTTGTCAAAGCTTACTGAGATTTTTTGAGCAGGTTGTATAAAAAATCAGTATTTTTTGTAAACGTCTTGATTTTTTATAACAAATATGCTATACTGTAGGTAATCTGAACGCAGTTCAGAGTGGAATATTCAAAAAAGGAGCGTTTTATTATGGCAAGCGGATTGAAAGTTATAGCTGCACTCGGTGCGATCGCTGCAGGAGCTGCTGCTATTTTTGCATTTAAAAAGCACAAGGAGCTTGGAAACTACGATTACGAAGATCTCGACGAGGATTTCGACGATTGCTGCGGCTGCGACGAGTGCTCTGACGAGGCTGATGAAGCTGACAAGGCAGAGGACGCTGAGAAGTCTGAGGAAAAGGCTGAAGAGCCTGCTGAGGACGAGGCTGCAACTGAGGAGGGCGCTGACGTTGAAGTTCAGCTCGACGCTATCGAGGAGCCTGTTGAGGACGTTGACAAGGAATAATCGAGTATCATTTATGAAAACAAAAAGGACAAGCCACTGTGGTTTGTCCTTTTTTTAGTTTGCCGATATTATTTGTGTCATTTGTATATATTTATGCTTTGCTCAGGCGGGTTTCTATAAAGTTGAAGACCTCGTCTTGTGATATGCCCAGGACGGCTGAAAACTCGTCAAAGAGCAGATTTTCCGCATTCTTGAAAAAACGTTCGTCTAATGAATGGAGATGTCTGCCCTTCGCAATAAGATGTTTCTGCCTGAGATACAATGTTCTCACAAGCTGTGCAAGTCGCTTTCTGTCACCGCTTTCAAGTATCTGTGAATAAAGCTCGGCACGCTCGCTGCTGCTTTTTTTCCAAAGGGAGCTCTCCTCGGGCATTTCTTTTATGATCTCCTCTATCTCATCGCCTGTGAGCAGAGGTTTGAACTTTGTTCTAAGCTCGTCATTATCTACCGGCACATACAAGGTGGAATTGATTTGGTGGACAGGCTTTAGAACTATGTAGCGCTTTTTCTGACCCTTGACGGTCTGTTCGCACTCACCCTCGACTTTGCACACTCCGGTTGTACCGTATGATATGACGTCGCCTTTTTTTAGCATTTTTAACGCTCCTTCCACATTAAATCGTGAATACAACTTCATTTTGTTTCTTATATACATTATAACACTTTTTTTCTAAAAATGTCATAGGCAATTTTAACAAATCCTACATAGGAGAGGATTGTATAAATGTGTATGAAATGGGTTGCAAAAAAGCGGAAAGAGATGTTCTTTCCGCTTTACATATCTTTATAGTAGGTCTTGTTTTTGGTTAGTCCCAGAAGATAGTCTACATTTGTTTTGTGATATTCAGCTAGGGCTATGAGGATATCCGTGGGAATATCACGCTGTCCTAGTTCGTAGTTGCTGTAAGCTTGCTGTGAGCAATGGAGTATTTTTGCCATATCGTTTTGTTTAAGGTCTGCATCTTCTCGCATATCTCGTATTCTTTGAAAAACCATGCGGCGCTCCATTCCTTTCTGATAGTCTATATTTAATATATCATACAACATTATGTTGTGCTTTTCTTACTACATTATGTTGTAAAAACACTATGGCTGTTTGTGGGTATTTAACAAAATATTTATAAATGTCGAAAATATTGTTGACTTGCATAGGAGAATGTTGTAAAATAAATTTATTAAAGAAATATGGAGGTAACATTATGAAAAAAATATCTGCTCTTTTATTGGCAGTGGTAATGGCTTTTGGCATGGCAGGCTGTTCTGACAGCGGGTCTTCCGACAGTGATAAGGAAAGCTCGGCTGCGGCTGTGCAGACGGAAAGCAGTGCCGCTGACTCTTCGGAAGATACAACAGAAACAATGACGACCACTACAACTGCTCCTGCGGTAACGGAATCATCACAGGCTGAGGCGGTTGACACAAGCACAGCTGACGAAAACAAGCCTGCAAGCGGTGACAGCAATGACATTGCGGCTAGTGCTATAGAGCCGTCTGAAACAAGCGAGGAAAATCTTGCACCTATCGGTCAGTGGATAAAGACTACCATATACTGTCCTACAGATAAAATTTATCACACTATTTATACAAGGATAACAAAGGTAGTTAGCAAGAGCGAGGACGCAGATTATGTAAACAAAGCTATCGAGCTTAACAACTCTGTTGGCAGTGATTTTTATAAGATAGACGAGAGCGAGCTGAAAATACCTGATGACTGTGAGCTTTGCGTTATGGAATATGAGGTCTATGTTCCTGAGGATTTCCCTAGCGATGAATGGGGCATAATCTCTCCTGATGTAAACTATTCTGCTTCTAACAAGGGCGGCGGAGGAATACCTTCTGCTGACGGTGCTTCTACTTATATCGGCATGGGCGGAACTACTGAGCTTCTTACACAGAAAAAGAACGAATATTTTGTTGGAAATACATACAAGTATGTAAACCTTTTCCTTATGGTAAAGGGCTACAAGGATTACAAGTTCACATTCAGCTCTTATCCAGAGGGAACAACTTCTGACAGCTCTGATGACGCTGTAACGGCATATATCAGCGCAGAATAATATGTATTTTGGGGCAGGCACGTTGTGTCTGCCTTTTTTCTTTGCGGAGAAATTGACAATGTGGGGCAAGCGTGTTATAATAAAGTATTATGGAAAAGTATACTTGTCTGAGAGAGGAAAAACAGTAAATGAACGAAAATAATATACGAAATTTCTGCATTATAGCTCATATAGACCACGGCAAATCTACTCTTGCCGACAGAATTTTGGAGCTTACGGATACTGTGAAGCTGAGAGATATGGAAGATCAGCTTCTCGATAATATGGATATCGAGCGTGAAAGAGGTATCACTATCAAGGCTCGTGCGGTGCGCCTTAATTATCACGCTGACGACGGGCAGGATTATGTTTTCAACCTTATCGACACCCCAGGTCACGTTGACTTCAACTATGAGGTGTCACGTTCTCTTGCTGCCTGCGAGGGTGCATTGCTTATCGTTGACGCTTCCCAGGGTATAGAAGCGCAGACCCTTGCAAACACTTATCTTGCTATCGAACATGACCTCGAGGTAGTGCCTGTTATAAACAAGATAGACCTGCCGTCCGCTGACCCTGAAAGGGCTTGCACAGAGGTGGAGAACGTTATAGGCATTCCTGCTATGGACGCTCCGAGGATATCAGCTAAAATGGGTACGAACGTCAAAGAGGTGCTTGAACGTGTTGTAAAGGATATACCATGCCCAAAGGGCGACGAGAACGCTCCGCTTAAGGCTCTTATTTTCGACAGCTATTATGACCAGTACAAGGGAGTTATAATATACTGTCGTGTGAAAGAGGGGCATATCAAGGCTGGAGATACCATCAGGCTTATGGCTACGGGGGCTGAATTTCAGACGGTGGAGATAGGCTATATGGGAGCAACTGACCTTGTGCCTGTGGGCGAACTTCATGCAGGCGAGGTAGGATATATCGCTGCTTCTATCAAGGATATCGGCGACACTCGTGTGGGCGATACTGTGACAAATGCGGCTGAGCCTTGCGCTGAAGCACTCCCTGGATATAAGAAAGTAAACCCTATGGTATACTGCGGAATCTATCCTGCGGACGGAGCAAAATATCCTGACCTTCGTGACGCTTTGGAAAAGCTTATGCTCAATGACGCTTCACTGTCCTTCGAGCCTGAAACTTCAATTGCACTGGGCTTTGGTTTCAGATGTGGATTCCTCGGACTTCTGCACATGGAGATAATCCAGGAGCGTTTGGAGAGAGAATATAATCTCGACCTTATCACAACTGCTCCGTCAGTTATTTATAAGGTAAATCTTACTAACGGCGAAACTGTGTTTATAGATAACCCGACAAATTATCCTGACGTGGCAAATATTGCTTCGGCAGAAGAACCGATAGTTAATGCACATATTTATACGCCGTCTGAATATGTTGGAAATATAATGGAGCTTTGTCAGGACAGACGTGGCGTATACAAGGATATGAAGTATATAGACGAAACTAGAGTTGACCTGCATTATCAGCTTCCACTCAACGAGATAGTTTATGACTTCTTTGACGCATTGAAATCACGCACAAAGGGCTATGCTTCATTTGACTATGAGATGATGGGCTATGCGAAGTCTAAGCTTGTGAAGCTTGATATACTCCTTAACGGCGAGGTGGTTGACGCACTTTCATTCATCGTACACGAGGATAAGGCTTATTCAAGGGGCAGAAGACTGACTGAGAAGCTTAAAGAAAATATACCAAGACAGCTTTTTGAGATACCTGTGCAGGCGGCTATAGGCGGAAAGATAATAGCCAGAGAAACTATCAAGGCTATGAGAAAAGACGTTCTTGCTAAGTGTTATGGCGGGGATATCACAAGAAAGAAGAAGCTGTTGGAGAAGCAAAAAGAAGGAAAGAAGCGAATGAGACAGCTTGGATCTGTGTCAGTGCCACAGGAAGCGTTTATGTCGGTGCTGAAGCTGGACGAGTAGAGAGTTTCAGTGAGGAGTGAGGAATGGCGGAGCCATGCCGAGCAAATCACCAATACAAAGTAGAGAAAACACCGAGCGGAGTAATTTTGGCGTAGGGGCTGGCGCCCTCGACAGCCCGTTCGGAGAGTGGATAGGTTTTGGTTTATACAAATATATCAACATTTTTTTGAAAGGAGCAGCTATGCCTGATATACAAAAGTCTATGAAATTGTCGCTGGCTTTCGGGTTGAGCGGTGCGGTGATATTGCCTGTGCTTTATGAGGTGTATGCCAATATCTCTGCGGCGGCTGGGCTTGTGCTTATCGCTGTGTGGGCGGTGTGTGCAGGAGCTAAATTCTCGGCACTCAAATTCAAGGAAGCTTTTATGGGCATGGTATGCACACTTGCTTATGCAGGTATTCTTGGCGTTATCTGCTATATCGTTATCCACCCCAAAGTTTCCGATATGCTAAACAGGCGGTCGGTGTATTTTCAGCTCAGTTTGAAACAGCAGGCTTATTTCGTGCTTTATGCGGTGCTTATAAGCCTTTGTATGTTCCTTGTGTGGGGCGGCATATTTGGTGTGAAAAAGGCGATAGAGAGATTTCGGCTCAACCGTGAAAAAACAGGAGAGTATATAGACAAGGCTTTTGATGATGACGAGGATATGCTATGACGGGAATTTATATCCATGTGCCTTTCTGTAAAAGAAAATGCCCTTACTGTGACTTCTATTCCGTTTGCAGGCCTGAGCTTTATGAGGACTACACGCAGGCTGTGTGCCGCAATATAGAGGCTTTCAAGGGCAGGGACATAAAATGCGATACTATCTACTTCGGTGGCGGTACGCCCTCTGTGCTGTCGGCTGAACAGGTGGACAGGATAATAGATACGGCAGGAAAGTGCTTTGATCTTTGCCAGCCTGAAATAACCTTGGAGGCTAATCCCAGCTCTGCGGACATGGAGAAGATGTCAGGGTGGAGAAAAGCAGGGGTAACAAGGCTTTCTTTTGGCGTTCAATCGGCTAATGACAGGGAGCTTGGCTTCTTGGGCAGGCTTCATGACTTTTCTCAGGCAAAGTCGGCTGTGGAAACGGCGGCTCAGGTGGGATTTAGGCACATCTCCTGCGACATCATGCTCGGGGTAAAGGGTCAGACCCTTGAAAGCCTTTGGGATAGCATAGAGAGCCTTACGGCACTCCCTGTTGATCATATTTCGGCCTATATGCTGAAAATAGAAAAGGGTACGGCTTTTGATTGTGATGAGATGAGAAACGCTGTGGCTGATGACGATATGCTGTGCGATATGTATTTGCAAACTGTGGGACAGCTTGCAAGCAAGGGCTTTTTACAGTATGAGATATCAAATTTTGCCAAAGAGGGCGGAAAATCACGGCACAATCTTAAATATTGGCACGGGGAAGAATATATAGGCATTGGCCCGTCGGCACATTCTTTCTTTGATAATGAGAGATATTACTGCAAGAGCGATGTTGAGGAGTTTATTTCTGACAAGGTGCAGAGCATGGTGGTGCTTGAGGACGACCCTGACAAGGCAGAGGAGTATGTCATGCTGGGGTTAAGGCTCGCGGAGGGCATTGACATAGGTAAAGTCGAGGAGCTTGGTGGTAAAGAGCTTGGGGAGAATATCCGCAAGAAGGCGGCTTTGTTTCAAAAACAGGGGCTTTGCGTGGTCGAAAAGGGTATTTTACGACTTACGCCTGCGGGATTTCTGGCTTCAAACTCTATTATCGGTGAACTGCTGTGGTAAACCTGTATAAATATAGGCAGACAGTGTTGTGCAGTTATACAATAGATATACGATATGTAGGGGATAAGCTTGAAAAATGACGGAAAATGTGGTATAATTCACTGCGGCGGAGTGTGTCCGCAGTTTTATATTACCGAGAGGGCTTTTTTATGAAAAGTATAAGATTTATTGCTTTGATCTCAGCAGCGGCAATGTGTTTCGGACTTTGCGCCTGCGGAAAGTCGGAGAAAAAAGACGAGATAGCTGTGCCTATTCTGGAAACCAAGGATATAACATATAAGACGGTAAAAGCTGAGATAGGAGATATCTCTCAGGAGTATCATCAGGAGGGTGTTTATGATTACCCTTACAGTGAAACTGTCACCTTTAAGGCAAGCGGTCAGATAAAGTCTATAGATGTGGAGTCGCCTTGTGATGTGAAAAAGGGTGACCTGCTTTGCACACTTTATTCTGACGATGTGGACGAACAGATAGAAGAGGAAGAAATAAGGCTCAATCAGGCGAAGCAGACGGTCGCTACATTGCAGGCGAACGGTGCTGACTACAGTGAGATACAGCTTTCTCAGTATGATTTACAGATAGAACAGCTCAAATATGACAGTCTTGTGGCGTCCTTGGAGGATTATAAGGTTTACGCTCCATGTGACGGACAGTTTGATCTTGCAGACAGACGTGGTCAGGAGCTGACAGCGTTCATGCCGGTGAATAAGGGCGAGGTGCTTGGGTATACTTCCGATAAATCACAAAAGGCTCTGTGCGTGTCTGTGTTTGATAACGCGCTCACAAACGTCAATTTTGGCACTGCAGTGCAGATAGTACAGGGTGCCAATACGATGGGCGGCACTGTGACGGATATAATCTACAATGAGAGCGGAGATTTTTCGGCATATGTTTATGTTATAACCCCTGACGAGGAGAACGATATGCTGGATCTTGGCGGCATAGAGGTTGTCTTTGACGTGTATTCAAGGCTTGATACTGTGATAGTTCCGCAGAAGGCGGTGAAGAAGCTTGATGGACGCAACTATGTGAACCTGCTTGTGGACGGCGTAAAGATAGAACAGGACGTAGAGCTTGGCATCGAGGACAACGACAACGTTGAGATACTTTCGGGACTCAGCGGCGGTGAAGAGATAATACTAAATTGACGGCATTTAGCCAACTAAATACTATTTGATATGTCTGATTTGTGTTTTAAGAAAAAATAAAGAAATAAAGCACTTGATTTTTTGCGTAATTTCGTGTAAAATAAAAGAACAGAGTGTCTAGGGAGGACTAAAAATGAAGGATTTTTTATCTAACGTATGGGTAAAGCGAGCGGTGTCAGTTTTCAATGTCGCTTACTTTGCTGTAATAACTCTGCTCACTTATGCAACGTTCCTGTATGATCTGGAGTTTGCGGCAGGCAGAGAAAAGTCGTTTTTCACAGTGTATGTGGTGCTTAACGTAGTTTTTATGGGACTTATGCTCTTTTCAAGACGTGAGCTTGTGACGGAGATACTGAGCATACTCATGCTTCCGGTCGTGTTCTGCATGATACTTTTCAACATGGGCGACTGGATATTGATAGTTCCGCCGTTCATTGTTGCTATCATAATGTTCTTTGCAGCAGGCACGAACGAAACTGTAAAGGTTATAATGGGTACGATATACCTGCTTATGTATGTTCTTGGAATAGTTGCTTACTTTGTGCTTAATATCCTTTTCGGCGGAACGTCTGTTGAAACTGTACTAAATTCTGATCTTGATACATCTTCAAGCGTTTATGCTCTCTACAGAGATAACTTCAAGAAGCTCACTGAAGTAACGTCAGACTCAAATACCATATCGCCTGACGGTCAGTATCAGATAATACTTTACGATGTAAAGGACAGCGACAAGGGTGCTGTTAAGATATGCGTAGTGCCTTATAATCAGGATATCGAGCTTAAATTCTTTACTCTTAAGCAGAAAGGTATCAAAAAGACCATTTCCAACAAGGGCATAAGAGGAACAGTTCCTGATGTTGGCTGGGTAGAGGAGGACGGAGTTCTCAAGGTGCAGTACAGACTTTCGGAGGCTGACGATCTGAGAGCCACTTCTGTTACAACAATGCCGGATAAGCAGTATTTCCAGTTCCTTGGTATTCAATAAGATCGCAAGACCGTCTGAGAAGGCGGTCTTTTTTTTGTTAAAAATGGCTGTCAATAAGAGTTTATTCATAAAAAGCGTGTGGCTATTTTGGTGAAAATGCTTAGCTTGTATTACAAAACAGTTACATTATATGAAAAATTGTATGGTACGCTTGACAGTTTTGTTAAAAAGGTGTAAAATGTTAATAGTGTTTTATAGCGTTTCGATACTTGTGTGAACGGCTATGAAAGCGTTTACATATAATAGTATCAAGGGAGGATAAGAATTAAAATGAGATCAAAGAGAATACTTGGCATGGTATCAGCGATAATGATGCTTGGCGTTTGTGCTGTGCCTGCTTATGCCGACAGTGAGGCTGAAATACCTGAATATAGTGCCGACAAGAGTATCCTTACAACAGATACTTCAGCACCGTCCTTGTCGTTTGATATGAAGGATTGGGAGAGATATATCAAGGTGACTCCTGACGGAGAGAAGATATCAGTGGGAGCATCCCAGGAAAAGACCTATGCTTATCAGGGTGCAAGCCTTAAGATAACAGCAGCGCAGCCTAATGACATAAGTGATTATTGTACTTATGCTTCGCTTATAAGAGATGACGATAAGAATTTGGTTTATCCCGGCTCTGAATCTGAAGATGCGCCTTATATAACGATGGGCGTTGAGATCGACGCCAAGGATTTTGGCATGACTTGTTTTGACGGCTGTATGATCTCTTTCAAGTATAGGATAAATCAGGACGCTCAGGGCAAGCTTATGGGAGATTCTGTGTTTGCTTTTCCTTGTACTGAGGAATACAAAAAGGTGACCAGCAATAGTGTTCAGCTTGAAATAAATACAGATGCAAGCAATAATGTTACTCAGTATGCGACAGCGCTTATACCGGTACCTGACGAGTGCGGAGCAACAAAGTTCATTTTTGAAATACCGGTTATCAAGAAAATGGATAAGACAGATGTGCTTTATATTGATAATCTTGTAATAGATACTCCGCTGCAAAAAAATGGTGAAGATCTTCAGGTAATGAATCTCGATGGCTACAATAAAAGTGCAAAGGCACAGGAGATCGTGCAGGGCTTAAAGGTGCAGCCTAAGTCAAACGGACTGAGCAGCACTTCGTCATCTGAGGCTGAATCTTCAAAGGGTATCGGAGTAGTAGGCATTGTAGTTATTGTGGTCGTTGCGGCGGTTATTGTAGGTGCTGTTATTTTCGTTATCAAGAAAAAGAAATCGCAGTTCTATTAATTTTTTGATCTGACAGAGAGATGGGCATTTGGCTCATCTCTTTTTTGTTTTTTATGAATATATCTTCATCTCCGAGAAATAATAGCATTAGCCTGAAATGGCATATCTTATACTGAAAGGAACTTAATTATGAAAAAATTGATCGCTATGCTAACTTGCCTTGGCCTTTGCGGCGTTATGCTCGCAGGCTGTTCAAGAAATGACGATAACTCAGGTTCGACATCTTCCGGCGTTACTGCGACCACAACTTCCAAAAATGAGGTCACAAGCAGACGTGATGACAGCGATACTCTTGTGAGCCGTGTCGGCGATGGTATCAAGGACACAGTAAGCGGTGGTGCGGATATTATTGATGATACTGTAAGCACTGCAGAAAGCGTTGTTGACGATATCCTCAGATAAGCCGCACATATGCTTGCGGACTGCTCAGCCGTGATATTATATCGGCTTGTGGCAGTCCGTTTTTTATTGTGAAATCGTATGACAAAACTCAAACAATGTCAAAAATCAATGATTGACTATTGATAAATTATTAACGTCAAATCATAATTAACTAATTATTTGACTAACTGTGAACGAAATGTAAAATCCGTGTAAAATAAATGTTTAAGTTTGCGGTTTGCTCTTTAAAAATGTGGGGCTGTGTGGTATAATGAAATACATCAGGCAGATATTTTCTGCTATTAAGAAAATGTAAAGATTTATGGTGGATTTCTTTATGAAAATCGGAGAAAATAAGTGAAAAATATAGGCTCTGAGCTTGGCGGCTTGCTGAAAAAAATATGCTTGTGGGGCGGTGTTATGGCTGCTGTATGCTGGGCATTTACTTTGCTGTGGGGCTTTGACATCACACAGCTTGCGGGCTTTGCATTGGGCTGGGGCTATATGTGCCTTTGTATGTACTACCTTGGTGTGACCTGCGAAAAGGCTGTGGAGCTTGAGGGCAAAAAGGCTAAGCGGACAATGCTTGGGTGTTACATGACTAGGTATGGAGTGCTTTTTGTGCTTTGTGCCGTGGCTATGCTCACGAAGGCTGTGAGTGCGGTGGGGATACTTCTGCCGCAGTTTTATCCGAGGATAATTCTGTATGTCATACAGATAAGAGAAAGAAGGGATAAATAAATGACGGGTATAGGAAACGGCCCTAAGATAGTGTTTGAGATAGGCAGTCTGAGGATCACCGAAACGGTGGTGATGGGCTGGCTTATTATAGTTGCGGTGCTTATACTGTGCTTGTGGCTCACACACGATTTGAAAAAAGTGCCTGAGAAAAAGCGTCAGGTAGTTGTTGAGATGTTTGTGAACTTCGTCAACAACATGGTCAAAGAGAACATGGGCGTTAAGATGATGAAGTATGCCCCTTATATTGCTACGCTGCTTATTTATGCGGTGTTTGGCGCTCTTATCAGTATGATAGGTCTGAGGTCTATGACTGCGGACATCAATGTTACGGCAACGTGGGCTCTTATGACATTCGTGCTTATCACATACAACAAGATAAAGGCGAACGGTTTCAAGGGCTATCTTAAAAGCTTTGCTCAGCCTGTGGCTTTCATTTTGCCGCTTAATATCATCAGCGAGGTGGCTACGCCTGCATCTATGGCGTTCCGTCTGTTCGGAAACGTTGCAGGCGGCATGGTAATAACAGGACTGCTTTATGGTGCGCTCGGCTCACTGTCATCAGCGCTTGGACTGACTTTTGAGGCAGGCTCATGGGCGTTTAGTGTATTTCAGGTAGGTATACCTGCGGTGCTTAGCGTGTATTTCGACCTGTTCTCAGGGTGTATACAGGCTTATATCTTCTCCATGCTCACCATGGTAAACGTTGGTGCGGCTGCGGAAACAGAGTAAATTACCGCTTTTGCGGAAAAGTATAAAAATGTAAATAACGGAGGTTTATCATTATGGAAAAGGCTATTCTTCTTGGCTGTTCAGCAATCGGTGCAGGACTTGCAATGATCGCAGGTATCGGACCTGGTATCGGTGAGGGCTACGCAGTAGGAAAGACTATTGAGGCTATCGCAAGACAGCCTGAGGCTAAGGGCGACTGCACAAGAACAATGTTCATAGGTGTTGCTATGGCTGAGTCAACAGGTATCTACGCATTCGTAGTTGCACTTATCCTGCTCTTTGCTAACCCATTTATCGGAAAGCTTTAATAAAAAGCTTCAAACAAGATTTGCTCTGCATGAATGCGGAGGGGAGGTTGGATAAATGGTATTGGCAGCAGGCGATGTGACAGAGTTTCTGTCAATAGATCTGACAACGATAATTGCGACTTTGCTCAATACGCTCATACTGTTTTTGGTGCTCAAGCATTTTCTGTTCGATAAGGTGAACAAGGTCATCGAGGACAGGAAAAATGATGTTAAGGAAACTTACAGGCAGGCTGACGAGGCAAAAGAAAATGCCGAGAAGCTTGAAGCTGAGTATACAAGCAGATTAGAGGGTGCAAAGGAAGAGTCTGCACAGATTATACAGACGGCAACAAGAAAGGCTCAACAGCGTTCTGACGAGATAATCAGCGAAGCGAGAACTGAGGCAAAGGGTCTTGTGGACAACGCTTCAAGAGAGATCGAAAGAGAAAAGAAGATCGCTGTCAACCAGATCAAGAACGAGATCACCGATATTGCTTTCTCGGCTGCGGCGGCAGTTGTGGAAAAGGATATGACAGGCGAGGACAACGAACGTCTTATCGAGAAGTTCATTGACAATGTGGGTGAGATGTAATGGCAGACAGTATCGGGAATATTTACGGCAACGCACTTTTCGAGGTGTGCTGCGAGGAAAACTGCCTTGATGAAGTCTATGGTGAGCTTGGGAGCATAAGGGATATACTTTTCTCTCAGGGTCAGGAGGAATATGTGGAGCTTCTTGCGTCACCGCTGGTGACGGAGAACGAAAAAAGGGCGGCACTGGAAAAGGTGTTTATGGGCAGGATACAGCCTGTTACGCTTAATTTTCTTTGCCTTGTGAGCGAAAAGGGCAGGATAAGGTTTCTGCCTGAGATATGCGCAAAGTTCAAGGAGCTTTATGAAAAGCATAATAATATCATAGAGGTCACTGCGGTGACGGCTATGCCTCTGTCTGAAAGGCTCAGGGACAAGCTTGTGGCTAAGCTGGAGGCTGTTTCGGGGGCAAAGATAGTGCTTGTGGAAAAGGTGGACAAAAGCCTTATGGGCGGTATCGTGCTGAGATATTCAGACACAGAAATAGACGGCAGCGTCAGAACTAAGCTTGATGATATCAAGGCTCAGATCGACGGGGTCATTGCATAGGAAAGGAACGGTATTTTAACATGAAATTACGTCCTGATGAAATAACAGGCTTGATAAAACAGCAGATCAAGGACTACCGCAGCAAGCTTGAGCTTGACGATGTGGGGACGGTCTGCACTGTTGGCGACGGAATTTCAAGAGTTCATGGACTTGACAAGTGTATGTCGGGCGAACTTCTTGAATTTTCTAACGGAACATACGGCATGGCAATGAACTTGGAGCAGGATTTTGTAGGCTGTGTACTTCTCGGCTCTGAGGACGGAATAAAAGAGGGCTCTGGAGTAAAGAGAACAGGCAGGATAGTTTCTGTGCCTGTGGGAGATGCGCTTCTTGGACGAGTTGTGAACGCTCTCGGTGCGCCTATTGACGGCAGGGGCGCTGTGCTTACAACAGAAACAAGACCTGTGGAAAGCCCTGCTTTCGGAATAATTACAAGACAATCAGTAAACAGACCATTGCAGACAGGTATCAAAGCTATCGACTCTATGATACCTATAGGAAGAGGTCAGCGAGAGCTTATTATAGGCGACAGACAGACAGGTAAAACTTCTATAGCACTTGACACTATCATAAATCAGAAAGGCAAGGACGTTATCTGTATCTATGTGGCGATAGGTCAGAAGCAGTCTACTGTGGCAAACGTGGTGGATACCCTTTCTAAGCATGGGGCTA
>OKSB01000416.1_pt1 | contig 47414 bp, 44 predicted proteins | sample 1601171 | NCBI WGS metagenome assembly OKSB01 (sample SAMEA3541496, study PRJEB24748) | human gut metagenome | biome: human gut; feature: human-associated habitat; material: faeces | place: China | collected 2012 | reverse complement strand
CCCGGGGTTCGAATCCCTGTCTCTCCGCAATAATTTTAAAGATAAGAAAAATTATAAAAAAAACAATTAATTATGGGAAAAGAGAAATATAACAAAGAAGAATTAATAAGATTATTAATTCATGAAGGAAAATCTTATAAAGAAGTTGCAGCTATGCGGGGTGATGGAAGCACTGGAGAAGCTATACGTAAAGCAGCAAATAGATACGGGATAAAAGTATCAGATAGAAAGAAACTAAGAAAATGTGAATATTGTGGTAAAGAGCATGATGGTTCTTTTGGTTCTGGAAGATTTTGTTGTTCAGATTGTGCAAAGAAATATTCACTTAGTTTTAGCAAAGGTAAAAAACCAGAAGATAAATCTACTAAAGAAGAAAAAGTAGAAGAGTCTGTAAAGATAGCTCCTCCTAAGGAATGTACCACTGAATTGTCTAGATTTGATGGAAAATTAACTTCAGATTTATTAGGATATGTAGGTGAATGTGCGACAATGTTTCAATTAGCAAGAGTTGGAATTATGTCATCTAAACCTTGTGGAGTAGATAGATATGATGTAATTGCAGATATAGGAGGAATACTTTATAAAATTCAGGTTAAATCTACTGCTGGCTATATTGATAAAGATGGAGCATTATCGTACAATCTTCAAAATAAATCTGGATTATATAAAAAAAGGTGAAGTAGATTTCTTTGCCTTGTATAATTATGTACTTGATATTATACTATTAGTTCCCTTTAGTATACTTGAAGGTAAATATAAGGTGCGTATTCATTTTGGAAAAGAAAAAGATGAATCAGATTTATTCTTTTGGAAAGATTATATTTTATTTGATGTAGCGAAATCTTTATTATCCAGTTAATTAATAATAAGTTTGTGTGATACTCAAGTGGTTAACGAGGATAGACTGTAAATCTATTAGCTTTGCTTTCGGGAGTTCGAATCTCTCTCACACAACATAAAATTATAAATATGAAAGTAAAAAGATTTAGTAAAGTCAGGAAAAAGAATTTTGGATTTCTGGGAAAAGCTGCAGGTACTATTGGAATAACTGCATCTAGTTTGCTTAAATCACCAAAAATTGCTATAAAACCTGTAAAAGGAATTATACAACCGAAAGTATCGACTCCAATTGATATAAATAAAACTACCTCATTTTCTATAGAACATTGGAATATGACTCATCCAAAAGTTAATCCAAAACAATTTAAAAAGATAAGTGTTCCTAAATCAGAACAATTATTAAGAAGGAAAGGTAGTAATTTATATAAAAATACTCATAATGGATTTGATTTCAAGTCTAGATTAAGATCAGGGAATATTTTATCTGAATTCAATAGAAATTATGGTAATCCTAATGCAGCGATGAGTGAGATGTCTAAAGTAACTGATTACACTTCTAAAAATGCTCCTATCACTTTGTTTCAGGATGCCGAAGAGGTAGCTAGATTTAAAACTACTGGAAATAAGAAAAGATTAATTGATTATATGAAATTTACAGATAGATTGCATAATAGATAATTATTAAAAATATATCTCCTTAAGATTGTTGGCTCAGTCTTAAGGAACAAAAAGTCAACGAAGAAAATATCGAAGACTCTTTATTCATTATGTAATTTAAGGGAAAGATATGTTTGGCCGACTGTCTTTCCTACTATGAAGGAGATAAGAGTTGGATGTTGTGATATTTCGGGATGTGATTAAAATTATATAATGAGTAATAAGAAAAAAATAGATTGGAGTAATGAATTTGATAAAATAAAAAAACTCTTGATAGAAGGATTATCTGTAAAAGATTTATCCTCTATGTACAATATAGATAGTAGCTATTTTCGGAAGAAATTAATACAATTAGGATTAGGAGAAATCATAGCTTCCAATATAGATAATAGAAAGAAAAAATCTTTGGATAAGAAGATTAAGAAGAAATTGAATTATTACGGTAGTAAAGATTTACCCCATACTAGAAAGTATTTATTAGATAATTTAACCAGAGATATTAATTTCAAGACATCGAAGGGTATAATCTTAAAAGAGGATTTTATTGAACAGTACTATTTATCACGGGAAAAATCTGGAAATCCTATTTTCAACTATGATTTTTCAAAAGTTCCTGAGTTTATAAAAGATAGACATCAAAAGGTTACTTTAATAGTTAATGAATATTCTCCGAAAACAGGAAAATATTTAGGAGAATGGGAAGTTAGTTACAAGGATTTAATCACTCTAGGCGCAGATCAAGGATCTTTGGGAGGAATAAAAAGTAGAGAAAAGACTCCTCAATATATTAATACAGAAATTTTTATAAATCGATCTATTCAAAAGTTTAGAAAAGATATTTATGGTTATGATAGAGTTAATTATGTAAATGCAAAAACCGAGGTAGAGATTTTTTGTAAACATTGCAATAAATATTATAAACAAAAACCGTACGAGCATTTGAATGGGGCAGGTTTGGGATGCCCTGAATGTGCAATGAAATTAAGTTCTCTTAAACGGGCTATAACAACAAAAGAATTTATTAACCGATTAAATAATATTTTTGGAAAAGATTTTTTTGATTATTCTGAAACAGTCTACGTTAATTCAAAAACTTCTGTTAAAGTAAAAGATCCTCATACTGGAAGATCTAGGGGAGAATACTTTATAAACATGTGGTTTAGTGATAATAATTTGTTAGATAAAGTATCATCTGAAAAATTGATAAAAGAAATAGAAGGTAGGGAGTTGGGAGAGAAGCATTTAGGTGTATATATAGATTTCGTATTAGAATTAGATAATAATGTATATTGGATAGAGTATAATGGAAAACAACATTATGAATATCAGGATAAATCTTTTTTTCATACAAGTTATAATGAATTTTTAAGACAAGTTTCAAGAGATTTTAATGTAAAGGCTCATTGTAAAAATAATAATATAGTATTTATTGAAATTCCATATACATACGATACGTATGAAAAAATTTCTAATATATTATATAGTATATTTATTGAGAAACAAAATCCCTTAGATATTATAAAGGTACCGGAAATAAAATATAGAAAGGAGGATCAAGATGAAAAATAATTTTATAGACCAATTTGATCCCACTAAAAATATAATAAAGGATTTAGCAAAAGTAGATCTTAGGGATCAATATACATCATTAACAGAAGATGAAAAGATAATGGTTTTTCTTCGTCTTAAAGGATTCACACATAGACCACCTACGATTGAAAGATTGTATTCTGATGATTATTATCTAGGAAGTCAAGAATTTTTTGATCATGGAGATGTAATATTTCCTTTTTGGAAAGATGGATTAAAAATGATTTTTCCAAATGAAGTAACAACAGCGAAACCATTACTCTGTTTATCTGGAGCCATTAATATATCGGTGGCTTATAATTATACTAAAATGCTAGAAAGATAATATAAAATCTAATTAGCAAAAAGGATGATAAAATCCTTTCTCAACGACTAAATGTATAACTCTAGAATGAGAGAACTAGAGATGATATAGTCTGCAATATATAAATAAATATATTAAATAATTTGCGGTATAGGTAAATCTACGGTATCTAAATTAGCTATGGCAAATACACTAGCTAGATTAAGCTGTTTATCTAATCCATGGAGAACATTTAAATTAGGTAAAAAACCACTTAGCTTCATTATATTCCATAGAGATGAAGATGTAGCTAATGCTGAATTTCGAAGATGGATGTTGGATGATGTTTTAAAACAAAGTCCGTTTTTTAGAAATTTACCACATAAACATAATATAAGAATACTAACATCAGGTCCTAGAGGTAAAAAATTGCCTTCTGTGAGAGAAATTTTACAGTAATTAAAGTAAGTAAACTCGGTGAAGGGAGTAAAATTCTAATACCGAACTAAAGATAATAGATTTCTTTAGTGTAACGAATAAAGACTTACTAACCAGAATAAGAATGGTTAAATTTATATTCTAAACTATAATTAAAAGTATATTATAGAACGATTGGCTGGAGGACTTGGTACAGACCTTTAATTGAAATAGAGGCCTAGATAATAAATAAATTTTATCTAGGAAAATACCTTAAAATGCTGGAAAGATATCAAATCAGATCAGCAAAAAGGATATAATAATAAAATCCTTTCTCAACGACTATAGTAGGTACTGAAATAAATAATATAGTCTATTTTAATATTTTAAATATTAATATTATAAGATTTTTGCAATTATGTCTGAGGTCAATTTTTGGCCTAACGAAGAAAAAGCCATGGAACGTGTAAATAGTACGTATATTCGTATTACATCTCGTTTTGATGTAAAAGAAAGTTTAACATTAGCCGGAAATCTAATAATTGATAGTTCTAGTAGAGGTGCAGGTGGTCCAACTGAAATATTTCTTGAGAATGCAGAACCTCAATTTACTTGGGATTGTAGACCTTCTCATTATGAAGTTAGAAAAAATCTGTACGAACGTTCAAGGGGAATAACTTTCTCAGTTTATACTGGAGATGGTAAATATCCTCCAAGAATATTAAATAAAAATGATAAAGAAGAGAACTATAAATTAGAAGATGATCAAGACCCTGATAGAGTGGAACATGTACCTACTCAATTATTTGGAGAATTTAAATCTGATTTGATTAAAGCTCTTCAAGATAAATCTGGTATTAATACAGGATCATCAGATAGTTTTTTTGGAGGTACTATAGAACACTTATCTAAATGTTCAACAATAAAGAATAGAATTCCTGAAATTATTACAGTTGATTTTTATGATAAAGAAGATAGGATTATTAATCATGTAGAAAAAATGATTAATCTTATTCCAAGAGGTACTCCTATATGGCTAGGTCTTGACTTAGGTGTAGTAGATGATACAACTGGAATAGCAGCAGTTAGTTTTGATCATTGGGAAAATATAAATGGTACTTTAGTTCCTAAAATTAAGTGTCATTTTGTTTTAGGTGTATCTAGGTTAGAAGGACAAGAGACGAGTTTATTTCACATAGAGCAGTTTATAGAAGATCTTAACAAGAAATTTAATATTATAGTTAGTGCTGACCAAGCTTTTTCTAAACAAATACTTCAATATTGTGAAAGAGAAGGAATTAGAAATAATGGGAGAATTTCTACAGATAATACTCCTTGTGAACCGGCTCTTTATTTGAAGTATATAATAAACAATGAACTTCTTGAAATTCCTGAATATAAAAGATTACAAAGAGAGGCATATGATTTAAGATATGTTGGTCCAAAACGTAAAGTAGATCATCCTAAAAAAGCATCAATATCTCCATTATTTGATAATCCTGATGGTTCTAAGCCAGGAAGCAAGGATTTATGGGATGCTTTAGCTTCTAGTGTTTATTCTTTAAAATTATCTATTGATGAAGGAGAAGAGATGGGATATTCTTCAGGAATAGCTAAACAACTCGAATCTCTTACTAAAATAACAGCGGATCCAAGAGAAGAGTCACAAAAAGAACTTCAAAACATGTTGGAAAATATATTTTAAGATTCTTTTTCCATAATATATAATCAATTCCTAGGATGGCCAGAGGAAAGTGGTCTATTGTTCGATCAAGTCCTAGGAACAGAAAAAAAAAGAAAAGAGATATATTTCAATCTCTTTCTTCCATACGTTTTACAAATTCCCATTCTTCTGGAGTAACATAATCCAGAACGCTTTTTGGAATTTCTACTTCTCTATCGTTTAACATTAATTTAACTTTAACAAATAATTTATTAGGAGTAATATCTACATCAGTTACTACTCCATAAAATCCTGTTTTACGAGATTTAACTTTATCTCCTACTTTTAAATTTTTCATAATTTTCTATATTTATTATTACACATATAAGGTTTTTAGAGCTTATGATAATACTACGAAAACAAAAATATAAAGAACTTCCCTGGACCAAAGAAAATATAGAAAAATATAAGTCACAGGAGAATATGTTAAAGCACGCAAGAAATACACCAGGAAAAACGGCTGGAAAATTATTAATAAACCCAGCCAAAGATGAGTTGGTGGGATATATAGCGTGCGAAGAAGATACTATTATTGCTCTAGAAGTTTCTCCGGGGTATAGAGGAAAAGGAATAGCAACTGATTTGATAAATTCTTCTGGGGCTAATAAACTTACAGTATCAAAGAAAAATATAAATGCGATAAATTTATATAAGAAACTTGGATTTGAAATTATATCAGAAACTCCAAAAATATATTTTATGGAGAAATGATTGAACTATAGTATAATTGGCAATACACCAGATTTTGGTTCTGGGATTTCCTGTTCGAGTCAGGATAGTTCAACGAAAGAAAATAATAATAACTAATAAAAACTATGTTGAGAGTTAAAAGATTTAGTAAAGTTACTGATAAAGTTAAAGAAATAGGAAAATCTATTGAACATACAGTAACTCATCCTAAAGAAACTGGTAAGAAGGTGGTGGAGTATGTAAAGAAACACCCAGATGAAGCTATAATTCTTGGAACATCTGATATTGTTCCTGGAGTTGTTGCTGCCAAACTTGCAAAAGCTGGAAAAACAAAACAAGCAGCTATCGCAGGAACTATTGCAGCACTTCCTATTGGTGGTGCATATGTATCAGGGAAAATAGCTATTCGAAAATGGAATGAAAAAAGAAAGAAGAATAAATAGAATAGATTCGAGATGTAGTTCAGTAGATAGAACGCTTGGTTTGGGACCAAGAAGTCGCACGTTTGAGCCGTGTCATCTCGACCTAGATAAATAGACGATGAGATATCGTGGAATTTATATTTAATTTTCATTTATTCAAAATCACTAAGGAAGAGTAAAAGTCGCGAGTTACTCTTCCACTAATGAAAATTAAATAAATTTAAAGTTTGATATCTTGGGAAGCTATAAGTAGAATAAATGAAAAGAAAGATTGATTGGAACAAAGAAGAACTGGAGTATTTATTATTTGATAAGAAACTAACATATAAAGAGATAGCTAATCATTATGGAATTACAAGTGAAAGTGCTGTTCATAAAGCTATAAAAAGATTTGGAATTGATATCTCAGAAAGAAAAACTATAATATCTAAAGAAGATATAGAAATACTTCTTTTTGATAAAAAACTAACTATTTCTGAAATTTCTAAATTATATAACTTAACAGAAGGTGCAACTAGACTTAGAATAAAAAGATTAGGCATTGAATATGAAAAGAAAAATATATCTTTAGTTGATAGAAATATTAGCAAAGAAGATATTGAAAATCTTATCAAAAAACATTTAACCTATAAAGAAATCGGAAATATTTATAAAGTTTCTGCTAATACTATACAAAATTTAGTAAAACTTTATAAAATTAATAGACCTAAGAGAGGGAATGAATTTATTGTAGAACGGATAGATTCATTTGAATATGTAGATAATGTGATAACTAATGAGTCAATTGATAATAAATTTTTACCAGTTCCAATAGAATTATCAAAAAATTATAAGATAGTATTAACAATAAAAGAAGGAAATAAGTTAGTTAAATTATTTTATGTTCCTGAACTAGGAATTTGGTATAATAATTTTTCAAAATTAAAACACTCTATTGAAAATAGATTAGGGATTAATTTTCTAGAATGGGAGTGTAGATGGATTTTAAAACTGCCAATAAGTAAATTATATACTGAATATTGGATAGATAAGAAAATAGAGTACTATTATTCAGATAAGTATTTTCATACTACTGAATACATAAAGAATAGATTAAGAGAAGATCCTAATTATGTTTGTGATTTTCTCATGATAAAAAGTGATTTAATTGAACAGTTTAATTTATCAAGGGAATATTCAGAATATAAATATGAATATGATTTTACGAATACATGTGAATTTATTAAAAATAAAACTAGTAAGTTTTCTGTATTTGTAAATGAAATAAATCCTTTTACTGGAGATACAATAGGAAATTGGGAAACTAATTTTTTACATTTTATTGTAGAAAAGAAAGATAATTTTATATTAGGAGCTTATAAAAGAGCTATTAAACATAAAAAGACAGATAGTCAATTTTTGGTAGAAGCAAGAAAAGTACATGGAGATAGATATACATATTTAGATGATTATATCAATTACGTAACTCCAATAACTATTTTAGATAATTGTACTGGAGATGTATTTAAAATGTCCCCAGTAGATCATATACATAGAAAAATGGGAAATCCTATAATCAATAAATCTACTGGAGAATTATTAATTATAACCTGGTTAAAAAATTTTCAAATAAGTTATTTAGATGAAGTAGTTGTAAATAATATTAGAAAAGATAAAACTAAATCTGTTCGAATAGATTTCTCTATAGTAGTAAATAATCAAACTTACTGGATTGAATATCACGGAGAACAACACTACAATAAATTTAAAAATTTTTATAATTGGGTAGAAGATGATTTTATCAAACAGTTTCAACGAGATACAGACGTTAGAGATTATTGTAAAAATAGTAATGGAGATATTATTCTTTTAGAAGTTCCGTATATATTAAATACATATGAAAAAGTATCTGATTTTTTAAATAAAACAATAAAATATGGAATAGATCCAAATACATTAATAGATTATAAAAGTTTATATAAAATATAAATAAAAAAAATTAATTATGCGCTGTAGAGTTAAATTATTTTCAACAAGCAGCCAAATTTTAGCAAGTGATGGGAGTCATATTCCAGCACAAGTTCTTCAAGATTATCTCAATAGTGATGCTTATAAAAGCTCTATTGAATCGAAGAATATGTTGGGAGGTTTAACTCACAGAGCAAGAAATTTGGCTAATGCAAAAAACTCAGGAACAGCATTATCTAAGACTGTGGGTAAAGATGATATGATGTTACTTTGTACAGAGGCTGCTGCTCCTGTATTTTATGTAACAAAATTAGAGCTTATGCCTGATTCTTGGTGTTATGCTGAAATAGAGTTATTTGATGAAGCCTTAGCAGATGATGAGGCTGCACAAAACATAAAAAGATTAAAGTACTTATTAAAGGCCGGAGTTCGTCCTGGAGTAAGTGCAGTTATCCTTAAACAATATCTGAGGCATGAATTCAAAGTTAATTCATGAAAATGTTTTTAATTGCTGGAAAAATAATAAATTAAATCAGCAAAAACTATTAATAAAAATAGTTTCTCAACGACTAGAGTAAACACTAAGAAATTTTCTTAGATAATATAGTCTACAATTAATTATAAATTAGTTAAATAATTGGGATATTGGGATTCATCTACTTCTGGAGTAGATACATTACGTAAATTAGTAAGTATCAAGGGATTAGATGTTACTTTGAACCCTTCTTGGAAACAAGCTCAAGTAGTACAGACTTGGGATGATGAAGGAAATCTAATATCTGATGGGGAAGAAAAAAACTTTTCGGATATAGAATATACTCCAAAGGATTTTGAATTTAAAGGACTTAAAGTAAAAGCTTTCTCTGATTTAAATTCTCTTGGATGTGGAGATATGTTAAAATCATCCAAGATTGATGGAAAATTTACAAAGTTAAAAGCAAAAGTTTTCTCCGCAGATGGAATGGTAGAAGAAGTTTTAGAATCCATTAGTAAGATGCCAAAAGAACCTGTTCAAAAAGATTTCTCAGTAATTGCATTAAGAGATAGAATTCGTGAATCAAAGTATTCAACTCGTCAAAGATTTCGTGTATTGATTCTATCTTACAAACAACTTCTAAAACAGCAAGGCGGCCCAGAGAAAATAGATCCAGAAACACTTAAAATCATGAAGTCTTTGTTTACTACAGATCTTTTGGATATTATGAAGTCGATTACACCAGAAATCATGAATGGAAAAAATCCAGGAACATTACTTGGTGCTTCTAGTTTAGGTAAGAATGTACGTAAATAATATGCGTTTTTTATATGAATTGCTGGAAATATCTAAATGAGATAAATCAGCATCAAATCATACTTAGATAAATCTAAAGAAGTGATTTGTTCAACGACTATGTATATAAACTGTCAAAATAGACAGAAGATATAGTCTAAATTATAAATAAATTTTATAAATACATTGATAAGTGTACAAAAATTGTTCTTACCATATAAGATGGCTATGTCTGAGGTATCTAAAACTAATGCAATATCTAAGGCAAGATATCAAAAAATTCAAGCTGCTTATTCTGACTTTGTTAATGCAATGTTAGAGGAAATATTCGCGCCGAAGAATGGTACGAAGAAAGAAGAGCCAGTAGAAGAAGAAAACCCTGAAGAAAACAGTTAAAAGATTATGAAAGTAGAAAGACGTAAATTATTCTCTTCTTCGATTTCTCCACGGCGCAAGTTATTTTCAGGTGGAGTAACTCAGGCAGAATATAAGAAAATTCAGTGTAGAGATTGTGGTTATATTATGGATACTTTAGCCACTACAACTAACTTCTTATGTCCTAAATGTGGAGCTGTAAATAGATTTAATGTTTTAGAAGTTACACCAAGTCCTGAAAATACTCCTGAAGCTGTACAAGTCGAAGTATCAAAAATTGAAGAAGTAGAAAAAGGATTCTCAAGACGTTCGTTATTCGGCGGAGATAATAATGCCGCTGTACAAAAAGAATTTTCAGAACCGTCGAACGAATTTGAGGTAAAATTAAAAGAATTTTCTGGCAAAACTTTAAATGAATCAGAAGTTGTTAAGGCATTTGGTATTTCCGCCGAAGATTTAGTTGAAAAAGGTTTTGCTAGTACTGATGAAGATAATAAAGTTACTATTCCTGAAACTGCATTCTTACAATCTAAATTATTCTCTAAGTTAATCGTATCAGTGACTAAGATTTTGGATTTAGACCCAATAGAAGGACCTAAGGAAGACATAATTAATATGTTAGAATCTAAAGGATCTTTAGGACCGAAAGGTATAATGCTAATTAAAAAAGCTCATTCTCTTCCACTTGAAGAAATGAAAGAAGTTGAGTTCTCTAGCACTGAAGAAGTAGAGGATTGGATTAAAGATTCTGGAATTATTGGAGACTTAAAGATAGAGTTTGGTAATTCTGCAATGGGAATTAAAGAATTTACAAAGATCCTAGAAGAGAGATATGATGATGCTCCAGATAATATAATAGATATATTAATTGATCGTGGAGTAATCAAAATTCAAGGAAATCAAGTTGATATAATGAAATAAAATATTTATAAAACTCAGTATGAAAAATACAAGATTTATGGAAGTCCTATTCTCAGCTGTAGAGGATAAGGATGAAGAATTAGCAAAGCAAGTAGCCAAAGATATTGAAGATGCTAAGGCTAATGGCTCTGTTGATACTGAAGAAGTAAAATATGAAAATATCGGTGACGGTAAAGTTTCAGTAACAGACAAGGAAAATGGCGAAGTTACTATCGTTGAAAAGGCTTCTGATGAGGATGATACTTATGATATGTATCCAGCTGAACAATCTGAACAAATCGAGGGATATCTTCATCCGGAAGGGGATGGAGTAACTCCGGGTAATCAGGTAGGTGCAGCTGACGAGGAAGTTGAAAATCATATGGATGGTAGTGCTGTTATTGCACCAAATCTTCCTGATGGTGGTTTAAATCCAGCAGCTGGTCATGAAGAAAGTGTAGAAATTACTGCACAAGAAGGTCCTGAAGCTGTAGAAGAATGCGAAGAAAAAGAATTCTCTGTAAGTACTGATAATAGCGTAGTTCTTAGAATTTTCTCAGATCAAGAATTTTGTGAAAGATTATTCTCAGAAGTTATTGAATCAGAAGAAACAGCTAAAGTAGGTGATCTTAAAGTAGAGAAAACTGGTGAAAATGAAGTAGTTGTTACATCAGAATCTACAGGTGATCAAGCAAAGGTAGAGTTTAATGGTGAAGATATGGATGTTACTGAGCTAGAATCTAAGAATTTTAGTGAAGCAGAACAGTTTGATCCGTTGTTTGTAGTAGGAGTAGATCCAGTAAATCATGTTATTGTAGATGCTCCAGAGTATGACGAAGCATCAGCTCAAGAATTAGTTCAGAGTTTAACAGAAAAAGGAGTAGCAGGAGTTAGAATTTTTGATAACCCCGAAGACGCTCGTGAATATGCTATCGATCTCTTGAATGGTCTTGGTGTAGTTGAAGATGAACAACTTGGAGAACCTGAACAAGCAGAATTTTCAGATCATACTATTTACTTAACTGAATTCCAAGCTGATAATACAGACTTTATGTGTCGTTTCTTCTCTGAATCTGTAGATAGTATTAGTGCAACTCAGGATGCTATTGAAGATGCTATTGAAAATGGTGATGAGATTGAAACAGATTCTGAAGTTATTACACCTATCGATTCTAAGACTGCAGTTATACAGGATAAAAATAAAGATGAATTTACTAAAGTTAGTTTAGAAGGTGAAGAAATGGAGCTTGAAAAGATAAGCGAAGATCAAGCAGAAGAGTTGACAGATCATATCGTTGTTTCTGAAGAAGAGGAAGACGAAGATGAGGAAGAAGAAAAAGAATTCTCTGATGTTTGGTGTGACGAAGCAGAAACTAAATTTTTCTCAGAAAATGAAGAACTTACTCAGTATATGATTCGTTTGTTCTCTGAAGAAGCTGATTCTGCTGAAATTGAAAGCGCAATCCAAACTGGCGAACAAGTAGAAACAGATAAAGAAATTATTACGCCTATCGATTCTAAGACTGCAGTTATACAGGATAAAGAAAATGGCGAATTTACTAAAGCTGAGATGGATGAAGAAGTTCTTGATGTTAATCCTATCTCAGAAGCAGAAGCCGATAATCTAACAAACAGTATTGCAGTAGAAGATAAAGTTGAAAATCATGAAGAAAAAGAATTTTCTGAAGATATCTACTGTAATGAGGCAGAAACTAAATTCTTCTCTGAAGGTGAGGAATTTACTGAATATATGGTTCGTCTATTCTCTGAAGAAGATGGTCATTGTCCAGTAGAAAAAGCTATTGAAACTGGTAAGAAAGTAGAAACAGATAAAGAAATCATTACTCCAATTTCAGCTACAGAAGCAATTATAGAAGATAAGGAAAATGGTGAATTTACTAAGGCTACTATGAGTGAAGATGATATTGAATGTCATCCATTATCAGAAGAAGAAGCTGACAAACTTGAAGAACATTCTATTGATAAAGAAGAAAAGAAATTCTCAGGAGATTATGAAGATCCTATTCTTAATAAATTCTTCTCAGATGTTGTAGGTGCAGTTCCTGTTCCTGCTGGAGAAGTAGATCCTAATACTCCTGTAATTCCTTTAGCTGATCCTAATGCTGTAGCTCCTCAGGAAGTAGCAGTTCCGGCAGGTGTTGCTCCTGCACAAGGTGGTGCTACTAGTGTTGAAGCTATTGAAGATAAAGCACTTCAGGCAGTTCAAAGTATCCAAGCAGTAGCAGAAGAAGCAGCTCAGCAAATTATGGAAGCAAAACAAGCTCCTGCACAGGCTCAAGAACAAGATCTTCAGGAAGCTCAGTTCTCAGAAAAGAAATTCAGTGATACAAATGATACTCTAGTATCATGGTTGACTGGAAATAGTTTTCGTAAGTAATTAAATATAAATAGATAGGTTTATGGTTATCCTCAAAAACCATTTTACATAAACTAAAAATAATAAAAACATTATATACATTATGAATACACAGTATTTGCAAATGATGCAGACTCCTTCAATGATGGAGGCTCTTATTAATAGCTCAGTATCAGCAGAAGATGCTAACCTTCGTTCTCGTGAATATGCTAAGATGTTCTCTCGTAACGATGAAATGAAAGATTTGTTTGGTCTAGGTAATGCAGGTAATTTGCTGCAGAAGACTTTCTCTGGTTATGCAGAAACTCCGTTGCTGTCTACTCAGTATTTCAATGCTTCTGTAGCTTCTTATGTAAGCTCATTCGCAGGTTATATGTCTATCGAACGTGACTTTGATCAGCCTAATGGTTTGTTCTATTGGTTCGACGTTTTGGGTGTAACTGATATGCGTTCTGTTATTCCTAACTTAGGTCCGGATAACTATCAGGATATTCAAGCTATGGGTAACTTTACTTTGAATATTACTCCGACTACTAATGCTGACTACTCTTCTTTGATTGGTCGTAAGATTATCCCTGGTACAGTACGTGTTAAGATTGCTACTGCAACTGAAAAATTCGAATTGATCGATAATGGTCAGGGTGCTTTCATGGCTGTTGCTGGTAAGATTTCTAACGGTACTATCAACTATTTGAATGGTCGTGTAGAATTTACTTTGGCTACTGCTTTGGCTGGTGATGCTGCTACAGAAACTATCACTATTGTAGGTAAGGAAGATGTTACTGGTACTCCTTGTAATACTATTGGTGCTTCTAATGCACATGCTAATGATAAGAGATTTATCGCTAAGATGCAACAGCTTGGTTTGGCTACTGTACCTGATATGTTGGTAGCTGAATATAACATTGCTGCTTTAGGTGCTATGAAGAAAGCAACTGGTTCTGATATGGCTACTTTCTTGTTCACTAAGCTTCGTGAATTGTATACTAAGGTAATTAACTATAAATTGGTTTCTACTTTGGAAGAAGGTTATAATGGTAACGTTATGGCTGACTTGGATTTGACTCAGGGTGCTATGACTGGTCAGTTCATGGATTATCGTTCTAGAGTTGACTTGTTCGATGCTTACTTGATTAATGTTGAAAGTGCATTGGCAACTAAAGCTGTTAAGGGTGTTGATGTTACTGCCTATGTAGCTGGTAATATGGCATCTAATCAATTCCAGAAGGGTGGAATGATTGGTAAATGGGAACGTAATACTAAGATGACTTATATCAATGATCTGTTGGGTTGGTATAATGGTATTCCTGTACTTCGTTCTACTGATATTGCTGAAGCTCCGGGTGAAGGTACTTTCTATGCAATTCACAAAACAAAAGATGGTCAGATGGCTCCGCTTGCACGTGGTATCTATATGCCTTTGACTGATACTCCGACTATTGGTAACTACAATAACCCAACTCAGATGGCTTCTGGTATCTACTATCAGGAAGGTACTAAGTATATGGCTCCTGAATTGGTACAGAAGGTTACTTTCAAATTCGGTATCTAATTAAACCATAAAAATCATTTGGATCGTTAAACTCTCAGATCCCTAAAGAATAAAATGATTTTAAACAAAGAGAGGGATTCCCTAGGTCTTATAGACTTAAGGTTCCTTCTCTTTTTAATTTTTACAATTATGGCAAGTACATTTAGATTAAAGAGAAAATTATATTCTGATGATAAAGGCGGAATGAGTACTGGGAAAAAATTAGCTTTAGGTGGCCTCGCAGCAGGTGCAGCCATTCTTGGGGCTAAAAAAGGTGCATTTGGTGCTAACATAATGGCTAAAACTAATACTGGACTAATGAAAGCTGGTAAAGCTGTTGGAGGAAAAGTTGGAGATAGAATGATGATGTCTGGAGCTAAGGATTTTGGAGTTGCACGAGCTAAACAAATTGATAATGCACTTTTAAAGAAAACAGGATCTCAGATGACAAAACAAGCTTTTAATGCAAAAGCTGATCAAAAAGGTATGCAGGCACTTGGAAAAATTATGAAATAATTATGGCAACTTATAAGCTTAAAAGAAAAAATTTTGGATTATTTTCTCCATTCGCCAAAACAGCGGCAAATTGGACTGCAGCAAAAGGAGCTTTTAAAGCAGGAGAAAATGCCAAAGGTTTTAAGAATTTAGCTTCTACTATGGGAAGAGGTTCTATTGGACTAGGTAAAGGGTTAGGTGTTGCTGCTGCTGGTACTGCTGCATTAGGTGCTGGTACATTCTTAGCAGCAGAAAATAAAGCTAATAGTTAAAGAAGAAGTTAATCCCTGAAAATTAATTTTAAAATATTAAAATAAGTTTTATGAGTGATGTAATTTACAGAGGTCTTAAACTCTCTTCTAATAAATGTAGGTATTTTCAAGTAAAAGAAGGACAAATAAGCTCTATAGTAGAGGATACTTCAAGATCTACTCTCACTCTAACTTATTCTCCAGGAAGTACTTCTGGAAGTTTATCAGATCTTTTAGGAATACCATGTACTGAGAAAAGAATTGACATGCTCCCTACAGGACTTCCTAAATTATTTAAAAATACTTATGTTACATTAAATGGACTTAAGTTAAGAAAATTAACTTATGATCCACATACTATTAATATAGTTATTGTAAATGACTCAGAATCTAGAGTTATCCAAAACTATAATTATACAACAATAGTAGTTTCGGAAGGAGATTATAAAAATCCTGAGTTTATAAATTTCTTGTTTTACTCTGGAAATCTTATATATCTTCAACCTATTGGACCTAGACCAAGCTGTTATGAGATAAGAAATTTTCCTAAAATTATAATTAGTTCAGATGATGTTACACTTGAATCTGAATCTGAAACAATATTTACATTAAGAAGGAAATATAATGATTATGTTATAAGAGCTGTAGATTATCAAGATCAATTTATTCTAGAATTACGTAAAATTTTAGATGATTATGGTTTAGAGTTAGTTAGAATTAATAAAGAAACTACATTAACTAAAACATCACATGTTGTTTATCAATTTCTTCAGACTCCAGTGAAAGATAATCATCCTAAGTATTCTGATGATAAAGTAATGCAGCATAAAATACCAGTTGAATTTTATCTAAGAAGTACTGATATGCCATTATTCTTTGACTTTAAAAATAGATATATGAATGTCACATTACTTACTAATTTCTGTGAATTCAAAACATCAGATAGATATGGACAAAGATGGACAGCTGCAATAAAATGGGGAGGAATAACTGAAGATTTTAACCAGACATATCAACAAGATGATAATTCAAATTTCTCTTATCAATGTCAATTCAGATGTGAACTATTTTTCTATGAAGTAATTGATGATAGATATAAATTCCTAGAAGAAATAGTTCAGAATATAGAGTTTGAACGAAATAATCCAGATTATCATTATGAAGTTCCGGTTGATACTGAAACAACAATTATAAACAAAGGGTTATGATAAATTTTAGAAAGAAGAAATACCTTATCCAAAATTTAATGCCGGACGCTATTGAATATTTAAAGAAACAAGGATTACGGCCTAATATTATAACTCCAGAGCAAGCAGATAGCGTTAGTAGAGTTAATTCTAAGGCTATGGTTTTAGTTTCATTTATAAAAAATGAGTCTGGATATTATCAAATTCAAGTACAGGATAAGGAATTATACAATTATACTCAAAAATTAATCAAAGATATTTTTAGAATGAGAATAACTGATATTAATAAAGAAACCAGAGTAATCACAGCAGAAACTGATCACTTAGGAATAGCTTTTGATATTATAGAAATTCTCGCTACAAAATATAATTTATCAGTTGTGGCATGATTAAATTTAGACAGAAAGAATTTACAGAATATGATGCAATGAGAAGTCTTTATGTAAAACTTATGCGATATTCTGATAGAAATAAATTCGGAGTAATAGATACTAGTGCATTAATTCCTGTTCTTAGAGGAAATAATGTAGTAATCGAAAGATTTGTAATTAGTACTTCTATGTTTGGAAAAGATAAATATAGAATGTATCTAAAAATTGGTGCCAAAGCAAAGTTACCAGATGAGGTTAGACTTCCAGGTAAAACATATGATAAACGTCTTGGAAATATGCAATTAAACGTAAGTCATTCTATATTTGCGCCAAAAGATAGTGATCCAAATTGGAATAATAACAATAATGGAGGAAATAATAATACTTCTTTAGGAGACACTTCTGGACCTAGGAATGATAATCCTGAAGAAAGAAGAGGTGGAAAAAAGAAAGAAAAGAAGTATTCAGAATTTCCAGGATCAATTTTAGAGCAAAGAGAATTTAAGAGTAATGGCGGTGATAAACAATATCCCTATCTATCTGGTTCATTCTCTCCTTCCTTTGATCTATCTTATGAAGTTTCTGAATTGCTTGGAGAGGCTATCAAATATGATAAAAAATCAAGATCATTGGTCTTAGAATTCAAATCTATCGAAGATGCTATTAATGCATTGAATATATTACCCTTCGGATTAGGTTATAAAATATATTTACTTAATGCATGATGATTGTAAAGAGATTTTCTCAAACCAAGATATTAAATACTAATAACCCAGCTCTTGGTTTCACTAAAGGGAGAAAATATGATACAGATATGGATAGACTGGGTAGAATGAATACTTCTCAACGTGAATTAGCTGGAATCGGTAATTTAGGAAAAGAAATGAGAAAATTAAATCAAGAATTAAATCGTGGAGGAAGAGGTAAATGGCAAGATACAGATTAAAAAGAAAATGTTACAATGCACTAACTGAAGCTGCCGGAAATACACTTGGAGGAGTTACAGAAGGAGTTGGTAAAGCTCTTGATAATAAAGTAGCCGGAATCGCTGGTGGTGTTTTAGGAGCTACTAAATTAGGAGGAACTATTGGAACAATGATAGGGGGACCATTTGGAAGTATTTTAGGTATGGGAGCTGGTTATCTCTTAGGTTCTGCAGCTACTAGAGGTCTTGGAAAAGGTCTTAAAACTGCCGGTCAAGATATGCAGACTTAATTATAGGAGGATTTAGATTATGATTAAGTTTAGACAAAAAGAATTTTTTTGGGGAATGGCTTTAAATGCTGCAGGGGCTATTGGTACAGGTCTTTCTCTAAAACAAGGCTCTGATCAAATGAAACAAGCTGAGGAACAAGCAGCACAGGCAGAGGAGCAAAATAGAAAGATGACCAAAGCTTTAAATAAAATTGCAGAAAACGCAAAAAATAATCCACAAGCAGCACAACAAGCAGCAGATGTAATGGGACAAAAACAGTTTGCTCAAATAAATTTTGCAAAACTTACAGCAACTCTTAAGAATAATAAAACTTTAGGAAATGCTAAAGGTCTCGCTAAAGATGTTGGTAAAATTGTGTGGAAAGGAAAAAATAAGCTGATTGGTGGAACTATGATGGGAGCTACAATGGCAGGAGCTTCATATCTTACTGATAAAGCAATTCAAAAAGATATGAAGAAAAATGGAATGCCTCTTGAAAAAACCTATTCTGCTGGATCTATAATGAAAGCAGTAAAAGGTACTGGAAAAGTTTTAGGAGAAGCTGCAAAAAAAAATAAAGGAACGTTAATAACGATGGCTGCTCTAGGTTCTGCTCCCATGGCTCTCGGATACTCTGCTGAAAAAGCTCAATATAAAGATCAGATGGCATTAACTCAGAGAAACTATGCAGTCCCTGGAGTAATGGCAGTTAAAAGATTACTTACTGGCGCTTCTAAATCTGTAAGAAATTCACAGATATTTAAAACTCCTGGACAAACAATTTTAGGTGGACTTTCTAATTTATCTGGCGGAGGTGGTCGAAAAGGTGTATACAAATTCGGTCATCAGTTAAATAGATATGGAAAACATTCAGGTTCAGTATGGTCTCAAAAAGCAGGTAAGTTCATCATGGATAACCCCAAAACAGCCTTAGCAGGTAGTATTCCAGTCGGTGCTGCAGTTTTAGGAGCAACGTGGGGAACTGGAGAGAAGATAGTAAATAAAACAGCTCGGGCTCTAGATAAAGATGCTTTCAAATATCAAGATTCTAAAAATCAAGAAATACAATGATTATAAAAAGAAAATTATTCACTAAATACGACGATACTGATAATCTTAAGAGAATGAAAGATTCAGATATTCTTGCTGAAAAACCAAAACAAGCTCCTGGATATGGTTCTGTAGCTGGTGCTGCTCTTGGTGGTGCTGCTCTTGGTGGAACAGTTGGTGCTGTTGCTGGAGCTTTCGGAAAGAATAAGGCAGGTCGTAGTTTACTCGGAAGAATGGGTAAAGGTGGAAAAACTGGATTAGTTGTTGGTGGTCTTCTAGCAGGTGGAATGGCTCTTCGAAATAGAAATAAACAAGCTGAAAATAATGAATGGTATAATAAAAGACTTAATTATGCTCAGAGACAGGCTAGACGAAGAGAAAAACAGGATTGGAAGACAAATATGACTCAAAGAGATGGTTATTCCTATTAAAATTAATAAAAAATTATGGCAAAATTTAAACCAAAGAAAATAATCAGAGATGTAAAGGAGTTTTATAAAAATAACCCTACGGCAAAAATTACTACTGCCACTGCTGGATTTTCTGGAACTAATCTTGCTATTAATGCTACTAGAAAAAATTCTGATAAAAAATATCAAGAAGAACAACTAGAAGCAATGGATAAATTAACTAAAGCACTTGGAGGAGTTAATAAAACTTTAAAAGAGGTAGAAGTAAAAGAACCAAAAAAGACAACCTCTTATAAATTTAAAAAAATCTTTTCCGAGAGAAATGATAATAATATGATTACATTTAGAAGAAAAGACTTTAGTATATTATCTGATACTGTTAAAGGAGCTATAATTGGTGGAAACGTAGCTACCCTAAGTTTACCATTATCCGGAAAAGATGCTAAAAATATTAAATATGAAGGAAGTAACCCTACTTTCCGAAAATTAAATACTCTAAGTCCATTTGCTAAACGACTTGGAGTAGTAGCCGCCGGAACATTAGTCGGAGCAGCTCTTGGAGCCTTAGTTGGTACTATAAAAAAAGGTGATGAGGCTATTTCCAGAAAGTTAACAGTTGACAATAGATTAATGGATAGAGTAGTAGAGGATCTTAAGAAAACAGGTTTTAAAGAAGGCTCCGATTTTACAAGAGATCCTAAAACGGCGGATTCTCTTAAATCAGCAATAAGTGTAGCTATAACAAGAAATTCTGGTGAACTTAGACTTCTAGTAAATACAATAGCAGATAATAAACTAAAAGATATAACAAAAAACATAATACGAAATCTACCAAACTCAAGTGCAGTAACAGAAGAAAGTAAAAGTAGATATAATGAGATTTCTATAACTACTATATCTGATGGAACCGCTGATGTTGGTTTAATAGCTGGAATATGTGAAAAATTTATAAGAAATAAATATCCAGTATATCTCGTAGAAGTTGGTTAAAACAAAACAATTAATTATTATATTTAAATTATGGCACAATGGACTGAAACTCTCGAACCGTATGTAAAAGTTATAGAGAGAGTACATACCGCAGCTCTTAATCCTACTGCAGGTGAAAGTTTAATTATCGGAGTGACTTTAATTTCTGATGCAGGCCCAGCAGTTCCTACATTGATTTCTAGTCAATCTGAATTCTTAAAAACTTATGCTTCAGGAGACTTAACAGAAGATTATATGGCATCCTTAAATAATCTTTATCATGATGCTAATAATACAGGAGATAAAAATGTAGCTGCAACAATGTGGATGAATGCTTATAGATTGGCTGGCTCTAATGTTATGCTGGTTTGTAGAGCATCTAAAGCTAACGATATCTACTACGCTAAACCCATGACTAAAACTGATTATAGTACATATATCCTTAGAGATGGTGCTTTAATGAAGGGATTTAGAGATGCTGATAAAGGTGTCGTTAAATTTGTTCTTGATATTGATGGAGATGATGCAGAACATGATCAAGATGGATGGTCAATTAATTTGAATGGAGTAGGTATTCTTGGTAATCGTACAACTGATGATGGTCCTCAGTATGACTACTATGTAAGAACTCTCCCTGACTTAGTAAATCAGATGAATGAAACTAATAAATTCTTCTCTCCATCTTATAAATTCTTCACAGATCCTAATAATATCGTTCCTGAAAATGAAACGACTGATCCTGATAAAGCAAAGGCAGTTGTATTCTATGAACTTTACCTAGGACAGGATATGCTAGATACTTCAGATTCTAGATGTCCACTAGGAAAGCAGTATATCGTAATTTGTGAACCTGATTGGACTAGTGATAATCCTAATCAAAAACTTATAGATATTAATGCTTCTGCTTGGTCTGGTTTCGAAGAACAGAAATATTATGCAGTTAATCAATATAACTCTAATACTGATCTGAGAGTTAGAATTAGACGTTTTAATCATGATGCAGTAGTTACCAAAGAATTAACTAACCCCGCTTTGAACGAAAACTCTGATTCTCCTTATATGGTACTATCGGCCGTTCTAGATACCTATACTAAGAAAGGAACAGTAGAACCGTCAGAAAGTATCCTACAGCGAGATTTTTATGAAGTCGCTGTTCTTGATCCTAATATTTCTGACGAAGTACAGTTCTTTAATATAGGTAAAGTAACCGGCCGTGGAGATATGGAAGTATCAGAACTCAATGAACTCCTAAGTATGATTCAACTTCAACTCCCTGACGATATGAGAGAGCTTGGATTGAACTACTATGGATACGGAGCTGATGATAAAGTATGGGTAGAACTTGATCCTAATGACCCAAATGCAGGTTCTTATAAACAAACAGTTTCTTCAATGACTGATCTTTACAACTCAATAGGTATGTCAGTTGGAGATGTTTACCAAGTTGGATCTGGAAGTTCATATAAGTACTATGAATATCAAGAAAATGGTGGAGATCAAGTTTATGCAAAATTAGGCGTAGATCCAACTGAAACAGATATTCTTGACGTATCTGAATCGGATCTTAAGAAAGCACTTGACGAAATCAATATTCAGGAAATTTATGTGGTTGAAGGATTATGTGACCTTGGAAATACATCACTAAGTTTCCAGAATTACTTGGCTAATATGGCTATCAACTCTAACTATTTCTATCCAATATCAACAGTTCAGAGCACAAATTATATGACTATCGCTAATAATGCAACTAAGATAGCACAAGATTCATATAAACTCTATCTATCTGCACCTTGGGATATCGACTCTGGTACATTTGGATGGAAATATTATTGCTCACCTGCTGTTGTTTATTGGGAAGCTGTAGCTAGAAACCGTAGAAATAATGCAGAATTTGCTCCTGTGCTTGGACAAACTAATGGTATTGTTCAGTATCAAAGACCTATGACAGAGTTTAATAAGAAAACTCGTCAACTTCTGCTATCAAAACGAGTAAATACTGTACTCTGGAATTATCAAACTAACGCTTGGAATATGAATGATAAACAAAATTGTCCAATTTATTGAAATTGAATTTTTATGAACTGCTGGAATTTATATTAAAAATAAAAATCAGCAAAAAGGATTACTAATATAAATCCTTTCTCAACGACTAAGTATAAAAGATAAATAAATTTTATTATTTTTCAAGATATAGTCTAGCGAAATTACCAAATAATTTTCTAAAACGAATTATACTAAGCAAAGTGTGGATAATATTGTTTCAGATGAAGGTAACTCTCGTTTAGCTATTCGTATCTCAAAAGCTATGCCTGTATTACTTAAACAGTATATAGGCTGGAGAATTGCACCAAAACTATGGGAAAGTGCGATTGGAACTATCGATTAATTATGTAGTCGCCTAGAGTGGATCTAGGAAAATTATACCAAAATGCTGGAAAAATCTTGGTTACACCAAGTATAAATCAGCAAAAAGGATATCTTAGATTTATCTAAGTAAAATCCTTTCTCAACGACTAAATGTATAACTTAAGAAGTATTAATTCTTAAGATGATATAGTCTATTTATTAACAATTATTAATAACTTAAAAGTACTGGTTCAAATCAACTATTCTCCCAATGTCTTATAATATTGATGATTACCGTTAATATAAATTAAGCGGCCTTAAAATTTTTAAGGAAAAATAAGAAAATGCTGGAAAATAAAAATAATCAGCAAAGTATCATTATTGATACTCTCAACGACTAAGTACTTATTTGTTTAAAATAAAATTAAGCAAATGATATAGTCTGATCTTAATAAAATTAAATATTAAGTTACATAAATGATTATCATCGATGAGACAAATAACCCTGTTCAAATTCAGCGTAAATAATTGCGCCTTGGATTTTTATATTACCAAGAAAAATAAGAGAATTGCTGGAAGATAATAAAATAAATCAGCAAAAATAGATAATAAAATCTACTTCTCAACGACTATGTACTTATTAAAATGATATAGTCTGATCTTAAATATTAATCTTATATTTAAGTTTAACAATAATGCAGAATAAAATGGTGGTTAATGTTTTGGTTAGATATCAACGTGCCCTTTCGAAAATTTATATAAGAGAGGCTAATGTGAATTTTAACATTAGAAAATATCTTAAACTGCTGGAAAATGTGAAACATAAATCAGCAAAAACTATTTTTTTAATAGTTTCTCAACGACTATAGTAGATACTAAGATAATATAGTCTGCCTATTATAAATAATAATAGAATAAGCGAAATATGTCATCGTAGAGTATATGCGATTATTATACCAATTGCTGGAACTTAATAAATCCAAAGAATCAGCAAAAATAGATATAATTCTATTTCTCAACGACTAGATGTATAATTAAAATCTTTAAACTGATTTTAAAAGATATAGTCTGAACATGAGTAGATAATACTTAGCAAACATATTGATATCACGACATTTTCGACGTTGGTATGGATCTTGCAGTCTCAGAGTACGAAGATACTAGAGGAGCAGCCCTTGAATAATAAAAACTATGATAGTATGCTGGAGAAATCTGGCATACTATCCTTTATATATAATTTATTATGACAAAACTAACAGAAAAAGAAATATTAGAGAATATCAATAAAAAATTATTGATATTCAATAATATAGAATTTATAAAAATAAAAAATCCAGATTGGAAAAATACAAGAACAATAATACTAATAGTAAAATGTAAGCTTCATAATTTAATTGGAGAAGTAAACTATAGAAATTTTATTAGAAGTGGCTGGAGTTGTAGACAATGCAAATCAGAAAAAATAAGTAAAAGTAAATCCATTAGTGAAAAAGATGCACTTGATGAGATTAATAGAATAATAAATTATTTTAATAATTCTAGAAAAGGTAATATTTCATTCTTAGGTTTTGAAAATAATAAATTTATAAATGGAAATACAAAACTGATTATTAAATGTAACATACATAATTTAATAGGATATCCTAAATATTCAGAATTTAAGAGAAAAGATAAATTAGGTTGGTTATGTCCTGAATGTGTAAAAGAAAAAGTTAGTAGTAAAAGAAAAATTACTGCAGAAAAAGCACAAGAAATGGTATACAATATATATGGATATGACACCAAGTTTTCAAAAGTTAAAGAAACTTTTAAAGATTATGGTGAACCAGTTACATTAATATGCCCAATACATGGAGAATATGAAATATCATTTAGAACATTAGTGTCATCAAGAGGAAAAGGTACCTGTCCTCTTTGTGATTTAGAAAAAATATCATACACAGAGGAAAAAGCTGTATCTGTATTAAACATTAAATTAAAAGAAAAAGAAGATTTATTTAATATATCCTTTAAGTTTTTAGGATTTGAAGATAATAAATGGAATGGTTCCTTTACTAAAATAACTTTACAATGTAATAAACATAAAAACATATGGAAGACAACCTTTAATAATTTCATGAAAAAAACATATATAGGTTGTAAAGATTGTTTGTCTGAAGAGCGAAAATGGAGAAGTTCTAATATGGAGTATTCTTGTTATAATTTATTAAAAGAATATAATTCAAACATAGTACGTCAAAAATATATAAAAATAGAAAATAGAGAAATTTTTGTGGACTTTTACATTCCTGAATTAAACACTATTATAGAATATGATGGAGAACAACATACTCATTGGATAAAATATTTTCAATCTACATATCAAGACTTCGTAAATCAAGTCAACCGAGATAGATGCTTAGAACAATATTGCAAAGAAAATAATATATATCTTCTTCGAATTCCCTATAAAGATAATAATAGAATCCCTGAAATCATAAAGATATTTTTCGAAGAAGGAAAAGATATAACAACAAAAATAGAACCTAAATTATTACCAGTATTATATCATGGATAAAACATTATTAATAGATCTTAAGAAGAAGTTATTTATACGAGCAGCATTAGTCAATTTAACTTCTCTTGACGAAATTTTAGATTTAAATGACTACCTTAGTGCAGATGAAATACTACTGGAAATAATTAAGGAGTCATTAAGAGAATTTGAAAATACTCTACCATTAGTTCTGGAGATGAAAATGAACCGTTCTCAGATGTGTAGTTGTGAGAACATGGGACTTGAAGGATATTGTGAGATTAAGAGTAATTTTACATTATTTCTTGATTGTAAAATATCGGAAGATCAGATTATATTAGTTCCAAATTCTATTCCTATGTACAGAATAGGTTCTATATCTTATCCAGCTCCAGGAAACTATACTTATTTTACGGATTATAGACGTCCATATGTTTTTATGATGGATATGCCTAGCTATGATCAATTTTATGTTAGGGGAATATGTAGTCGACCAATAATTCCTGACTTTCTTCCTGATAAAACGTTTAATCCAGGATCATCTAAAGCAGCTATTTATTGGCTGAATATAGAAGAAGGATCAAGGGGTACATTTTTCATGGACCTTACATTATGTCATTTATTGAATTACATCAGAAATCTCAAAGCTTCTTTATTGCTCCCTGGTGTTTCTATTGACGTTTTATCTAATATCGACCCTGCATATCAAGAGCTTAGATCTAGGTGTGATAATTATATACTCCAATCTGGATGGTATGGAGATTTACTTGTTTAATATATAAAATTATGATAATAAAAAGAAAGTTGTATTCTCTTACAGGAACTAGAGTATTGGCTGGATTTAATAAAAAAGTTCTTAGAAAGACTCCAATGGCTGCAAAAAGATCCGCCATAAAAACACAAAATAAAGTCTTAGAAGCTACAGCAAGAGGTTTAAATAAGGTAGAAGGAGTAAAAATGGCGGCAAATCAAGCAGCCATTAATCCAGGAAGAGTTGTAAATACTAAAGTAATTCAACCATCTATAGAAGCACCTATAACTTCTGTAGCTATGAAAACAGTACCTATTCCTGGAACATCTGCTTTAGTTAGTGTAGTAGGAAAACCAGAGAAAACTATGTGGAAAAAGATTGGAGTTGGTGATAAAATGTCTAAGGCTGCATCTAAGTATGTAGATAGTAAAGGAGGTAGAGTTGTAGAAGATATAGTAAATAGCTCGACTAATTATTTTAAAAATCTTATGGTATGACAAAATTTAGACAAAAACAATATACAATTCCGGAGGGTCACTATACAGGTCCTAAGGATATGGATAAGGTTCCAGGAGCTATAGAAGTAATCGGAAAATCTGCCTTAGCTGGTGCTGGTATTGGAGGAGTTACAGGTAGTCTCCTAAAAGATGCTAGTATTACCAGTGGTGCTATAACTGGAGGTAAATATGGAACTATAGCAGGTGTAGTATTAAAATTCTTCTTAAATTACCTACACAATCCAATGTCGTCTGTTAAGTTTCAAGAGGTAGATAAATTAATTCGTCGTGAGTTTGGTATTTATAGAGCTTCTGGAGTAACTATAGGAGATTCATTAGATAAAAGAGCAAAAATAGATGAGAAGTTTAGTTTTAATGATCGAAATGTAACAGCTTATAAATTAAATTTTTCAATACAAGATAATTCCATTACCATGTATACTTTTGGAATGACCTCTAAGGAATTGGAAAAGACTTCAGATAGTTTAGACTATTACTGTAAGAAGTATACAGGGATGGAATATAGTAGTTATGCAATCAATTCTAGAAATAATTCTTATTCAGTGGCTATTGTATTTACAAATTATCAAGTTATAGCCAACTTTATAATGGAACTCAGTAATACTCTTGGAGTAAAAATAAATCTTCTTGATAACAAAGCTTTAGTTGAAAATAGAATTAAGGAAGTTGAACAGAAGGATTTTTCGGTTAAGTCTTTAAATAAATATGATTTAAAGAAATTTATTGGGAAAACGGGAAAATTTCTATTTTCCGGTAAATCTGAAGATCTTATCGGTTTAATTTATAGTGCTGCAGTAACTTTTTCTAATGATCCTGATATAATTCCTACATATCGAGGAGACTTTGGAAATAAGTACTTAGAAAATAGCCTTAAAAGACTTCGTTATGTTGAAGGTCTAGATTATACTGTTGGAGAATTTAGTGGAGATATAGGTATTAATATGTCAATGATCTCTGGAATATTCGTAATAACAGTAAATAAAGAGGATACCAACGAACTTAAGAAGATTGATTCTATTTTCTGGAATCACTTAAAAACGATAGTAAATAGGGTAGATACTGGAAAAGTAGTTGTATATAACTACACAATTAAAACAAGAAATGAATTTGATTTTATCTTAAAAAAATTCATGTCAACTGATGTAAAACCTAATATATTTGAAAAATGATAGTACCTAGAATTCGATATTTTTCAGATTTACAAGCTAGAAAGATGATAACGAAATTAACAGAGAAATTGGATAAAGATCGTATCGGGGATTATGAAGTTTCTAGTAAAATTCCCAAAGATGTAATTAGTATATATCCTGATCCATCTTCAATTAAAATATATATTCCAAAAGATCTTGAATATAGTCAGTACGAAATTGATGATTTCATTAGATCTATGGCAGCTCATATTAGAACAATTACGATCCTAGAGAGAGATATATATGTAATGAAACTATCAGGATCTCTTACTTTTGAACAGATATATAAATTAATACGTGAGATAATTGATACAGAAGAATTTTGTACTATTATTGACTGTGATTAATCTTTAAACTAAATATATACTATTATGGCGGATATGATTTCAAAAAACTTAGATAAGGCAAATAGGCTTTATTCTATTGGAATGAAAAATATAAAATTACAATTAAAACTTCTTGGGACTGAATTTGTAGTACTCAGACCAAAGAGTAATTCAAAATGGAAAAATGTTTTTGGAGGTACATATTCATCAAGTAGTACATTAGAGAACGATTATGATCAATTTACTACAATATTGATATTAAATCAGAATGAACTAAGAGATGTATGGAATCGAAACAGAGATAATCTAGAAGTATATACAGATGATGGATCTCTTGAAGTAGGGGATGAATTACAATATACTCGTGGAAAATATACATTCAGATTTAAAATATCTCTTAAAATGGGTTACTCTGAAGTAGCTGAAGTATTCTATGTTTATACATTGAATAGTATTATTGAAACTTTAGATATGTAATTATGAGAGAAAGAAATATAGAAAATGAGATTCTGAAGCAAAATAAAATTCCTGGATGTGATCAACTTACTAGACCTGAGGAAGTAAAAGCTCTTAGTAAATATCTTAAAAGTATTAGAACAACTCAAGAAAATCATACTTCCCTAGAGAAAGATAATCTAGAACTCCCTGGAAGAACAACAGGGAGGATTCCAGAAATTAATTCTCTCGAAGATTATATAGAGGGATTAGATGGGGTTCGTGGTATTAAAAGTCTATATAAAGAATCATCACGAGAACCACTTTCTGATAATAGAAACTCTGACTCGGCGGAAAATCATGGGTTGTATACAGAAAAGACACGTGAAAATCTGTATGATCCTAGGAAAACAGAACTAGAGAAACGTCGTGAGGATATAGTAAATAAAAAAAATATCCTTGAACCAACCCTAGAAGACCGCCGAGAAGAATTAACTGAGGAACCAAAAGAATTAAAATCTCTAGGTACAGAAAAGTTAAATCTAGAAGGAGTTAGAGATGTAAGAAATCTTTATATAAATACAAAAGAAAATCTTAAGGTTCCAGAAAAAGATCTAGAGTTAGGAAAAAAAAGAGAATCTCTTATTGATAATCACAACCTAGAATTAGATCTAACAAGAATAGACCTTGAAGGATTTAAAGATTTATCATACAAAGAACAGCTCGAAGTAGATTCTAAAAATGAATTAGATACTACTCGAATATCTTTAGAAAAAACAATTGAAACTTCTGAATTATCTAGTTATAGAGAAGATCTTAAAGAAACGCCAGAGGAGTTAGATGAATTAGAAGATCACAGAGAAAAATTAAATAGTGGAAAAGATAATCTAAAAGAACTTGAAGATACTAAAGTTAAACTCAGAAATCCAGTAGATGATGCTGAACTTTCTAAAACCAAAGTATCTTTAGAGAGAACCGTAGAAGATAAAGAGTTAGAAACTTATAGGGAAAATCTTAGGAAAACGCCGGAGGAGTTAGATGAATTAGAGAATCATAAAGAGTCTCTTAGAAGTGGGGAAGAATTAAAGAGTTTACCTGAAGATAAAATAACTCTTGGAGGTACTGTAAAGGTATTAGAAGAACTTGGAAACACTAAAATAGATTTGGAAGGTACTGAAGAATCTGAGATATCTACTTTAGAGGATTATAGAGAAAACTTAAGTGTAGAAGATAATAATTCTCTTGAAGATACTAGAATAGACTTAACTGGAACTAAAGAAGCTGAGATGTCTGAACTTGAGGATTATCTTGATGATCTAGAAAATACGAAGGATTATGAGGCTTCTGAGTTAGAGGACACTAGAATAGATTTAACCGGAACTAAAGAATTCGAACCTAAATCTTTAGAAGACGAGAGAATAAACTTAGAGGGTACTAAAGAATATGAATCAAGTTCTTTAGAAGATGAAAGGATAGATTTAAAAGGTACAGAGGAAGCTGAACCTGAAAGTCTTGAAGATTTTATAGATAAACTTGAAGATACTAGAGATTTTGTCGTTGTGTTCGCCAGAGCCAGCGTCCGTGTAAATGTTGAGGATCATTCCCATGTCATAGTCAGGTGCGCCCTCAATCGTGTAATAGAGTTCATTGTCATAGTAGAATTTCAGGCTGTCAGGCGTCCAGTCTACCGCATAGATATGAAACTCGTTAGAGGGATCACCAGAGGGAAGTGCAGAATCAGTAATCTGCCAGTAGTTTAGGAAGTTGGGGTCATTCCAGCCATAGGCTGCAATTCGCCAGTTGTTGCTACGGCTGAAGAACGTTTCGAGAATATCAATCTCGCCGGTTTGCTTTGAGTTAAACCAGTCATCTGTGTCCTGCTGCATACCCACAAGCCACCAAGCCTGATGTCCGCCGCCACCACAGTTTGCGAGTTTTGCGCGCATTTCAAAATAGCCATAGGTAGTTTTGTAGCCATACCAAGTTTCACGGTCATGGTTGTCAGATGTGCCGCTGAAATTATGAATCCAACTTTTGTCAAAGGACATAATAGCGGAAGATTTCACGGTCCCGTCATGTGCAGGGCACCACGCTTCTTGGTCCTCGGTGATATACTCGACTAAGCAGCCATTCTCAATACGATAGTTTGCTTTTGCCGTTGAGGGGTCCTCACACCAATGAGGCAAATAATAGTCTGTCCACTTTGTGGTATCCAAAGTCGGCTCGTTGAATTCTTCTTGAAAATCCAATGTATAGCCTTCTTTTGTCGTGGGGTTTGCGGGATAGTCCTCGGCATACGCCGTTGTGCCAACAAATGTGACACAAGCCATGAACATGAATGCAAGTGATAAGAACTTGTAGATGTTGTGTTTCACAATAGTATCCCCTTTCCTAAGCGACTCATTTTGTTACCATAAAGTAATTAAATTTCACCTCCCGGCACACTATTCCTTATCGTTCACTGCTCACGCAGAAAATTCAAGAAGGTTTGGATGCCGCCGCCAAGGCGCTTTACCTGTCCGGGTCTTACGCCCTCCAAGTCGGAGACATCGTAGAAATCGCCGTTTTGGGTCGTTTGGGTCAGCATACCGGCATCACTGCCGAAAATGGAATCCGTGACGCCGATAAACTCATCGCCCCAGAAGCAGCAATCCTCGGCAGCAAAGCCAAAACGGGCAAACAATGCGTCCACGTTATCACTTTTGCCGGTGGGGCCGACTTCCAGATATTTTGCATCGGTTGTAGCGCGCAGCGGCATTTCCGGCGTACCGAAGGATTCTGCCATTGCAATGACCGTTTCAATGCTGTCAATGCCGTGCTGCTGCAAGATGTGCTGCAGGCGTGCAGCCTCGCCCTCCTGTAAAAACAGATTCTCGCCGCGGTTGTTGGCGGGCATCAGGTCGATTTTGCAGTAATTCGGGCGGCTGAAGACAATATCGGTGTTCATGCCGTATTTTTCCAACAACTCGCGGTGGATGCGGTAGCAGGCATCGTGTACGGCAAGGATGCCCTTGGCATCCGGCACACGGTCAACAAGGATGGTCGGCTGGCCTGCGGCATCATACCCATAGTCGAACGCACCGCGCCCCAGACCAAGGTACAGGTTTTCCAGCTGTTTCGGCGTAAAATAGCTGTGCAGCTTGCCGCCTGCAATGTTCTCGTAAGTCGTACCGCTGACGATGCAGAGCTTTACCCCTTTATCCAGCAGCGGGCGCATTGCGTTGACGGCATCCTCGACAGGCGCTTTGCGGGAGAGAACCGCTGTGCCGTCCCAATCAAAAAAGATTGCTTTATAGTGCTTCATGGCAGGTTGCCCCTTTCTCGGTCAGTTCGTAAGGCTTGCCCTCGACAAGGAAGTTGACGGCATCGCCGCTTTGCAGCGTGATGGTCCAGCCGTCCGGCAGCACATCCACCGCCAGCACAGACTCTTTGATTTTCACAGTGAAGTGATAGCCGTTCCACGCTTCCGGAATATAGAATTTGAACTCCGGCACTCCGTTTACAAGACGCAGACCGGCAAAGCCAAAGACAATGCTCTGCCATGTACCGGCCATATTGGCAGCATGGATACCGGCGTAGAAGTTGTCATGGTAATCATCCAGATCCATCCGGGCAGACTGGGCAAAATAGGTGTAGGCGTCCTCGTGGCGTCCGATGCGGCTTGCCAGAATACCGAAGATGCAGGTGGAAAGCGAAGAATGATGCAGCGTTACGGTCTGATAGAAGTCGTAATTGCGCAGCAGCTCCTCATCGGTAAACAACGCACTGTACAGCATCATACCCATGATGGCATCGGCCTGCTTGCTCATTCGCTGGCGATAGATGAACAACGGGTGGTAGTTTTCGTACAGAAGGTGCCGCTTTTCCGGCGGGATACGGGAATCGTCCCACGGCTTGCGTAGCATAAAGCCATCGTCCTGCAAATAGACCTGCCGCTTTTCATCATAAGCAAAATACATAGCATCGGCTGTCTTTTTCCACAGGGCAGGCTCGTCCGGATCGAGCTGAATTTTTTCGATCAGCTTTTGGTAAGCATCTGGGCGCTGTTCCTTCAGCGTTTCCAGCGCGTTGACGGCGGCATACAGGTTCTGCTGCGCCATCAGGTTCGTATAGAAGTTATTATCCACAATGGCATTATACTCATCGGGACCGGTCACGGAGCAGATGCAGTATTTGCCGCCGCGGCACTCGGCAAAGCAGCCCACATCCGCCCAGACGCGGGCTGTTTCGCACAGAACCTCGGCTGCTTTGTCGGCAAGGTAGTCAATATCGTTGGTGACAGAAACATAGAGCTGGAACGCATAGGCCACATCTGCATTGATGTGGTACTGCGCCGTACCCAGCGGGAAGTAGGTAGATGCTTCCTCACCATTGATCGTGCGCCAAGGATACAATGCACCGATGGGATGCCCCAGTACACGGGCACGGTCGCGCGCTTTATCCAAGGTGCTGTAGCGGTAGTCCAGCAGACTGCGCGCAAGCTCCGGCTGGGTATAGACAAAGACCGGCAGGACATACATTTCGGTGTCCCAGAAGTAGTGACCCTCATACCCTTCGCCGGACAAGCCTTTGGCACCCATACCCGTTCTGCCATCACGGCCCGATGCCTGCATGATATGATACAGGTTGAAGCGCAGCCCCTGCTGCAGAGGCACATCGCCGTCCACGCGAATATCGGCAGTCTCCCAGAAATGTTCCATCATAGCAGCGTGGGCGGCAAACTCCTTATCATATCCGTCAGCGGCAAAGGCAGTCAGTTCCTCATTCACAAACGGGAGCATGGCGTCCTTGTCCATATCGAGGGAGTCGGTGTAGACGGTCAGCTTTTCCAGTGTGATCGTGTGACCCTGCTTGGCGGCAAAATCGTATTCGATCCAAGCATCGACATCGTTTGCCTGATGCCGGGTCGCAGCTGCTGCCTCCGAGAGCAGATGCACCGAGCCGCAGGCCATCGCCAGCTTGCTGTTGACAGCGGTGCTTTGGCAGGTCATAGTTTTGTCATCGGCGGTCAGTGCATCGGGCAGCAGATGACGCCCAAACGGACCGTAGTCCACCAGCGGATTTGTAGTACGAGTATGGTTTTCCACATCGGCGTCCAGTGCGCTGTGCAGCGTCAGCGTACCGCTGAAGTTCATGGGGGTAACGCTGTAGCGCTGTGCCATGCGGTTTTTGTGAGCAAGGCTGACAAAGCGGATATTCTCCACCCGGACAGTTTTACCGTTGGGGGAGGTCCATTCAAAGCTGCGCACGACCTGACCGTGCTTCATATCCAGTGTGCGGCGGTAATTTTGCAGTGTGCCAGTACGGATGTCCATAGGCTCACCGTCCACCAAAAGACGAATCGTCTTGCAGTTCGGCACATTCAGGATCGTCTGGCTCTCGGTCGGGAAGCCGAAGTTCCACTCGCCGTAGCGGACGTGCTCCTGCTCGTACAGACCATTGAGGAAATTGCCCTCCAAGCCGTGCTGCTCGTCAAAATCGTAGGCTTCCTCATGGGTGCCGCGGGTGCCGATATAGCCGTTGGAAAGCGCAAACGTCGTTTCGTTGCGGTAGTTCATCGCAAGATCAAGGTGATCCTCCGTTACATTCCAAGGCTCAAAGGGATAAATTGGGGTCTTGTTGGTATCCATTGCAAATTCTCCTTACAGGTCTACTTTCCAGAATACCTCGTCTGCTTTTACAAACGAATACAGAAAATCCACAGCATCCGGCTTTAAGGCCGTTTTATGGCAGGAAATGGCGCGGTGCTTGAGGTTCTGCGCCAGATCTTCGTTCAGCATTTCCTGCGGAACGGGCAGAACGATACGATTCTCCCAGCGCAGTGTACTGGCACTTTCCAGCCCCTCCGGGCAGGTCAGCGGACGAACACCGTCACGCAGCGGCCAGTTTTCATCCCCTGCGGGCGAATGGACAATGCCGGTATAGAGGGTCGGAACTTTTTTGCCAGCCTCACGGCGGCTGCGCAGTTCATCGCAGATAAACTGGTACAGCCCGCTGTGGTCACCGTGGGTATCGCAAAGTGCCGTGGTAATGATGCTGTCCGGTTCGATTTCGTCGAGTACGGCTTTCAGATCCTGCACAAAGCCGGCTTTTGTATACGGCGCAGGCTTACCGAAATGCTGCGCGTGGAAATCCGGCTTTTCGGGCAGACCGTAGGTCTCCGTGCCGCAGTGGGAGGGATGAACCTTGTTCTCATCGGTTTCATCATACAAACCCGCAAGAAAGCTCTCCGCCCGCGGCATACCGGTGTCAGCATAGCCAAGGAATGTCACCTGCTCATTCGGAACCCCCAGCATTTCCACGCCTGCCAGTGTTTCACGCAGACGCGCATAGCCTACGCTGTGGTCGTGGCAGCCGTAGTCGCCGTTGGTCACCATTACCACATGGGGGTTCAGCCCCGCATGGGCAGCCGAATACAGCACACCGGCCGTCAAAAGCAGCTCATCGTCCTGATGGGGAACGATTACCATGATTTTACCAAAATCTGTGATTTTCATTTTCAATTACCCCTTCACAGCACCGGCAGCAACACCGGCAATAATATACTTCTGCATGAACAGATAAAAAATCATCAAGGGTGCAACGCCCAGCATCATCATCGGGAACATAGCAGTCCAGTCAGTGGAGAACTGACCGATGTTGCGGGCCATCATCTCGGCGTCGGCAGAGTTGGCACGCAGGCCCTCGGCCACAGAGCCGATGATCTCGCGGCTGGTGGTGCCGTCCGGGTTCAGGGTGACGTTCATCGTCAGGTTGTCATACGGGGTGTAGATCTTGTCGATGATGTCGTAGTCGAAGGTGTCGGCTGCGATGATGCCGCGGTCAGCCAGACCCTCGTTCAGCAGACGCTGCTGCAGGGCGGCGATAAAGCCGCGGAAGATATTGCCGGCGCCGAAGTGGACCCAGATAGGATGCTCCTTGGTGGCGGCGGTCATGGCGGCGTGGTCAAATGCGGGCAGCTTGACGCCCAGCTTTTCCCACTCAGCCTTCTGGTTGACGATGGAAGACGCGTTCATCTGCATAATGATTTGCTCCTTTTGTTGCTGTTGAGGGAGTGGTCCTATATGCCACTCGCGATAGTTTCAGTATAGCACGCAACTTTTCGCAAGAAAATAACCGTAGTTGCTTGAAAAATTGTAAAAATTGCGGTAAACTAAACCTAGCATCGAAAAGGCTTCTCCCATGGGGGAGAAGCTGCCGCAGCAGGCGGCTGATGAGGGGAGAGCTTGCCGAAAAAGCCCTTTTACGGGGCGGCAGCGGCACAGCCGCCCCTCATCCGGCTTCGCTTTGCTCAGCCACCTGCTCCCCTTCTGGCGCTATGCGCCACCTCCCCCGTACCGGGGGAGTCTGTCCCTCAGGGGAAGACTTTTGAGGAGTCCCTTATGTCAAACTACAACCCCTACACCAAACGCCAGACGATGATCGCGCCCGACTATGAGGTCTACCGCTACCGGTCTACCTACATGAACGAGGTCGAGCTGCACCACCATGACTTCTATGAGGTCTACCTGCTGCTGCGCGGCCGGGTGGAATATATCGTCGAGAACCAGCTCTACCGCGTGCGCCCCGGTGACTGGATGCTCTGCAGCCCGCTGGAGCTGCATCAGGCCCGCATTGCCACCGACGCCGATGCCTATGAGCGAATTGTGCTTTGGATCGCGCGGCCGTATCTGGAGGGCTTGTCCACTGCGCACACCAGCCTGACCCGCTGCTTTGACACCACGATTCCCGGCCATACGAACCTGCTGCGGCTGCCCGGCGCGACCGGCGCGCCGCTGCGCACCACGGTGGACAAGCTGTGCGCCTTAAAGGCAAGCAAGGACTACGGCAGCGACCTGCTGGCCCAGAGCGCCCTTGTGGAGCTGCTGGTCGGGCTGAACCGCGCCGCCGCCGACCGTGGCGATGCCCGGCCTGTCGGCACGAGCGATCAGGTGGTGGATGCGGTGCTGCACTACATCAACGAGCATTACAGCGAGCCGCTGACCCTTGACCAGCTCTCGGAGCATCAGCCCCCGGATTATTAATTCGCCTCTGCAGATTCTGCAAGGCCGTATGTGTTTTGGTAAGAAACAATTTCCGACGCCCAGACAGCATTGTCGAGATCATATCGATTAGGGTCGTCTTTCCGGTACCGGCAGCTCCGTAAACAAGAAGTACTCTGGAGTTTACAAAAGCATATTTAAGAGCTTCTTCTTTTTTAGGATCTGAAAAGGCAATATCACAATTTCTCAAATATCTTTCGTTAACTTCTTTTTGCCCTTTATTGTGAATCTGTGATAATTCCAGGAGTTTATTCAAAATAAAGAGCGTCGATGCCTCATATGCTGCGATACAAGCGGCATTTCCATCTAAAATGATTTCATACCCTTGGCGCTTTTCCCAATCGTCTAAGCAATCATTATATTTCTGGATCGCTTGTTCGGTTAAATCTCCGCCAAGATCGCAGTAAATTTCGCCGGTATCTTGCATAGATTTTACAATAGACCAGTATGGAACCGCAACCTCAGTCTTTTCCTTTTCAACTACTCTGGCCAAGTACTTGGCTTGACTTATCTGGCTCGTTTTGCTGTCAGCTAAATCAGAAGCAAGTGGGTTACACTCAAACGGAAAGCATTTTCTAGACAGGTATAAATCCTTGCATTTCCATTGCGGACTAAACTGAGACGGCATAACGCGTTCCAAAAGATCTTCGCGCAGATTCAGTAACAGATACCGAATTGTATATCGGCCGAAGCGTGTCGAACCTGTAGAATAGTTGTCCCTCAGCTGCTGTAAAACATCTTTGAAATAAGAGGTGTTTGTTTTTTTGTAAACCGACTCCAAAAGATTCGAGAAATGTATCTCCCGAAGATCAATCATTTCCAGGAAATCCATACCTGTTGCTGTTAGGAATCTCATCAGGGCATCATATTCTCCATATTTTGAAGAAAGCTGAAGGCGCATATTAAGTATCCTTCCAAGCTTGTTCAAACATTTAGGATCTACCGAAACACGCCAAGCTGTGATAATTTTAATTTCTGTATTGACACCCCAGAGATTAATGTATGATGGGACATAGTCGATTTGTACAGAATAGCCTGTAGAAATGTCAAGTTTGGTATATGCTGTAATTCGGTTATACTTTGACGCATAGATGTCCGCTTGCTGCAGTGTTACCTCAAAATAACGCTCTTTACCAACATAAAACGGCGTCCTTTTCTGAATATAAAACCTCGTATTGCTGTTATGTTTCTGCTCGGTTTTGGGGGTTGAGAAAGCATTCGCCACCAACTCATAGTATTGTTTATCCTGTTCATCGGTTCCGGTATATTCCTGAAACTTTTCCAAGTTCTGAAGCACGGTGATGCCGTAGTTTTCGTAGAGCGATTGGCGTATCTGCCACATAAAGCTGTAGTACTTCAGCATCAGCCGCTCTGCTTGGCCTTCCTCGGGGATCCGGCGTCCGATATATTGCAATCCTCGGTAAAAATTCCCTAAGTACTTTGTATTTGCCCTTAAGAGTGAGTATTCCCACGCAAAGCCGGCGTTGGGACTTTGATAGCCGTCTTTCATCGCATTCAACAGTAAAGCTGAAATGCATAGATCGTTCAATCTCGTCAGAATTCTCCGTGAAATGTTGTCGCGGCTCTTATTTAGAACGCTTAAATTGTCAATGCTTTCCGTGATTTCCTCATCACAGGCCTCGACAATTCGCTTAGCTTCTTCAAAAGAATAATTATGCCGTTCCAATTGGTTTACAAAGGAATGCCGCTCGACAATTTTTTCTAACCTCTCGCAAAAAGCTAAAACGCTTTCGTCATTGTTCAAGATTTCCTCTTCCGGTGAAAAACTGACGGTTATACTGTCTTTTGCAAAATCAATACTGTTGAGAAAACTGGGCGACATATACTTCCAAAAAACTTTCTCATCTCCGCGTTCAGCGGGATTGAGAATCACAAACAGAATTCCCGGATCAAGAGATACTCTGCCACATATAAAAGCAGGAAAAGCGAGATCTTTTAGCGTGTACTTAATAACGCCCTCGCGCTCAGTATAATTGCGTGTCCCCTTTATTTGGACATAGAAAGTCTGCTAGGGCCGCCTAGAAATGTCAGGGTCGGGAACAAACTCGAAAGTGTCATCGTGATTGGGCCACTTATCATCTGATGCAAAAGAAGGGTTGATTCTTCCATTCGAACGAAGAAATGTTTCCAAAACAGATACTGCCGCTCGGTCATCATCGGAACGCTCTGTGTGGGTTTTGATATGTCTTTCAATATTTGCATTTGTCTGATCCAGCACCATCATCCCTCATTTCTGTTCTTGCTTTCAACAAGTATGTTAAATGATCTGCTTCAGCAATTCCACCGCACTCTCCTCGCTTGGGTCATTCGTACCCAGTTCACCGCGAAAGGCACGGGCGAGAATGGATTTTTTCATCAGGTCGATTTGGTCAAGGGCTGCCTCGGCGGCTTCTTTGGTCTGCTGTTCCTTGGCAAAAAGATCGTCAAGAATTTGAACAATTTCCACTTGCTCATCAATAGGTGGGATTTCAATATTTAGTTCTTTTATAATCGTCAAACTTAAATTCAATTGGTTTCCTCCAACTGCTTTTTCACGGATGTCCCAATAATTGCGCATAAAATAATACAATAAATACCTATTATATAGTAATGCACTCTGAGGCTCTAAGACACAAACAGCCTGATTCGTAGCTGCTTGAACACGCAAGATGCTTGCCTTACCTCGTGTCACACCCATTCCATACATAGCAACCAGAACTACACCGGGTTTGTAGCACCTTGCTGAACTATTATCTATTGCACTTTGAGTAATTTTCTCTTCTGTGTCATAAATGTCATTCCACTCAATCTCGCCCGTTTTTATCCAAGGGATGTCACCTTTATAAAAATCTGGAACTTTCCGTGACGGGGTACCTCCAGATCCCAATTTGCAACAATCTTTAATTTTCTTGTAAACCCATCGAGTATTTGCACTTTTTCTCCACTTCTTTGTCAACTCCCCGGTGAAGGCCTTGTGGAGAATAGCGGCTTTGCGGGTTTCAAAGCTATCCACCACGGCCTGTGCCTTTTCTTTGGCCTCATCCAGCTTGGCAAACAGACTTTCAATGCGGTCAACAATGCGCCGCTGCTCGATAAAAGGAGGTAGTGGAAACAACAGCTCATTTAAATCGCTTTTGTTAAAACCGGCCTGTGCGCTCCTACCGTAGCCTGCTTTGATACAAAAATCTTGATAAAAGTGCGAATAATAGTATAGGTAAAGAAATTCATCATCAACAACTTCTGGATATAATATAATTACCTTTGCTAATGCCACATTGTATGCACCTTTGTGTGCTCTAAAAACCTTTCCTAAAGAACCACCGTAGCGAGCTAATAATATGTCTCCCTCATCCGTTGTTTTTGTCGCATATTTTTGGGGAATGTAAACTGGTACTGGATTCTCACCATAATCTCTTGTCTGATACAACTGGACATATCCTTCCTTTGGCTCTCGAATAAAAAAGGCTTTTTCGGGCTGTGCCCCACCTACAATATCCATTATGCTGTTATGTCTAGTCCAACACCAATTTTCCGGCAATTTATACGGCCACTCCCAATCCGGCACCAAGGCCGCCTGCAACCGCTCTTCGGGCGTGAGGGCGGTTCCTTTTTTTGCTCTTGCCATCACTTTTCCTCCGTCAGAGCACGAAGCTCACGCACAACACTTTTCAGCAGATCGACCGCTTCTTCCAGATTCGCAATCGCTTCCTCGCCGCTTTCTACAGGGTCAGGGAGATCGTCATAATCCACGATGGAGTCGTCGCGGATCAAGCCCAGGTCAAGACTATCGTCCGGATTCTTGGTGATTTCCTCACGAGTGAATTTGCTCCAGCGCTCGCCCGTGCGCTTGGATGGGTCTTCGTATCCTGCCACGAATTCATCAAAGTCACTCTTACGTAGCTGCCGGGTCTTACCAAAGCTGTCCATATTGGTGCGCATATCGTAGAATGCAACCTCGGTGGTATTATCCTGCTCGGTTGTCCCGCGGGTAAAGAACAGCACATTGGTCTTGACGCCCTGCGCATAGAAAATGCCGGTAGGCAGGCGCAGAATGGTGTGCAGGTTGCAGAAATTCATCAGCTCTCGGCGCACGCTGGCACCGTCACCGGCGGCAAACAACACATTATCCGGCAGCACCACGGCGCAGCGAGCCTTGCCGTCCGCCTTCAGGCTGCGATAGATCACCTGCAAAAAGTTCAGCTGCTTGTTTGAAGTCTGGAAAGAAATATCATCTCTGGTAGCACGCTCACCGCCCTTTTTCGTGCCAAAGGGCGGATTGGTCAGAATGACATCAAAATCTTTCAATCCCTTGGTGCTTTGTGCGAGAGAATCACCCAATGTGATATTGGCATTCATATTGTGCAGATAGGCATTCATCAATGCCAAGCGATGGGTCTCGTGTACCAGTTCCACGCCGTTGAACGCTTTATTCTGCTGGAAATCTGCCTGACGGTCAGAGAGTGCATACATATTGTTATGCGCATTGACATAGCGGTTGGCTGCAATCATAAAGCCAAAAGTACCGCAGGCCGGGTCAAAGCACTTGTCGCCCAGCTGAGGTTTGATGAGCTCCGTCATCACATCGATCAGCACACGAGGGGTGAAGTACTGACCGGCACCGGACTTCTTCTCATTGGCGTTTTTCTCCAAGAGTCCTTCATACAGGTCGCCCAGACCTTCCTCTTTGGCCTCATACCAGTCCAGCTTATCAATCTCCGTGATGATTTTTTCGAGGTTTTTCGGCTCCTCGATGCTGGAGGATGCGTTGGCGTAAATCTGCGCCACGCGGCCAACGGATTCTTCGCCCAGCTTGCTGAGCAGCGTATAGTAGTGCTTTTTCAGGTCAATGCCGGAACGGCTGGTCAAAGAACCCCAATGATATGCTTCGGGAATATCCTTATCTGCACCGGTCTCATCGGCCATTTTCAAAAACAGAATGTAGGTCAGCTCTGTCACATACTGGTGATAAGTAATACCGTCATCCCGCAGCACATTGCAGAGGTTCCAAAGTTTCTGTACAATATCTTGCGTACTCATTTAAGCTGCTCCTTCGTAAATATAAGTGTTGATCTCGCGGATGATCTCCGCAAGCTGCCCGACAAACTTCTTGTTAAAGTGTGCGAAACCGCCATCCATCTTGAACGCCGGTGCCTCAAAGGTCTCGGTATTGAGGATGCTCTCGTGAAGCATATATACCTTGATCTTTTCCAGCAGATCCAGCTGCATTTTGTTAAAGTGATGCGCCGAAATCAGTTTAGAAAAGGCCATTTTCACGCGGGCATCGTGGTTCACAAGCGGCGTTTTAAGTACAGCCCGACGAACAAAGGCGATAATATCTGCCACAATCCGTTCATTGCTCACCGCACTGGCCGCTTCATTCAAGCTGCTCTCGGTGAAATTCTCCTTATCCAGTTCCAGCTTTAACTCCCGAAGCTGCGCCCGGGTCATATCGCTGGGGCGGGTGCAGGCTATGCGGATCGCTTCGATACGGTCTTTGTTCTCATTGACATAGGCCACAAAAGAGTCCAGATAATCCTGCGGTTTTTCCGTGTCACCATAGCCGCGGGTCGTTTCAAAAAGAGTATCTTCCTTTTCGGAATAGTAATGTCCACGCTTTTTACCCTTCAGGTTGTCAAACCAAAGTAGAAAATCCTTATCCTCCCGGCAGCGCTGCACAAAAACGTTCTCTGTACAGCTTTTCAATTCCTTCGCATATTCCCGAATTGTTTTTCCGCCCAAGCGCTCGGAAACATCATACTTTTGCTCATCGGTCAGATTGTTGCTCTTACGCTGCAATCTTGCCAAAATGCGATCTTTGACAGGCTGCTTGCTGGCCTCACCCGGACGGAACAAATCCTCCAACAATTCAGCCATTGATTTGCTGACGGAGACTGACTTCATATTGGAAGTGTCGTCCAAGTCCTCGTACACGCGAACTGCATCGAAGATATTGAAGTGCGTCTTTCCGATTTCCGGGCAAAGGCGAGTAGCGCGTCCCAGCATCTGCTCAAAGAGGATCCGGCTGTTGATCTTGCGCATAAACACCAAATTACAAATGGCCGGCACATCGATTCCGGTAGTCAGCAGGTCGACTGTTACGGCAATGTTTGGGTACTGGTTGTTCTTGAACTGCTTGATCACCTGCAAAATCTTCTTTTTGTTGCCGCCGGCAGTTTTGCCCGTGATTTTCATAATGGCATCATTGGAAATGCCATAGGGCTTGTAAATTTCTCGGAGCGTATCCACAATACGGTCAGCGTGTGCATCATTCACCGCAAAAATCAGCGTCTTTTCTCCACTTTCCGGATTCAGGTAGGTCGACACCTCTTCCAGCACCTTGCGAGTATGATCCGGCAGAACAATTTTGCGGTTGAACTCCGACACATCGAAATCCATTTCATCGTCCAAAACTGCACTGTTCAAAAGTTCATTGGTGTTAGGGTCATATTGCGCCAAGGTTTCACCCTTCTTGAACTTTGCGTCATTTTCAATGAAATCCGTATTAATCAGATATGGAGGGTCGTGATCCACCAGCCAGCCATCGATAACCGCCTCACGGTAGCTGTAGGTATAGACCGGCTTCCCGAAAATCTCGGTCGTGTGCAGGGCGGGCGTAGCAGTCAAGGCAACTTTCACCGCATCGAAATACTCGATAACCTGCTTGTACTTGCTCATATAATCATCTTGATTATCGTAGAGGATTTCTTCTTCCGTCATTTCACGGTCAAGAATATAGCCTCGGTGGGCTTCGTCCACAATAATCAAATCAAATGCACCGGGCATCAAATCCGGTTCTTCTGCCAAAATCGTGCGTTTCAAAAGCCCCTGCACCGTTGAAATGCTGACCTTGGTTTCCAGATTGATGATGTTGTCATCGATCGCTTTGATCTCATATATTTTGTCCAGCGTCAGCAGTTCCTTCAGCTTGACATCTTTGAAGGTGTCCATTGCCTGCTCACCGAGGGACACTCGATCCACAAGGAAAAGAATACGACGAAAACGCTTGGATTCCAGCATCTTGTAGATAAGTCCCAGAACAGTACGGGTTTTGCCCGTTCCGGTGGCCATTGCAAGCAAGGCCGTTCTCTTGCCGTCAACGATCGCCTCTGTTGCCTTATCAACGGCCTTGATCTGGTAGTCGCGCAGATTCAGACCATTAGGGTCTGTCATAAACGAATTATCTGCTGCAGCCAGCGCCTGATTGGCCGCCGCTGTATTCTGACCAAGTTTTTCCATCAGGTCACTTGGGCTAAACCAGTTCCGAATAGGATACGGTTGATTTTCCTGTTCCCGGACATCTAAAAACCAAATACCGGACTTCGTCCGCAGCTGCTCTAAATATGCCCTGCCATTTGAAGCAAAGAGGAAGGGAACCTGATAACCATTCCAGTTTCCAACCGTATGTGGAATATCCTCCGGCTTAATATGTGCAGCATAGTCCTTTACCTGCACATCGATGGTAGATGCAACATCTTCCGACATCTTTTTTGCATCCATCAATGCTACGAGCTTCTCGCCAACGAAGAATGCATAATCCGCATACCCGTTTTTGTAAAAGGCCGAATTGGTAGGCCATTCGCTGATGGCAATATTTCTTCCCTTTACAGGACGCGTTCCTTTGCTGTAGCGCAGGTTCTGCGTATCAGCTTCCCATCCGGAAAGACGAAGTTGCTCGTCAATCAAGCATCTGGTCTGCGCCTCATTCCAATTCATCATAGCGGAGACAGATTCTGACTGCCTTGCGCGCTCCTTCTGCGTTTTGCCCGAAGCGGCGGTCTTGACCACGGCCAGTTGCTTCGTCAATTCCTCGATTTTCCTTTCCTGCTCGGCAATAACGGATTCCAAATCTTCGTGCGTGATCTCGCTTGGCATAACGAACTCAGGCGCAATATATCCCCAGTCTCCATAGGTTTCCATAAACCAAACAGCAAGATTGTATGTCAAGGATAGCAATGTCTTTGATTCGTCCACGGAGTCCGTACCTATATGTACTGCCGAGTTTCTTGTCTTGCGAAGAACATATAGCGTGTTGTCAATTTCGTGCGGCAATAAACCGGCTCGCTTCAAAATGCGAATTCGATTTGCGTGGGTGTTGTCAACAGCCGGCTCCGCAATGTGCTCAAAGACAAGGATCTCCTGCACTAAGCGCTCGGCAAACATTCCGAGTTTATAGATACAGGCATTGGGATCAGAATAGACATAGGTTTCTGCGGTTGCGCCGATCTGTGCCAATGCAGGCCAGTATCGATTCAGAAAATCAAAATTTGATTTCATAAGCAGTCTCCCTCAATTTTTGTTAATTCATTTAGCATTCGATGTAAGTACATCTCCAAAGTGCTGGCACTTTGGAATTCTTACTCCTCATCCGACTGCCACTTCGACCTTTTTACCGCTGAAGGCCACGCCGTATTTATAAATCGTCCTGACCCCGGCGGTCGTCAGCTCGGTTTCGTATTTCTTATCGTTGATCTGCTGTAAGGCCGTCTCGGACATTACTTTCTAATCGCTTCAAATACGGAAAAACATGAAAAAAACAGTAATCGGATTGATGCTTTGCGGTGCGGCGGCGCTGGCCTCCTGCAACCTCGACACCATTCCCACCGACAAATATACGGTCGAGACGTTCTGGGAAACCGAAGAAGGAACCGAGGCCGCCATGACCGGCTGTTACAACATACTGACCAACAGCGCGCTGTTCGGAGACTCGGCGCCGCTGCTCGAAGAGACCTGCACGCCCAACGCCTATAATTACAACAACGCGGGCGGATACAATGTCATCGCCCAGGGGACCCACACGGCCAACAGCTCGGGCATCATCGCCAACCGCTGGAAAAAGTGCTACGAGGGCATCGGACGCTGCAACACCCATCTCAACCGCCTGCCTGCCGCCGTCGTGGCCGACGACCGCAGGGTGCAGATGGAGGGCGAGGCCAAGTTCCTCCGCGCGCTCTATTACTACATGCTGGTGACCTATTACAACGGCGTGCCGCTGATCCTCGAAGAGCCTGTCTATGCGCACGGTTCGCTGCCCCGCGCCTCGCGCGAGGAGGTGGTGCGGGCGATTCTCGACGATCTGAACGACATCATCGACCGCGAACTGCTCGACTGGCAGTGGACCAAAGCCGCCGACCAGGGGCGCGCCACGCGCGGCGCGGCGATGGCCCTCAAGGCCCGTCTGCTGCTTTTCGAGGCCAGCAAGCTGGTCAACCCCTCGAACGACGCCGCGAAATGGCAGGCTGCGGCCGATGCGGCCAAAGCCGTGATCGAGAAGGAGGCCCAGGCGGGCTACGACCTGTTCGGCGACTACCGGAAACTCTTCCTGCCGGCGAACGAGCACAGCTGCGAGTGCGTCTTCAACATCGAATTCTCGAAGACCAAGAACACGGCCGTCAATTCGTTCAACGTTTACAGCGTCCAGTACCGCAACAACGCACCGCTGCTCGATCTGGTGATGGACTACCGGACGACGACCGACGGTGCGGCCACGATGGGCAAGTACGACAACCTCGACCCGCGTTTCGCGGCGACGAATTTCTATCCCGGGAGCACGTTCCTCGGCAAGGCCAACTGCCCGGCCGGGGAGGTGTGCCAGTTCACGGGCTTCGCACACCGGAAACTCACGATCTACGACGCGCAGAAGCGCGATTCGGACGACAGCAACGGCGAGACCAACTACATGTTCATCCGCTACGCCGACGTGCTGCTGATGTTCGCCGAGGCGCAGAACGAGGTCGACGCCACGCCCTCCGATGCCGTTTACGACGCCGTGAACCGCGTGCGCGGCCGCGTCGGCATGCCCACCTATGCCTACGGTTCGAAGAGCCAGTCCGAAATGCGCGAGATCATCCGCCACGAGCGCCGCGTCGAATTCGCCGGCGAGGGGCTTTATTATAACGACATCCGCCGCTGGATGACCGCCGAGCTGGTGATGAACGCCGTGATTCAGGACTATGCGGGCACGGACATCGCCGTCCGGGCGTTCGACCCCGACCGCGACTACTGGTGGCCCGTTCCGGCGGACCAGATCCTGCTGAACAAGAAACTCGAACAGAATCCCAATTATTAATCCGACAACCGCTAACTGGCAATTATGAAAAAATATCTGTGGATACTGGCTGCCGCATTCCTCCTTCAGGCTTGCAGCAAAGACGAGGAGGAGGGACCTTACGTTCCCTGGCGGCCGGGCGACGACAAGGAGGAGACGATCGACCTGGACAAGGCCACGAAGGTGATGATTCTGACCGAGCAGGCCAAGAACCGGATCGTGATGATCGACCAGCCGACGGGGAAGGTCGCCTGGGAGTGGACGGCCGCCGACAGCGGGCTTTCGGCTGCGGAACA
>OKSB01000412.1_pt1 | contig 47572 bp, 56 predicted proteins | sample 1601171 | NCBI WGS metagenome assembly OKSB01 (sample SAMEA3541496, study PRJEB24748) | human gut metagenome | biome: human gut; feature: human-associated habitat; material: faeces | place: China | collected 2012 | reverse complement strand
AAGGGCAAACTCAAACCGGCGGTCATCATCGACGAGCTTCCGACGATCTATTTTCGCGGACTGGACAACCTGATCGCCACGGCCCGTTCGAACAGGGTGGCCGTCTGTCTCGGATTTCAGGACTACTCGCAGCTCAAGCGCGACTACGGCGACAAGGAGGCCGCCGTGATCCAAAACACCGTGGGCAACGTCTTTTCCGGACAGGTCGTGGGCGAGACCGCCAAGACGCTCTCCGAGCGTTTCGGCAAGATCTTGCAAAGGCGCGAATCCATGTCCATATCCCCGGAGCAGAAATCCCGCTCGGTCAGTACGCAGCTCGACTCGCTCATTCCACCCTCGAAGATCAGCAACCTGTCGCAGGGCATGTTCGTCGGGGCCGTGGCCGACAACTTCGGCGAAAAGATCGAGCAGAAGATCTTTCACACCCAGATCGTCGTGGACAATGAGGCCGTGGCCCGCGAGACGGCCTCCTACGTTCCCATTCCCGAGATAACCGCCTTCAGGGACGAAAACGGCAAGGATTGCATGGAACGCATCGTTATGGAAAACTACGAGCGTATCCGCGAGGAGGTGAACCGGATCATCCAGAAGGAACTCAAACGCATCAAGGCCGACCCGAAGCTCAAACATCTCATCCCGCAGCCTAAAGGGGCTCCGGCTGCCAAATAGCCCGTCCGGGACCATTCCGTTATCCGTGACGAATATTTGTCGCCGCTTTTTCAGACTTGTGGCTCCCGAATCCGATAACGGCATCGAATCGTTGTAAGTGGATCTATATCGCCTGACGATATTATGTATTTCACACTTTTTTCTTAACTTCGACGTTATAATAAAAAAAAGATATGTCGGACGAACAGATGAACAGCTATCGGCTTACGTCGACGGAAGAACCCGGTGACGAGCGCATGGCCCGGATCATGCGCGAGGTAGCCGAGGATGCCCGCGAGAACACCCGCCGGGCTGCCGAGCGTGTGGCCGCCGGGATCGAGGCCGCCGCACAAGAGGCGCGTACCAGAGTGGAAGAAACCATAAGCAGGCTCCGCAATGGCAGCAAGTGAACACCGCCCCGTACTGATCGTGATCGCCGGGCCTAACGGCTCCGGCAAAACCTCCGTGACATCGAAGATCCTTCATCACGAATGGCTCGAAGACTCCGAATATATCAATCCGGACAATGTGGCGCGCGATATGTTCGGCGACTGGAACGACCGGAATACCGTACTCCGTGCCGCCGATTTTTGCAAAGCGTGGCGCGAAAGATGTCTTGCCGAACGGAAAAGCCATATATTCGAGACCGTGATGTCGGCAAGCGACAAGGTCGATTATATTCTCCGGGCTAAGGAAGCGGGTTTTTTCGTACGCCTGTTCTTCGTAGCGACCTACTCTCCGACTATCAATGCCAAGCGTGTGGCCAGCCGTGTGCTCAACGGAGGCCATGACGTTCCCATCAGCAAGATCATATCCCGTTACGACAAGTCCATTGCAAACTGCATGGCGCTCGCGCCTTACGTCGACAGGCTGTACGTTTACGACAACTCCATAGAGGATGTCGAGGCCCGGCTTCTTTTCCGTTTGAGCAATGGGGAACTGGTGAAACGTTACGTCGATGACCTCCCGATGTGGGCTTCGTCGATTTTTCCGGGATAAAGAACTTCAACGACGACAATCCCAATAGTAGATACGTTATCCTATAAAGCGCTTACAACTTATGAGCGAGCTTGAAATAAAACAGATGCAGGAAAAGATCAATACAGGGATTTTACTCGCCCGAAAGCGTCTGATCGAGAAAACCAAGAAAGAGGACGGCGAATTGGTGGTCATGCGTGACGGCAAGGTCGTACGCATCAAAGCCAAATATCTCAAATAATTCATATCCTGAGCGGAAATATATCCCCGGCTGTGCATGTCATGCAGCCGGGGATTTTTCATTTAATACACCTTGGTATTTCGATCGGTGGAAATCGCCGGACATTACCTCTCTATTCCTTAGATCAGAACATTTATCACTTCCATACCGGAGTGGGCGAGTCCGCAGCCCGCAAAAAGGCCGTTTGTGTTCCCATTACTTCAAATGCTTCGACGGTAAAGATCGCTTGGAACGGCAGATCAATACCCCGGACGATCAAAACCGAAACCGTACCGTAGATATCACTCTTCAAATTCCGAGATACTCGATCGTATTCCGGTTGCACAACCGGTTGCCGATGGCCGCATTCGATTCATCGCTCCGATAGCGGGCTGTGTCCGTCAGGCAGATACAGTCGTTCGCATCGGCCGATACGGCCGTAAGTTTTGCAACCAGGCAGGACTGCTCCGAAACGGACTGCGGCGGCCGGAGGGTGACTGAGGGTGACAGGGTGAACAACCGCATTTTCAGTCCCATATCTTCGCCGTTACAAACCTGTTTTTAATCTTCAAATTTAACTGTAATGGCAAAGAAAACCGAAAACCCGGCCCCCGAGGCCGAACGCAAGATGCCCGTGCATCCCGACCCTGACCATGAAACCATCCTGCTGCGCTATCCGCAGAACGGAGATGTGAAAGCCTTGGCTAAGGAGACCCACAAGGACAAAAAAACAGGCCATGTACATTGGAGTACAGTCGAGCCGAGCGCCAAGAACCAGGAAGCTTTCTACAAACTCCTCGATAGCCGTGCCTTAGCCGATATGGTTGCGAACTTCCGGCGACAAAGCCAGAATCCGTCGGACGTTCCCGAACTGTACAAGGTTCCTTTCAACATGGTCGGCCAGGTGGCCTCGTTCCTGTTCAAACTACAGGTCGATCCCAAGGACGATGAAGCCCTGGCTATGAGTCGCAAGTACCGCACCTCTACGCAGCAGCTCGAGAAAGTGATCTACGACGAAGTACGTATGCCCAAACAGGAGCTGCAAGCGATGGGCTTCGATATCCGGCAGATGGAGGAAGACGGTATTTTTAAGGAAATGGCCCTAGGCAAGGATAGTTCGAGGCTTTATCCGCTTAGCATCAAGGCAGGGGAGGATATCACGCTCGCAGGTATGTACTCGATCCGTCCAAAACAGCACGAAACCGAGGAAGGCAAGATATGCTTCGAAGTGCAGAGCCCGCTGGCCGTTCCCGAGTTCCTGCTCGACGATGAGCTGAAAACAACGTTGAATGCGCAGGAGAAGGAGGACCTGCGTTCCGGTAAAACCCTCGACCGTGTTCTGAAGCACGATGGGGAATATTGTTACGCCGCCTTCAATCGCCGTACCAACCGCATGATCTATGTGCCGTGCAAAGATGTCATCGTTCCCAATTTCATCTATAACGCGCGCCTGAACCAGACGCAACAGGAGGAACTCAAACGTGGCGGACGCGTCTTGCTCGAAAACTGCCACTACTTCAACAACAAGGACGTCACATTCCGGGGTATCGCTCAATTCGATGCCCACCGCATGGAGTTCAATATCGCCAAACCGTACTATTCCAAGACCTACATTCCCGATTTCATCGACAAGCAGTTGGACAAGGAGATGCGCGAGACGTTGCTCAAAGGCGGGGAGATCGACGGGCGTAAACTGAAAGGCCGCGACGGGCGTAGCTACACGAACAACCTGCGCATAGACCCCGAGACCAACGGACTCGAGTTCGTGCAGTACCGACGTCCCGAGCAGGTTCAGGCAGCTGTTCAGAGCCCGGCCGAACAAGCTCCCGAACCGGAGATGCACATTCCCGACGTGGCTGCCCGGCAGCAAAGCAGACAAGGCGTCGGCATGTAGAACCTCCCGGTCCGTGTATCGGACCAGTCAACGCAACACATCATGAAAAACGACCATGCCGCCGATACGGAGCATTACCGCCGGCGTCTGGAAGCCTTTCTGCAGGAGAGACACCCCCGGCTGGTCCATGCCCGTCAGCTCATCGAGACGCGCAGCCGGGCCGCGGCGTCCCTCTACCGAAAGTCCGTAGCTGCGGGCGAGGACACGCTCCGGGCCGCCACCCGGGCCGACGCCCTACTGTACGAGGGGCTGATCTTCTCGAAGTTCGACACCCTGTGCTGCTTGCTTTCGATCGACTATCCCCTCGTACCTCCCGAAAAGCAACGCAGCCTGGTCATGGAACTGGAGAAACGGTTCACCGGCATCTTCGATCGCTATAACCTGGATGACGGGATCTACGGTAGGGAAGAGTACAGGCATCTGCTCGCGGAACTCTCCGCAGCCCTGCGCCTCTACTTGGAACAGCATCCGCTTCCGGTATGCCGCAGGGGGCGACCACCGCACCGCCGGTAATTTTCGAACAATACACAAAAACAAACACAACAGCCCTTACGGGCATATAAACGACCAACGACATGAAAAAACTCATTTTTGTGCTGACCGCCGCTCTGGCTCTCGCTGCTTGCGCCAAAGAGCAACAGGAACCCGTTCCTACCCCAATGGATGCGGGCGACGTGACCGTCTCGTTCGTCGCCGAGGAAAATTCGGCCCAGACCCGCGCATTCTTCGATGCTTCGGCAACGACCGAAAGTTGGGAGAAATCGCTGTCGTCGATCTCTTTGTTCTGCTTCGACACGGACGGCAGCCTGATCGTAAGGCGTAACTTCACCCCGGCGGAAGTATCGGCCAAGAAAGCTACTTTTGCACTTCCCAAGAGCTCTGCCGGCAAGAGCGTCGAATTCTATGCCATTGCCAATACTACGGTAGGCGATATCGCCGACAAAGCGGCTTTGCTGGCGCTCAAGGAAACCTCCGCGGCCCTCTATAACGGCACCTTCGCCGAGGTTTCGGCCGCCGCCAAACGTTCCGGCGGTTTTCTGATGAGCGGCTCGGTTACCAAAGCCATAGCTGCCGAGGGACAGGCCACTGACGTTGCTATCACGCTCAAGCGCGACGTGGCCAAGATCGCCGTCCAATCCTCCCTCTCGGACGACTTCGCCTCCAAATATCCCGGCAGGATAAAGGTCAATTCCGCTAAAATTTCCCGTGCGGCATCCCAGACTCCATACTTCGGCGGTAGTGCTTCACCCGGCGCTATGACCTTCACTCACACGCAAACTCCGAAAGAGGATGCCGGTAAGTATAATTCTCTTTTCTATCTGTTCGAAAACGGTACCTTAGCTGCCGGCAGCCGGGTGCTGCTGACCCTCGAGGCCATCTACGATAAGGACGGCAATTTCTCCACCACCGGAGATCAGACACCGGTTACCTATGAAGTAGAGCTCAAGGGTACATCCGATAACGGTACGATCCTGCGTAACGGTTACTACCGTGTAGCCGTTTCGCTGGCCGGGCTCACCGGACAGGACGTGAGCGCCACGATCACCGTGGCCGATTGGGACACCCCGGTAACACAGAACATCAATCTGGGACAGTAATTCACGGATCCGCCGGGGATCGATGCTCTCCGGCGGGTCTTTCTCTTATCTGTCAATTCATTCGTTATGAAGAAAAGACTTTGGCTCCTGTGCTCGGGCCTCTGCCTGCTCGCACTTTGCCCGCAGCGTGCCTCGGCGCAATATTACGGCATAGGGGTGAACGTCCCTATGCTGCTGACCGGTACGCTCAACGCTTCTTTCGAGGCGGCCTTTGCCCCGCACTGGTCGGTGGACGTGCCTCTGATGTGGAATCCTATCAAAACCGACAAGGTGCAAATGCGCCTTTTGGCCATCCAGCCGGGGGTGCGCTACTGGTTCTTCGAGGAGTACGTGGGCCACTTTCTGGGCACGCACTTGGCCGTAGCCAAATACGATATAGGCGGAAACCGGTTCCACCGTAAAGGGTGGCTCACGGGTCTGGGCTTTTCGTACGGTTACAGCTGGCTGCTCTCTACGCGCTGGAACCTCAGCGTGGAGGCCGGGGTGGGGTTCTACTACATGCGGGACACCCGCCGCGACCACTACGTGCCGGACGACCGGGACGAGTCCATCTACCACACCCGGCGTCTGGTGCTGGGGCCTTCGAAATGTACCGTAGGTTTCACCTATTTGTTTTAACTTCCTAAAACAGTTTCGACATGCACATACGAAATATGATCATCCTGATGCCGCTCCTTCTACTGGTGCTGTGGGCGCTCGCAGGCTGCGACGAAGACCCGGAGACGGAATGCGGCGCAGCACGCCCGGCTGAGGACGGTTCCTGTCCCCTCACGCTGCGCTTCGAGCCGGAAGAGATGCAGCAGACGGCTACCCGTGCCGCGGATGAAAACGCTATCCGCGATCTCAATATATGGGCTTGCGGCACCGGAATCGGCCGCGACGTACACTTATATATTCCGGACGGAAAAACAGCCACCACGCTTGCGCTTATCCCGGATAACTATCACTTCTACGCCGTGGCCAACGCCGGGCATGATTTGGGCGAGATGAACGAAGCAGCTCTGAAAACCCTCGCCGCCTCCTTCTCCGGAGAACCCGGTACAGGCGAAGCGATACCGATGGCCGCCCGCGGCGAACTGCACATCTCGGGGCCAGCCTCGCTTACTCTGCGTATGGAGCGACTCGTCTCGAAACTCTCGCTCACCCTGTCCGTAGCTTCGGCCCTGCAAGGTGCTCTCACGGTAGAAAGCGTGCAATTGCTCTCGGTCCCCAGCCGTTGTCTCTATTTCGCTGATAACCGGGCGAGCGACCCTTCGCAACGAACGGATTATTCGGCGCAGAGCGTCTCCGGGACGTCGTTCTCCCGCGAGTATTACCTGCCGGAGAACATGGCGGGCACGAATGCCTCGATCACTTCCGAGCGGCAGAAGGACAAGGCCCACGCCCCTTCGGGCGCGAGCTGGCTGCGCATCAAGGCACGGCATGCTGATCGTCCCGTAACGTACAGCGTCTATCTGGGGGCGAACAACACCACGGACTTCAACGTGGAGCGCAATACGCTTCACCACCTGAATATTACCCTCAGCGGCTCGGAACCGAGCGATCTGCGCGTGTCGCGCTTCTCGCTCGCGCTGGGTACGCCCGCTGCCTCGTATCTGCCGCTGGATAAGGTATCGGTGCCGCTGACCTTCACGGCCGAGAACCAGACGGGCAACAGTTTCACGCTCCGCTGTGTACTGAGTCAGGGCCGTGGGCGCGTGCTGCTCGACGGAGCGGACATCACCTCCACGCCTGTCAGTCTACCCTCTACGAGTAGTAGCCGGACGCTTACCTTCGAACCTGCGGCCTACGGGCAGCAGGTGGCCTTCACGCTGACGGTCTCGGACGCCGAAGGACGGCAGGTAAGCCGCAGCCTCTCGACCTACATCAAGCCCAAAGGCGAATTGAAGCTCTCGATGACGGCGCCGGACGGCGTAACGGCCGGTTCCCGAAGTATTTTCCCCATCACCGTTTCGGAAGAGAACTACGCCGGAACATTCCGCCTGAGACTGTCGACCGCCACGACTTCCTCTATCGGCTCGTTCAACTTTCAGGGCAGGCAGATCATACCCGGCGTCCCGGCAGAATTCACGGTGGACGCGGGTACACATAACGTGGAGCTTACTGCTGCAAACGCGTTCGGAGGCGATGTCGATCTGACGGCTACCGTGACCGACGACTGGAGCGAGAGCCGCACCGTGACACGCACGGCAAGCGTTTCGCCCGATATCATCGTGCTGCATCCGAAACTGAACGTGGAGACGGTACGGGAGTATCCTATAGACAGCCTCTACACCATGATGCCCTATGTCAATCTGAAGGTCGTGGCCGGGCAGGCCGTACCGACAGCCGTCACGGTAACGGTCGACGTACTCTGCACGGGACGTTATACCGGTTATCAAGGCGGACAGAAAACCTATCCTGTGCCGCAAAGCGTAACGATTCCCGCCGGGAGTACCGCCTCGAACGTCGTGCGCCTGCCTTGGCCGATGGGTACGCCCACTTACTATATCAGCGACAACATGCCTGCCGATCCCGGCTATGCCTATGAAAGCGTCTCCTGCCGACCGGGCGCGATAACCCCTTCTTCTTACGGAAGCGTAGTTTTTCAGCTCAATGTCGACTAATATACGAACCGTTATGAAAAACTATCTGTCGATACCGATCCTCGGCTTGCTTATGTGCGGTTGCTCCGTGACCGGTTCCCTGCAGAGACGTCATGCCGGGGCGGCGCTCGCTCATACTCCGAAAGTCATGCGCCATGAAGCCCGGCGCGAGCAAGCTCCACCGCAGTACATCGAGGTCAGACATACCGACGGACGACCGACCGAGTTCTTCGTACCGGCCGTCACACTGGAAAACGGCGAGCAGGTGATGATGATGGAACTCGACGAGGTGGTCGTCACGGCCCGTACTCGGAGCCTGCCCGAGCGGATGGGCAAGGTCGATATCGACTTCGTCGTTACGCTTCCCAAGATGCTGCAGGGCTCTTGCCGCAATATCGTCGTTACGCCCGTGCTGCACAACCGGGGCGAGCGGACGCCGCTGGAAGATATCTCCATCCGGGGTGCACTCTTCGACAAGGTGCAGGAGCGCGACTACTGGCAGTACGGGCGCTACATAGATCTATATCGTCCCGACAGCCTCCGGGCGCTGGAGGCATTCGACCGCTTCGTGCGCTTCCCGTACCCGCAGGACGTACGCTGCGACTCGGTACGGGCTTCGCGCAGCGACATATCCTACTACTACACGCAGGCCGTTCCCACGGCCGATGCGGGTAAGCGTCTGAGCGTAACGCTCGAAGGGCGCGTCGAGGGACTCGACGGCAGTCTCTACCTGCTGCCGCCCTCCGATACGCTCAGCTATACGATCTCCTCGATGCTCAACTTCATGGATACGACTACGCGCTACCTGACGCGCATCATCGAGCGCCGGGCCCGTCTCGACGACCGGGTTCTGCTCGCCTTTCCCGTAGGCAGTGCAGCAATCGTCGATACGCTTTCGGGTAACGCCGCCCAACTGATGAAAACGGGTGTGGTGCTGGAGCAACTCTTCCGTCAGCGGGAGTTCACGGTAGACAGCATTTCGGTCACGGCTTTCGCCTCCCCGGAGGGCAGTGCGGCCATGAACCGTGAGTTATCCCGCAGGCGGGCACAGGCGTTAAGCAATTATCTCAAGGAACGTTTCCCCGATGCGGGGCTCGACACGCTGGTGGCGGTACGCTCCGCAGGCGAGGACTGGATACGGCTTCGGGAGATGGTGCACGGCGACAGTCTGATCCGAAACAGGGAACGGATCCTTGAATTGATCGATACGGAACCGAACCCCGACCGGCGAGAGCGTCTGATTCGGGAGCGGTACGGGGTAGATTACGCTCGGATACGCAAAGAAATATATCCGAAACTGCGAGCCGTGGAGCTGCGCTACTACCTGCAAAGGGTAGGCATGACCCAAGATACGGTTCACACGATGGAGGTCGATACCCTCTACCTGCGGGGCCGCAGGTTGCTCGAGGAGCGCAATTACCGTGCGGCAGTCGGCATCTTACTCCCTTATGCCGACCGCAATGCGGCTATTGCCCTGCTCTCGCTGGGCGAGGACGAACGGGCGCTCGACGTGTTGTACGGGCTTCCCGAGAACGATCGCTCGCTCTACCTGCGGGCCATCGCGCTGGCCCGGCTGGAAAGAAAAGAGGAAGCCCTCGAAGCCTTCGCCCGGGCATGCGCTCTCGACCCGAATCTGGAATATCGGGCAGGGCTCGATCCCGAGCTGAACGAACTCGTTAAAAAATAACTGTTTATGGAACGAAACGAAGAACTGGTCGACGTCAGCATGGAAGTGTTCGACAATGTCGTGCTCAACCGGAGAATATTGCCGGTAAATATGCTCTCTACGGACAACTTGGTCAGAAATGCGGTGAGACGCTACGACGATGCGCCATACATTCCGGACAATACATTCGTCGTCCTGCGCTGTCCCCTCGACGGCAAGATTCCCGGCAGCGACTATTTCGATACGGAGGCGTTCAGGGCAAACCACGGCGAACTGCCTGATACTTCGGTGTCTTTTTTCGGATCGTTGCAGCTGGCCGCCTATTGTCTCCGGGAGGGCCTGCCCGCAACCTCGGACAATATGAAAGCGCTGGAACGTTCGCCGGGCTATGCCGCATTCCGCGATATGCAGGCGGACAAACTCTGGCAGTACCAGGAGAAACTGTTGTCCGAACGCCCCTATGAAGAGAGACTCGACGACTGGTCGTTCGTTTTCGTTACGACCGATCGGAAGTTTACCGAAGCGGAGCGGCAGGACATCCTTACTTTGGGGCTGCTCATGTCCACCGGCATCGAAAGCGAGCTATACACGCCCTCGCGCGTACCGTCCTACCACCTGCTGAAGCCGCACTTCGACCGGTTGAATTTCATGAGATACGGCAACGTGTCCTCCAGTGCATATAAGATATTCAAACAATGCGAAAAATTTAAAGCGGCAGCGGGCAAGATCCTCGCCGATAAATATCCGGAGGTCGCTCCAACGATACACGAGCGGTGCGGGCTTCCCTCCGGAACGCCCGGCAACGAAGCCTACGCCCTGGTCGGCGCATCGGGCGATGTCGTCGATTTCAGCATCAACCAAAGTCCCCTGTCGAGCTTCTACTCCTATATCTTCTGGCATATCTATTCCCCTGCGACACATATTCCGGCGACGGGAGACTATTCGTTCTACCGCTACCGGCTGGACGACCGTTCGCTCTTGCCTCCCAAGGGATTGACCGAACAGCAGATGTGGGAGCGGCTGCATAAGGCGGCAGTCTCCCGAGGAATCGAACCGTTGGACCGTATACCGCTCGTCGATGCCCGGTATTGCATGGATAACGGACGTAACTCGCTGCATCCGGACAACTGCCACCAGAACCTGCTGAACGAATCCCTTTACCAGAAAACATGCGGACTTTTTCCCTCGGCTCGTACCGGAAAGAAGGCGGAGCAGGAAGAGGAGATGATCCATATCGAAACGGACGCATTCGATACGTCCGGCAAAAGACTCAAAATGTAACCATACGACCTAAAAAACACGGACCATGAAAACTGCAACTAAACAGCTCTGCCTCGCACTGCTGTGTACCACGATACTGGTCGGCTGCTCGCTGTACGACGATATGGAGACGGAGGTGATCGAATGCCCGAAGGCAGGAACTCCGATAGATCCCGAACCATGGCAACCGGGCGAGCCGCAACCCGAAGATCCCGAAATAGGACATTAATACCGCACAAGACATGAAACGAACGGATATCAAGCCCCGGGACGTCTACATGACTTATGATAGTGCGGGACGGCTCGTTCACGCATCCATCCGGGAAGAGGGCACCTCCGGTTTCCTGCGGTATATCAGGGAAGATATGACCACCGTACAGCAGCATGGGCTCAACCCCCACCTGTGGATGGTCCACTACCGTTTCCCCGATGGCCGGACAGTACCCCCGATGAAGGAGGAGAACATGCGCGACTATCTGTCGCTCGTCTCTCAGGCAGCCAGAATATACGGCGGCAGTTGCCTGCATACGGCGAGCATGGCCGATCTTTTCTTCTGCCTGCGCAAGGGCATCGTGCCCCTCACCCCCGCATCGCAACGTACGGCCTTGGCACAGGAGAGCGACTACAATCCCATAGCCGAATACGGCAGCAACATGCCGCATTCCGACGCCGTTATTCCCGAATACCGCGCCTATACGGCCATCGAAACCCGTGCGGGCGTGGTCGTCTTTACGAACACCCCGGAGGGTGAGCGCCAGCGGCAGGCTTTCGAGAAATACCACGAAGTCAACTTCTTCAACCCGGCGCAACCGGGCGGGCAGATGAACTATTTCGAGATCATCGCCGAACCGTCGGCCATGCAGGGCCATACGGACAAACTGACCGGCGGCCTGAAAGAAGGCTTCACAGAGGCTTTCACGGATCCCGCCGTCACTCGGCAGGGACGCTGTCTGAAAACCTTCGATATGGACCCGAGCATCGAAAACTATGAACTTTTTTGCCAAAGAAACGAAACCGGCCCAGCCCGCAAAAAACTCTCCGAGATGACCTTCGGGGAGATATGGCGACGCATGACCGACCGGGTTCCCGACACGGGACCCCGGCAGAGGGTGTGTGTCGAAACCAGCTTGTTCGACGACCGGCAAAAAGAGATGACCTACAAAGTGAAAATCAAAGTCTAAACCATGGACACACAACCGCAACCGGTAACCCTGTTCCTCTCGGTGACCCCCGGTGCCAAGATCGATTCGCTGCAAACGCTCGAGCGCCCGGACGACGACAACCGCTTCCGCATTTTCATCGCCCGATGCCTGCTCGGTGCGTCCAAGATGGAGAAGGTACCGGACAACTGGCTGTTCCGGTACGACTTTCCGGATGCAGGGAAGCTGCCGCGCGAATTACGCCGCCCCGTAAACGAACTCTCATTCGATACGATATGCCATGCGACCGCACGGCAGGGGATCCGCCCGACAAGGATCGTCACGCTCCGGGATGCCCGTTGCTGCCAGCAGAAAGGGATCGACCCGCTATCCTTCGATGCGGAGACGAAAACCCGGATCGGCTTCCGGCTGGAATACGGCCTCGGGCAGACGGAGAGCTTTCCCACCTGCCGGGCCGTGGACACGGGCCGCGGCGTACTGCTCTACGACCTGGACCACTCGGTGGGCCGGGAGGCCTACCGCTCCTTCATGCAGCACTGCGCCGACCACTTTTTCGATCCCGAAATGACTCTGGAGCGGTTGCGCATCTACGACCTGCAACGCCATTTCAATTTCGGGTCCATAGAGAAGAACTACGAAGCGCTCAACTTCGACTTCCGCCACCACGGACACGACTTCTCGATGCGGGAACTGCTCGAACAGCCCCTGCTGGACGACGACTTGTTGCGCGAGGGCGTCGTGCGCCGCAGCTACGACATGCGACCGATGGCCGAAAACTATTCGATACTTATGACCCGCGAGGACCTGCTGCTCTACAACACTCACCATACCTTCAGCATCGCGGTGCTGGACCATGTGGCACGCAACGGATATCCTACCTGGAAGCTCGGACCGGAATGGACCGAGATATGCCCCCTGTCCGCCCGGTTCCGCGATCTGGCCGCCCGTATCGTACCCTGCAAGGACCCGCAGCAGATGGAGTCTTTTCAAGAGCAGGCACGCCGTAAAGCCGCCGAACTGCTCGAAGAGCACTTCCCGCTCCGGCGCAAAGAACCGTCGCAGGAGTTCGAACATGCCGCCGAGCAGCAAATCTACCATATCCCGGACCCCGTTCCGGTCCCGAACCGCTTAAAACTGTAACCGCCATGAACGACACCCCAGACAAATCGCATTATCCAGACCTTTACCTCACGCTCAGCCCTTCCCACGATACGCTGCATATCAAACGCAGCACGGAAGGTATGCCGGGGTTCCGGAAGTTCGTGCTCCGAAATGCCGAACCCTACCGGGACGAACCGATCGCCCCCGATAACTGGATGTTCCACTACGAATTTTCCGACAAGCAGCTCGCACGCCTGCCGGAACTCTCGGGTCTTAAAAGTCGCGATTATTTCAAAACACTCTATCCGGCCCTGCGGCGCGAGGATATCCTCCCGGCGACGATCCTACCGCTGAACCGGGCACTAGGACTTCTGAACACCGACCGTTCCCTGTTCTCCACCTGCCGGGAAGCGCCCGTAACACGCCTCAGTTCGCTGCTGCCCGCAAGTCATGCGCTCGACCTGGCGCTGCCTCCGTTCAGGGCCTACAATGCCGTGAAAACGTTTCAGGGAGTGTTGCTATTCACCCCGACCCGGGAAGGCAGTAAACGGCTGGAAGGCTTCATGCAGCACCTCTCCGACAGCTTTTACGAGTCGCAGATGCCGCACGAATCGATCGACATCTACCAGGTGCCGGCCTTCGACGCCTCCCTGGCGCAATACGCCGACCTGTGTCCCAAAGTGTCCGGCAACCCGTTGGGGCAAAACGAACTCATCGTACCGCCGGAGGCTTTCGCTCCCGAATCGGTCCTCCGGGAAGGGATGGAAATGCTACACTACGACATGGCCCCCATATGGGAGAATTTCAATGCACTGACCATGCCGCCATACCATTCGGGGCTCCACGTCAGTCAGCGCAACTACGATATTTCGTGTCTGCAGCGTTATGCCGACAGGGGATACACGCTGCCTGCCCAGATCGAACACGACGTTTATTTCTTCTCCTATACGAAACAGTTCGAGGAGCTGTACCGCCTCGTACCGGCACAGTGGCCGTCTCATGAAAATCCGGTTCGCCTGCTGGCCAACCGGATCCTGCAACGCGACTTCCCGGACATACGGGGAGGCGCGCGCCAGAAGGTCGAGGAGATGCAGCTGCACATCCCGGACATGACACCGGACACACCGCAGAAAAGCAGAGCTCTGAAACCGCACTAACGGATCTTGGAATATCATTCCATCAGAACATTTCTTTTCGTATTCCTTCGAAAATCCGATCTGCTTTCGCCTTATCCGATCCGGCCTCACGGCCACGGCGAACAGACCGGATTTCGTCGGTTTTATACTGCCTCCGATCGATGTTGTACGATAACCATTCATGCCATCGTTCGGAACAAGATCGAAAGCCGGGGCAAACAGCCATCCTCTGTCACAATAGAAAAATGCGAAATTCTTGATTTGACAATGCTTATTAACGGAATTATTATTCATGCACTGCTATAGTCCAAAAATAATAAATCAACCTCTGTTTTTGCATTCAACATATTGTTGGATTGAACATTAATGGCTATATTTATTGCACGATTAATTTGATTTAATTATGGCGGAAGAACGAATTATTTTACGGCCCGCTGCCGATCTGCATGAGCAAGCCTTCACGGATAACAAGATTGTACATCAGGTGGAACTCCGACAAGTGTTGGCCTTAATAGATCGATTTACGGATGAAGTTAAACAAGAAACCCCGTCAAAGACCAAGGCAGAGCCTGCAATCGACAAACGACGAGTTCATCATACCATAACATTGTCTGGCAGCCGAGGAAGCGGAAAGACATCTTTTTTAAAGACCTTAATTGCTGAAATCAAGAGCAAGTCCCAGTATAAAATTGAAGTATTGGAGATCGTCGATCCGACATTGATCGAGGAAAAAGGACATATATTTCTCAATATTGTAGCTCGTGTCAAGGAGCGTATCGATGCATTGGTGGACGAAAAAATTCAAAATAAAGAGACCTCTTTCAGACACAGTGCGGAGTATAAACAATGGGAAGAAAGCCTGAACAGCCTGGCTGCCGGCCTTCCCATGTTGGACGGCATCAACGGAGGACTGGATCCAAGCGACTGGAACGATACCACGTTCGTAATGCGCGACGGATTAAGGCGGGTCAGCGGGGCGAATCGGTTAGAAGAATATTTTCGGAAATATATTACTTACTCTCTACAATTACTCGAAAAGCGTTTTTTGCTAATAGCTTTCGATGATGTTGATACGGATTTTGCCAAAGGATGGCCCGTATTGGAGACGCTGCGAAAATATCTGACAGCTCCCAATATACTGACATTCATCAGCGGCGATTTGGACTTGTATTCTTTTCTGGTTCGGAAAAAACAGTGGAAAAATTTCGGGAAAGCATTGCTCAAAAACGAATATGACAAGCCGGAAAACATCTATGCCGTTAAATATCCGGAATTGGTAGAGCAGTTGGAGAGCCAGTATATGATGAAACTTCTGAAACCGGAATACCGCATTACCTTATCGACTTTGGCTTCAAAACTGGCGACTAAAAGAATTCAGATTTATATCGACAGTGTCGATGCTGATAATGAACTGGAAAAATATTATTCGAAGCAACTGGAAGACATATGGGGAATTTCAGGTAACACCACCCAATTATCATATGTGCGATTTTTTACCAGCCTGCCATTACGTACACAATTATCGCTCTTGCAGCTTTTCTCCCCGGCCCAAAATCAGGAACAAGATCTCAGAATAAAATTGCAGAACCTGGCAAAAGGAATATCCGATGTGTTTTATAATGAACTTCGCTACACTAAGGTAGATATCTGGGGGCTTCTGAACGAATACGGATTAGCCAATATTTATCTTTTACGCTTCCTGCTGGATAATAATGTACTCGACGAAGCCAGTCAATTCTTCCCCAAACTGAACAATCCTTCACTGGACGGAGCCGTAGTCGCTTTGGGAGCGGTGTTGTCTGAGAAACTGACACTCGATCCCTATGAGTTGTTCGACCACATTGTACGCGTCTCCAATGTCGTTACTAAAGCGACAAGGTGGCCGATGGCCGGCACATCTCCCAATATACAGGATTTCGTGCAGCACAGCCGTAGCCTGTTCGATTATGGATTGAAAAAGATAGCTTCTTTACAAAGTGCCTATATCATGTCGTTCGATGATGAGGATGCAGCACATAACGGATTGATTCCGCTCAGATCGTTGCAGAGCAGATCCAAAGAAAGACGTGACGAGAACGACCTTGCTTTGGATGAGGTTTTTAATCGAAATAACGAGAGTGAAATCGTCCGGCTATTAGGCCTGCTTCCGGCTTTCGGGGCGCAGGATCCATTGGGGCGTAATCGTCTTTTCTATTCTTTCTACAATCTTATCGGAGCCATCGGTGAGATTATCCAGAGTGAGAATGAACAGGAAATGCAAAACGAATTGATCCGCCTGGCCCAATTACGGGAATTTCCCATGGCTCACAATCAGAATAATCGCGACGACATTACGGATGATGCAGGAGATTACGATAACCTTGAGCATATGGGCAGAGACAATACAATCGGGGAATTTATATCTCTGATAAGCCAGTGGAAAGGGAATTGGCATAGTCGTGAAAAAAACATCTTGCCGCCCTATTTGCTGGGTAGAATCATGGTCAGGACCGCTTATTCCTTTATGCGCATCCAACCCCAGTCCAATCAGAAAGTCGCGGAACTGTTCCACAGATTACTGGTCGTCTTTCTGAATGCCGTATTGGTGGAAGAAGTTCTGGAACGAGATGCGACAGTCCACATGACACTGGCTAATCCGACCGGATCGGACAAGATATTTTTCGACAACTATATTGAAACAACGACATCCTGTCCGTTGTTTGAGTTTATGTTGGCTTGCCCCTTCATTCAAGCCTATCTCGATCCTAGTTTATTGGGACAAATAAAAATACAACCGGCATATTCCGTATATAACGACCTTCAACGACTCAATATTTTAGGTGTCAGCGAAATCAAGAAAATTACCCAGCTTGACACCTATGTTCGAGCTGATAATCAAGAACATATCGATGCTTTGATACAATATTTCCAACATGAGGGATTAATCAAAGACCAACTGGATTTCGAACAGATAAAAAGAGCTATCAAAACGATTTTTAAGAATAAAATGGTATACGACCGAGTTGTTACGGATGTATTGCGTGCAGTAAAAAACAGTAACCAATGGTAGACTTATGCTTGAGGCAGATACTGATGGATAAGTTGACCCTCCGTGACTACGAGGAACGGTCTTCTGTGTCATGGACGGATATTCGTCGTCGTTTGCTGCTGAATGAACGTGAAGTCAATCCGACATTGCCTGATCATCTGTATCGGGCCGCACTCGATGCACAGTTGGATGAGCGCGGGATCGACTCGCTTCCCCAGTTGTTGACCCGAGGATTGAGTGATTTAGCTGAAATTTACATACGGGAGGAACATGCCCAAATGTATATCGAAAAAGAGCATTTCGGCCAATGGCAGGAGTTGCTCACGTTTTGTCCGCCTTTACCGTTAATTGCGGCTTTCCTTTGGAACAAATACAAAGGTATAGCTATTCCGCCTTCTTGTTTCCAAAATGTCAAACATACATCTTTACTATCGCCGGATATATCGGAATTACGCGAACACAAGAAGCGATCGGGTGGACTCAATGACCTGCATATTCATCTGAACGGATCGACGGAAACGGATATCGTCTGGCAAGATGCTCTGAATGATCCTCACGCTTTTCGAAAACATTATAAGCAATCGCTTAAACATGTGCTTGTCAAAGAGCAAAATGAGCAGGAATCTGTATCCAAAGATGCGGATGAATTATCGCAACTATTAAGGCAGGCCCGGGCATTGCGTTATTATTTCACCCAAATTATCGCTCACCACGATCATAAAGCTACCAGAGAGCCGTCTTATCCTGATTCTGATATTCGGATCGAACAGTACGAATCGAACCTTATTCGAGGACAACACCCATTGGCGCCATGTAGGGATACACAGCATACGGATACAGAATACGAATGTCAGTTGTATGTCCAAATACTGAATCTGTTAGCTAATAAACAGAGTGCAGAAAAATATCCGCAACTGGCACAGGGATTTCATCATTATCTGTTGATTTTAGGCACCATGAACCGTTTTCTGGTACAGCAGATCCGGCAAAACGGATTCCAGCAATTTCAAAAAATTGCAGACAACGACTTACGGAAACTTTCGGAATCGGATTATCGTCAACGATTTTTCCAACTATGCGGCAATCGTCTCGGGGAACCTCATTTCAAGATTCTGGAAGGACGTTTCGCTCCGAAAAAGACTCCTAAAGAGATCAATCGGTTGATCGGGAAAATCAGAACGGGATGGCAGCTATTCACGCAGGACGGGAAGATAGAAAGGACTCACAATCCTGAATTGCGTTTGGTGGCACATTTTATTAAAAAACCGATAAATAAAGACGATTCGTTTTACCACGAATCTTTGCGAAACAAATTATGGAGACAAACCCAAGCTCTATTGAGCCTTTGGAAGGATCCAATATGGCAACGATGCCCGGTTTGCGAACATTCAGGAGAATCTTTAGATCAATCATTATACTTGCAGAAGTTGGTAGGTATCGATGCTGCCGCCAGTGAATTTGATGCTCTGCCGGAAGTATTCGCGTCTGTATATGGGAAAATTCGCAGAACATTGCCTGATAAATGCCATTTTACATTCCATGCCGGAGAGGATTTTTCCCATATTATCAGTGGCTTGCGAGCCATTTATGAAGCCATTCAATTTTTAACATTAAACGATAAAGACCGGATCGGACATGCGGTGGCGTTGGGTGTGGATTATGCCTTATGGCGCGAACGTATAGGCAACCAAATATGGATAAAACAGGGAGAATGGTTTGATAATCTGCTATTTATTTATCATTTGTGCCGAGAAGACCATCGGGAAATACCAGCCAATATCGCAACAGACTTAAACAAATATTTCTCGAAAGTCTATCCCCGAAGAAAACTCAATATAGACGATGCCGTCGCAGCATGGTTGAATCGGAAATGGAACCCCATTTTTATTCAAAGTTCTTCGTTTAGTTACCTATCCGGAAAAGAGACTTTCGATGCGGATGAATGGGATGCTTTCCGAGAGGCAAATATCAGTCCTACAGTAAAAGCAATCATGGAAGCCTATTGGATACAGCGAGGGAGCCGTTCGGGAAGTAATCTTTATGACAAACATATCCTCGTAGATTTGGACGAGGGCTTTTACGGGATTGTCGATTTTATACAGAACAGCCTTAAACAGATCGTTAGGGATCGGAAGATAGCATTGGAGACACTCCCTACCAGCAACATACGGATCGGCATCTATAAAAATCATGCTGAGCACCATTTACGAAAATGGCTCGATGAGGGTCTGGACGTTATTATCGGAAGTGACGATGCGGGCATTTTTGCAACGAACATATACAACGAATACGCACATGCATGGCTGAGCCAATCCATCAGAAAAAAACAATTAGAACGTTTAACCGCAAATGCCGAACATTACGTTTTTCATAACGTGTTCTAAGCAAATTACATCCGTTTGGCATGTGCTTGAATATCAGTTTTACTAAAATAAGAATATAATTGTTCGACCGATTCCCCGTTTTTCGCCCACAAAGGTAATGGGTGGGCCGCAAACGGCAAGGCTATATGAATTCGGGCAAAAAAACCGCACGCTGAAGGTGCGGTTTTTTTTGCCCTCAGCCTTGCCTTATTGCTCTTTAAGCCCACCCATTCCTCTCCGTGTACGAAAAACGGAGAATTCCGGAACCGGCAGAACCGGGACAAACAAAATAAATAATTAAATATAAATAAGTTATGAGTAGAATGAGAATCATAAAGATAATAGGATTATCGCTGCTTGCCATCGCAGCGATCCTGTACTGGAAAACGTTGCTGCATCTGGCGGCGTGGCTCCTGCTGGCCTACTGGATCGTGAAGTTCCTGCTTCGACTCGCAGTCTTCTTCGCTCCGGTGCTGCTTTTCATACTTGCCGTTTACATATTGTTCCATTAAAACCATAAAGCCATGAGTTACTCAGTCGATTACTCTTCGAGCTTCCGTGACGAAGAATATAACGCGGAAGTTCGCGAACAGGTTCCAGTTTATGAAGAAGATGTCTATAAGACCCCGAAAGAACGGTTCCGCGATCATGCCGCCTTCGATCAGGGACAGGACCCGAGAACGAGTTACGGACTCGTCGGCATGCGCAATTACATACCTTTCGCCAAGAGTCCGGAGGAACAAGCCCGCGAAAAGAAAAAGAGGTATTCCCGCGGCTACTTACGCAAAGGAACCTACATTATCCTGTCGAAAACGGCAGTCGTCAAATAGTTTCAAATCATTAATCCCTGCCGACAACGGCAGACAAACCCAATCGACGTTATGGATAAAATCGAATTGCAACAGGGACTCAACGATGTCGTAACAGCCAAGGTGCAGCGCATGATCGAGAACAAACGCCCCGTCGTGGAGCAGACTATCGCGCGGCTGATACAGGAGCGCGGAGATGCACAGGACTATATCGCACCTATCGGGATCGAGAGGAGGCGCACGGGAGCCGCTCCCGTGATCACCTTCGCCGCTGGGGAGGCCCTGACGATGAACATGCCGCAGGGACAGTTCTCCCTGCACGGCCATGCCGTGGGACAACTGGCCGAGAAGATGGGCGTTCCGGCACGCTACCTGCGCGAACTCTCCGAAGGAGCTTCGTGGCAGCGCGCCCTGGCCGCCAACATCCTGAACGAACATTCCGCCTGGTGCGGACGCACGCGCGTGCTCGTACGCTCCGTAGGATCGCAGGTACGCGGCATCCTTTCGGACAGTTACCGTCGTCTGGACAGCGAAAAGATACTTACGGCTTTCCTCAGCGAAGCTATGGGACAGGGAGCCGTAGCCTGCGACGCGCTGATGACCGATACGCGGGTGTTCGTCGAGACCATACTGCCCGAGCCGATCTGCATTCCCACGCGCCTGAACGGCGAGGTGGTGATCTATATGGGCGCCCGGTTCTCGACGTCGGATTACGGCGACGGGGCCGTAGATATGCGCGCCTTCCTGCTCAACGGGGCCTGCCTGAACGGCATGGTGCGCGAGAGCGTGATGAAACAGGTGCACCTCGGGGCCCGGCTGCCGGACAACCTCCGGCTCTCCGAACGGACCTACCGCCTCGATACTCAGACCACGATGTCCGCCGTGAAAGACTTCACGAAGAACCTTTACAGCAAGGAGAACATCATGCAGAAGGCCGTCGAGATACAGGCGGCCAGCGAGGCCGAGGTCGATTTCGACAAGGAGATCAAGAGGCTCGTCAAGAACAACAAGCTGCTCAAGGCCGAGGGCGAACAGGTGCAGAAGCTGCTGATGAACAACAACCCCGACGACGGCGTGCAGGGCGGCCCCTCGCTCTGGAAACTCACGCAGGCCATCACCGCCCACGGCCGCGGTCTCGAACCGCGACGTTGCCGGGAGCTGCACGAACTATCGGGCGAACTCATGGCACGCGTAAGCGTCTGATTTTCGGACAACACTTCGACAAAACGAATACTTTATTTATGTCGACGATACAATATACCGGATAAGTATGCCTTGACGCGCATTGTACTTCTACGATCGATACCCGTGGACCGTATGGTTCACGGGTATTCTGTTTGCAACAACCTCAATGTCTACCGGTGTAAAACGATGCAATTATGACAATCCATTGCGAAGAAAGACTCTGCAAAGCACGAGAATACGCTGAATCACTCGGCGACAAATCCCTGCAAGAGTGTCTCGACAGGCTCGAAAGCTGGGAACACGACGGGCGCACGCTGCATCTGTACAGTGATTTCGCGCCTTACAGTTTCGGATTCAGTCTGTACGGTCCGGACGGGCAACTCATTATGAACGGCGGGCTGCTATATCACGGTAATCCCGATTTCTCCTGCGCCGTAACGTTCAACCATAAAGACCTTTGGCAAACGCATACCTGAACCACTCAGCAAGGTGCGGCTTTTTTCGCCGTGCTTTTTTATACCGACCAAAACCGGGAATGATTAACACGTCCTATTTCTTATTAGGCCGGCTTAATCCTGCCCGGTATGAACGACGAACAACAAACAAAAAAACGAAAAACCGCAATGTGCAAAAGACTCAATGTAGCGAAAATTACAGGGTCGAACTGGAGTACGGCCTGTACAGTGATGAAATAGATGCTTTTATGCGATTGCTCGACCTCTTCGACATCGAGATCGCCTTCCGAAGCAACGACGACCGGGAGCTGGAGATAGAGCGTGCGGAACTGGAACACCTGCACCGCATCCTCTCCGGCAAACACAGGGCCTACGCGCTCAATGCCGAGGCGGTCGAAGAGATCCTCTTGGCCGGGAACCTGACGCGCGAGCGGATGGTCGCGGCGCTCGGCATCATGACCGCCGGCAGCGATCAGGACGACAGCCTCGTACACATTTTCTGCGACTGAAATTCTATGGTGATGCAGAAACGAACAGTCCGGGAGCTCGCAAAAGGCGAGTTCTTCCGCCTTACGGAGAGCGACACGGCCCCGGTGCGGGTGCGCGGCGAGTACAGCCGCCATGCGAAAAAGTACAGCACCCACCGTTTCGACGACGTGAACCACAAGCGGCTGCTTCGCGGGGAACAGCTCGTATGGGTGGGATTCACATTTTAACCTCTTAAAAAACAACACACAATGAACATATCGGATAAACCGACAAATCGTATTTTGGTCAGGGAGCGCACGGACAGCGAATGAGGACTCGTGCGATTTCGCGATCATCACGCTTTCGGAAGGCTGGCGAATGACGCAACTCGAACGGCTCGAAGCCATAACGCCGTTCGTGGAGTTGACCCAAGAGGAACAAGATAACCTGATCCCGCCCGAGAGCGCACTGGATTGTTACGAGATAGTGCTCTACAAGGATGGGGATGCCAAATATACCGCATACGACAAGTATACGAGCGAAGAGTTTTGGACCACGGAACTCCCGCTGCGGAAAATTCTTGAACAACAATAACCGGAAAACGGAATGAGTACAGCGGCGCCGTGCCTAAGGAGGGCGCGAGCGTCAAGTCGCTCAGTACGTCGATCGAGATCCGCCACGTCTTCGGGCGGACGCCGCGCAGATACGACGAGAGCGACGAACGGTACGAGCGCCGGCAAGCCCCGCGGAAATACTTCGTGAAGCTGTGCCCTGAACATGAAAAACAATTCAACCGACAACAAACCGAATTATGAAAGAGCTGAAGATACGATTTTACGAAGAAGACAAAGGATGGTGCCGCGAGCTGTGGGAGATATTCCCGGAAAAAGGGAAGCCGAGGCGTTTTCTGGTCCGCCTGACCGGAGGACCCGGCGGCCGCTGGCTCACCGGTGAAGGAGCGGACAGCGAACCCGGATTCGACATCGCTCGGGAAGTAACGCTGATCCTTTGCGACCAAAACTGGAACGAGAAGCTGCGCACCGGCAACGACCGCACTCGTTTCCCGGAGCCGTTCCCCACGCTGGCAGAACATTGCATAGAGGCTTGGAGCGCTGTTGTAAAAACGGAGCCGATCATCGACCTTCCCGATTTTTGGCGCTGGTTCGAACCATACCTGCCGGCGGATCTTCCATCCTGGGAGCAAATCAACTGGCGCAATCTCAACCGCGAGACGCTCGCCCGCTTCGACTTCTGCGGCGAACCGCTGGCCGTCGTCCGACTCGCTGAGCGCCATACCCGGTGCGACCTGACATGGCGTAAATACTTCGTCGGCACACCCGAACCGATGGAGGACGGCGAAAGTTACGTCCATTTCTTCGGTTATGGGGTCGATCGCGTAACCGATCATGCCAGTGTACCCGAAAAGGTATAATTGCTAAAACATAGAAGCAATTTACACCCTAAAGGGTATAAATAGAGATTATTTCGTATATTTACACCCTAAAGGGTACAAATACTGCATATCTATGTCATTATCGGAATATGTAAAACAGATGCGCCGGCAATACGCGCTGACACAAACCGACCTCGCGGAAAAAGCGGGCGTAGGCTTGCGCTTCGTCCGGGAACTGGAGCAGGGCAAGCAAACGCTCCGCATAGATAAGGTCAATCAGGTATTGAGCCTCTTCGGGGCCCACCTCGCGCCTGTGCAGATCACTCAAAACCAGCATGAACAATGAAACGAGCCACAGTATACATGAAAAACGTATTGGCCGGAGTTCTCACGGAGGATGAATACGGATATTCGTTCCGGTACGAACCGGAATATCTCGACCGGCCGGATGCCGAACCGATCAGTCTGACGATGCCCCTTCGCGCCGATCCGTACCGGGACAAGGTCCTCTTTCCGTTCTTCGACGGCCTTATTCCCGAAGGGTGGCTGCTCGACATCGCCGAAAAAAGCTGGAAGATCGACCTGCGGGACCGGATGTCCCTGCTGCTGGCCTGTTGCCGCGACTGTATAGGCGCGGTCAGTGTCGTACCCTTCGAAAACACGGAAAGCCATGCATAGATGCCTCTATTGTTATAAGGAACTGAAAGAAGGACAGGCCGACTTCCATCCGGCCTGTTCGCGCAAGATGTTCGGAACCACTACGCCTCCGACATTGCCTTACACCCGCGAAAATATCGCCGAATTGGCCGAACAGGTAATCCGCAGCCAGTCCGCCGTAACCGGCGTTCAGCCCAAGCTCTCGCTCGACCTTCAAAAAGTCGACAAAAGTACGGCCCGCTTTACGATCGTTGGTCTGTGGGGACGCTATATTCTCAAGCCGCAGACGGAGCTTTTCCCCTGCCTTCCCGAACTGGAAGACCTGACCATGCACCTGGCGGAGATAGCCAAGATCCGTACCGTGCCGCACAGCCTGATCCGCTTTGCGGACGGCGAGCTGTGCTACATCACCCGTCGTATCGACCGCACGGATGCAGGAAGCAAGTTACCGATGGAAGATATGTGCCAACTCACCGAGCGCCTGACCGAGTACAAGTACAAGGGTTCTTACGAGCAGATTGCTAAAGCGATCGTGAAGTTCTCCTCGGTCCCGAAACTGGACCTGGTGAATTTTTGGGAGCAGGTCTATTTTTGCTGGCTTACGGGCAATGCCGACATGCACCTGAAAAACTTCTCGCTTTATAGTCCCGAACCGGGCCTGTATATGTTGACTCCGGCCTACGATATGCTCTCCACGGCTTTGGTCATGCCCGAAGATAAAGAGGAACTGGCCCTGACCCTGAACGGTAAAAAAGCCCGCATCACCCGCCGGGACTTCGAGAACGCCATGATCACCTCGGGCGTGGACTCGAAAGTGGCCGATAATATCTTATCGAAATTCGCAAGATTTTTCCCGAAGTGGGAAGAGACGATACGCACATCTTTTCTGGATACGGAAATGCAGGAGCGTTACCTCGCCATAATCCATGGTAAACTCGGATAACCGCATTTATCTATTATATACGGACTGTATGCCGCCCCGGAGCCGACCAGCTCCGGGGCGGTGTGCTTTAGACCAGTTTCAAACCACTGCCATTACCATGAAAACACGAAAATTCTGCCCGCACTGCGGCCGTCCCGTCGTGCGGTCCCGAACACCGGGCTATGCCTTCCAGTGTCACGCCTGCGATGAGGACTTCTACCGTTTCGAGGTGCTTAACACGCGCCAGATTCCGCTGGTGCGCGAATTGCGCCGCATCGAACGAGAACGCAGGTTCAATCCCGACGGCGGAAGATCGAGGGATACCTGCAAGGCGAAATCGACACCTACGACAACTACTTGCGGGGCGAGGTGTACGGTTTCCGGATTACCCCGGTCGGCGACAAGGACGACGTCCTCGACAGTTGCTGGGGATATTTCGGGGATTCAGGTCTCGAACAGCTCGAAGACGAATGCCGGGCTACGATCGACGACCTGATCGCCCGCAAAAAAGAACAAGGACGCGAAGAACGTCTGCACGTCTTCGGGCCGGAACTGCCGTTTCCGGAGTTCGCATTATCCATTCAATAAACCGATAAACCATGGCCAAAACAATCAGTAAAAAATCCGTCGAGATGCTCGATGCCCGCTGCCGGAACGGTTTCCGTTTCGACTTGCAGCGTTTTGTGGAGCGCGGCGAAAAACAACTCTGCCGGAGCATCACGATCCGGGAAAACGAAAAGCGTATCGAACTGACTCTTTGGTGGAGGAACGAGGTTCTCAGCAACAAAGACGAATGCGGCTATACGACCCGTATCCATACAGGCAACGTCGTTCCGGAACTTCACTGCACCGTATGGCATAAATGTGAAAACTCGCCCCTTTGGGTCAGCCACGGCCTCGGAGGATTCCATCCTTTCAGCGAATATCCGTCGCCCAAACGCCTGATAAACGCCCTCGCGGACGATACGGCACTGGTCACCGACGAGCTGATCCTCTCGCTGTTGCCCGAGCGCGAACGGGAGGAGTATCGCCAAATCCTCGAAACCCAGAATAAACCTGAATAACAAACCATCGACTCAGAATATCATGGAAACAATCATGTTGACCCGACAGAACGCGCACCGCGTTACGATGGTGCGCCGCAAGGACGATCCTGCAAGCACTCCCGTTCCGTTCCGCTGGCGCGGGGAGCGCCGCTTCGGCATCGGTAACTTCGACCATCTTATCGGCGAGGGCGACGAAGCACGCATTATCAAGCCCCACGAGTTCGGGGAGTGGGAAGTGGTCGAGACGAGCCATCCGGGCTACCTCGAATCGCTTTGGGACGCCGCCTACCAGGCCCATTACTGGAGTTCGCAGAATCCCGACATCGTCGGCGAAGACGAGATCACCATGTACGAGCGGGAGCTGCACGCGGACCTTCAGGCCATGCCCGAGGAGCAACGCGAGCAGTACCTCGCGAACTACAAGAGCCACCTTTCCGGCGTTTGGGCTTCGGAGAGCCGTGTGGCCAGCGCCTTCGTAACAGGTCCTGCAGGCTTCAACTACCGGCGCAACGAAAAGGCGGAGAACGCCTACCGCAACAAGTACGAGGCGTTTCGCCAGTGGCGCGAACGAGCGTTCAAAGCGATCGAGAAGTACAAGGAATCCCTGAAAACGGACGAGCAGCGCGCCGACGAGCTGTGGCAGAAGGTCGAGGCCGACATCGACAGTACGGCGACGACGATCCATAACCTCGATACCGGCAAGGAGCGCGGATACAACCGCGCCCTTTTCGTCTCCAACCTCTTCGGACGTATCGCCACGCATGCCAAGAACGGCAACGTCGAAATCGTAGACCGTGCCGTAACCCGCATTCGCGAATGGAACGCCATGTGCAGCAAACCGATCATCACCGAACGTCATTCGCTCTTCAAGCTGCCCGACGTGGCCCGCAGCGTCCGCCAGAAGGCCGAAGAGACGGCCAGCCGGGAAAACAAGGAGATCGCATTCGATGGCGGCAAGGTGGTGTGGAACTATGAGGCGGACCGCCTGCAAATCCTCTTCGATGCGATACCGTCGGAAGAGGTGCGAAGCAAGCTCAAGATGCGGGCCTTCAAATGGTCTCCGAGGTTTCAGGCATGGCAGCGCCAGCTTACGGATAACGCCGTATATGCTGCCCGTCAGGTGTTGAACCTTAAAGGAGTGTAACGATGCGCTACGTGATCGATTCCCGCTACTATCGGGGAAGCGCCGTCGCCGTCTTCTCCGACGACGCGCATAATGACAGTGAGCCCGGCGAAACGCTGGAGATACTGCAACAGCGTTGTAAGAACCCGCATCTGACCGCCGTCACGCCGGAACGGCTGGCCTTCCTGCAGCGCCGTTACCGCCGTTCGCTTCAGGAGCCTTTCCGCGAGATCGGGCGGGAGGAATACTATCGGCTCTACAACGCCATGCCGCCGCTGCGTTCCGTGCGGGACGAGCGGTTCTTCGCCGGGGAGGCTTATCCGGACGACCTGCATCTCTTCTGTTTCCGGCTCGCCGGACGCTATTTCGCGGCCGTACGTTCCATACGCCTGAGCGACCGGGAGCTGGAGGACCAGATCGAGGCCCTGCGCGAGGAGCTCGACTATCGTCCCGCCCTGATCGTGGGAGAGGAGTTCTCCGGTTCCTACGGATGTTATAACCGTACCGCGCGTTACCGGCCGTACGGTTTCGGAACGCCGGAGCGCCATTCCTTCATCATGCGCCTCCGCAGCCATACGGGCTCGGAGAGGGAAGATCGCGTGGGCCGGCGCGAGCTGGCCAGCCTGCTGCGGCAGTTGCGACGCAACCGTTTCCGCTACGTCTCCTTCTATGGCAAGGACGAGGACCCTCTCCGGTTTTTCGACTGGCTCCGCCGTAACGATTACACCCTCGAAGTCCACGGAGCCTTGTTCCGTTTCCATCCGGAAAGCGGTTATGCGGATTTTCACGGCAACGTCTGCGAATACTCCGCCGCCTTTCATTACCGCATCTACTCGCGGGAACTGTTCCGGAACATCATCGACCGACTGCGTACCGTGAAGCGCCATCAGGCGTGGTATCGCTAAACAGACGAAAACCATGCAAGACAACCATTCGATCTACAATATCTATTTCCGCATCGAGGCCGGCTATAACGGGGGCTACATGAGCCGGGGGCAGCACGAGCGCTTCTACGCGGAGATCCGCCGGCTGTTCACGGAGGCGGGCTTCCGCATCGAGGACCGAAATGTCGGATGTCCGGATTTCATACTGGGCAAGACGCGGCTCTACTGCCACCCCGAATCCCTCTCCGGACCCACGGAGGAGCGGCACATCGCGCTGGTGGAGGGGACACTCCGAAAGGGCGTGTCGTTCCGGTACGAACGCACCGACAAGTACGACCGGCTCTACGACTTCACTCCCGAAGAGGAGCTGGAATACTACCGCCGGACGAATGCCGAAACCGTCGAGCGGGTATTTCTCGACGCCTTCCAAACCCAGAGAAGGGACCACTACAAGTACCGCAATGAGATCCTCGAACCACTCGTCCAGCGCTATATGGTATGCACCGTCCGCTGCCCGACGGGCACTCGCTTCGATTCTCCCTGCAGCCGGTATGTTCGGGAGGTATACGACTCCTTATGCCGCCGCGGCCTGCTGATTCAGGTCGAAAAGAAGAACGATGCCGGTTCGGTACTCTATTACTGTCGCAGAGCGGACGCCACGGAGCGCCGCGCGCTGGGCTATCACGACTAAATTCCAAGATCATGGACACACGAGAACCGCAGGCGGGCGACATCGCCACGCTGAATGAACCATACCTCGGCTACCGCCGCATCGAACTGATCGAAAAATGCCGGTGCCCGCATCTGCGAGAGCAGACTCGAGATCGAGGTTTCCGAAGACGAATTTGAAATAGACGAATAAACACATACCACCATGCAAGAAGAAAAAATAGCCAAATACATCGGCGAGGCAGTCATTCTGCTTACTGCCGATCATCTTGGCATCGAGGTAGAGATGCTGGACATCGCCAAAGAGGTGTGGCATACCAAACGTCTGCCCGACGCCCCGCTGCTGGGGCATTACGCCTCGGCAGCCCGTAAAGCACAGGAGGCGGTGATCGCCAAAGGGCTCGGCGAGCAGGCCGACCGTCTCGGACAGGTGTTCTACATGACCGGGGAGTTTCCCGAGCCCTACGAGATCGTACGGTATAAGGATTACCTGACGACTTATGTACTGCGCGATGTGCTGGGCGACTGTACCAACGGAGGCGTGTCGAGCCGTTCGGACAGCCTCGAACTCTTCGCACCGCACCTCTCGTTCGCACAGGTGGTCAGCTATTGCCTCGAAAACGGCATCGATGTGAACAAAGCCGTGAAGCTCGTTTACCGGGAGAATCTCGACTACGTCCACGCCGAACCCATCGTCGACAAGGGCAAATGGTACATGTTCGGAGGCAATTACCTGAAGACCTCCGACTCCTGTTTCAAAGACCTTACGGGCATCCGTTATCCGGTACCCGTACACGACCGCACGGAAGAATAGCGATGGAAACGATCGTAACACCCATCGGCGAAGGGATCGTCTACTATAACGACTTGTACGAGTGGGCCAAGAGTTTCGGCGACGACCCGGGCGATCCCGACTTCGACGCCCTGCGCTACATGGAAGGAGATCCGGACATGATCCGCTGCGACGGCAGCCAGCTCTATTTCATTGCCCCGGTCGTAAACGGCAAGCGTTACGTGCTGACGCACGACGAGGTCGACGCCACCGAACGCGAGATGCTGACGCGCTTCTTCGGGGTGGATTACAGACGCTATTTCGAGGCATTGCCGTGCGATTGGAAAGCGTTCGACGGGGCCGAGCGTGCCATCGTTTACCGCGGCGGTAGCGGTTATGCCTATTCGATCTGGGGATATACCGCACAGCGATAACAAGTATAAAAAATTCAGATATGAACGACACGAAAAAAGTACCTGTCCTCATTGCCGGCTTCGCCTGCCGTATCGATGCAATCAGGGACGAGGCCCTCAGCCTGACCCGCGATGCCGTGGCCAAGCATAAGGTCATCGGCACATTCTACAAAAACCTGGGCGAACATTACTCCCATGAACAGGAGCCCGAAGAGTACGACTCTTCGCCTATCGTGGTCACCTGCAACCCTTCGTTCGGTTCGTACGGTGGCTACGAGGCGGCCACGGTGTACGAACTCTTTACCGACGAAAGGGGCCGCCTGCTCTGCACGCTCAATGGCGAGGCGGGCGAAGATTTCGACGAGCCCCTCGAACATATCCAGGCCGAAGGGTTGCTCTGTATCGTCGAATGGCTGGTCGAGTACGGCTTTATCGCCGACGATCCGTGGCGCTGCGAGGCGTGCGGCTCGCTCGCCGTGCAGGCCCATGTGTGGATCGACTCGAATACGAAAGAGGTAGTCCTCGGAGCTCAAAATCGCGATGAGCACCACTGCGCCGACTGCGATGCGAATACCTGCCAGATCCGCGAGAGTGAACTGCTGCGGAACATAAATGGGTGGTGGCGGACGCTCGAAGGCGCTGTCAAAGAAGATATTTCGGGCATCCGTTTCGAGGATTTCCGTACCGGCGATTCCGACGATGAATTGCAGGAAACCGACATCCGCCTCAGCGAAGCATGCCGGATGTGGTGGGAGAAAAAAACAAACGTCGAAAAAATACGCTTATGGAAAGACAATCAGTAAACAAACCGATCCGTACGGTCGTCCGATGCGGCAAGTGCGGCTCCCGCGAAGTGGATGTCCGGGCATGGGTCAGTCCCAATCTGGACAACGCCTTCGCCATGTATCACGACGGAAACTCGCTCGAAGAGACCGAGATCTGCTACTGCCGCGCATGCGGCGAGCGGAGCGAGCCTCGCTTCGAGCAGGAGGAGATCACGCCTCCAGAGCCGTACCGCTGTACCAACTGCGGCTCCCTTCATGTGCAGCACAAGGCATGGGTACGCTCTAACAATGACCACGAGTATGTCAATGATGCGTGGGAGGTGAAACCTGACGAAGACGACTGCTGGTGCGAGGACTGTGAGGAAAAACACGTCATCAAGCCGCACCGTGAATTCATGGAGGATATCGACTATTGGTTCTCATACGAGTTGCAGCCCGACGACCCTGAAGTCATTACGGGCCTCTGTGAGTGCGACTATCCTTCCGCCGAGGCGTACGATACAGCCATTACCTCATATTGGAACGGCCTGAGCGACGAACAGAAGATCGACTGCTGGAAGGCGCTGACCTATGACAAAAGAAACGACGAAGAGTTTTAATCTACGAGCGACAATGGACCAGAAAACATATACCAAAGACGAACTCGTCGCCCTGATCGACCGAATAGGTTGCAACAGCGGCGGGGAGTTCGAAGTGACCGGACTCAACGGCGGAGAGAGCCACTCCGTCATGGTCGCCCAGACGGAGTGGTACGACACGCCCGTATGTTTCGTGGGCGGCTACGGCAACCCCGTTGCGGCCATCGTCCGTGACAAGGTTGCGGAGAAGCTGCCCGATGTGCTGGACGACTATTTCGACAGGGACTCCGTCTTTACGGTCGAGCCATTCTAACCGAACAGAAACGGACATGAATACGAAAAGGAAAAAACAAAGAGGAGCAAGGCGCCGCCTGAAAACATTGCTCAGGAATATCGACGGCATCCGACCGTTCGTGCGGACGAACGACGCGACGGAACATTTCCATGTACCCTGCGGCGGTTTTATCGATAGTCGCAGGACCCGCGGGAAGATCAAGACGGAGTTCATCGAAAAATGGATCGACACCACGATTCGGTTCATCGAACAGAAACCCGAAGAATTACCGTTCTGCCGTGTGGTCGCCATGATTAGGATGCCCTGTTTGTGGGAGTCCCAGATCATCATCTTTTACGATGAGAACTATTATAAAACTTTCTTCGAACGGTGGATAGAAGATTCCGGCGCATCGCTTATGAAAAGCCGCAACATCGAACGGGAGATCGGGGAGATACGCTGTTTCGACCCGATGGATTATTACAACCGCGGGAAAAAGACCGAATCCGAACTCTGGTTTTATGGCGAATTACAGTCCGCTTTTCGATCAAAACCTTAATCGACACGAGTCATGGAACCGTATAATAACACACTTATCACCGACGACTTCTGGGACTTCATCGAAGCGAACGTCCCGAACTACCACGAGCGCGACGACGTGCTGCGCCAAAGCGAACTCCAACTATTCATCGACGGTCACGAATCCCCCGTGGCCGGCATCACGCGCGAGGAAGCCATTCTGCTGCGCGACAAAATCCTGTACGGCCTCTTCGCCGAGGCCGTCGCGGCCTTCACCGCCAAACAGCCTGTAGAGGTTCCGGGCAGAATCAGCCTGCACGACTATGCCGAGACGCTGGCCGATATCGCCTACGAGTGCGGCTACCGCCGGTTTCGATACGACAACGATTCCCGCACCAAGATCTCCCAAATCATCGCATGGGCTAACGAATTCAGCCAGAGCCACGCATATACCGACTGGGCCGAAACGGAATACCTCGACAAGATCGATGAGTTCATGCAAAGCAAACTTTCCGCTTTTTTCCACACGCTCGAACACCCGTGCCCCGTGTGCGGAGCGAAGACGATGGAACTCCAGTATTCGGTCCATGATCCGGAATACCTGTCCCTACGCTGTCCTGTATGCGAGGCTTTCTATGAAAACGAACGGGCGCTAGCCGTATGTTCCGGCGTGGAAAGGTGGGAAAAAGAGATGTCCGGCGAATCGGCGCGAAAAGCGTTGCAGTTTCTCCTGAAGGAATGCGGGAACGGTACGGTTTACAGCACGATCGGTTTTCCCGGGCTGAAAGCGGGCGGCGTCTATCCGTCAGAGGGACGGTTCGTAGCCTTCGACAACCGGGCCGGCGCATGCCTTGTCGAAGAGTTCAGGCTCCGGACAACGGCCGTCAAATGGATACGCGGCGAAATAGAAATCGAACAAAGACACAAATACGAATAATGCAATAGGCAATATGCTTCAACAATTACTCGACGACCTGCGGGGGTATTTCGAATCCAAACCCTCGCTGATCGAGACGGAACAGAGCCTACTGGACCGGCTCAATTCGGGGTATTTCCCGATCACCTCCATACACCGGGACGATCTTGCCGGTAAGGGATTCGACGCGAGCCTCATCTCGGATGACACCATGAAATATCTTGCCCGAAAAATGGGGGATGATTATTGTGAGCAACTTTTCTGGTCCAGTATGGAAATTATCGCCTCCGAAATGGCGAACATTTCCAAATTTCCGGCCTGCCCCCGATGTCTGGCAGAACATACCCTTTACGAGTCCGCCTCCCGCATTTATCAGTGCGCGGACTGCGGACAGACATGGAGCAACGATTATGTGCTGGCCGAGTTCCCCGACGACACCTCCTATTTCGAAGAGAACGACATCGGATATCCCAGCTTCGGGAGCGAGGACAACGGCGCCCGCTACGTGCCGGAGTACGATTACATCCGGCATTTTCAGAAAGATCCTGCCGGGAACGCCTATTATAAACCGCTGCGCTGGCCGGAGTCTCAGCCGTACCTCTTCCCCGACGAGCCGAACGAATCCATCGACGCACTGAACGAACCGGTGCAGGACGAGAAAGGCATCGCCGACTTCGGCGAACAGGCCGTGTGGGTACCGCTCTGCCACCTGAAAATCTGAAGGAACGGTTAACCCGTAACTTCGGAACATACGATGCAGACAAAAAAAGGTCATTTATAAAGACGGATACCGGGCATACGTTACTATACGGCAAAGGTACGCGCGGCCCTTCCCGTACCTCGACAACTCCTCCCTAAAGGGAGGTTCCGGTAAAAATCATCCTCGCCTGCGGCTCCGGTATTTTTACCGGAAACGTCATCCGGCACGGGGCCCGCGCACCTTGTCAGCCGTATAGTAACGTACACCCGGTATTTGTTGTTTCACATAAAATAGTTGAAATATGACTACAAGAGTAGTGAATTTCTGGAGTGAACAATACGACGTTTACTCCGGACGCACTGAAGATAGCCGCAACGGCTATCTCGTCAAACCCGGTCCGTGTTACGGCGATACCATTACCGAATACCTCGACCGCTCGCCTCGATAGAGGAATCACTTGCACTATCTTATTTATCCATCGGGCGGAGGGCGCAGACTTTCCGCCTTCTCATTGACTTCAGCTATGAGTACGAAATACGAAGCCTCGCAGGAGGTCCGGGAGCTGGAACGGTTGATCCGAGACTTCTCCCGCCGTTATGGACTGGATACCCGCAACGTCTTCCGCGACCTGCTACTCTACATCGTCCATAACTTTTCTCTCCCGGATACGCCGCCTGCAAAACACTGGCCCTACACACCGGAGCAGAACAGAGCGTTTTACGAAATGTTCACCGCATGGATCGGGATCATGAAACGGCAGATCGTCCGCCACGGCTTCTACGATGCTTTCGGCGACCTGTTCATGGCGCTGAACCCGCAGCGGGAGCTACAGCGGCAGGGCCAGTTCCTCACGCCGGAAGAGATCGCCGACCTGTGCCAGCGGATCGTCGTAGGTCATGGCCGGAAAGTAGATGCCCTCTACGATCCCGCAGCCGGTAGCGGACGTATGCTGATCGCCTCCCGCACATACCATCCTCGCAGCTATCTCGTGGGCTGGGACATCGACTATACCTGCTGCCTGATGTGCGTCTGCAATTTCCTGATGAACAGTTGCGTCGGAGAGGTGGCCTGCATCGACACCATCAGCATGGGCGATTTCCGGGGCGCATGGCTCGTCAACGAAGCCTATTACCGAACGGGGATGCCCTCCGTCCGCTGGCTGGACGAGCAGGAGTACGTCCGGTTCCGCCGGGCCGACACCCCTCCTTACGTCTTCTTTCTCGACAGCAAAGGCTATGACGACTACTTCCGGTGGCGCGAAACATGGTGGCGGATTTCGGCCCTGTGCCATAACAGGCCGTGACCGCAGGCAGATACGTCCGCGCCGCCGACCGCAGGGAACGAAACGGAAAAGAACGATCCGTTACCTAACCTTTAAAATGTAGAACCATGAAAGGAAACTATTCGGCAGCGACATTGCGCAACCGCCTGAAACGACTCGAAGAGAGCCTCCGCAATGAAAAAATGCGCCTGCACCGGCAGATCGACGATACCGGCTGGGGCGCGGGTATGCGCCGCACCCGGTGCACGCCTTCGTTCCGCCGGGAAGACGAACTCCGAGCAAGGATCGAAGCCCTCCGGGCGCAGCTCCGCGAAGCGGAGGCGGAAGCCCGCTAACTTTCCTTCACGAACATTCCATCCGGCCGTCATCTCCTTTCCGGGAAATGGCGGTCGCTTTCATTTAAAACACAGAGGATTATGAGTACGAACGCAATCATCGGAAAATTGCAGGCCGACGGTACGGTACGCTCCGTTTACCTGCACCATGACGGCTACTTCTCCCATGCGGGGCGCATCCTGCGCACCTTCTACCGTACGGAGAAACGCATCGACGCCCTGCTCGCTTTGGGCAACCTGAGCGGACTGGGTCCTTCGCCCTACGGCAAGGACGCTTCGACCTCGCAGGCGCTGGACAAACTTCATTGCCGGGCTTATATCCGGGACTACGGACGCAAGGAGAAGGAAGAAAAAGCCGAAATCTTCCCCAACAAGGAGCTTTTCTTCGCGGGCGGCGAGATCGCCTACCTCTACGACAACGGACGCTGGTACCATGCCTGCGGCGGACGAGTGACCGACATCACTTCGCCGCTGGTCACGCACCTCGAAGAAGAGTACGGCCCGTGTCCCAATCTGAAAGATGCGGAGGTTTATGTCCTCAAAGGCGGCGATTACCCGCTCGAACGCATGGCCCGGAATGCCTGCACCTGGCAGGAGCTCGATACGCTGGCGGCGCAGGAGCGGCAAACCCTCTATGTCTTCCGCCGGAAAGACAACCGGCTGATCAAGATCGTAAGGCCGCCTGTCGGAGGACCTGCCGCGACGGACGCGGGCAAGACAATGACTTACACCATTGAACGAAACACTCAAAACAGTGAATCCTATGAAAACGAATAAAGACATCGTCGAGGCCGTAGCCAACCTGCCCGAAGAACTGCTCACCGATGCGATCGTCCGGGAGGCCGCCGGAGAGCACGATCCCCGGTTGCTGCATTACCTCCCGGAGCGATACCGTACCCCGGAGCTGATCGAACGGATCTTCGACACCGATACACCGACCGGATGGCAGCGCTGGGACCTGGAATACATCCCGCAAGAGTGCCGCACATATAATATCTGCTTGCGGGCCGTGGCCAACAACCGCAATAACCTCCGACACGTCCCCGAGCCGCTGCGCTCCGGGGAGATACTGAAACAGGCGCTGACCGGGCGAGGTGTCCTGCACCTGCTCGACCTGATCCCGCAGGCGGCGTGGACGAAAGAACTGGCCTGCCACGTTCTTCTGCACAATGCTCCGAGCGCCCGATCTTGGAACCGTACGGGCGACAATGCCAGCCGGGAACGCATCGTGCAGGTCATCCTCTCGTTCGTCCCGAAACGGATACGCAGCGCAGCCTTCTACCTGACCCTGCTGCAAAAGCAGATACTGCCCATAGCGACCCTGCAGCGCCTGACGCCGCACGGGTTCCGTACACGCCGTTACATGCTCGCGCTCGCCGCGCTGGACTATGCGCAGGTTCCCGTCGAAAAATACGATTACGGATTGTTGCAGGCAGCCCTGTTTTCCGACAAGAATATGGTCGGCAGGATGACGGACTCCGAGGCGATGCGCGAGAAGATACTCTCCCTGTTGACCGACGAGCTGGCCGACCGGATCGTCTCGGAGTCGCCGTACGACTTCCGCAAGCTGCCGGAGCGGTTCCGTACATCCGAACGACTGCTGCTGGCCGTGGAGCATAGCTCGGAGCGACGCTATTACAATGATTCGCTGGTCGGCGAGGAGGACCGCTGCCTGCTCACGCGCAAGGTCTGCGAAGCCTTCGTCCGCCGGGGCTTCGACATTCCCGATCTACCGCAGGAGGTATGGACAGAGGATTTCGTCGCCTACTGCCTGGAGCACGGTTCGTCGTTCGAGTGGATCAGGCAGACGCCTCGCCATCTCATTACCTGGGAGATCGGAACGCGGGTGTATAAGGAGCACCCGGACCTTGTCGGATACCTGCCGCGCCGCTATCTCACCCCGGAACGTACCCGGAAGCTGTACCGCCAAATGCCGAGCCTCAAGGACGAACTGCCGCGACACCACTTTACCGAGTTCTCGAAGCAGACCGGGCTTTCAGAAGAGTTTTACGGCGGCGAAGTGTCGCTCGCGGAGCTGAAGCGCGACCGACGCGAGTTCAGCTACTGCCGTATCGGCAATACCTACCTCGGACTGTACCGCACCGGAAGGTATTCGTCCGCCGATACCCTGTTGATCATGACCCGCGCCGCCAAGAGCTACATACCTGCGGGGCCGGTCTTCTGCCACCGCATCGGCACGCTCCACAAGACCTGGCTGGAGAAGACCGTGGCCGACCGCGACCCGCAGTTCCGTAAACCGAAGGTTCCCGCCGCGCTCAAGGACGTGCAGGCCCTGTGCTATTACGACGTGGAACCCGTCCGCACGGTGTTCGGTACGACCTTCTACCGCAATACGTTCATGGGACAGACCGTCGGCTACTGTATCCGCAGGGCGGGCATAACTTACCACGACGACGATTTCGACGACCTGATTCCGGGATGGAAAAGGAAGTGGAAGGAGATGCAGCGTAGCGGACAGGAGCCCGATCCGCAACAGACGGTCGATGCCCGGTACCTGCACACCAAGTTGGGATACTGCAAGACCGGTATCGCCGCCTTCGCCGAGGATTACGGGCTCGACCCGTCGGGGAGCTACACCATCGCCCAGTTGCGCGAAACCATCCAGAAAGTCGGCTACCGCCCGTCGCTGCATGCCTACCGGCTGGAACTCCGCGCCATACACATCATCTGATTCGGCTTATGAAACAGCGCAGACGCAACGCATGCCGCAACCTTACCGACTGCGGTATGAGCCACTCCGCGCGGGCTCCGGACCTGCGGGCCGGAGCGCCATGCGGCGAAATTCAATAACAAATCTTCAAACCTGTTAAAATATGACAAAAGAACGACACAACGGTATCCCGGATACCGCACGGAAACCAACGGGAAAGAACGTGCTGCTCGAAGGCTGCACGGCACGTTTCGATCCCGATACAAAAAACATATCCGTCAGCATATTCGGCAAGAAGATCATTTCAGGAAACATCGCCGGGCCCGATGAAAACGACTATTGGATCGGTTACGATGACGGCGACCGGAACGTGGATTTCAATATATGTCTGAACGGGCAGACGAACCGGTACGAGCTGGCGGTCTATCCCGTCGTCGACGGACGCACCGACGGCACGACTTGGCAGAGCGTTCCGCTGGCCTTCGACCTTGCCGGAGAGATCAAAGACCTGCTGCGTGTACTTGGAACGAAGGAACTCGATATGGGAAGCATCGAACAATCCTCGATGGCCCTCTGGTGGGATAACAAAGGCCGGGCCAACGAAACGACGGTGCTGGCCGTAGGCATCGGCGACAAGGACGACCTATACCTGACGCTCGACGACGACTGCGGCGGGGACGTTCAGATCTGGGAGAGCTGCGGACAACTCTCGGACAACGATCTAGAGCTTGTGCTCGAAAACATCCGGGAATACATGAACGGACCTGCCAAAATATCCCTTCGGGAACTGGCCGAAAGAGCCTTTACGCTTCCGGCCGGGGAAACGATCTCCTTTTTCTGCCAGGAATCCCTCGACGACTACGCATGGGGTGTCACCAAAACCCGGCAGCTCGACGCCGACCTGATCGTTATCGGCATTTACGGCGGCGGCATGACTTTTATGTACGACCTCACAGGCGACCCGGACGCCGGAGAGCTGGCCGGATTTCTCCGTAATATCCTCTCCGCATTCACACCGGAGGGCGTTTGGCTCAAGCCCCGGGAATAACCGATTATCCTACCATCCGATAATCATTCGAACCTATGATCAAGATCACGCTTTCCGAATACAATGCGCTTCTCCAAGAGTGTCGCGGCATCTGGACCACCGAGCGCGACGACCTTCCGAACTGGGCTGAAATCCGCGACAAGCACATGAGCAAGCGCACGATGCTCCACAACGACAACGGCGCTACGGTACTGCTCGTCGAGGGGCAGGGTTTCGAGATCGTCGAAGGCGATTTCTACACTCGCGAGTTCCGCTGCGGCAACAGCTATGTCAGCCGCAAGGAGCTGGAAGGATTCCCTTGTCCCTTCTGCACGAAAGATACGACCGACGCCCAGATGCAGCGCATCGTCGAAGAGGCCGACGCCGCGATACGGGCCTGCTGGCGCATCCCGGCTGACCAGCCGATCGACTTCAAGAACGACGAGCAGGACGATACTCGGTGGACGGAACTCGAAAACGCGGCCGTGCGGCAAAGGATTCCGTACTACGGCGACATTATCGAGCCGGTCTACCACGGCTCGCCCGATCCGGGCCTGCAGTTCTCCACGGACGGAGGCCGCGTCGTCTACTTTACCGACAGCCGCACCGTGGCCGAGGAGTTCGCCCGGGCCGAAGGCCGGGGAGGCTTGCGACCGGGCGAGGCGCTACGCTGATCCATGCCCGCATCACCCTGCGACGTCCGTATGTCGCCCAGTCCGAGGAGGAGTGGCTCAGCAGTGCCGACGATGTGAATATCGACAAGCGGAAATGGATGGCCGAGGGTTACGACGGCATCCGTTACCGCAACGAGCACGGCGTAGCGTATTATGCCGTATTCGATGCCGGAGACTGCGAGATTCTCAAGCGAGAAATTCTGGACGATGATCCGGACACTGACCAGTGAGCCCTGTGACACTTATAAATTTCGCATAACAAGATTCGAACGTGTAACACACAAAACCATTTACGACTATGATCGATATTCCTTTGAACTTGCGTGTACCGCCGCAGGGAAGATACAACAGCGGCATCTTCACCTGTAACGAATGCGGCTACGAGCCACCGCTCTACAACGTGGTTCCGCACATGCTCGGGCTGGCAGAAACGTCCGCCGGGGTAATGGTCGTCTGGGAGTGTCCTCGGTGTGGGCAGAAATGGATGTTCCACTACCGGGCCCAGAACGACAGAGAATCCTTCGACTATGCCGCCATGCTCATCGCATACCGTCAAGGCGATCCCGAATGGATGCACGTCCGCAATCCCGACTGGGAAAAGGCAGTCAAGAACAATAAATAACCAACCCCAAATCCTATTATCATGGACTTACATCACTATTACAAAGAGAATAAAGACCAGATCAACTCGTCGATCATGGAAGTCGCCTGTGATCTGGCCACTGCACGTCTGATGAACGTGCACCAGGCGCCCTTCGAGGCATTCGTCGAACCGGACGACTCTGACGATCCCGACAGCGGGACCCGCTACAAAGAGGAGTTTCAAGACGAGTTCGACAAATATTACGGCGAAGAGTACGAACGTGTAGCCGTCCTGATGCGATTCGATCCTGATGCGATTCGATATCGAGGAGGATGGCATCCGCAGAGACGACACGGACGAGACGATCGCCTCGCTTGTCTTTCGTGCGAACGCATGGCAGGAGGAGGCCCGCGAGCGGATCGTCGAAACGCTTCGTCGGCACGGCGGACGCGTAACCTATACGCCAAAGAATGAGGATGGTGAGTGTCCTGTTCTCTTACCGATTTACGGATAATACGATCTTTACATCCTCGCTATTACCGACGTCTACCTCGAAAGCGACGTCCCATATATCTTGGTAGATGGTATTCGACTCGGACGGTCTCCAAAGAGACGGATTTCCGTCCCACCCGGGAAAGGGCTTCGTCGGACTGCCGATAAATGACGCCGTTACGCCTGCAATAACGCAGGTAGGCTTCGACCGCAGTTTCGAATGTCGAGAATTCCATGATAGCTGGGCCACCATCGCCCACCAGCCCCGCTTCTTTGGTGCCCGGCCACTAGTGTTCTCCGAGGAACGGGGTGAAGAGTCGCCCCAACGGGCTAAGTATACTGTCTGGGAACCCGACCGAACCGACCTGCGCAACGGATGCATCCCCCGTCATGTAGACCGTCACCGTTCCCCTCCCTGCGCGACTGGATGAAGGCGCAGGTATGGGCGATCATCGGACGCTATCGGATGTAGTGTGCTATTTCGCGCCGCACGATCGATGAACAGGAACGGATGAACCGGGAATTCGAATTTCAAGAATACTCAGAAGGGCAGGGATAAAAGACCGCAAACGGAACACAAAGCAAGGGAAGGGTGAATCATGCTTTCCTTGCTTGTCTCCATTATGATCATCGTCCGCAAATTTCCAAGAAACCCGTTTCGTTCCTCCGTTTGGTTTGATTACTTTTGCACTCACATTTGACTATACAATAAAAACATTTATGACTACTGAAATCACAGACTCAAATATCGATGCATTCCTGCAGGAAGACAAACTGTTGGTAATCGACTTCAAGGCCGAATGGTGCGGTCCCTGCCGGACGTTGGCCCCCATCATCGAGGAACTGGCCGCAGAGTATGAAGGCCAAATCAATATAGGTACCTGCGATGTCGAAGACAATAACGATTTGGCGATCCGCTATGCAATACGCAACGTTCCCACGCTGCTGTTCGTCCGCGGTGGAGAAATCGTGGAACGTTATGTCGGCATGGCTTCTGCCGAAGCTCTGCGCGGGAAATTCGAAGCCCTGCTGCAATAAAACGCCAAATGAAATTTTCTACCCGCCTGAAATATATCTTCGCCGCCCTGATTATGGGTGCGATCGTGGTATTCGACCACCTTTGGGCCAAATGGCTGCCCGATGACTATCCTTATGCGACGTGGATTCACTACGGACTGCTCGCCCCGGTGGGTTTCTGTCTGGCCGTGAGCCTGGGCATGAATACCGGAAACCCCGAACGCAGTGTCTTTGCCACGACTTGCGGAGTAACGGCCACGCTTCTGCTCGCCATACTGCCGGACATAAACATGGGGATCGTACTTAACCGTTTCGTGCCTCTCGTGGCCGGAGCGTTCATACAATGGTTGTTCGTACGTAAATAAACGGCGCCAACCTTGGCCGGCACTATGCAGGAGCCAATAATCAAACCTCACGTTGCTTTTTACGAGAAAATAACCGGCTTTTACCGATTAATCTATCGAATTTATTCTATTTTTGTATTATCAATCCAGATAGATTATAACGTTCTGATAAATAGCTAAATGGCGTAGCGTGTAAAGCTGTTCTGTGCAGTTTCCGACTTTGATGCATATTTGATGCACACTTCTGTAATTTGCTGAAATTCAGTATCGATGCTATACAACTATATATGCAAATCAAGAAAGCCGAAGTTGAAAACTTCCGTAAGTTAAAAAATGTTACAATAGATTTAGATGATTCCGTAACACTTATCGTCGGGCGTAATAATAGTGGAAAAACATCGCTTTCTGAGGTGTTTAATAAATTTCTAGGACCTAATAATCCCGGATTTACGTTTGATGATTTTTCTTTCTCGGTTTTATCCGATTATAGTGATGCATTAAATTTATACGAAGAATATTTAGAGTTACATGCCCTAGGTGAAGAAAAAGAAGATGAAAGTAAAATTAAATTGCAGGAAGCTAAGACAAAAATTCCATCAATAATATTAAATATTTACATAGAGTACGGAGAACAAGACGATGATAGTCTTGGTGGTTTTTCTGAATTAAATCTGAACCTGGATGATTCAAGGCGAGATATTAGTGTTAGTTGCAGGTATTGTATAATCGAAGGAGAAAAATTTCTATCAACTTTACATGATCAGCATATACAAAATAAAGACCTACAAATTACACATATTGTTGAAAATATATATAGCGATTTTTATGCCAAAGCATATTTTGCTTTTGATAAAGAAAATCAAGATATTATTCCTAGAAGTATTAATCCGCGACAAATTGAGAACGCATTTATATTGAGTTTGATATGTGCTCAAAGGGATCTTGACGATCAATCTTATGATAAAAAGGGGCGTATTGCGAAGTGCATGAGTAGCTTTCTTGATATATCAAAAGTCAATGAAGAAAATATAAAGAATTTAGAAGAAAGGTTAAGTGATTTAGCCAAAAAAATGGAGCAAGATGACCATCCGCTAATTTATGGGCCAATCATAGAAGATCTTAAAAAATTTGGGATTAAAGAAAAAGACTCTAAGATTATAACAAAAGCGTTATTTGACGCTAAAACTATACTTAAAAACAGTAGTCGTTTCCTCTATGATATGGCAGGGAGAAATGTTCCTGAATCTTATAATGGTTTAGGTTATAGCAATCTTATTTATATCACTCTTCAAATTTCTATTTTTTGCCAATTATTCGAGGAACGTACCCCCAGAAGTTTGTCTCATATTCTTTTTATTGAAGAACCCGAAGCTCATCTGCATCCTCAGATGCAAATGGTATTTATTCGCAAAATCAAAGAGTTTATTCGACAAAAAGAATGGAATGTCCAAGTTGTAATTACGACTCACTCATCTCAAATACTCTCAGATTGTGAGTTTAAATGTATACGTTATTTTGAAATAAAAGAAAATTACTGTGTTGATGTAAAAAACATTGAGGTTTTTATCGCTAACCAGAATGCACAAGCAGATGAGAACGCTAAAAAACTTCCTGGCATAAGATTCTTAGAGAAATACATGAATTTAGGAACCTGTAATTTATTTTTTGCCGATAAGATAATTATGGTTGAGGGAATAACAGAAAAAATCATATTACCTCAGTTGATAAAAAAAGACCCAATATTATCTAGCGAGTATATTTCTTTATTGGAGGTTGGAGGAGCTTGTGCTCATTTATTCAAAGAATTAATATCGTTTATAAATGTAAAGACTTTAATTATTACCGACATTGATTCTTGTAGTCCAGACGGTCATCATTCAGCATGTCCCGTAATGAATGATAATGCAATCACAAGTAATGCTGTTTTGAAAAAATGGATTCCTCAAAGAAACAATATCACAGATTTGCTTACGTGTTCGGAAAATGACAAATCTCAAGGATTATTTAGAGTCGCATATCAAATTCCAGATAAAGAGGGATTATGTGGTAGAAGTTTTGAAGAAGCCTTTTTCTTGGCTAATGCAGAAAATTTGGAAAAATATTCGGAAGGTCTTGTTCTTCATGAATTATTTGAAAACTTAACTAAAGATGAAATTATTGACCAAGCTTACAATATTACAAGATCAGACAACTTTAATGGTAAAAAATCAGGAATTGCTATGGATATTCTCTTAATGGAGAAGTATGTTATTCCCAGATATATAGAGGAAGGATTAGAATGGTTAGCAGAAAATTAAGATTAGAGGAATGAATAATTCTTTACAAAATATTAAGCAGTCTATTGCTGAAAAACAGAGTTTTATTCTAGAGGCTGGAGCTGGTTCTGGAAAAACATGGTCATTAGTCGAAAGTATTAAATACATCATTGATCATGAAAGTCAAGATTTAGCGAAACACAATAGGAAAATAGCTTGCATTACTTATACTAATGTTGCTGCAAATGAAATAATAGAACGAATTGACAATAATCCACTAGTCAATGTCGGAACTATACATAATTTTTTATGGTCAATAATTGGTGGTTATACAGAAGAGTTAAAATCAGCACTACTTGAATATAATGACAGTTTGCCGGAAGGGAAAAAGATTCCAAATTTAAGGGAATCATTAAAAAATATAAGAAAAATTGAATATAATCAGTATAAACGTGATTATTTAATGGGACAATTATGGCATGACGATATTATTATACTGTCAAAAATTCTTTTTGATAAAAGTAAGAAATTAGCATTGTTCACTGTTAATGAATATCCCTATATATTCGTAGATGAATACCAAGATACATTTCCGCAAGTTGTGGATATTCTTTTAAAAGATATTTATTCACGTTTTAAAGATAAAGTCGTAATTGGTTTTTTTGGCGACTCTATGCAAAAAATATATGATAGAGGAATTGGTAAAATTGATTTAACAGACTTTCCAGATATAAAGTTGATTACTAAATCTGACAACTTCCGTTGTTCTAAGAAAGTTATAGAGCTACTTAATCATATTCGTCCTGAATTGGTGCAATATCCTTCCGGACATAATGCAGAAGGAGAGATCTCATTTTATTATGGAAATGAAAATTATCCGTCTGAAACTATTTTAATGGAAAAATTGAAACGTGACGGATGGGAATTTGATAATAATAAATCCAAAGTTTTATACTTAACTCATCGGAAAATTGCGATTCAAGGAGGATATGAAAAATTATTAAATGCTTTTCCGAACCGGGATCGTTTCTTTGAACGAGGAGATTTATTTTCTTTGCTTTTATTTGAGATTGAAGATGTTTGTAAAAGTTATAGTGACAAAAACTATTCAACATTATTTGATCGACTGAAATCGAATGGTTTTAAGATACAGAAGCATAGTGACAAAAAAATTGTTCAAGAATATATTGAGAAATTAACTGAATTTAGGCGGACTAAAACCATTGAAGAAGTATTGGATTTTCTATTAGAGAATCCTGTACAGATATTCCAGCTGCAAGATTATACTTTTTTCCTAGCTAATATTGAAAGTCCCGAAATGGAGGAAAATAGAAAAATATATTTTGCTATCAAATCATTACCTTTTCAAGAAGTGACAAATTGGTTTAATTATATTGAAAAAAATACGATATATTCAACTAAACATGGTGTGAAAGGTACTGAGTTTGACAACGTTTTAGTTATTGTTGATGATAGTGCATGGAGAAATTTCAGTGACAATGAAGTGTTTAGTAACAACAAGCATAATATCAATCGTTATGACAGATCGCGCAATTTATTGTATGTGTGTTGTTCACGTCCTAAAAAGAGGCTAGCCCTTTATTCGATTACTCCAATGAGCACCGACGCTCAAAAGACAATAAGTAGTTGGTTCGGATCGGATAATGTGTATAAATAATGGAAATATAATTATACGCTTTTATCCCCAGAAATAAATCTTCAAGATTGCCGACAGAATGACAGCACTCCTGCTGAAGCAGATGGTTTTTCGTGCTAAACGTTTCAGGTGAGTCCGGATCGTTAAATTATGTCGTTCGATATGATTCCGTATAATGATGTCCGATGGATCTTTGTCTCGATCAGAGAACGATAATTTCTTAGCCTATCGGTATAAACCCGTTTGGCATCGGATAGACGGAGTGTTTCGAGAACTACGTTAAGGGTGGCGTTTGTCCGTAGACCGATATTGTAACTGACGACTTGTTTGGATTTTCTGTCCAAGGCATATGCTATCCAGATGTGTTCGGACTTTCTTCGTACAAAACTCTTTATTTCATCTACTTCATAGGTTCTTTGATTGATGACCGGAGGACGCGAGATCGTATGGGCAATCTGAACAATTCTGCTGAGTAGGGTTGTAGGAGAGATATTCAGTATTCGTGCTGTGCTTCGTATGCCGACTCCCTCTTTGGTCAATGTTACGATCTCACCGTTGATTCCTTTCTGGTAGGCGTTGTAGCTATATAGAGCCTGTTGTTTCCGATGACACGATTTGCACTTATAGCGTTGCCTGCCGTTGACCTGCGTTCCGTCTTTTACGCATGTGCCTCCGCAATATTTGCATTCCATTTTTGCTATCCCCTAATTTGAAACATGAAGGTTGAATATCCTTTTTGAAAACTCGTTTTCGAAGGATTTAAGGGCACAAAAATACAAAAGGCGACTGTAATAGCCGCCTTTGTTTTACCTATGAAAGGAAAATTTGTATTGAAAGTCAGTGTTTTAATCATTGAATCTTAGTCATCCCCTAATTTAAAACACTACCACGTGGCGGAGAGAGAGGCTCTCGAACCTATACATTCAAGAAATATCATAAAATTGCAAATTACTGATAATCACACACAATTTGGAATACATAGTAAATCTAAATCTTTCTGAATATCTTTTGCTATTCCAAATATTGGGTG
>OKSB01000390.1_pt1 | contig 49352 bp, 39 predicted proteins | sample 1601171 | NCBI WGS metagenome assembly OKSB01 (sample SAMEA3541496, study PRJEB24748) | human gut metagenome | biome: human gut; feature: human-associated habitat; material: faeces | place: China | collected 2012 | reverse complement strand
AATGGTTCAAAAACCCCGGAAAATCAAGGTTTTCCGGGGTTTTCTTATACCTAAACGGGCTGATATAGTTTGACCTCATTTGACCAAACGAGAGCCTTTTTCACCCAATTTTTAGTGGTTAAATATAGGACAATGCTTGCTTTTATCCGTGATAACAATACCGCCAAGTCAGTTACAGAAATATTTGACTGGTTGTATGGTTAGGAATAAAATCCATTCCCGCTAACGAGATTAACCTTACACCTCTATTACTGAAAAAATAAGAAACGTAGCGCCATTCGGAAGAAATACTGAACCGAATGAGGGGTGGAATTTAATCTTGCGAAAAAAGAAATAAAATTCGACCTCCGCTTAACGTGACTCTTTTTTCAGAGGATTAAGATCTCAAAAAAAGAATATCAGCATATGAAGCATAAAACAACTTGTTTCTAATAGTAAATTCCAGTTTTGAAGAACTTTGCAAAACTAACTTCCATAAAAATCATGATATTTTGATTTGCCAGAATTTACTTATGCAAGCGATTAGCTAAATCAGAACTAAAACTTGCAAACTGGAAGCTCGGATTCCAATTCAGCAATGGTGATAAATATTTTGCGAAAAATGGCTGAGAAAGAATTTATTTATAAATTTCGCAGAGAAACTGCAAAAACAAGCCGTAAATATTGACCAAGGCATTTTTAACTGTTATAATAGTGACTGAAGATACGAATACTGAGAATGGAGGTATTCAATTATGCTGATTCAGTTTACAGTGGAAAATCACAGGTCAATAAAAAACAGTACCGTGATCAGTTTTGCGGCCTCTAAGGATAAGTCATTTGATGAGTATCTGCTTCGTCCAGATGAAAAGAAGGCATTGCTGCCCGTACTTGCAATTTACGGTGCAAATGCAGCCGGAAAAAGTAACGTATTACATGCAATGATGACGATGAAAGAAATGGTTGTGGGAAATGCTGCAAAAGTTTCTAAGGGACAAAAGTTGCCGTGGGAGCCGTTTGGAGGAACAAAGGTTCCGACTTCTTTTGAAATGGTATTTATTTTTCAGGGAGTTCGTTACACATACGGTTTTTCTTTTGATGCAAAGAAGATTTACAAAGAGTATCTTTACCATTGGCCGAATGGCCGTGAAGCCTTAATTTTTTCAAGAGAAAATGGAGTGTATGAGTTCCGGGAAAATGTAAATGAGCAGGTTACTCTGAGTAACCGAACACCGGACAATAAGCTCTATCTGGTGTCCTCTAATGACTGGAATCTGCCTCAGACGGAAAATGCTTATCAGTGGTTCCTGGAAAAGTTGACATTCCTGATGGATGAAGAGCCAGCTACCTCAGAAACTGTTGCCCAGATTGTCAGCGGTGATGATAAGAAAGCTCGAATCTTAAAAGAATTGATGCTTGCCGATCTTGGAATCACCGATGTTACAATCAAGAACACCTCTGGTAAAATACCGGTTATTACGACAACACATCGAATTATTAACGAGGACGGTACAACAGAATACTTTCAGCTTTTAATGGAGCAGGAATCTGTCGGTACACAACACTTTTTTGCCCGCATTGGAGGATGGTTGCAGGCACTTGAAAACGGTGCACTTTTAGTTGTTGATGAAATTGAGGATAGTTTGCATCCTCTTTTAACCAGAAGGCTGATTGAAATGGTGCAGGATAAGGCTGTCAATACAAAGGGAGCGCAGCTGATTTTTACAACACACGATGCAATGCTACTTGACTTGAATTTCTTCCGTAGAGATCAGATTTGGTTTGCTGAAAAGAATGATGAGACTTGTGCAACAGAGCTTTACTCGTTGGCATCTTTCTCTCCAAGAAAAGGAGAAAATGTGCGTAAGGGTTATCTTCAGGGACGGTTTGGTGCAATCCCTTTTATCGGAGGTGACGCCTGATGAGCAAGATGCGAAAAGAGTATGACCCGAACAAAGTTAAGCGGCGTAAGCGTAAACCGATTGTTTATATCATCTGCGAAGGAAAAGAAACAGAGACACTTTATTTCAAACATTTTCGTTCACGAAACTGCCTAGTGGATATTATCCCAATTCCATCGAAACATAAGGCGGCGGAACATTTGGTGAAACACGCAAAATCCCTGATTTCTCAAGCAGATTATTATCCGAAAGATGGAGATCAGCTTTGGTGTGTATTCGATTGTGATGATAATAAAGACTCTGAGCTTCAAGCCGCAATTTCTTATGCGGAGAAGCATGGGTACAAAATCGCATATTCCAATCCAGCATTTGAATATTGGTATCTGCTCCATTTTGAAAAACGAAATGGATATTTGAAAGATTCCGCTACGGTAATTGACATTTTGAAAAACAAAGGGTATTTGGAGAACTACGGAAAAAGTGTGGATGTTTTTGAAGAATTGCAGGAACATCAACCGGAAGCTATTCAGTACGCAAAAGAACGGGTGGAGCGATTAACCAGAGATCAGGTTGCTGTGATCTGCCGGGATAGTAATCCGGTAACAACAGTCTATGAGCTGGTTGAATTTTTGAATAGTAAAAGAACATAAAAACACCATTGCAGAGGTGTGCATAATGACAGAAAGCTGTCACTTCAACGATAAAAATTCGTTGGGTGGCAGCTTTTGTATTTGGAAAGGAGGAAGCATTATGGCAACTACAAGAATCATGCCGCTTCATGTTGGCAAGGGCCGCACAGAAAGTCGGGCAATCAGTGATATCATCGATTATGTAGCAAACCCACAGAAAACAGATAATGGCAGGCTCATCACAGGATTTGCGTGTGACAGCAGAACGGTTGATGCAGAGTTCCTTTTAGCAAAGAGGCAGTGTATCGCTGCTACCGGGCGAGTGCAAGGAAGATATGAAAATTAAAATTATTCATAAATTGTTTTGATAGATTGAAGAAGATTTTTGAAAAGAGTATACTGTAAAAAGAATATAAAAACTCAATTTAAATATTAGACATTATATAGAGAGTGGTACTTTTTGAGGGGGAATAGCTGTATGATTTTAAAAAAAGTTAAAATTACAAATTATAGGCAGTTACAAAATGTTGAATTGGATATGCAAGATTCTTTAACAGTATTAGCAGGGCCAAATAATAGCGGAAAGACGACTTTGATTTCTGTTTTAAAGGGAATGTTTTGTGATAAGAAGCTGAGTTTTAATTATAGCGATATTCCAATACAGTTATCATCGGATTGGTTGGATAAGATACTGCCTATTTTTCAAGCAGTTATGATTAAATACGATAGAGAATCAGGCGTTAGGGAAATTATTACTAAAATATCAAATGACGATAAATTTATTGCTGACTATATCATGGATAGTTTCCAAGCACAGATTCAAGTAGATTATAATCCTGATAATGATGATATCCAATATTTTGCAGATTATCTTATGGATTTGGATGACACCAAACATTCATTTTATTTTATCTACACATATGAACCAAGTATATCTTCTTTTGAAAAGAATTTAACTGAGCATTATGATAGGATGTCGGCTCGCTTTAGAGATATTAACAATCCTCAAGGTGTTGAAAAAGATACTAAGCTTTACTTTTTAAAAGAAGAATTACTTAGATTATACTGTAATGCAGCTATTGAAAAATGTTATTTTTGTAATTCGGACTATGGGAATGCAAATCCAATGGAAGTTTTTGCGTTTAAAAAATTATTCAATTTTCAAAATATACCTGCAATACGAGAGTTAGACGATAGTGAATCTGATTCCTCTAAAGGAATTAGCAAACGAGTCATTTCTCTGCTAAAGGATAATGATACTTGGGTAGAAGCAACTAAAAAACTTCCCGATTTGTTAATGAGTGATATTGAAAACTCTGGGGCAAAAAACGAAATTAAAAATTCATCAATTATATCATTGGATGATACGATAAGAGACATATCAAAAACTAGTGGTGGACATATTGGAAAGCTTCAACTGGAGATGGATGTTAGCGAACATGATGTAGAGGAGTTTATTCAGCGAATCACGAGAGCAAAATACGATATTGATGGGTTGCTGTTAAATGAAGATTCTCAAGGATTAGGATTCAGCAATTTGATTTATTTACACATGAGATTAGAGGAATTTTATAAATCTATTGAGAGTAATAAAGTGAATGTATTTTTTATAGAGGAACCTGAATCGCATATGCATCCTCAAATGCAAAATGTATTTATTAGATTTCTCAAAAGATATTATATGGATAAAAAAATACAAGGTCTTATCACAACGCATTCTAATGAAATTGCAAGAATGGTTGGTCTCGATAGTCTTAGAGTAATTCGACAAACTGGAAGATCAAAGAGTGAATTATTTAATTTGAGCAAATTTAGAAATTCAATAAAAGGAATAAAGGTTACGAATATTGAGGAAGAATCTCAATTTCTTTTAGAGAACTTCTTTGATTGGTTTTTTGAAATAGGATATTCTGAGTTGATTTTTGCAGATAGAGTTATACTATACGAAGGCGATTCGGAACGATTATATATTAGAAAATTAATCAAATTGCCAGAATTTTCAGCTTTAGCTGACAGCTATATAGCATTTATTCAAGTTGGTGGCGCATATGCTCATAATTATGTACCAATACTTAAAATGCTTAAAATAAAGACTCTGATAATAACTGATTTGGACTATAATAAAGATGCTATGAGTATGGAAGAAGTAAAAAGGGAAGATTCCAAGAGTACAAATGCAACGATAAATTATTGTTACCGATTGGTTCATGCTGATAGAGAAAAAGATTATTCTCCTACTATTAAAGAATTATATGATTTTCAAGTTAAAGGGGAAAGTGTGTTGTATAATGGGTTAGTATATCTTACTTTTCAGGATGAGAAAAGTACTGCGCGAACTTTAGAGGAAGCTATGCTGAATAAATTATTAAAAGTAGATGTGTTTCATGCGATAAAAAGAAGTGAGTGGAAAGAAAAAAGAAAGATTAATAATCTAACTTTTTCTATACCTAACAATAAAGAAAATGAAGAAGATAGTGAATACTCTATTCATAGAATTGTAGAGGCAACATCTAATAATAAAACAGATTTTATGTACTCTGTGATTTTGAGTGGAAATGAGAAAAAAATGCTTCCAGACTACATAGAGAAGGGGTTATTATGGCTGGCAAAATAAAAAACAACAAACATTTAATAAATGCTCCAGCAGGAAGTGGAAAGACCACATATATACGCAATGAGCTAAAGAGTATTTGTCTTAATAATCCTGAAAGTAGAATTTTGTGTATCACATATACTAATCGAGCGGCAGATGAACTTAAGAAAAATTTGGAAGGTGCTAATATTACGGTAAGCACCATTCATTCTTATATTAATGATTTGATTAGTCCATTCTACTCGCACAAAGAAGTGTTAGATTTATATTGGGAAATATATGCTGAAAAAATCAAGAATAGAATAAAGAATGTTACAAACGATGAGAATATTAAGAAAAGCAATCAGTACTATATTGAAAAATATGGGGAATTAACAGAGAAAGCTGTGCAGGAGAATATATCTGAGTTATCATATGGAGAAACTCCGTTCACTTCTCTATATACGGGTAAATTGTCTCATGATGACTTACTTATGTTTGCAAACAAATTAATAAAAAGATATCCGATTTTGTTGAGAAAAATTGGAGATAAATATAACTATATTTTTATTGATGAGTATCAAGATACGTCAGCTTATGTGCTTGATATTTTTTATGATGCAGTAGAAAACAGAGAGAATATTCAGATATATTTATTTGGAGATCGGATGCAACAGATATATAAAAATTATGACGGTTCATTTGAAGAAAGAATGAAAAAGTTTGATACTTCCGATCAGCTTGGAACTAACTTTCGTTCTATAGGGAAAATTGTATCTATTTTAAATAATATTTACAATGATGCTTCATTTAAACAGCATCCTACAGAAAACAATATTGATGTTGTTCCAGATATAGTGCCACAAGTGATTATTTCTTCTAATGCACAGGAGTGTATTTATGAGTTACAAAAGGAGTTTCCAGAAATACTAACATTATACTTAATGAACAAGGAAAAATACCAGGAAATTGGAGCTCAAAATCTATATAATGCATATGAAAATATGGAGAAATATTCATTTGGCAGAAAGTATTCGCCAACGGATATTTTGTCGGATATGTCAAGTGATAATCCAGATATATTGATGAAGTTTCTGTTTTTGTTAAATAACATAATGAGTTTTTATGCAAATGAAAACTATGGTATGGTCATTTCGCTTTGTAAGAAAGAGAGTAAATATTTTGATTCGTCGCAATTCAAAATAAAAAAGCATACGGATAAGCAACGGATAAAGAATAAATTTGATAAGATTCAAGTTGAATATGAAAAAGAGGGATGTCTAATTCGAGATATAGTAGAGTGTTTGTTTGCTAATGGTTTTATACCAGAAGCAGTAAAAAATGATTTTGAAGAAAGTACAGAATATCAGAGTGTATTAGATATCAAGATTATAGAAGTTAAAAATCTAGCGAGATATTTAAATATGCCTCATATATCAACCCAGCATGGTGTAAAGGGCGAAAGTCACCCTTCTGTAATTTTTATGGCTTCAGATAACAATAGTACTCCGAATGTACGAATGTACCCATTTTTTGAGCTGTGGTCAAATTTGGAATTTTCTCTTCCTCAATTTGAAACATTGTTCTATTCATATAATAGGTTGATAGAAAAAGTAGAAGCAGAGCTTGGAATGAAAATTAGTGAGCTTACAGCGGAAACACATAATAAAAGTGAAAAGAATAAAGCGATTTTGGTTAGATATAGTAATGAAGTTTTAGAAAAATATCAAGGGAATATATTATTTGATGCATTGTGTAAAGATGATTTTATATCATATTTAGCCAAGCAAAATGTTGGAAATGCAAAGAAGATTTTCAAAATTACGAAGATGGAAGGTATATTAACCGCTTATAAATTATTTTATGTAGGATGCTCACGAGCAAGAAAAAATCTTATTGTTGTAGTTGATGCATATAAGGTTAATGGGTTTAAAGAAGCTTTCATGAATAAAATGAAAGAGATTGGATTTTCTGTATTTTGCAAATAGTAGGATATAATTTCTACATTTTGGATTCTACGTATTGAGAAAAATTAATTTAAAACAGTTACTTATAAGAGTGGTCTGCTATGTCAGGCCGCTTTTTTTGAGAGGAGGCACACTTTATTATGGCAACCACAAGAATCATGCCGCTTCATGTTGGCAAAGGCCGCACAGAAAGTCGGGCGATCAGTGACATCATCGACTATGTAGCAAATCCACAGAAAACAGATGAATATTCCGGTCAGCAAGTCTATACTGTCCGGTTATTAGGAAACCGATTGGCAATTATGTAGAGTATAAGAAATCTCACGAATGTAAAGCCGGCTTACGCCCCGCAAAGCGGCTTTGGGCTTGACATTCGCTCAATTTCTTATCAATTATAAATAAGCCAATTAAAGATGGTTTCCGCTCCGGAATACCGGTTTCCATATTACCGGAATCATGGTTTTTTACAGCAAGAATATTCAAACAGATAACGGCAAACTCATTACCGGTTATGTGTGTGACAGCCGGACTGCGGATGCGGAGTTCCTTCTGGCAAAGCGGCAGTACATTGCCGCTACCGGACGAGTGCGCGGTGCGGATGATGTGATTGCCTATCATGTGCGCCAGTCATTCAAACCCGGAGAGATTACACCGGAGGAAGCCAACCGCCTGGGCGTGGAATTTGCCAAGCGGTTCACCAAGGGCAATCACGCCTTTGTGGTCTGTACTCACATAGACAAATCGCACATCCATAATCACATCATCTGGTCGGCGGTCAATGCGGATTGTGACCGAAAATTCCGCAACTTTTGGGGCAGCACCAGAGCCGTCCGGCGCTTGAGTGATACCATCTGTATCGAGAACGGATTGTCCATTGTGGAGAATCCAAAACCCCACGGAAAAAGCTACAATAAGTGGCTGGGCGAACAGGCTAAGCCCTCCCATCGGGAACAGTTGCGGGTGATGATTGACCGTGCGCTGGAGCAAAAGCCCGCTGACTTTGACGCATTGTTGAAACTGCTTACAGAAATGGGCTGTGACGTATCCCGGCGCGGGAAAGTAATCCGGCTCAAAGCGCCCGGCTGGAAGAATGTAGCCCGCATGGATGACAAGCTGGGGGCCGGGTACAGTGAAGCAGAAATCCGTGCGGTGCTGGCCGGTGAAAAACAGCATACGCCCCGTAAAAAATCCATCGTGCAGCCGGAGCCGCCCAAGGTCAATCTGCTGGTGGACATTCAGGCAAAATTACAGGCTGGGAAAGGCGCTGGGTATGCGCGCTGGGCCAAGGTTTTTAACCTGAAACAGATGGCGCAGACTGTAAATTTTCTTACCGAACATCAGCTGCTGGATTATGCGGAGCTGGCAGAAAAAGCGGCGGCAGCCACGGCACATCACAATGAACTTTCGGCGCAGATCAAAGCGGCTGAAAAGCGCATGGCAGAGATCGCTGTTCTGCGTACTCACATCGTAAATTATGCCAAGACCCGTGAGGTCTATGTGGCATACCGCAAGGCGGGTTACTCTAAGAAATTCCGGGAAGAACATGAGGAAGAAATTCTGCTCCACCAGGCTGCTAAGAATGCCTTTGACGAGATGGGCGTGAAGAAGCTGCCCAAGGTCAAAGACCTGCAAGCCGAATATGCAAAGCTACTGGAGGAAAAGAAGAAAACCTACGCCGAGTACCGGCACTCCCGTGAGGAAATGCGGGAGCTTTTAACGGCAAAGGCCAATGTGGATCGGCTGCTGAAAATGGACGAGGAACAGAAAAAAGAACAGGAAAAAGGCCACGGCCAGCGGTAAGCCGGTCATGGTCCAAAGCGTTCGCAGAACGCGCAGCCGCAGAATGAAATTCTGCGTTCAAGGGGGGTTGGGGGCGCTGCCCTCAACAAGCAAAGCGGAGGGGAAAATCACGGCAGGATTTTTCCCTCTGCGGGCCGAGTGTATTAACACCGGCATTGCTTGCCAGATTTACCCCGAATTCGGGACAAGTACTACAAGCAATTTGATAAGTACTTTATTTTTGTTGAGCAGGCTATCAGAAAAACAAAGGATGCAGGCTACATTTGTTATATTGTCCCAAACAAATTTTTCAAAGTTGGTGCAGGAGAACATCTGCGAAGCTTAATTGCAAAAGGCCGATACTTGGTAAGCCTTGATGATTTTGGGGATGCACAGTTGTTTGAGGATAAGACTATTTATAGCTCCATCCTCCTTTTATGTAAGTCTCCACAAGAGAAATTCCGTTACACTGGCGTGGATTCTGCCGATAAGCTATGGGTTGGAGAGGAAGTCAGTTCCATAGAATTTGGCTCCTCTATTCTCAACAAGCTTAGAATGGCAATAACACAAGGGAGAGACGGCTCAAAGAGCTATCTCTCCCTGTTTATCATTACGGCCAACAACCCTTTTAATCCGAAACAACTTCGTTCAGCCATTGCTGTATCAGTTTTCGTTTTGGGGAAGTAGGTTTATAAATTACGTAGTTCTTCATTGAAGGTATCTCTTCATTCAAAATTGTAACCTCAAACAATGATTCGTTGGACAATTCCTGCTCCACCATCTTTCGCGGCACAAAGGCATAGCCGTCATCATTCAATAAGTATGGAACGATATTTTCCCCTATATCTATATCGAGCTGAAATGCCTTGTATCTTGAAAAAATCCTGTTATGTGTATCCGCATATAGGAAATTTGAATTGTAGATGCGCAGCGTTTCCATGTCTTTCAGTGTTATGCATTCATTTAGATCAGTAGGTTGTTTACTGGTAACAAGTATGATTTCATCTTCACACACAAGATCACACTGGAAACCGGTATGCCTAAACGGGTGATGTGAATAGCCTATATCAATCTTTCCTTGGTGCATAGCAGAAATAATATGTCTTGAATGCCCGAACTCTATGCGAACAGAAATGTCACTATGCTTTTCCAAAAAACGTCTGGTTCCTTGCACCAGATAACACTTGTGGAAAGCATAAACCGTTCCGATTGTCAATCGCTCAGAAAACTGACCAACCAAGCCAATTCTATCAATTGCTCTGTTCTCTAATTCCACTATGTTTTTTGCATATTCCAGAAAGGCCTGCCCTGCTAAAGTAAGTTCGGCGTGGTTGTAGCTACGAATAAAAAGACTCTGCCCCAACTCTTTTTCCAGTTCCTGTATTCGGCTGCTGACCGTGGACTGGACTACAATGTGCTCTTTCGCCGTTTCGGAGAAGCTTCCATTCTCCGCAAGTGTTAGAAATGTTCTCAGGTAATCTATATTCATGTACTCCTCCACGCTATCAATAATTCCGATTAAGTTTGTAAAAACTATTCGTTGGACAAATTATATGGCAAGAACTACAATATGTCAATAGGAGCGTCATAACCACATTGACTATGATGCTCTCTATTAAAAGAAATGGAGGAATAGCAATGGCACATTTGCTTATGATTGAAAGCTGGGTCGGAGCAAGCGGAAACCTCTTACCACCTTTATTGAGGGAACTCGGACATAGCTATACTTTTGTAACCCGGAAGGCATCACATTATCAAAATCCGATGAGCTCGGAAAAGCACGCTGTTTTCCGTTATGCTGACGATGTTGTCGAAACAGAAACGAACGATCTGCAACAGCTGATCGAATCGGTTAGGCACGTGCGGTTCGATGGTGTGATAACGGTGTGTGATTATTACATCGAAACGGTTTGTGAAGTTGCAAAGGCTTACAATGTACCGTGTCCGTTTTCAGCCAACGTTAAGACCGCACGACAGAAACATTTAATGCGGCAGGCTGTAGATCGTGCTGGATTGTCCAATCCAAAGTACATGCTTGCTTATAATTGGGAGGAAGTTGAAAAGGCAGCGCAAGAAATAGGTTATCCTCTTGTTCTTAAACCTGTGGATTTAGCCTCAAGCGCATTTGTTAAACTTATTCAGACTTCAAATGATCTGCAACAGGCATATCGTGATTTGGAGAATTTCCCGCTTAATTTCCGTGATCAAGAAAGAGAGCGAGCATTTTTGATTGAAGAATATATATGCGGAGAAGAAGTCAGTGTGGAGACGGTTTCAAATAACGGTGAGATTACCGTTGTAGGTATTACGGACAAGTCTGTGACTGGCAGTCCGTACTTTATAGAAAACGGACATATGTTCCCGGCAAAACTGGATGAGGACGTGAAAGAGGAGATAGGCGATTATGTGCGCAATGTATTGCTGGCAACAGGATATGACCACGGAATCGCTCACACAGAGATAAAACTCACGAAGGATGGTCCCAAAGTGGTGGAAATCAACCCTCGTACAGCAGGAAACTATATCGTGGAACTCATTGAATATGTGACCGGCGTAAATATGCTTAAAGCCTTTGTATCCCTTGCTTTAGGACAGCAACCGTCCGTTACTGTATCTGATACCAACGTGAGCAGTGCTGCGATTATGTTTATTGTTCCGGATTGCGGCGGCAAGATAAGGCAGATTAAGGGCGCTGACACGTTAAGGGAAGATTCAAATATCATACGGTATAGAATCGAGGACTGTGTGGGTAAATCCATTGAAAAACCAATCGACAATGCCTGCTATTTGGGACACGTTATAACGCGAGATTGCGATGGGTACGGCGCTCGCATGTTCGCTGAAACTGCATTGAGAAGGTTGGAAATTGAGTTTGAGGAAACGGAGCGAGTACATGAAGCAATATAAAAATGTTAATGAATTATGGGGTGCTATCGTGAATGGAGATATGGATCCCTCTGTTTCTGATTTTTTCGTAACAGGAGCGTCTTATATTTATCAGACAACGCAATTTCCAAACTCCATTAATAAATACCACAACTATTATCTATTACTGAGAGTCGGGACATACTTTGGAGCATGCTCTCATGTGCCGGAGCAATTAGGCATTGAAGCAGGAAGAGAGTTTTCAGGCAAGTCTCTCAAAAGCTGCGTGATTGACCCGCGTTTGCCGGTTAGAATTGCAGCAATGGACGCTTATCTTGGCACAGTATATCCTCACGAAAGGCAATGCAGCGATGCTGTGGAACTACCGGGGGGAACCCCGGCCGAGAAAGCGGATTTTCGTGACAACCTGATTGCTGATATTGCCAACATAGAACAGGGCATGAGGATTGCGTTGATTGGGGTTGTAAACCCGCTTATAGCTGCAATACGAAAGCGCGGAGGAACCTGCCTTCCCTGCGATTTGCAAATGGAAAGAACACAATGGGGCGACCCCGTAGAAAAGGATATGGAAAAAGTATTGGATTCTGCAGACGGGGTAATCTGTACAGGAATGACCCTAAGCAACGGAACCTTTGATCGAGTCGTAGAACGGGTACTGGAGCGCAATATTCCGCTGACTGTTTATGCGCAAACTGGCAGTGCTGTTGCTGCGAGGTTTGTGGGCAACGGAATCACCTCTCTCTTAGCGGAATCGTTTCCTTTTTCGCAATTCAGTGCAAACGCGACCCGTGTTTTTTGCTACAAAGGATAAGGTGACTAGAATTGATTCGTTTAAAAACAAATACCGACAACTTGCTGCACTCCAATCCGGAACTGTATGCTGTGTTTGAAAACGATAAGTCTTTTGAAATGGCGCGTTTTATACACGCGATACTCCAAAAATACGAAACAGGAAAAAAGGTATTGGATGTTGGATCGGGTTTGGGGAGAGAAGTAGCTTTTCTAAGAGAAAAAGGATACGATGCTGTAGGCATAGATGCTTCGGAAGATATGGTTGCCTGGTCACAAAAGCACTATCCAAACGCCAATTTTTATATTGGGCAACAGGCAATGTTTGACCTAAACCAGACATTTGATGCTCTGGTTTGCGTTGGGAGCACCTTCCTGTATAACTACACCAACGAAGATGCTGGTTCTACTCTGACGAATTTCCGAAAGCATCTTAAAGATGGCGGCATTTTGTATCTTGATATGAGGAATGCAGCTTTTTTCTTAACAAAGGAGGGACAGAGATGGTTGACGGACGAGCTTTTGGAGGAAGCGATATTCGATGGTAAACCAGCAATTGTAAAAACACGCTTTTACATTGATTTAGCAAAACAGATTTTAAAACGTGACTATAATTGGAAAATTGGAACTCGTGAGGCGATTATTGAGCACTTGGAGCATCGTCTTTTCTTCCCGCAGGAAATAGCAGGGTTGTTATCAGCAAATGGCTTTGAGGTTGTTGAGTTGTTCGATAAACCGGAACCTCATATCAGTTCATTTACTGATATCCGTCCATTTCAATTTGGATATGAACTAAGTGGGCGGAGGCTTCAAGTAATAGCAAAAGCAATCTAAGGCAGTAAGGAGGTGTTAGGAAGCGTGGAAACGCAGATCAATCAACGCCGCGGCTTGCTCATACTTTTATTTTTTACGTTTTTCATGGTGGTTGGATTTGATATGATTATGCCGCTGGTTATCGGGCATTATGTCAACAACGTTGGCCTTACTGCGACTGCCGTCTCAGTAGCGCTTGCAATACGGCAGTTTTCGCAGCAGGGTCTTGCGATGATCGGTGGTGCCTTGGCAGATCGGTTTCAGGTCAAAACACTTATCAGCGTGGGCGTATTTCTAAGAGTTCTTGGATTTCTGACCCTGGCATTTTCAAGTGCCTATGGGATGCTGATTGCTGCCATGATATTGATCGGCCTAGGCGGAGTTCTTTTTGAAATGCCATATCAGTCTGCGATTGCAATGCTCACAACAAATGACAATCGTCCTAAATATTATTCGCTGAATAACACAATTACGGGGATAGCAAGCGCAATCGGCCCCCTTTTGGGAGTAGCCCTGCTTCGACTGGATTTTAAAGTTGTCTGCTTTGGCGCAGCGAGTTGCTTTATGATTAATTTCGTATTATCACGTGTTGCCATGCCACCGATTATGCGGCAGGCAAAGTCGTATGCGGTTATGCCTGCTGTCAAAAGAATTGCAAAAGACAGACCATATCAAATATTCGTCCTTTTGATGATGGTGTTTTGGCTGGGAGCGTCCCAGATTGATATTACATACCCCCTAAGAGTCCAGGAAATTTACGGCTCAGCTGATGGTGTGGGTATTATGTATACGGTGTATGCCGTTGTCATGGCAGTATTACAGTATCCTCTGGTAGCACTTGCTTCCAAACGATTCTCGTCTCGGGCAGCGGTAGTAATCGGAACCGGAATCATCACAGCGGCATTGATTGCTACCCCGTTCGCCGCCGATGTAAAGTCGTTTATGGCAATTGTGGCCTGCTACGCAGTGGGCATGATACTGGCGAGGCCGAACCAGCAGAATATCGCTGTATCAATGGCAGATACACGAGCGTTGGGAATGTATTTAGGGGTGAATTCTACAGCTTTTGCGATTGGCAAAGGTTTTGGAACGATTATTGGCGGCGCGTCCTTTGATATGGCAAAAAAATACACTCTAGAGAATGCGCCGTGGTACTTGTATGGCGTTCTGGTAGGAACGGCAATGATTGGATTTATGTTGTATAAGAATTTCGGCACCCCAAAAGATGAAACAGAAAAACAAAAACAATAGATACGGAGGAGGCAAAAAATGACTGGTACGAAAAATAGACAAAAATCGATCCTTATGATTTGCTGCTTGCTGGCAGTTTCAATGCTTGCTGGCTGCGGTGCAAAACCGACCGATGAGAGCAGCAATGCTCTAACTGAAAGTAATGCTACTATTTCTGCATCTGAACTGGTAGTTGCGGGAAATGAAATTGCCATTGGCGTAGATCCTACCGTATATCCTGCGGCGGATTATCTGCTGAATATGGGCGCTGGAGAAATTCTATTCAAAGCGGATGCAAACGGTGTGATTCAACCCTATTTTGCCAAAGATGTTTCACAACTTGATGAATATACATGGGAGATCAAACTGCATCCCAATGCCACGTTCTGGAGCGGCGACCCGGCCGATGCAGAAGCCGTAATCGCTTCCTTGATGCGATCAAAGGCGCTTGATCCAAAAGCCAACCCCTTCTTACAAGGGATTGATTTTACTGCGGTAGATTCCGAGACCATACAGGCCGTGACAGAAACTCCTAATGTGGATATTACTTTGAATTTGTCATCCCCACAGTTGCTCATTCATAATACCGCAGAAAAATATACTTATGAGAGCATCGAGACAGCAGACTATACCGGTATGTACCGAATTGTAGAGTTTAAGCCTGCACAGTGCATGGTTTTTGAAAAGAATGAAAACTATTGGGGTACAAAACCTGAGATCCAGAGGGTCGTACATGAACAGATTGGTGATGCGGACGCCCGTGTCATCGCTGCACTGAGTGGACGATACCATGTGGTAATGGATATTCCTCAGTCGGCTTATAGTCAGTTTGATAACAGTGAAGAGGCGAAGATTGTACTGGTTCCGGGTGCGCAGACCCAGACAATTTATCTCAACTGTGAAAAAGAGGCACTGAATGATTATCGTGTGCGTCAGGCTTTAGGTTGGGCTTTAGATCGTGAGGAGCTGATTGCTCTGGGTATGGAAGGATTAAGCGAGCCGGTTACTACATGGCTTGGTTCCAATCCCACATATGAAAAAGTAAAAAATGCGTATTACGATTCCTGCAACGTGGAGAAGTCCGCGCAGCTATTGGATGATGCTGGCTGGATTCTGGACGAGGATGGCTTCCGCTACAAAGATGGACAGCAGCTTACCATCCTGCTTCGTACTTTCCGAAACGATCAGGCACTCGGCGAAACCATTCAGATGCAGTGGAAGAAAATCGGTGTTAATGTTTCTGTGCAACACGGAGATTATTCGTTAATCACCACAGCGCGTGAAACGGGTGATTGGGATGCATCTGTCGAAGCATGGGGGACGTTCGGAAATGTGTCGGCGCTTCTGAACGCCCAATACGCTGCCGACGGCGCAGCCAATTACGGACGATTCCAGGATAAAAAATTGGCAGGAATGCTAGAGAGTCTGGCGCAAGCGGCAACCACGGAAGAACGCATAAAAATCGGTGAGGAGATTTCTCTTTACGTAGCAGAGCAATCCCCTGCGCTCTATATTGCACCAAGGCCGCAAATCACTGCTGTTAGCACCTCACTTGAGGGATTTGTCCCGCATTTCCGTCAGTTTGAAAATGTGGTGAATGCCAATCTTAGGATTAAATAATATCGAAAACGGCAGCAGGAGATACGGAACTGGACTCCTGCTGCCATTTTTTAAGTGAGGTGACATGATGATCAGAAATATGGTTCTGAAAAGGATTGGCAGTGCTCTTCTTGCTCTGCTCCTGTCCTCAGTTGTTATTTTTTTATTAGTTAGACTTGCTCCGGGCGACCCGATCAACCTGGTACTTGGAGAGGGGCCGGGCGATATTGGCGTAAACACGGAACTGCTTGAAGAACGTAGAGAATCTTTACGGGAAGCGCATGGATTAAATGACAGTATTCCTGTTCAGTATGCAAACTGGTTCAAAAAGATCATAACCCTGGACATGGGGACTTCTATTCGTAGCGGCAGACCCATCACTCAGGAACTATGGAGTAGAGTGCCCGCAACATTCACTCTCGCTCTGGCGGCATTATTTATCGAAACGATATTGGGTGTGCTGTTTGGTATCTATTCGGCAGTCCATGCCGGCAAATTACAGGATCGCGCAATCCGTCTGTTTTGTGTTATCCTTGCTTCGCTTCCTGCTTTCGTGTTGTCGTTGTTGTTTCTGTTTTTATTTGCTGTTCGGCTTCATTGGTATGAAATTAGCAGCCAAATGGAGTGGGGCAGATTGTGGCTGCCTGCAATTACACTAGGGATAATTGGAGCGCCCAGATGTATCCGCATGGTTCGTGCAGCAATGCTGACTGAGTTGGGTCAGTTATATGTTTCCTCGGCACTTTCACGAGGACTTACCTCCAAGATGGTTCTTCAGGGAGCGTTTCAGAACGCACTGCTCCCTGCCATTACAACCGTAGCCCTGTCCTTTGCACATATGATAGGCGGCTCCGTTGTGATTGAAGCTATTTTTAATTGGCCGGGAATTGGAAATTACGCAATCAACAGCATATTGGTACATGATTACCCTGCTGTTCAAGGATATACTGTGTTGACGGTTGCTACAGTCATTTTGATCAACCTGACTGTAGAAATCACCTATATACTTAGCAACCCGATGGTGCGCAGAGGCGGAATTTCCCGCCCTACTGCACAGCAATAGGAGGTGACTTTGTATGGGAAACAGAAAAATTCCAAGCACTGTTTTACTTGGCTCAATACTATTACTGGTTATTATCCTGCTTGTTATCGCTGCCCCTCTTTTTACCAGCTATGCGCCCGATGAAGCAATTGCGGAACGATTGCAGGAATTTAGCTTTTCACATCCCTTTGGAACGGATCGCTATGGGCGTGATATTTTCTGCCGAACGCTGTATGGCGGCAGGACTACCCTCACTGCGTGCTTTCTTGCCCTTGTAATGGCGTTGTTTATAGGCACGTTCTTTGGTATTATCACCGGCATGAGAAGTCGCGGCCTTTTGGATACGATCATAATGCGGGTTATAGATGTCCTGATGGCGTTTCCCTTCATGGTGTTTGCTATGGTGTTTGCCGCGCTGTGGGGCACTGGGTTGGCCAATTTACTTATTGCAGTAGTCGCAGTCTGGTGGGTTCCGTTTGCGAGACTGGCAAGAAGCATCGTTCTTCAGGTAAAGAATGACCCGTCTATACAGGCTGCTCGTGTGCTGGGAGCGTCTGGGTGGCGGATGGGAGTTTTTGAGCTGCTCCCCAAGATGATTGGTTCTCTATTGGTACTGGCCACGTTTGAATTGGGCACACTGATACTCTCTGTTTCGGCCCTTTCATTCTTAGGCATGGGAGCGTTACCGCCAACCCCGGAATGGGGAAGCATGCTGTCTGACGCCCGGGCACATTTCTTTCAGGCTCCGCACATTTTATTGGGTCCTGCTTTGTTCATTGTTCTTACGGTCCTTTCGCTTAATTTGATTGGAGAAGGTTTGCGGGATATGCTGGACCCGTATGAACATATTGATATTTTGAATTAGGAGGTCGCTATGGATAATTATTTGAAAGCCGCACTATCTGTCGAGCAACTCAAGGTTAGCTATGTGCAAAACAAAAAACGACTTCCCGTGCTGGACGGAATTTCTTTTGTATTGGAAAAAGGAAAGATTCTTGCTCTGCTCGGAGAAAGTGGTTCGGGGAAATCCACTTGTGGGAAATCGCTCATAGGCGTATTGCCGCCATCGGCAAAAATTGATAGTGGTACTGTCCGTTTCGGGAACGGTAATTATGTGGATATTTCTGACAATGATATCAATTGGAAAACAATACGTGGAATGCGTATTGGGATGATTTATCAGGACGCACAGCTTGCACTTAATCCCGTGAAAACAATACGTGTGCATTTTGAGGAGACTCTAAGAAACAAGCCATTTCCATCAAAAGAAGCTATGGAGAAAGTTTGTTATGATATGCTCCGGTTACTGAACTTTGATGATCCTGAGCGGGTACTGAATGCTTATCCTTTTGAGCTAAGCGGCGGGATGTGCCAGAGGGTTTATATTGCGATGATACTCAGCCTTGAGCCGGAAGTTCTTATTGCCGATGAGCCTACTTCTGCGCTAGATACAGTAAGTCAAAAAGAAGTGCTGCAGTTACTTCGGGACACACAAAAAAAGCTGGGATTATCTATTGTTTTAATTACCCATGATATTGGTGTCGTTCATGAAATCTGTGACCGCGTAATTGTTTTAAATGAAGGGAAAATTGTGGAACAAGGGGCAGTACAGGATGTTCTTTTACACCCAAAGGAACATTATACAAAACAACTGATTGAGGCGCGAAACTTACCCGCTTTTTCGCTGCCATGCTCAAAATGCAAAGAGCCGCTGTTGAAGATTGAGTGCATCAAAAAAGCATTTCAAAAAGGAAATAAGTGCAAAAACGTCTTAAACCAAGTAGACTTGCTTGTGCATAAAGGGGAAACTATTGGAATATTGGGATTTAGCGGTTGTGGGAAATCGACATTAGCAAGGTGCGTCACCGGACTGGAATTGCCTGATCAGGGAAAGATTATGTATAACGGCCAGGATATTTCCATGCTGCGAGGAAGGAAGAGACAACACATTTGCAAATCATTACAAATCGTTTTTCAGGACGCAAGAGCCAGCCTTAATCCTCGTCGCTCTGCACTGGAGCTTGTGCAGGAACCTTTGAAATACCTGAAAATAGGAACGACGAAGGAACGCACAGAAAAAGCTCGATTTTATTTAAAGAGTGTAGGGATTGATGGAGATGCCCTGCACCGTCGTCCTCCCCAACTCAGCACGGGGCAGTGCCAAAGGATTGCTATCGCCCGTGCCCTTATTGTGGAGCCTGAGCTTCTAATTTGCGATGAAGCCGTATCGGCACTGGATATGATACTGCAAAAGCAGATTTTGGATCTCCTGTTAAATCTCCAAAAATCCATTGGCTTTGCATATATTATGATTTCCCATGACGCAAGAGTCATCCGTCATTCCTGTGAAAGAGTTGCAATTATGAACAATGGGGTTTTTGTAGATATGGTTTCGACAGACAGGTTAGCCGCTCAGTCGGAAAACGAGTTTACACACTGCCTGTTGAGCAGCGAACTACACATAGCAGAGGTATCATAATTTAGCAGGCTGGTATAAATGGGTAGTTTTCGATGTACAGCCTAAAAGAGCAAATAATAAATAAGGTGGTGATAGAATGCATTTGCTGGAAACAATAGGAAATACTCCGCTGATTGAACTTAGAAACACTACCGCTTCTACGGAAGGACGACTTCTGTTTAAATATGAGCGTGGTAATCCGGGAGGAAGCATAAAAGACAGGCCGGCGTTGTTCATTGTGACAGAAGCTGAAAAACGAGGATTATTAAAACCCGGGGGAACCATTATAGAATCCTCAAGTGGAAACTTCGGAATATCCTTGGCGATGATAGGAGCTGCTAAGGGGTATCGAGTTATTATTCTGGTCGATCCTAAAACCACTGCGACTAACTTAGCTCTCCTGAAATGCTTTGGCGCAGAGGTTATTGTTGTAACAGAACAAGATGATTCCGGCAGTTATCACAAAACAAGGATTTCTCTTGCGAATAAATTGGCCAGTGAAATCCCTGATGCATTTCGTCCAGATCAGTGCTTCAACCTGTTAAACAGCACTGCGCATTACCAAGGAACAGCACGTGAAATCTTTGCTGATTGCCCAGATAATGTCGCAGCTATTGTGGCCGCAGTAAGCACTGGCGGACAACTGGGTGGGATTTCACGATACACGAAAACATATAGGCCGGACGTAAAAGTGATCGGTGTTGATGCTGTTGGGTCCTCTATTTTTGGCGGTGAGTCACACTCATATCTGATTCCTGGTATTGGACTGGCATGGACACCGTGCAATGTTGCAGTCGAGAATATCGATTCTGTGTATAAGGTCACTGATGAGGCGGCTTTTGTAGCAGCAAGATGCTTTGCCAGAAATGAAGGTGTTTTGATGGGGCCGTCCGGCGGAGCTTGCGCTTTGGTCGCATTAACAATCACTAAACAGCTTTCTCCGCACGATTGTGTCGTGTGCATTATTTCTGATGGAGGGGATCGTTACATTCAAACTTTACTTGATGATGCTTGGATGCAATCCAACAACTTTTCAATTGAAACAAGCTTAGAAAAACTTTTGGCACTCACAGGAACTATTACACCTTGGAGCATACATCCTGATCAAAATGCAAATTACAAACCTGAATTGAAAAGTCAGTTATGTGTTCCTGCATCGACTCAGACTATCAATGAGAATATAGATGAAATCAATGAATCAGCGTCTAGAATTTCTTTTATTGATTAGCATGGTGTTTATTTCGTCTGTTTGAAATCCCTGTTTGATCATGGGAATAAGATGAGGGAAAACCTGTTGCGAAAGAGAATTAAGAATTTATCCTGAAGTGCAAGAAATAATTTTAAAAACATAAGTTCCTCTTTGGACGTTGCGAAGAAATATAATAACGCGCAAGGGTTAGCTCGTGCTAACTTGCTTTTAATCAAATCTGATCACACGGTATGAAAGGAGTTTTGTCTATGTTTGCAGTATACAAAAAACTGCTCTATTATGTGCCCAAGCAGCGACCTTTGGCCTATATTGCAATCGGCCTGACGGTGGTGTCCACATTGCTCAATGTAGGCGCTTATTACTACCTCTATGAGTTTTTGAAACGATTGGTGGTAGACGGAGATATGGGGCATGCTCAATATAATGCGTTTCTGGTTGCGGGGCTGTTGATTGGCGGTTCGCTCTTGTATTTTGCAGCCGTGCTTTTGACGCATATGTTGGGCTTCCGGCTGGAGACCAACTTGCGCAAGCGTGGGATTGACGGCCTGACCAATGCCAGCTTCCGCTACTTTGATCTGAACTCATCGGGAAAGACACGTAAACTCATTGATGACAACGCGGCCCAAACGCATTCTATTGTAGCCCATCTGATTCCTGACAATGCTGGAGCAATTCTGACACCGTTTTTGGCGCTTGTGGTGGGGTTTTTGATCAGTCTGCGGGTAGGCATTGTTCTATTGGTTCTGTTCCTACTGAGTGGCGTGCTCCTTGTCCTGATGACCGGGGAAAAGAAGTTTATGGAAGTCTACCAAAAGGCGCTGGAGACAATGAGCAGCGAGACCGTGGAGTACATACGCGGGATACAGGTGCTCAAGATTTTTGGCATAGACGCTACATCTTTCAAGACGCTGCATCGGGCAATCGCGGATTATGCACGGCATGCCTTGAACTATTCCATGAGCTGCCGCAGACCATATGTGTTATTCCAGCTGATTCTATTCGGCTTTATTGCCGTACTCGTTTCAGTGGCAGCCTTAACGCTGAATCGGATGCAAGACCCTGCCGTGTTGGCGGTGGAACTCATTATGACGTTATTCCTTGGTGGAGTAATGTTTACCGCCTTTATGAAAGTGATGTATGTAGGTATGTATGCATTCATGGGAACTTCGGCGGTTGAAAAACTGGAGCAGGTGTTTTCAGATATGCAAAAGGATCGGCTTACATTTGGGAACAAGAGCACATTCAAAAACTATGACATTGAATTTGAACGGGTATGCTTTGGGTATACAGACCAGATGGTGCTGGAGGATGTTAGCTTCACTCTGAAAGAAGGCAGGAGCTATGCTCTGGTGGGATCTTCTGGAGGAGGAAAGTCCACGATTGCCAAATTGATTTCTGGTTTTTACAAAGTGGATGGAGGAGCGGTCAAGATTGGGGGAGAGCCCATTGAAGCCTATACAGAGGACGCCTTAATCCGCAATATCGCCTTTGTGTTCCAGAATGTCCGTTTGTTTCACATCAGTATTTACGAGAATGTCCGTCTGGCGAACCCAGACGCTCAAAGAGCGGAGGTCATGGAAGCGCTGCATCAGGCAGGTTGCGACAGCATTCTGGATAAGTTTAAGGATCGGGAAAATACGGTGATTGGCTCCAAAGGCGTATACCTGTCGGGCGGTGAGAAGCAGCGGATTGCAATCGCACGGGCAATGCTAAAGAATGCGAAAATCGTGATCCTTGACGAGGCCAGCGCGGCAATCGATCCGGAGAATGAGCATGAGCTGCAAAAGGCGTTTGCTCACTTAATGAAGGGAAAGACTGTCATTATGATTGCACACCGGCTGTCCAGCATTCGAAATGTGGATGAAATTCTGGTTTTGGAGGACGGGAAAATAGCAGAGCGAGGAACGGACGCAGCGTTGATGGCGACCGATACCAAGTACAGAGAATATCAAACGCTCTATGAACAGGCAAATGAATGGAGGGTTGTAAGATGAGAGAACTGTTTAAAACGCATTTTGCCCTGACCGACAAGGGGGCCAAAGATTTGCAAAAGGCCAGCGCGGCCTCCTTCTTCGTCTATGTGATCAACTTTTTCCCTGCAATGCTGCTGCTTCTCTTGGTGGATGAGTTGCTGTTGAACAATGTCAAGGAAACAGGGCTGTATTTGTGGGGATCTATCCTGGTTCTGGCTGTGATGTGGATTCTGCTCCGAATTGAATATGATGCGCTGTATAACACCACTTATCAGGAGAGCGCGAATCTTCGCACGGAGATTGCAGATATTCTGACCAAGTTGCCCTTATCCTACTTTTCCAGGCATGACCTTTCGGATCTGGCGCAAACCATCATGGCGGATGTGGCAGCTATTGAGCATGCTATGAGCCACGCTATGGCAAAGGCAGTGGGATTCCTGTTCTTTTTTCCGTTGCTTTCGGTTCTGCTGCTCCTTGGCAATGTTAAATTGGGGCTTGCTATCATTCTGCCAATTCTGCTTGGATTCGGGCTTCTTTTATTGTCGAAAAACCTTCAGATTCGGGAGTCATTCAAACATTATCAAAAGCTCCGGGACAACTCTGAGAGCTTTCAGGAGGCCATTGAAAATCAGCAGGAAATCAAGAGCTTTGGCTTGACTCAGAAGATCCGGCAGACTCTTTATCAAAAGATGGAAGAAAGTGAGAAAATCCATCTTCGTGCAGAGATTTCAGCGGGTATTCCTATGTTGTGCTCGAATGTCATTCTGCAATTTGCCTTTGTGCTTGTGATCCTGATAGGCGTCCAAATGCTGCATACAGGAGAGATCAATATCCTGTACTTTTTAGGATATGTACTGGCCTCCATTAAGGTGCGGGAAAGCGTAGAAGCGGTCAGCATGAATGTGGCAGAGCTGTATTATCTGGATTCCATGGTCAAACGTATCCGGGAGGTGCGGGAGACAAAGATACAGCAGGGCAAGGATCAGACAATCTCAAGTTATGATATTGAATTTGATCAGGTGTCTTTTTCTTACGATAAGGATACGGAAGTGCTCAAGAACATCAGTTTCACCGCGAAGCAAAACGAGGTGACTGCCTTAGTAGGGGTATCCGGTTGTGGAAAAACCAGTATCTTGCGTCTGATGTCAAGACTTTATGATTATGACGGCGGAAGCATTCGAATCGGCGGGCTGGATATCAAAGAAATCTCTACAAAATCCTTGTTTGAAAAGATAGCCATCGTGTTCCAGGATGTAACGCTGTTTAATGCATCTGTTCTGGAAAATATCCGTATTGGGAAAAAGACGGCCACAGATGAGGAAGTCGTTCAGGCAGCACGATTGGCCAACTGCGAAGAATTTATCCGGAGGCTTCCGGATGGGTATAAAACGATGATTGGAGAAAATGGAGCAACACTCTCTGGAGGAGAACGTCAACGGTTATCCATCGCCAGAGCCTTTTTGAAAGATTCACCTATTATCATTCTGGATGAGATTGCAGCCTCTTTGGATGTGGAAAACGAAAAAAAGATCCAGGACAGTTTGAACCGCCTCATTCTGGATAAGACCGTTATCATTATTTCCCACCGTCTCAAATCCGTTGAAAATGCAGATAGAATCGTGGTGATTGACTGCGGGAGAGTGGAGGCGTCCGGTACTCATCTTGAACTGCTTAAAGCTTCTCCAACCTATAACAATTTGGTGGAGAAAGCAAAACTGACGGAAGAATTCCAGTATTAACGTAAAGGGAACGGGGTGACCGTCATTCCTGGCGCGCCTTGTCCTCTCATTCATAATGAAGAAAGGAAAATCATATGAAAACAAACAACAAATGGACAGTCAAGGATGTGATTACAACAGTATTATTGACGGTGCTTCTCATCGGCATTCATTTTGTAGTTATTACTGTCTCTATGGTAAATCAATTTTTCAACTGCGTTTTATCTCCTGGGGTATCAATGTTTTTCTCTGCCCCGGTGTACATGCTGATGGTCAGCAGGGTAAATAAAAGATTCGTTTCTTTGACGTATCTGACGATTCTGGGCGTGTTTTTTTTGCTGACAGGCAACTTATTTCGTTTTGGTAGGCCTACTATGCGAGGTGGTACTATGGAAGCGGGGATCCTGTCGCAACGCAAAGAGATTAACCTTCGCATGGGCGATGGTGAGCCTGTTTTATAATGGAGGCAATCTTCTTCCGCTTTTGTTTTTCTGGGACACTTTTTACGCGTTTGCCGTCGCAAGCGGCATGGATCAAAGCTATATTGACAGTTACATACAATATTACACCTCCCCCGGCTGGCTGATCTTTATTGTATCTTTCTCTGTTATCTGTGGCTTTTTAGGCAGTATACTTGGGAGTCGGCTGATTGGGAAACACTTCAAGAAAGCGGGTGTTCTATGAGAGGTGAGCACTCCTTTGCTGTCCCGACCAAGTTTTTTGCATTGCTCTGCGCCATGCTAGGTATTTTTCTGGTGAAAAACATTCTGTTTACCACCGTTTTGGTGATATTCTGCTTCGTGTATGTTGGATTCCAGAGAAACTACCGATTAATGACATCCTGTGGAGCCTTTTATCTGCTGTTGTCATTGCTTTTGTACGCGATTCGGTTCTGGGGATATCATACGGTCATTATTTCCGAATTCCTTGTGTTGTTTTTCTGGAGCAGTATGGTAATGCTCATGCTGTTTTGGGATTTGTTTATGACGCCTCCTGGAGAACTGTCGTCGTTCTTGTCAAGTATCCACATGCCCACTGGCGTCATATTGGGACTGATGGTCATATTTCGATTTTTCCCCACCATGAAGGCTGAGCTTAAAGCAGTGGGCCTTTCGATGAAAAACCGGGGCCTTACATCTGTAAGACAATTTGCAGTACATCCACTTGCAAGTGTTGAATATGTCCTTGTCCCACTTCTGCTACGTATTTTGCAGATTGCCGACCAACTGGCCGTTTCCGCTGTGGCAAGAGGCGCTGAGTGCCCTGGCGTGCGAAAGAGTTACTACGAAACAACGATGCATATGCGCGACTGGTGTTTCCTTGCGCTTTGGGGAATCGTTACAGCAGCAGTTCTTTGCGTTGGAGGTGTGAAAATTTGATCGAATTTAAGAACGTATCCTTTCAATATGAGGGGAGCGAACAGCAAATTTGGAACGTAAATCTATCCATAGCACAGGGAGAATGTGTGGTACTCACAGGAGTGTCCGGCTGCGGGAAAACGACTCTGACCAGATTGATGAACGGTCTGGCTCCATCCTATTTCAAAGGCTCCATTTCCGGAAGTATTTGTATAGATGATAGAGACATTACAGGGATGACAGCCTGGGAAATCGGAACAATCGTCGGAAGTGTATTCCAGAATCCTAAAAGCCAGTTTTTTTCATCAGAACTTGTGGGTGAGGTGGCCTTTGGATGCGAAAACCACGGCTTCTCCCGGGAGGCAATTCAAGAGAGGACGGATAAATCCATTGAAACCTTTTCTCTTTCCTTAATAAGAAAAAGACCTCTGGATGTGCTTTCCAGCGGAGAAAAGCAGCGCGTGGCAATCGCTTCCGTCTATGCCATGCGCCCCAAAGTATTCGTTTGTGATGAACCAACTGCGAATTTGGATTTAGGGGGGATCGAGCAACTATTGGGAACGCTTTTTAAGTTGAAAGCCCAGGGCTACACGTTAGTGATCGCAGAGCACCGTCTCTCATGGCTTTCTGAGCTTGCTGATCGGATTATATATATGGAAAAAGGGAGGATTGTACGCGAATACACTCCCAAGGAGTTCACAGCTATGCCGGAAATGGAACGGCGCAACAAGGGGCTTCGGACGATGCACCGTGTACAAACACGCGAACCGCTACCACTTCCGAAACTTTTCGAGCGTGGGTCGCTGATTATGCACGACCTGTGTAAAAAATGCGGAGAAATAGAGGTGTTTACAAATCTTTCAGGAGCTTTCCCCCAAGGTTCTATCACTGCTGTCACCGGGCGAAATGGCGCCGGAAAAAGCACTCTGGCTTTAGTGCTTGCAGGTCTCTCTAAGAAGAGCGGCGGTGACATCATCGTTTGTGGGAGTAAAAATCATCTGTCTAGAAGGCGAAAAAAAGTATACTACTGCGGCAATGACACGACAACACAGTTCTTTACCGCAAGTGTTTCAGAAGAGCTGCTCTTGAATCAACCGTTGTCAGAGGAGCGAATGGAAAGGGCAAGGCAGTTGTTAAAGAACATGAATCTGTACGAGTATCGGGATGTACATCCGGCAGCCCTGTCAGGGGGACAGAAACAGAGACTTGCCGTTGCCTGCGCTATATTTTCGGAGCGTGAGATACTCTTGTTGGATGAACCTACAAGTGGATTGGATGGCGCAAACATGAGGAGAATATCCGATGCATTGAAAGCCGCTGCCAGCCGCGGAAAAACCGTGATTGTTATCACACATGATCCGGAGTTTATGGAAGAATGCTGTCAATATTGTTTTTCTTTAAAGTAGTTTTGTATCAGTATGCAAAGGAGCATACCTACATCTAGCAGATATTGGCTGCGGGGTGCCCGAAAAAATCTATGAGTGCCATTAATTCTTCATGGAGCAGTTAATAACCGCAGGCGTTAATCCTAAGACAGCGGAGGCCGATGCTTGCCATATGGAACATACTATCAGTATAGAAGCCTTTGAGAAACTCAGGGATTACTATTCCTCTCAAAAGGAAAAACAGTTTGCCCGTATAGCAACGGACAGATAATGCGGCTGGGCAATACACCCGACCGCATTATTTGTTATCTTTCTTCTCTTTTGTATCCAGCATTTTATCAATCAGGGCGAGCAACAGCTCCTGATCTCGCTGACTGCATTGTGGGACCAAGCGCCTAATCCGATCAACGATTTCGCTGTCTGTGATCATCTGCGGCGCAAGGATTTCGTCAAACGAAGCGCCGATGGCATTGACAAGACGAATCAGGACATCCAAGCTAGGCTTTCGCCGGCCGCTTTCTATGGCCGCCAAAAAACGAGGACTGATTTCTGCACGTTCCGCAATCTGTTCTCTCCTGTAGTTTCGCTTTTCCCTGGCATTCCGTAAGGATGCCCCAAACGAAAAATCTATATGTCGCATTTTTTTGTTCACTCTCCGTCACCTCACATAATTATATTTTACGGGGTAAAAGTATTATGCGAAATGATTGAAGAGTGGCTTTTTTATAGCTACTATGCGTTGTTTTTTTGCTTAGGAGGAGATGATTATGTGGGAAAATAATGACCTGTCCGCTTCTGGCAGGTCCTCTTAACGAAGAAAACCTGGTTGTAAAACTACGCCAGAACCCCAAAATTCCCGCTTCTTCCCTGCCAGTCTTTTATGGCCTTTATGGGAACTATTAGTAGCAATTAGAAAGCGACAAAACAGAACGGACACCGACATGGGATATTCCTGTGCCTGTGTCCGTATTATTTTTCCCTTATTCCCACGCTGCCGTTCGCCGCCTTCCGAGAGTTCGAAAACGATCCACTTTTCAAACTCTTGGAGGTAACGGCTGTGAGCAAAAATCGTGAAGAAAGAGCGAATTATTATCTTTATATAGATGGACAGGCTGTACCGGTAAGCGAACAGATTTACCGCGTGTATCAGCACTACGAGCGAAAAGAAGAATACTTTTCCTACGATCTGAAAACGGAAAAGTTCCAGAAAGACACTGCATCTTTCCTGCCCAGCAGAGAGGATTCCTATGAGCGTCTGTTGGAAAAGGACAGGCAGTTTGCTGCGCCCGGAAAAAACGTAGAACAGCTTGCATTGGAACATCTGGAAGCGGAACAGATACGCTTTTGTTTGGCTCAATTAAACGAAGACGAACAAGAACTGATTTTCCTGCTTTTCTATCAAGAAAAGACAGAACAGGAAGTCGGGAATATATTGCACATTTCGCATCAGGCGGTCAATAAGAGAAAACGGGTTCTACTGTTGAAGCTGAGAAAAATTTTTGAAGAATTTTTCTAAAATCGGTTGCTAAACTGCTCTCCCAACGGGGAAGTAAGTGAGAGGGTCTATCTCCCTCATGCAGCTTGACAACTGAATAGACGGCATTTCCGGTACATAACCCATGTACGAGCGAATCAGGCGCGCCGCGAAGATGACAGTCCAGGAGGTGATGAACAAGACTGTTCTGAGCAATCTACGCAAGCCTGAAACCCGAAAGCGGCATTTCGGGGCGCGATGACTGCATGGGGGCTTAAAGATACTTCCTCACGGCCTCCTAAAGACTTGGGGGGAACCCTGCGGCGCACGAGTAAAACGACGCTGCGGAGTTATGACAACCGCGCCAGCGGAGACCTGCTATGTTCCCAGCGTCAGGGGGCGTGGCAAATATGACGAGTAATCCGAACAGAATAACAGTAGCCGCACCAGGTTTTTATCCGAAGATTTTTTTCAGACTGGTGCGGCTGTTTAAGTATTAAGATATTAAGGAGGCGAGAGTGATGTTTGAAAAATTCCATCGAGGTGACATATATTCGGCTGATTTAAGTCCTGGTATTGGCTCCGAACAAAGTGGCTCTCGTCCTGTACTCATTCTTCAAAACAATGTGGGAAATTGTTTCAGTCCTACGATTATTATTGCAGCAATTACCAGTGTAAGTAAAAAAAGCAGAAAGTTCCCCACGCATTACCACTTAAACGACAGATGCGGTTTGATGAAACCATCTGTTGTTATGCTGGAACAGATCAGAACAATCGACAAGTCGAGGTTAAAAAACTATATTGGTCATCTAAACAAGGATGACATGGAAAACATAAACAAGACGCTCTTGTGCAGTCTGGGGATTACATAAAAGTGCCGAAAGGTCGTATCATTTTCAGGCTGTGCAAGTAGAGTTATAATTTCGTTAGGAATTGCGGAGGTGATTCTGAATGGAGAATATCCAGAATAAAAGCGCATTGATTCCTTCAGATGAAATCCGATCAGAAGAACTTCTGGCGGAACAAAAATTTGAAGCGTTTATCACTTCGCTGGCACATATCATCGAGAAATATGGTATGAGAGTGCTGGGCGAGGTTGACGGAGCTGCGTGAGAATCGCAGCTTTACATAGGATATTTTCCAAAAGTAAATTTTGGAGGTATGAATTATGAACCGATATGGAAAACGCTGTGTTTTGTATCCGAGGGTCAGCACAGAGATGCAAGTGGACGGATACAGCCTGGAAGGTCAAAAAAATATGCTGACACGATTTGCGGATCGTGAGGAAATGATCGTTGTTGATACTTATGAAGATGCCGGTAAATCCGGTAAATCCATTGAGGGACGGCCTGCCTTTCAAAAAATGCTCAGAGATATTGAGGATGGCTTGGACATTGACTATATTTTAGTGTATAAGCTGTCACGGTTTGGCCGTAATGCAGCAGATATACTTAACTCTTTGGAGCTGGTTCAATCTTATGGTGTAAATCTGATTTGCATAGAAGAAGGGATTGATTCCTCTCAGACAAGCGGAAAACTTTTGATTTCTGTACTATCTGCTGTGGCTGAAATTGAGCGTGAGAATATTATCGAGCAGACGATGAACGGGCGGCGCGAAAAGGCACGGCAAGGTGGATGGAATGGTGGCTTTGCTCCCTACGGATATACACTGGAAGATAACAAGCTGATGATTGAAGAAACAGAGGCTGTGGCAATACGGAAGATTTTTGAATTATATACTTCATCGGAAATCGGTTTGGGTGGTATTGCGAATCAGTTGAACTTACAAGGTATACGGAAAATTCCGAGGCAGAATGGCACATTAGAGGATTGGACAGGACATTTTATTAAACTGATATTGGATAACCCGGTTTATTGCGGTAAAATTGCTTATGGACGGAGAACGAAGGAAAAAGTCAAAGGCACAAAAAACGATTACCAGATGAAAAGAAATGACGATTACATTCTGACAGAGGGACAGCATAAAGGAATCGTTAGTGAGGAGGTATGGGAAAAGGCTCATGCCAAGCGTCTTAGAACCGGAGTAAAGCAACCGTCAAAAATTGGGCGGGATCGAGTTCATTTGTTATCCGGTCTGCTGAAATGCCCGGTTTGTGGAAGCCCCATGTATACGAATAAACACGCATGGACAAATAAAGATGGCACTTACAAAGAAATTTACTATTATGTATGTAGTCGGAATAGGATGGTCCGGGGTAAGCATTGTGAATATAAGGCAATGCTGAAAAAGACCGATATTGAACCGATGGTCATTGAGGCAATTCGTGAGATCGTAAGGAATGAGGAATATGCCCAGGCCATTAAAAAACGGATTGGCGTTCAGATTGACACGAAATCAGTGGATAAGGAACTGGAGGGTTATCAGGCAAAGCTGAAGGAAGTTGATCTGAATAAAACAAGATTGGAACGGGAAATTGACAGTCTCCCTGCTGATGCAAAATACCGGGAACGAAAGCTCCATGATATGACCTTGCGGTTAGATTCCCTATATGATGTCATTGTTGAGCTGGAGGAAAAAATCGAAGATGCCAGACTTCGGCGAGATGCAATTAAGCAGCAGGCAATTACTCTTGAGAATATTTACAAAATCATGGTGAATTTCGACTGCGTTTATAATATAATAAATGACGAAGAAAAGAGAAATGTGGTCACAGCCTTGATTAAGGAAATTGAAATTTACAGGAATGACGAGTCTGAATATCCGCTAAAGCGGATTGGTCTGAATTTTCCGGTGTTCAAGGATGGCGGGGAAGTTACGGAGCTTTTGTGGGACAAAGGGAATACCGTTGAATCTGTTGTGCTTCTGACCAAATGAAGAGAGTGTGCCATACCCGGCACACTCTTTTTTTGTCGTCGGATTTGTTTTCCCAATCGGGGAAACAAATTAGGGTCTATCTGAAAACCGTCAACATGCCCAAACAGCGGGTCTTTTCCGCCTGCTGTGCACCATTTTCCCTTGTAATACACAAAGTATTCCTGCGGAAAAATGGCTTCAGCAGGCGAAAAATCCCTCGCTGTTGGTCATATTCCCGGTTTTCAGATAGACCCTAAATAATAGTCGCATTCGTCACACGTGATTTCGCAATCGGGATTTCCCCCGTTGTGCCTGCACAGCTCACCGTGATAGCTGGGCGTCAGAATCTCCTGATAATTATTTTCCACATCGTGCATGATACGTCACCCCCTCTATATTATGTACGAATATTTTGACATACGCAAGCCCCAATTTTGCGGATATACTTTATTTATTGAAAATCCGCGCAGGGGGGTGAGGAAATTGATTAGCTACGAACCGTTGTTTCTGACGCTGAAAGAGAAGAATATTTCCTCATACCGCCTTGAGAAAATGGGTTTTGCCCGAAGCACCTATTACGCGATGAAGGACGGGAAAAGCGTTTCGACAAATACCATTGACCAGCTCTGCACCCTGCTGGAATGCGAAGTTTCCGACATCATGAAATTCGTGCCCAAGCAGAATTGAGTATCCCGGACTGGATAAGTCCGGGGTTTTTCTTTAAGGGGCCTCACTTCCTGTGAGGCCCTTTTTCTGTCGTTATATGTCTTTTATCGTAGATACCCAATACCGCACCCTCTCAATATAATGGGCTAAAGGAGATGGTGTTGTGATAAGCTATGAACCCCTGTTCAGAACAATGAAGGAAAAGGGTATCACGTCATACAGGCTGTTCAAAATGGGGTTTCCTCAGTCAAATTACTATGCCATGAAGCACGGGGAAAACGTGTCCACCAATACCATCAACGAGCTGTGCATCCTGCTGGAATGCGAAATTTCTGACGTGATGGAATTTCTGCCGGAACAGAGAAAATAGACGCCAGACCCTCGCCGGGTCTGGCTTTTTTATGCAGAATGTTCAAAAAGATAAAAACGTGCCATCCAGAGACAAAAAAACACGCCGAAAGTTGATTGACTTTAATACATGTGCAAAGTATAATAAATTTCACAGTGAATATGGGTGGGAATTCGGCGGTTTGCGCAAGTGGACCGGTTTGCGTTTTGATTTCCCGAAGTCAGAGGGAAAAATGCTAAGGAGAAATGGAAAATGCGTGTTTCAAAAGAGCTGATTCTGCGGGAGGTCGCCGGGGAGAACATTCTGATCCCCGTAGGCAAGGCCGCGCTGAAAATTCACGGCATGATCTGCCTGACGGAGACGGCGGCGTTCCTGTTCGGCAAGCTGCAGGAGGAACACACCGAGGCGGAGCTGGTGGACGCGCTTCTCACGGAGTACGACGTTGACCGTGAGACCGCCGCCAAGGACGTCCGCGAGTTTGTGGAGCAGATGGAGAGCGTCGGCATTCTCGAGTGAGAAAGGGGCTTCCGGATGAGCAGAAAAAAACCCAAATATATAAAGCAGCGGAAAAGCAGTTTTATTCCGGTGCTGATCGTCGTTGCCGTGCTGGCCATCGCTGCCGCAGTGGTCGTGCTGGTGCTGGTGGACAGGGCACCTGCCGTGAAGCAGCCCGCCGCCCCTGATGTTGCGAACCCCACGGAGACCGGACAGCCGGCGGAAACGGCCGGAGTTCCGATGGACGTAAGCTTCCCCTATGCGCTGGAGGACGACGGCCTGGAACTGACCTCGCTGTTCCAGTACACGGGCAGCAACCCGGACTGCGGCTGGGCGGAGGGAACCGACGTCGGCGCGGTGATTCTGAAAAATGAGACCGGACGGTATCTGGAAACGCTGAACCTGACGGTCATCATGGCCGACGGCACGGCGCTGTCCTTCACGGCGTCCGACATTCCCCACGGCAAGACCGTGCAGGTCTTCGAGCGGGAAAACACGGCGTATGACGATACCGCCGAGGTGGCGGAGATTCGCTGCGAGACAACGTACCGGGATGGCGTCGGTCTGGTGCCGGACAAGGTGAAGGCCGCGGCGGAGGGCATGAACATCACCCTGACGAACGTCTCCGGGGAGACGCTGACGGGGCTTGCGGTTCGGTGCCATAACGTTCTGGAGGGCGTGTATTTCGGCGGAACGTCCTATACATATCCGGTGACGGAAATCGCCGCCGACGGAAGCGCGGCGGTCGCCGCTGTGGACTGCGTTCTGGGCGACGTGGGAATCGCCCGGGTCGATTACGAGGGATGACAATTTGCGGCACCCAATGAGATTGGGCGCTGCCTGAAAGGGAGGAAAATTTATGAAAGCGTATCAGAAACCCGTATTGTACTACGAAAAAGTTGAACTGTCCCAGCACATTGCCAGCTGTGATTTCAAGCTGAACTTTGGCCTTGGCAGCGGATGCACCGCCAAGGGCGAGGTATGGGGCGTTCCTTTTGAGGGAATTTTCATCAATTCCGACGCGGCCTGCACAGTACCGCAGGAGAACTACTGCTACACGAATTCCGCCGCGATCGTAGGTACGCACACCTCCTGATCCCGCACCATGGGCGTGACGACGGACTTTTCCATCTCCGGCCTTGGCTTCCGGCTTGATACGCCGTGGCCGGTGCCGGTGACGGGGAATTTTGGCGATTTTGCGGGCGGCTGCGGCCGGGTGGACTGGACGGTCACCTTTCAGGAGATGGACAGCCTGCCCGATACGCCGGGGGAGGAAGTGTTCCGGAATTACTTCCTCGCGGTGTACGGCTCGGAGGGCCGCTATCTGCGGCGCTACCACAGCCACACGGATTTTGACCGCCCCTACGCGGTCACGGACTGCGACTGGGACAGCGGAACGGTGCGCGTCCGGTATCTGGGCGGCGACCGGGGCAGCTTTGCGGGAAGCGCGGGCTGCTTTTCTCACATCGGGTTCGAGGAGCTGCTGATCGGCCGGGGACGGCTGATCCTCCATGCGTCGCTGGTGGATTCCCCCTTTGGCGGGATCTTGTTTTCCGGGGCTTCCGGCGTGGGGAAGTCCACGCAGGGGGAGCTTTGGAAGCGGTACGAGGGCAGCGTGGTCATCAACGGCGACCGGCCGATCCTGTACCGGGGCGCGAATGGCTGGCTGGTCTGCGGCTCACCCTACGCCGGGTCGTCCGACTACCATGTGAACGCGACTGTGCCGATTGCGGCGATTATCATGTTGGAGCAGGGCGGCGCGTGCGGCATCCGGCGTCTGCAAACCGCGGACGCGTTCCGCAATCTGTACGCCGGTACGGTGATGAACAGCTGGAACGCGGCCTACATGGAAGCGGCCTGCGACCTGCTGATGGACTTATCCGGAAGCGTGCCGGTGTACCATCTGCGCTGCACGCCGGACAAAGCCGCTGTGGAGACTGTGAAAGCAGTTCTGCAAAACGTTATGTAAACTGAAACTTGCCGATTTTTTTTGGACACTTTATTTGACGAACGGGGAGGACTTAAGTTGAAAACGACGAAAAAGTTGTTGGCGCTGCTTCTCGCGCTGGTAATGCTCATGAGCGTAGTGCCCATGGGCGTATTTGCTGCGGAAGTGAACGGACTGGCAGAAACGACCACCGCGACAGAGGCGGACACAACTCCTGACGAGACCACGGAAGCCACGGAGGAACCCGAGGCGACCACGGAGCCGACAGTAGAGGCAACTACGGAAGCCACGGAGGAGCCGGTGGAGGAGACCACCGACCCGACGGAGAGCACCGAGATCGCGCTCTTTGCGGATGAACCGGCCGAGGACGAAAATCGGGGCAGGAACTACGTTCCCCCCCGCGACACCTCCGGCGACCCGCTGTATAAGATCCTCCATATCGACGCGGGGCGGAAGTATACGAGCCTTGCGTCGCTGAAGACCATGGTCGATTACGTCGCAATCAACGGCATGAACCAGATCGACCTGTACCTGTCCGACAATCAGGGCCTGCGCTTTGGCGTCACGGATTCTAACGGGAACTTCATCATCAGCGCCAACGGAACGACCTATGATCTGACCCCGGCGCTGGGCTACTACGATAATTCCGCCGCCGAGCCGTCCAAGTCCACGGACAGGATCAACAAGTGGCTCTCCACCGCCGAGATGAAGGAACTGATCCTCTACGCGGCGGCCAAGGGTGTGGACATCGTTCCCAGCATCAACATGCCCGGCCACATGGCGGCGATTTTGCAGGGCAGCGGCGATGAGCGAATTTCCGCGTTCGGCAAGACCTTCTGGTCTCAGAGCGAGTCCACCCACTATTCCAACGAGTCTCTGGACATGGGGAACGTGGAAGCGGTGAACTTTGCGCTGGCACTGCTGGACGCTTACTGCAGCTATTTCCACGGCATTACCGACGCGGACGGCAACCGTCTGGTCAAGTATTTCAGCATCGCCGCTGACGAGTACGGTCAGGACCTGGAGCATTTTGCGTGGGGCGGCAGCGGCTTCGGCACCGCCTACATGAATGCAAACGGCGAATATGACGATCTGGTTCAGTTTCTGAACCGGGCGGGCAACGTCATCAAGTCCTACGGCATGACCCCCCGCGCCTTCAACGACGCTTTCCTCAGCGACGGCAACACCAACGCTGCGGCGCTGGGGCTGAATACCGACTACCAGCTCTACTACTGGGGCGGCGGCTGGGGCGGCATGAAGAACGCCGACCCGGATGTCCTGAACGACAACGGGTTCAAGGTCATCAACTGCAATTCCAACTACTATTACATCTGCTGCCACGGCGGACACTACGGCAGCTACATCGACACGGTTGACGCCATCCGGAACAAGCCCTTCGAGCTGAAGACCTTTGCGACCGGCGCGGTGAGCTTCAATCCTGCGGGCGCCATGTTCTGCATCTGGTGCGACCACTGCACCGGCGGTGCGTCCCACGAGGCGGACGTGACCGGCAACGCCATGGAGGTCATGACTGAGTGGGCGGCCTGCCTGTCGGCCATGCCGGATGAAAACTATGAGTACGTGGAGAAGACCGATGCCACCGGCGTCAAGGTCGGCGCGGCGGGTCTGAGCGAGATCGCCGTGGACAAGCTGGATACCAACCCGACGATCCTCGCCGCGGCGGCGGGAAAGGTTCAGACCTATTCCGTGCAGATGCTGAACGCCCAGCGGGACTATACCGGCTCTTACCGCGTTTTCCTGCCCATTCCCGATGGCTGGAATGCCGCGAAAGTCCGGGGCTTCACGGTGGGTGAGCTTGTGGCCGCCATGTCGGCCGATAACGAAGCCACCCTGCCCGTGCGGGAGGCCAACGGCAATGTGAAGGACGGCTATTACGTTCTGGACGTGGACACGCCCTATGCCGCCGTAGGCATTTACGAGGCCGCCGACGCCGCCGAGGGACAGAAAGTGGTGAACATCACCCTGAATGTTGGCGATACTTACGACCTTGGGACGCTGACCGGCGATTACCGAGCGTTTGCAAAGGCATATGGCGCGTTCAAGATTGAGCAGACCGGCTTTACGGACGCTGTGGCGGGGACGCCTGCGGTTGACCCCACCGCCGCCGATATGAGCGCATTGGTTTCCGGTGAGTCGTATCTCATCAGCGACGGCAACGGGAATTATCTGTCCTTTACCGCTCCCTCCACGATCACCAACTCGGCTGACCCCCTGACCGCGACAAAGTGGAAGGTGACCGTCAATTCGGACGGAACATATTCTTTCTCCACGTCCTATGTGCAGTGGGGTTCGACATCGACCGCCTATCTGGCATTGCAGACATATAATCCTTATATCCTTGTTACAACCTCCGCTGCCGCAAACCTCACCTACGAATCTGGCAGCGGGTTCCGTATCCACCTGAAAAACTGGGAAAGAGACAACGACTATTATCTGGAATATACGGGCAGCAGCTGGGCGTTTACCATGGACACGGTTTCCGGCTCAGCCGCGGCGATCTACACCCCCGGAACAGAAGGAACACCGGATGTGCCCGCGACCACGACCCTTCGGCTGACCGCGACCGAAGCGGGTACGGCTTCCGTCACCATCGACAACACGACCTACAACGTAACGGTGGTTGCCGCTGTGACCAGCGCCCGCTGCGAGGAGCACGACATCACTGTTTCCGGCCACGGCGTCAACGGCCTGACCTGCGCGGCGGACAACTCTGTCACGTCCGTCGCCGGGTACGAGTCCGTTGCCGACGTGAAGATCACCGGCTACAGCCTGACCCCCACCGTGGACAATGCCGCTTACAAGGGCGAGGTTCAGGTCAAGATGCCCGTTCCCGCTGACTGGCTTACGGAGGGCGGCGTCATTCAGGCGTTCCTGAAGCAGGATGCCGGAACGGCGGCCATCCCTGTGACCATCGAGAACGGCTACGCGACCTATACCGTCCCCGGCGGAACGGTTTCCGGCCTGTTCAAGCTCCCCGCCGGTTACTTCACCAAGGAAGTCAACGTCCTGATGGGCGACAACTCCACCGTGACCCGTCTCCAGCAGGGCGCTTATACCGACCAGGATGTCTATTACTGCGACGACAAGGGCTTTGTTACCGTCACGTCTGAGGTGACGTCCCCCTACGTTCCCGCATTGCCGGCAGGTATCGTGTCGGCCATCAATGTGGGAGATAATTACGTCATCACCGATGGAAATGGCAACTACCTGACGATTGAAAATGGCCAGATGGCGAATACCAACGACCCTGACAAAGCGGCAAAGTGGAATTGCCATTCTACCGACAGTGGTACATATCGCCTGATAAGCGGCGGCTATAATTTGAATAACACGGGTAGTGGCTTCTTCATTAGCACGGATGGCGGCGCAAACTGGTGGTCACCATACTTTAACCCGGAGCTTGGCCTGTACAAGAATGGGCAGTATCTTGTCTTCAAAGATGGAGCATGGACTACCAGCGCGGATTCGACAGGCCACAGCATCGTGTATGGCACCGGCTCTGACGCGGTTCCCGCGAAGTCCACCGTCACCATTACGAGCCATGACCAGACCGGTACCACGTCGGTAATCGTCGGCACGGTCAAGTATAACATCACCATTGCGGACAAGTCTCTGGTCGATAGCAAGGTCAGGATCCACTCCATGATTACCAACGACTTGGTTCTGATCGGCGGAAGCGATGCGTCCCCGGTGTGCCATGTGGACGTCAACGCGGCAATGCCGGGCGTCAACACCGAGGAAGGCATTGACATCACCAAGTTGTTCCCCACCAACGCCGTCCGCAAGGACGACAGAATGGTCTTCTGGAAGATGACATGGCTGCCTGCCGGTAACCATCAGGGAACCGAGAGCGGCTCGCCCTATCTGACAGGCGACTACGAGGGAGGTATTGCGGGTCAGACCGGCACCATGACCGGCTACGCCAGCCGCGCCGATTTCACAAGGCTGCGCTATTATGAAGGCAGATGGGAATTCTATCTGGATGCCGAGCTGGACGCATGGGACACCGGCGCCAAGTGGGGCAAGGATAAGAACGGCGACGGCGTTATCACAGCCGAGGAATCTCAGGGCTGGTATCCCGTCAACCCCACGGAAGCGGAGCGCACCGAGCTGAATATGAGCGACATCGCTGCCGGTGACGGCCAGATCGTCGCCTACTACCTGCAGGTCACGGACGTCACCCGCGAGGTCATCACAAACGTTGCGGACTGGGGCCCTGCCATTGACGACAGCCGGAACATCGGCTACGGCAAGAACTACGTTCTGCTGGACTTTGCGGTTCGTTACGAGGACGGCGTCCGCAACCCCAACGAGACTGGCACCTTCCCCTATTCCGAGGGCAGCTACAATACCGCCGGAGAGAAGTACACCACCGACAAGACCATGGGCTTCCACTGCACGGAAGGCTGGGGCGATGTTGAGAAGCGGGACGATGGCACCCTGTGGCGCAAGATCAACACCATCATGGCCACCACGGACAAGATCGACGGCTACGAGATCTACATGATCACCACCACAAGGTCCGACGAAACAAAGCAGCTTTCTGACGTGGATATGTCCCAGAACAAGCGCAGCGCGGATGGTTCCGGCGGCTATGACTACGATACCAAGACGGAAACCGTCGTCTGGCTGAAGGATGAAAACGTCCGGTACAACACCGAAGAATTCCTGCTGGATGAGAATGTCGCCTATGGCTACCGGGAAAACGGCACCCATACCAGCGGCGTTCCTCTGGTGGACTCCGTGACCATTCAGAATGAGCACGCGGTGCTGGTCACCTACTACGTCCGCTACGTCGGCAACACTGAGGACGCGCTGCATGTGCATTACATCAACCGCAGCCTCAACAACATTGAGTTCTACAATTACGGCATCCGCGTCAAATCTGGCACGTTGTTCGATACGACCTTCGCGCGGACGGATAACGAATACGGCCTGACCGGCAATACCGTGGTCAACTACTACGACGTTACCCAGACCGTTCAGGGCGACCCCAGAGAAATTCTGGACGTTCCCAGCTTCTACCGCAGCACGAAGCTGACGCTGGTGGAGGTTCGCCGCAGCGAGGACGGAAAGGATCTTTACCTCTACTACGACACCGACAACGCCAAGGACATGGTCGTTGACTTCGGCCTGCCGGTGGAGATCACCGAGAAATCCCTGCAGCTGGAGCTGAATCAGGACGAGACTCTGCGGTACATTACCGCCATTGACGGAACGGAAACGGAGACTGTTCAGGGTAAGTATTACGTCCAAAAGGCGGAGTATGGCTACTTCTACACGGATCTTGCGACCGGCCAGTGCTACTACATTCCCTTCACCGTTATGCGGGGAACGGAAAGTATGCGTATGGCAGTCACGACGGATAAGACCACGTCCTCCAACCCCCACCGCTACGTCATGTCGGTCTTCCCGGCCACCACTGTGTACTACGAGGAATACTTCGCAAAGTACGAAGGCACATGGACGGGCAATACCACGAGGCCGGACATGGGTGAGAACTACGTTGGTCAGTACATGGGGCAGCAGCAGGGCGCGTACCCCGGCATGACCGATGCGTACAACTACGGCTACGACACCGTTTACGGCGGCGACGCAAAGACCGAGGCTGCCACTACGACCCCCGGCTCCAAGGCCACCTTCGAGTTCACCGGCAACGGCTTCGAGATCTACGCCGACTGCACGACCAGCACCGGCACGGTCATGGTCGCGCTGTACAAGGTTGACGGCCAGACCGAGAAGATGAAGTCCATGTACATGGTGAACACCGTCAGACAGAGCGGCGAAAGCACCCTGACGCAGTACGAGGGCGAGAGCCACAATACGCCCATCGTCAGCGTCAGAGACCTGGAGTACGGCGACTACAAGGTCGTGATGGTTCTGACCAACTATTCGGCGGCGAACTTCGTGTTCGACGGCTTCCGCGTGTTCAACACGATGGACAGCGCCATTGACGGGAAGGTGTACGACAAGGACGCTGAGTCCCAGCCGGAATTCGTGGAAGTTCGGGACAACGTTCTTGTGGCCAACCTGCCGAACAAGGACGCGATCGACGAAAAGAGCGTCTATATCAACCAGATCGCTGAGGGCGTTTCCGGGCAGGTCTACACCCTGAAGGGCGACCAGAAAGTCACCGCGGTGCTGATGACCGAGGGAGGCGCCGCCCTGAAGGACGCGGATGTAACGGACTATCTGGACAACGGTACCAAGAATGAGGTCTATGTCCGTCCGGGTCAGTATCTGCTCATTACGCTGCCCAGCGAGGAGATTGCGGCAAAGACCCAGATCGGCCTGAAGACCCTGACCGGCACCGCGACTCTCGGCACGAAGACGATCAGTCAGACCAATATGTACTACGAGGGCATGAACGACGGTGCCACGATCAAAATTCAGAACCCGTGGGGTACGGCTTCCATCATCTCCGTAACGGATCTGAAGGTTCCGGGCGGCATTCCCGCGGACAGCACTGCCGACACCCAGAGCCTGCAAAGCGGCGTCCGGCAGGCGCTGCTGTGGATGGGCTACAAGGAAGAACCCCAGCCCACAGAGCGTGCTTTTTCTTTTTGGCTTTTGACTGCTTATGCTCAACAATAGTTGTTTTTGTGGCAGGAACGATCGGTATCATAGTTGTGACAAAGAACACTGCCACGGCTATTGCCGCATAGACGACAGCTTCTATTGTCATATGAACAGGGAGCGAACGCCTGTTGACAAACTCTAAGAATCCGTTTGACGCACCAAGTACCTTGCAAAGTCCAAGACCTGCGAATGGTCCTATTATAACTGTCAGAACGCCCAGTACGAGAGATTCCAGAGCATAAATGCCCATTATCTGCAAGCGGCTTGCTCCACGGCTTTTGAACACCGCTATCTCGTTACGCTCCTGCTCAACGTTGAGCTGCGACACCATAAAGAGATAGAATATTATCATAAGTATGACAGGTATCTGCAAAAGCCACAAAACAAGCTGGAGCTGTGATGAACGGCTCTCATAGTCCTTGAGGATATCTGAGGCAGGCATGGAAAAGCCTATGGAATTTTCACCAAAATAGGTCTTTTGCTTTGCTATCATTTCGTTTGTGCTTGCAAGGTCAGTCATATTCATGGAAGCATAATCCACCGCATAGTTATGGACAGCCTTTGTGATATTCACAACGCCAGTATCAACGCAATCCCCGAGCATTGTGTCATAATCTGTAAAGACAACGGCTGTATATTGAGAATCAAGACCCTCTGCCCAATATGCGTCATTTTCGTCCTTAACGTCAAAAACGCCCACGATCTCTATTTTTATTGACTTGTTATCATCAAACACGTCGGCTATCTCATATACTGTGTTTATAGCAAGCTCTGTGCTTTTCAGGGCTTTTTCTGTGGCAACGCACTCGTAAACGCCGTCTGAACGCTTGCCTGCAGTGAACATTCTGCCCTGCTTTATGCTGATATGGTCGGAAATATCCGTCATACCGCCGAGAGTGAATCTTGCCTGCGAATTGCCATCTGAAACGGCAAGTGAACGCACATAGAGATACTCGTCACTTATATACTTCTTATCAAGCTTTTCAGGCAGACCAAGCTCCTTGAACTTAGCCTCCACTTTGTTATTATAATTCTCAACAGCTTTCTGCTGCTCACTGCCTGAGATATCCATTTTCAATCCATAGCTGGTATTATACGCACCTGGATAGATCTCATATTCTGTCTGGAACGACTCAAGATCCTTTACAAGCATTCTTTGCAGAGAAGCGTTCATATAAATAGGGATAGTGCTCATCATGGCAGACGCCATAACAAAGCCTATCAGCAGGCAAAGCACCATCCATTTGGTGTTTCGCATTTTACGGAACAATAAGGTGAACATAAGCTTATCCTTTCAAACCTATCTGATAACAATTTCGTCGCCCTCTTTAAGACCCGATCTTATCTCGGTCTGAGAGCCTGTAGAAAGTCCTGTTTCCACTTCAACGGCAGTTTTTTCACCGTTTTTCAGCACATAAACTACCTTTGTGCCGTCAACCTTTTTTATCAGATTATTTGAGATAACGATAGCGTCCTTTACGCTGTCAAGGACAAGTATCGTATCTGCAAGCTGACCCACTGTTTCCGCAGGGGCGGTATCCTTGAAACGAACATAGATAGTATCCGCCTGATAATCTATACCTGTATCGTCAACATTATTGTGATCCTCATTCTGCTCAGCCTGATAATCAGCAAGCTTTTTAGGAGTCATAAAAACAACACCGTCATAATAATCCTCGCCTATCCTTATCTGCACTTCTGTGTCGATATCATACTGGGTGAGGTCGTCAGGCTGTATTGCAATATAAAGAGCCGAAGTATCTATAACAGTTGCGATAGTCTGACCCGGATTTACGTTGTCGCCTGCTCTTACGTCAGAGAGTGACGAAACAACACCGTCTATAGGTGATTTCAGGCTTGAATCCTCCTTCTGAGCCTGAAGCTTTTCAAGCTCTTTTTCAAGGAGCTGCACGTCAACATAAGCAGAGTCTATCTCTGCTTGGGAGCCGCCGCCCTCATAAATTATATCAACTTTAAGCTTTGCTTTTTCGAGATAAAGCTGTTTTTCTTCTATCTGATAGTCAAGGTCATATGTATCAAGGTCACAGATAACATCACCCTTTTTGACCTTATCGCCTGCTTTTACATAAAATTTTGACACTGTGCCGCTCTGCTTTTCATAAGAAAGAGTATACTGATTTTCCGCTGTGACGGTGCCCGTTGCGACTATCTTCTTTTCAAGGTCTTTTTTCTTTGCCGTCACTGTGGAATATGTAACATCACTTGCCTTCACGGTCGGCGCATCGAGGACTTCCTCCTCGTCAGGAAGCAGATAGCAACCCCCTGCGGAGAGGCACATTATCGCTGATACTGCGGCAGCAAAAAGCTTTTTTAAATCAACTTTTATATTCATGTTCAGACTCCTAACTGAATATTTTTAGAAACAACTTACCATGGGCAATAATACCCAAAGTAATTATATCAAAAAAAAAGTTTTTTTTCTATACACGATTATACTAAATTAACCTGACATTTCAAAGCAATATGCACAATTGCGTTGCTTTATATATGTACAAATTTAATAAGTCTTAAATATATGAACATAAAAAGAGCTTCACGCAAAAAAAGTCCCGCACCGAAGTGCAGAACTTTTGATAAGCTTATTTGCAAATTAGTTTGCAAGACCTGATCTTTCAACACCCTCGATAAAGTATCTCTGGAGAAATACATACATAATAAGGATAGGTGTGATAGAAAGCAGACAACCTGCTTCAAGCCATACGATTATCTGTCTTACAGATACCGCCTGACCGTCGAAGAGCTGCTGAGTCAGGTTTGTATTCAGGTTCTTCAGCATAAGAGCAACAGTGTCGTTCTGTGTGAAGAATGATGATGATACATAGTAGTCGTTCCAATACCAAACGATAGAGAACAGGAATACTGTCAGGAACGAAGACTTTGCGTTAGGACACATGATAACAAGGAATGTTTTCAGTGGGCTGCAGCCGTCGAGGTATGCAGCGTCTTCAAGCTCCTTAGGAAGTCCTCTGAAGAACTGACGGAAGATGAAGATAAACAGACCTGCACGGAGTCCGTTTGCAAACAATGCAGGAAGATACATTGTCCAACCGCTGTTGATAAGCGATGTTGATTTGCCAAGTGTGAATACCTTAGCGAGCCACTCTGGCTTGAAGTAAGCATACTGGAGGTAAAGTGGGATAGTTGTGATCTGTGGAGGTACGATGATCATAAGAACAACGATACCGAACAGGATTCCCTTACCTTTGAACTTAAATCTAGCGAAGCCGTAGCCTGTGATAGAGCAGGTGATAACCTGAAGGACAGAGGCCACGAGGTTAAGGATAACTGTGTTTACAACAGTATCTTCAAACTTCATTACTCCCCAAACGTCCTTGATGTTATCAAGTGTGAAGCTCTTAGGGATCCAAACTACTGATGGGTCGTTCATCTGCTCATTTGGTCTGAACGCAGTTGAAAGCATGAATATCAGTGGATAGAGGATTACGAAGCACAGACCAAACAGGATAAGGAACCTGAAGAACGGCCAAACCATTCCGATAGCTCTTCTTCTTCTGTTATAGCTGATCTGCTCAGGGGTGAGATATTTCTCAAGACCCTCCTCTTTCATCTTCTTATAACGGGCTTTAATAGCAGCCTTTCGTTCTTTTTCGAACTCTTTTTCTTCTTTTTTAGTTGCCACTTAAATCCCCCCTTATTCTACTTCATAGTAAACGAACTTATTAACAAGTGCTACGACAAGTGCAAGGAATACTGCTACGATAAGGAAGTATGCCCAAGCCATTGCCGCTGAGTAGCCATGCTCCCAGTTGCTTGCCTTGTTAAGAACGATCGTCATAACTTCGTTCTGTGGATCGACGAATGAGTCAACGATTGTATAAACCACGCTTGAAAGTATCATTGGGCTGATATAAGGAATTGTGACTTTCCAGAAGAACTCCCATGAAGTTGCACCCTCGATCTGGGCTGCTTCCTTAGCTGAGAGCGGGATACCCTGAAGTGCTGAAAGCACCAGAAGTATCTGGATACCTGAGTTCCATACAAGGTTCAGGATGTCGGTGGTCAGCGAGTTTATCATCATAGTGAGCTTATCACTGATGTTGTAGATACCGAGGAAGTTCAGCAACTGGTCAACGAGGTCAGCCTCGAACATTGAGCTGAACTGCTCAGATCCGCCTGCGTATCCGCCTGTGCTCATGTTACCGTTGATGATGTCGATAACAGGACCTGTAGCGATGATAACAGGGAGGAAGAATACTGATCTTGCGAATGTTCTTCCCTTGAATTTCTGATTAAGGATAACTGCGATAAAGATAGAGAATATGAGGATAAGAGGAGTTCTCAAAACCGTATTCTCGATCATTGCTACCAGAGCCTTGGAATAATCCTGATCCTTACGGAAAGCGTTTACATAGTTTTTCCAACCGATAAAGGACATTTTCATTCCGCCCTGAGTTACCTCAGTTTTGTTGAATGAGTAAATGAGAGATTCTATAAGAGGCAGGATAAAGAAGTAGATAGTACCCAGCGCCCAGATCGCTATAAATCCGTAGCCGTAAAGTCCTTTTCTTTTTTCATAAGAAAGTCTGTGCTTCTTTTCCTTCATCACAGGTGCAGGAGCGACTGCCTCAGCGGCAGGCTCTTCTGCGATTATCTCCTCTGTTGAAATTTCTTCTATAACAGCCTCAGCGTCATTTTCCTTTTCGACTGTATCTTCAAGATCCTCAGCCTTAACAGCCTCGATCTCTTCAGGAGTGTTTTTGATCTCTTCGCTCATTATTCTGTCAAACCTCCTTCTATACAATCTGCAAGGTCATAGACCTCTGTGCCTACGGTAGCTGTTGCGTTCTTCTTATCAACACTGATAACAACGTCTGAAGCTCCGTCCTTTGAATAAGTTGTGGTAAGAACGTTCTTGTCGTCGCTCAGCTCATACTTTGTGATCGTATAATCTGAAACGCCTGAAAGTATGCTGCTTACCTTTTTGTACTGATTAGCTGCAAGATCTGTCCAGCCTGCATAGTTTGAATAATACAGGTCGTCATATTCTGTATCCTGAAGCGTATCAGCGTCAGCGTATGTCATATCATAGTGTATCTGTGAGCCTGAAGCCAGTGAAAGCAGGAATGTTTCATCTGAATTTGAGCTCTTATTGATAGGTGTTGAAGCGTAATCAACATATCCGTGAATGACCATCTGATAGAATGGGATATCGAAATCTGTTACGTTGAATCCACTGGAGTAAACAGGAACGTTTGAAACGTTTGTTACATATGGGAGAACGTAAGAGTTCGCACCGTCTGCGAATACTGTACTGATCTTCTCGCTCGCACTCTTATAGCCGTCAACGATAGTATTCATGGTCTTGCTTCTGCTTGAAGGATCCTTCTTTGAATAGTCAGAAACAAGCTTTGTTGAATAATCACCGAAGCCGATAGAAGTGAGCTTTTCATCAGTATAGCTCTCAAGCATTTCTGTGAACACGTTCGTGTACTTGTTTGGTGTGAGCAGGGCAGGTGAAACTCCCTTTTCTGCAACACCGAATGCCGGACTGTATGATGACTGTCTTGAATAAGCATTTGAAACTCTGATAGCTGTGCTTGTAAGAGTCATATATCCCCATGAACCGCTGTCCATCTGGAAGTTGTTCATTGAAGGAACGATCTTCATATTATCGTCCTTTGAGATAAGCTTATCAAATGCGCTTGAGCCGCCAAGCTTGCCGGACGGAGATACCTCTGTGGATATCTTGTTCTTGATAGAGTCATTTGTCCAGTCGTTATAGTTGACAGTTATGTTGTCAACTCCGCCGTCCTTGAGGATATCAAGTATGTCGGAAGCCTGATCGAAGCCAGTGATCTCTGTTTTAAGATTGAATGGGATACCAAGAATAGAAGTATCCTTCATAACGCCGCCATAAAGGTCAACGTAAAGATCGCTCTTATTTGCCTGAGCCTTAGCTGTAAGACCCTTATTATTGATAAGGTAGTTTCTGTAGACCTCAGCGCAGTCGGCGTAGTTAAGATCTTCGCCGTTGTCTGAATCAACAGGATAATAACGAACTCCAAATCTCTCGGTCTTTATTCCGTTCTTCTCGAACACTGTGATTTTGTTTGAGTTATCACCGCTCATGAAGAATGAGTCTGAGCTTCTTGTTTCAAACTCGAAGTAACAAGTGTTGTAAGCCTGCTTTTCCTGTCCGCATACCTGAGCGTGAGCATAAACGTTTGACTCACCGTCAGAAGCAACGCAAACAAGTCCGGATGAACCGCTTACTGTTGCAAGGACCGGCATATAAGCCTGCTGAGTGGTTCTTGGAGCTGTTATTGGAACGGCTGTATAATCTCTGCCGAATACCTGCTGATTATAGTCAGCGTACTCGGTCTTGCCGTTGTTGTAGTTTATTACAGCACCGCTTCCGTCAGGAACTATCATATAGCCTGTCGCAGTTGAATCAGCAGCGCCGAAGTTAGGGCAGAACTCGATCTTTGTAAGCACCTTTCCGTCTACCTGAGAAGTGTTTTTCTCCTCGATCTCATCTGAATCGCAGTAAACATAGAGGTTATCGTCCTCAAGAACATAGTGTATCTTGAGCTTCACACCATCAGAAACGTAGTTATATGTAGCAACAACGCCGTCTGAATTTTTCACCCATTTTACTTTTGCCTTGTTGGAGTAAACCGGAGCAGGGGACTCTGTTCTCTTTTCCTGTCTAAGGTCACCGACTTTGATAGCTGCACTTGAAGCGATCTGCTTTCTCTGGGCATTTTTCATTGCTGTGCCCTTAACTGTGTCGATAATGGTCTGGTCAGCCTGAACATTTATAGGCGAAGTCCACCAATACTTACCTGAAGCCTTTACATAAAGACAAAGTCTTTCGTTTTCTTCGTCAAGATAAAGAGCTATCTTGTCGTTCTCTGTTATCTTTTCGCACATTGCAAGAGCTTCTTCGTCAGTTATAGGCTGAACCTCGTTGTCCTTGCTTGCTGTAGTAGTTGTTTTCTCATCGGCTGCTGAGTCTTCAGCAGCTTCATCGCTGCTTTCATCGGCAGTAGCTGCTGCGTCGGAAGCGTCAGCTGAGCTTGTATCATCAGCCGCTGAATCGACACTGCTGTCAGTATCCTTTACTGCGGCGCTTGAATCAGCCTGGCTTGAACTCTCGTCAGTGGAAGAAACCACCATTGACCCCAGAGGCATCAGCATTGTAAGGCAGATAGCAAAGACAACTGCTTTCTTGTAACTTTTGTTATGCATTTATTATTTACACCACCGTTTCTGTTTTAGCCTCTGATCCTGTACATGATCTCAGTATAAACTGAGTAACCGAATACATATACCTGCTGGAACAATGAAAGGAGAAGTATCGCAAGGAACAATATAAGAAGCATTGCGAAGATCGTACCAATAATTGAAGCAAGTGTTTTTCCGAATGAATACTGGTGAACGGCTCTCATTGCCTGCACCATAAGGATAACAGCCCAGCCGATGCCAAGATACTGGATAGCTGTGATCCAGATCGACTCGTCCTGTACCAGAACGTTTGAGAAGATCACTGCTATGAATGTGCATACGATGTAAGGAACGAGAGAATATGCAGAATAGATGCATATCTTTTTAAGTGTACCCTCACCGTCGAGAAGTGTGCATATTGCCCAGTTGCCGAGTACCCATGTAAAGAAGTAAACTACAGACTGAACGATAAGCGGAACAACGTTGAATACTTTAACGTAACTGTAAT
>OKSB01000386.1_pt1 | contig 49474 bp, 45 predicted proteins | sample 1601171 | NCBI WGS metagenome assembly OKSB01 (sample SAMEA3541496, study PRJEB24748) | human gut metagenome | biome: human gut; feature: human-associated habitat; material: faeces | place: China | collected 2012 | reverse complement strand
AAAAACTGCACCTCCAAAAGTTGTTTTTTGTCCAACTTTTGGGGTGCAGTTCAGTCAGTTCCTAAGGCTTTTTTCATTGTTATACTAATGTTAGAGAGTGAATTAAAATACAAGACTTGTTAAAGTTAAATGTTAAATAGGTACAAAAGTCCTCATGCTCTTTGGCTATTCAAATACAACACTTGTTAAAGTTAAATAAAAGCGACGTTAAACAATAGTTTAGTTTTAAAATAATTCAAATACAACACTTGTTAAAGTTAAATTGTATTTGCGATATTTGAAGCTGTGTTTGCAATGTCATTCAAATACAACACTTGTTAAAGTTAAATACGTATGGTAGATTATGGTAAATTCGTGGAAAATATATTCAAATACAACACTTGTTAAAGTTAAATTACTAATATTATATCTTATATACATACTATCTATACATTCAAATACAACACTTGTTAAAGTTAAATGTCTTCTTGCTGTAGTTGGTAAAGTTCCTCAATGTCATTCAAATACAACACTTGTTAAAGTTAAATCCTAACATACGTCCTGTTTGTTGCCATAAAGCAAAATTCAAATACAACATTTGTTAAAGTTAAATCTTTCACTTTCAAGCCATTTGTATTGATTTAAATTAATTCAAATACAACATTTGTTAAAGTTAAATAACGGAAAAAATGTTAAGGTCGCTTGTGATGTGCAATTCAAATACAACATTTGTTAAAGTTAAATTTTTGGCAACAGTTATCAGCCATAGCAGACTCACCTGATTCAAATACAACATTTGTTAAAGTTAAATAGGAAAGAAGAAAAACAATTATTTTAAAAATAGATGGATTCAAATACAACATTTGTTAAAGTTAAATATTTATATGTTTTTATTTTTATACAGTCCTTTATGATTCAAATACAACATTTGTTAAAGTTAAATGATCTTATTCATATAAGAAAAAATTATATAGATGAATTCAAATACAACATTTGTTAAAGTTAAATGCTAGAAAGATTAATCTTTATGATTTTATTGTACTATTAAAAGTATTGATAAACAAGGATTTTAGTTATTTTTTACCAGCGATAACAAGATTTGAAGGGATTTAGTGAAAAAGCTTATTTATCAAGGATTAGCGGGATTTTTCTTGATTTTGGCTGGTAAATTTTAGATAAAAAAAGGTATCATCTTAATTTTAGTTTTGAACTATTTAAATCAAGATGATACTTTTTATTTATTGAGAGTTTTGGAGGGCTTTGTCTAGGATTGTTTCCATAGTATGCCAGCTGAGTACGGCACATTTTACACGAGCTGGCATTTTGGATATATTTTTAAAGGTAAGAGCTTCATCTAAAGGGGCAAGCTCTTTTTCATCAGTGATTGTGCCTTGAACCATGCCAATAAATAAACGACATAATTCTTTAGCTTTGTCGATTGGTTGATCAAGCATTAAATCAATCATGATATCTGTGGAAGCTTGGGAAATAGCACAACCTGAACCTTGGAAACTAGCATCTTCAATAATATTGTTATTGAGTTTTAAGGAGAGCATGATTTCATCACCGCAATTAGGATTGATACCGTGTTGGTGATGTGTAGCATCTGCTAGTGAACATTTATTATTAGGGTGAAGGTTGTGTTCAGTTAAGATTTCATTATAGAGATTAAACATCGTATCCTAAATAACTCCTTACTTTTTTTATTTGTTCAATGAATTGATAAACATCTTCTTTTGTATTATAGAAATAAAAGCTTATGCGATTTGTTGATTGTGCATTTAGATATTTTAATAATGGATGAGCACAATGATTGCCTGCACGAAGAGCAATATTTCCATGATAATCGACAAGTGAAGATACGTCATGAGGGTGAATGTCTTGAATATTAAAGCTCAATACACCTTTATGCTTTTTATAATCTGGTGAGCCATAAATGGTGATATAAGGCAATTTAGATAATTCTTCCATGGCGATTTTCATTAATTTTTCTTCTTGTTGTTCAATGTAGGAAAATCCTACTTGATTTATATATTCGATAGCGGCTTTTAATGCTATTGCTCCAGATACGTTAGGTGTACCAGCTTCAAATTTTTCTGGAAGTGGGGCAAATGTAGCATCTTGTTCGGATACTGTTTCGATCATTTCGCCACCGCGTAAGAATGGAGGCATTTGTTCAAGTATGGATTTTTTTCCATATAAAACGCCAATTCCCATAGGTGCTAACATTTTATGACCGGAGAATGCGTAAAAATCGCAATCTAAATCTTGGACGTCTGTTGCCATATGAGGAGCACCTTGAGCACCATCAACAATGGCGATAGCACCTACTTCATGAGCTTTTTTTATTATAGCTTTTAAAGGAGTGGCAACGCCTAAGACATTTGAAACTTGAGTGATAGAAACTATCTTTGTTTTAGGTGTGATTTTTGTTTGAATTTCTTCATCAGAAATAATGCCTTCATCATTTATATACATATATTTTAATGTAGCTTTTTTTAATTTTGCTATCATTTGCCATGGTAGTATATTGCTATGATGCTCAAGAATGGAGATTACGATTTCATCGCCTTCTTGGATATTTTCCATGCCGTAAGTGTAGGCGACGAGATTTAAAGATTCAGTAGTATTTCTAGTGAAGATAATCTCACAATCTTCGTTAGCATTGATGAATTGTGCTACGCTGTGGCGAGCTTGTTCGTATTCATTTGTAGCAGTAGCACTCAATTTATAAAGACCGCGAAGGGGATTTGCGTTTTGAGATGTGTAATAATTTTCTAGAGATTTTATCACACTTAGTGGTTTTTGCGTAGTAGCAGCACTATCTAAATAAACGACAGGGTTTGCTTCATCATTTAATATAGGGAAATCTTGGCGAAAATTAGTTTTCATGATAGAAAGCCTCCTGTTGATAAGTGGAAATATAAACGTGAAGTTCTTCAGGTAAATTTGTTGTGATTAATTGAAGTTTGGAGTCAATTTGCATTTGGCGAATTTGTCTTTCATTTAAGCCACGAGTTTGAAGATAAAATAATTGTTCCTTATCCATTTCACCGATAGAAGCGGAGTGATTGCCTTCGATATCATCTTCACCGCAGAGAATTAGAGGAATTGATTTATTGTGGATATCTTCATCAAGTAATAATACATTTTCTGCTTCTGTACCTATAGAACTTTTGCAACCTTGTTTAAAATCTAAAGTTGCACGATGTGTTTTTTGAGCGTTATGCATTAAGATACCATTTGTCGTTAAATTAGTTTTGGTCTTTTGACCTAGGATATTGACAATATAGTTCATATCAAGCATTTGATTTTTAGTAGTTAAATAATCTGTTTGGAAATCTAGTTGTGCATTATTTTGTAATAAATCAATATTTGCACCTAGATAATTTTTATTTGCACCTAAAGCAATTTGTTGAATGGATATACGAGCATTTTCTTGGGCAAGTGTGCCAATATCATCGAAATTAAAATAGTCTTTGCCGAGTGTTTGCAGTTGAATTATTTTAACTTGAGCATTTTTTTCAGCGAAAATCTTTGTACTGCTCGCATGAAAACCTTGATTATGATAAGGGGAATTATAAACGATAATTATAGTAGCTTGGCTATTTTCTTGAGCGTAAATATAATTATCATCAATTAAATCAAGATTATCGGTTAAATCATAAATAAAGATTAAAGGTTTTTGGGTAATCGTATTTGCTTTGATAGTGAAATAGTTTTTGTTACTAGCGTTATTTACTACAAAATTATCAGCATTTAAACCGATACCAGTAGTGATGTGAGGAAAGTTGGCAAAAGCTATATCTTTTTGTGAAGATAGGGAAATATTTTCCGTGGAATTGATGATTTGAGGTTTGAGGGGAGTTAATTTATCTATATTATCATAAGATATAGTTGTATCATTTAATTTTAACCAACGCCATGTTGGCATTGGTAAACTATTTGCATGTTCAATTTTTATATTCATAGTCATATCTCCTTTTAGCCAATGGCGCCTTCCATTTCTAATTGAATTAAATGATTCATTTCTACAGCATATTCTACTGGTAATTCTTTGGATATTGGATTAGCAAATCCATTTACAATCATAGCACGAGCAGCGGCTTCACTTAGACCTCTACTCATGAGATAAAATACAGCTTGATCACTAATGCGACCGATTTTGGCTTCGTGTCCGACACTGGCTTTATTTGTACGCACGTCCATTGCTGGAATTGTATCTGAACGAGAAATATTATCGAGCATTAAAGATTGGCAAGAAACGAGGGCTTTACTGTGTTGGGCTTGTTTGGCTACAACGACAGAACTTCTAAATGTGCTAGCACCACCATCTTTAGAAATGGATTTTGTGTTGATTAAAGAAGATGTATGAGGGGCGTTATGCACCATCTTAGCTCCTGTATCGAGGTTTTGTCCTTTACCTGCAAATGTAATTCCTGTAAATTCTGCTTTGGCATTTTCACCTGCAAGAATTGTCATTGGATAAAGGTAAGAGATATGAGAGCCGAATGAGCCAGAAATCCATTCCATAGTAGCATTTTTGCCTACTTTTGCTCTTTTTGTATTGAGATTATACATATTTTTTGACCAATTTTCGATTGTGGAGTAACGCAATTTTGCATCATCAGCGACGAATAATTCTACACAGCCAGCATGTAGGTTAGCTACATTATATTTAGGAGCAGAACAGCCTTCGATGAAGTGAAGGTCAGCTCCTTTATCTACAATAATCAATGTATGTTCAAATTGCCCTGCACCTGCTGCATTTAGGCGGAAATAAGATTGAAGTGGAATGTCCACTTTTACTCCAGGTGGTACATATACGAAAGAGCCACCAGACCAAACTGCACCATGTAAGGCTGCAAATTTATGATCGCGAGGTGTTACAAGTTTCATAAAATGTTCACGTATCATAGGTTCATAAGGGCCTTTGAGAGCAGTTTCGATATCTGTATAAATTACACCTAGTTTGGCAACTTCTTCTTTGAGATTGTGATAAACGACCTCAGAGTCGTATTGGGCACCGACACCAGCTAAGGATTTTTGTTCAGCTTGAGGAATGCCTAGTTTATCGAAAGTATCTTTGATATCTTCAGGTACATTTTTCCATGAACCTTGCATATCAGTATTTGGTTTTACATAAGTTACGATATTGTCGATATTTAAATCATCAATAGATGGCCCCCATGGTGGTACATCTAAGCTGTGGTAAATTTCTAAAGAACGCAAGCGAAATTCACGCATCCACTCAGGGTCATTTTTTTTAGCAGATAATTCTTCTACGATTTTTGGCGTGAGACCTTTTTTGAGACGATAAGCATCTTTTTCTGCTTTTTTAAAATCATAACGATTTTCTACACGTTCAGCAGTTTGATTTATATATTCATTTTGTCTTTTTTCTGCTTCATTCATGATTTTATTCTCCTTGTCCAGTGATAAAAGGTTCATAGCCTTGTTCGTTGATGATTTTTATTAAAGAAGCATCTCCTGTTTTGATGATTTTTCCATTGATTAAGATATGAACATAATCGATATGGAGATATTCAAGAATTTTGCTATTGTGAGTGATGATTAATAAAGATTTTTGGTCATCTTGTTGGAATGTCTGTATACCGCGAGAAACAGTTTTTACAGCGTCAACATCAAGACCAGAGTCTGTTTCATCTAGGATAGCTAATTTAGGATTTAGCATTAATAATTGAAGCATTTCAATTTTTTTGCGTTCGCCACCAGAAAATCCTACGTTTAACTCACGATTGATCCATTGTTCATTGATACCGAGTGTCTTAGTAACAGTTTTTAATTTATCGCGAAAAGCTTTTAGGCGGATTTTTTCTTTTGTTTCCATAGCAGTACGGATAAATTGAGAGATAGAAACACCAGGGATTTCTATAGGGCTTTGGAAAGATAAGAATAATCCTTTTTGAGCACGTTCATCAGTTCTAGCAGAAGTGATATCTTCATCTTCAAAAAATATACTTCCGCGGTCTACTTTATATTGAGAATTGCCCATAATAACATTGCCTAATGTAGATTTTCCTGCACCATTAGGGCCCATTAAAATATGAGTTTCACCTTTATTTATAGTTAAATTTAAATTTTGTAAAATTGTTTTATCTTCAGCACTAGCGTATAAGTCCGTAATATTTAAAAGAGATTTAGTCATGAAATATATCCTCCTATCCTACTTTTATAGTAGGTTTAAAGTTTATGAAAATATGATAATTATTTGTTTATATATAGATTTAAAATATATTTATAAATTAAAAGAATAAAAGAAATTTATATCTTATTTACTATTATTTTAGTATGAATAGTATATAATGTCAAGATGAATATAAAATAATTTATTAGAGTAAATATAATAATAAATTTAGTTTGGTAAAAGAACTATATAAAATTATTTTCTTTAAAACCTATTTATTGAATAGGATTATAAAATAGAAGGATTTTAGGTTGAAAATGTATAATATATATTTTAGTTAGTATGTGAGGAAAGGAATGAAGGATAATGAAGTTTGTAAATTTTAAAATAGAAGATAAGAAATTGATAGGTGTTTTAGCAAATGATGAAGATAAGATAATAGCACTTAATGATTTATATGCAGATAAAACTTTTTGCTGTATGCAAGATGTGATTGAACAATTAAATGAAGATGATATAAAAGATATACAGATAAAAATAGATGATGAAAATAAGAATTTTAAGAGCTATAAATTGAAGGAAGTTAAATTATTATCACCAATAGAGAAACCAATACATGATATTTTATGTGTGGGTGTAAATTATCAAGCTCATTTAGAAGAAGCTAGTGAACGTGCAAAAAATTTCAAGAAAACAAGTAATGATGCAGTTTATTTTGGCAAGCGTGCGATTAAAATAATCGGTACAAATGAAAATGTACAGGCTTGTTTGGATATAGATAATGCTTTAGATTATGAAGTGGAATTGGCGGTAATTATAGGAAAAACTGGCAAAAATATACCTGTGGATAAAGTAGAAGATTATATTTTTGGTTATAGCATTTTCAATGATTTTTCTTCACGTAGATTGCAATTAAAACATATGCAATGGTTTAAGGGAAAATCTTTAGATACTTATAGTGCTATGGGCCCTGTTATTTTGCATAAATCAGCTTTGCCATTTCCTGTAGAGGTGGATATAAAATGCAGTGTAAATGGGGAACTTCGCCAAAATTCAAATACAAAATTATTTTTAAATGATATACCGAAAGTAGTATCAGAATTATCGCAAGGAATGACTTTAGAAGCAGGAGATATCATTGCTACAGGTACTCCATCAGGTGTAGGTATGGGATATAAACCAGGAAAATGGCTAAAATCTGGAGATGAAGTAGTTTGTGAAATTCCTCCAATCGGTAAATTAATAAATAAAATCAAATGATTTTGGGAAAAAGAGTAGATTTTAAAATCTGCTCTTTTAATTTTGTGTTTTGTGTAAAAAAGAAAAGACATTTAGCAATGTTTTTAATATATGAAAGCATAGTATTTATAAAAAAAAATATATATAATAGTAAACGTTTAACGAGTTAAATTACTTATTATTACTAATAATAAGTACAGGGAATATAAATAAAAAAATAGTAAAGGAGATCATAACATTATGTTTAATATCAGAGTAATCATGTTGATTATGCTTAGTTTTGTATTGGGTACTTGTGAATATGTGGTTATTGGTATTTTGCCGAATATTGCAGAAGATTTGAATGTATCAATCACGCAAACAGGTTTATTGATTTCTGCATTTGCCATAGTTTATTCAGTGGGTGCACCTTTAATTACGGCATATCTATCAAGATTTCCTAGATATCGTACGGTTTTAAGCTTAATGTTTTTATTTACACTAGGTAATGTGGCTTGTATGTTAGCACCTAATTATCCAGTTATGTTGGCTTCACGAATATTTTTGGCAGCTGTATCTAGTGCTTTAATTTCAATGTCAATGACATTTGCTCCAGATGTTGCACCAAGAAAATACACTTCTTCGGTAATATCTTGGATTTTTGCTGGCTTTAATATTGCTTCAGTATTTGGTGTTCCATTTAGTATGTTTATCGTACAATTTGCAAGTTGGCGTGTAGCATTTGCTTTTATCGTTGTTGTTAGTATTCTATTGTTATTATTAATGATTAAATTTTTACCAACGAAAAACTTACCACCAACTAATAATATTATGGAACAATTAGTATTATTAAAAGATAGACGAATTATTATGGCAGTAAGTGCAATGATTTTAAGTGGTTCTTCTGCATATTGTTTCTATACTTATTTATCCCCAATTTTATTAGATAAAATGGGCTTATCTGCTAATTTATTGACCTTAGCATTTGTTATCTTTGGTGTAGCAGCAATGATTAGTAATTTATTATCTCCTATGCTCAATTATTGGGGCGGTATACGTATTTTATGGATGATATTTGCAGGACAAGCAATATTTTCTATTTTATTAACATTTACTATGGAATCATTTATTTTAGGCAGTGTAGTTATTTGCTGTTTAGGTGTATTGATGTATTTATTAAACACACCAACACAGATGTATTATTTACAAGTGTCCAAGAAATTTTATCCAGGAACTTTAGCATTAGCAGGTTCACTTACATCATCTTCTTATAATGTAGGTATTGCAGTAGGTTCTTTTGCTGGTTCATTATCTGTTGATTTAGCAGGATTAAACAGCGTAGGTATCACAGGTGGGGTATTTGCTATTTTGGCTACAATCATAAGTTATTTATTGGCAAGTAGAATAAAAAGGGAATATAAAGAAGTAATTGCAAGAGCAATGCGTATGTTAAATAAATAAAAAAGAAGGCTTTTCTTAGTAGTAGTGAAAATGATACTAAGAAAAGCCTTTTGTTATTTATTTAGATTTTTAATGATATTAATAGCGATTTCTTTGGCAGTGGAGCTTAATGCTTGAGGATTTTTAGGGTCATCTAAACGTACAGCAAAATAAGTAACTTTAGAATTATATTCATACATACCAACAAACCAAGCATCAGCATTTTCACCATTAACAACACCATAACCAGTTTTTCCATAAATTTTTAAATTATTAGTGTCATCAGTATAAGTTAACATTAAATCTTTTAATGTAGTTAAAATATATTCATCATTAGTAGTTGTGAAAATTTTATTTAGAATTTGAACTTGTTCTTTAGGAGAAACTTTTAATGATGTTTCAATCCAAAAACCTTTTAAGTCCATAGGGTCATCATCAGGATCAGTTTCACCATACCAATCGGAAATATCTTTATTACCATAATCGAATTTATCGATATATTCTTGCATAATATCTGGTCCAATATCATTAGTTAATTGACGGTAATACCAAACACAAGAAGTTTTAAAAGCAGTAGTTAAATCAATATCTCTATGCCAATCAGAATTCCAATAGATTGTACCATTCCATTTACGTGTGGAATTATTAGGATCTAATTTATGAGAAGAAAGACCAACATAAGTAGAGAAGATTTTAAAAGTGGAACATGGTGAAGAACGTTTTTCACTTAATGACTGGTTGTAAACAGTATAATGATTATTTTCTGGTGTGTAAAAAATTGCAGTACCATTAATACCTTTGAAGTAAGAAGAATAATCAACAATAGTAGTTGTTTCTGATGGTGTTGAATTTGTGTTCGTGTTAGAGTTAGTATCTTGAGCAAAAGTACAAGCTACGCTGAAAAAACAAAAAGTAAAAACACATAATATTTTGCTTAAATAAGAAAACATAAAAAACCTCCATAAATATTATAATAATACTAATGATGATATTAATAATATTAATGATATTAATGATATTAATGATAAAAGTCAACAATTTTTTTAAGAAAAAACGTCTAAATAACAAAAAATATTTAGACGTTTTTAGTGTATTTTATTTAATTGAAATTATTTCATAGCCTGCTTCAACAATGGCATTAGTTATTTGTTCATCTGTAACATTTTGATTTACATGGATAACAGCATTTTTATTTTCAAGACTTACTTTTACATCACTAACACCATCTATTTTTTCCAGTGCTTCTGTGGCATGTTTTACACAGTGTTGGCACATCATACCTTCAATAGATATAATTTTTTCAGTTTGTTTTTCACTATTTTTGTGGAATAAATTATTTAATAATCCCATATTATCGTCTCCTTTTGATGTATTTAAATCTATTGCTTGAATATTTATGGCAGTAGATGAATTATCTTTATTTATGGATGAAGTTTGATAATTATTTTGGAAAAAACGCAAACGAAGAGCATTAGTTACGACAAAAACGGAGCTAAAACTCATGGCTAGAGCACCAATCATAGGATTTAGTTTTAAACCAAAAGCAGTATAAAATAAGCCCATGGCAATAGGAATACCTATGATATTATAGATAAATGCCCAGAAGAGATTTTCACGGATATTTTTGATAACGGCTTTACTTAATTTTATAGCAGTTACTACATCTAGTAAATTGTTTTTCATCAAAATAATATCAGCAGAGTCAATAGCGATATCTGTACCAGCCCCGATAGCAATACCAACATCAGCACGAGCAAGTGCAGGAGCATCATTTATGCCATCACCTACCATAGCTACTTTTTGTCCTTGATTTTGGAGTTGACGAATTTTAGCTTCTTTATCTTGAGGTAATACATCAGAAATTATATTATTTTCTTCAAGATTTATTTGCTTAGCTATCTGTTTTGCTGTGATTTGATTATCACCAGTTAACATATAGATATTGATACCGAGATTTTTTAATTCTTGAATAGCTTGAGGACTTGTTGCTTTAATTGTATCAGCGATAGCTATTAAGCCAAGGATTTTATCATCTTTAGTGAAGTATAAAGGTGTTTTTCCTTGCTGGGCTAATTTATTACCTAGGGAAAATAGCTGTTCATTTTTAATATCATGAGCGATTAATAATTTTTGATTACCTGCAAGACAAATGGAATTGTCAATAATGCCAGATAATCCTTGCCCTGCTATTTGTTTAAAATTTTCTACAGCTAAAGTCGATATATTGTGCTTGTCTGCTACTTGAAGAATGGCTTCACCTAAAGGGTGTTCAGATAATTTTTCTAATGAAGAGGCAACGGTCAACAATTGTTGAAGTGTTATTTCTTTTGAAGTATAAATATCTGTTACTTGAGGTTTGCCTTGAGTTATTGTGCCTGTCTTATCGAGAACAACTGTATTGATATTGTGAAGAGTTTCTAATGCTTGGGCTGATTTGGATAAAATACCTAAACTTGCACCTTTACCTGTGCCTACCATGATAGCTGTAGGTGTAGCAAGTCCTAAAGCACAAGGACAAGAAATAACCAATACACAGATACCAATAGATAAAGCAAATTCTAAACTTTCGCCCTTAAATAGCCAGATGATAGTGGCAATAATAGCGAGTGTTATTACAATAGGAACAAAGATAGCACTGATTTTATCAGCGATTTTGGCAATAGGTGCTTTGGAACTAGTGGCATCATCAACTAAATTTATGATTTGAGCTAAAGTGGTATTTTCGCCAATTTTAGTAACACGCATTTTAAAATAGCCGGATTTATTGATTGTACCACCAATTACAGTTTGGTCAATTGTTTTATCACAAGGAATAGGTTCACCAGTAAGAGAAGATTCATCAATAACGCCATGACCTTCAATAATAATACCATCTGTAGGAATACTTGCACCTGCTTTGACGATTAGAATGTCATTTAGTTTTACATCATCAATAGAAATTTCTTGTTCTTGATTATTTTCTAAGCGAAGAGCTGTTTTCGGTGCTAAATTCATCAATTTGGTGATAGCATCAGATGTTTTGTTTTTAGCTCTACTTTCGAGAAATTTCCCTAAAGTAATCAAGGTCAAAATCATACCTGCTGATTCAAAATATAAATCCATGCTGAAATGATGAGCTGTAGATAAATCTCCATGACCTAAGGCAAAGCTTATTTTATAAATGGCATAAATACCATAGACAATGGCAGCACTTGAGCCAAGAGCAATCAAAGAATCCATATTAGGTGAAAGTTGAAACAATGTTTTGAAGCCTACACTATAATATTTGAAATTGACGAATACTATAGGAATTAATAATAAAAATTGAGTAAAAGCAAACGAAAGTGCATTTTCTGTACCTAGAAGTAAAGAGGGCATAGGTAAGGAAAACATATGTCCCATAGAAATATAAAATAGAGGTAACATGAAAATAATAGAGATAAATAAACGTTTTTTCATTTGTGCATGAATATCTTCTGCTTTATTTTCAATTTTTGTAGGACTTTGTTTGCTCAAAGATTGATTATGATGCAATGAAGCACCATAACCAGCTTTTTCTACAGCTTGAATGATTTCATTTGTGGATAATAATTTTTCATCAAATTCCACAACCATAGAATTTTTTAGTAAATTCACTGAGTGATTGATTATACCAGGTAATTTACCGACAGCTTTTTCTACTCTACTAAAGCAAGCCGAACATGTCATACCTGTGATATCAAAATGTTCTTTTTGCAAGAATATCACTTCTTTTCTTTAGGATATATAATTTATATATCAAGTATAATAAAAATGATAATTAATTTCAATATTTAAAGGGATTTTTCTGATAAATGTATTTTCGTTTAGATTATTTCCCCATCTTCTGGTACGAAGATATAATCGGTTAATTTATGTTGAGTGATAAATTCGCTTAATTGTTGACGGTTTAAAGTGGCATGACCTACAGTATCTAAATGACTAGCTATTATTTTTAAATCAGGAGCATATTGATGAAGTTTTAAAATATCATCAGTTCCCATGATGATAGAGCCACTATGTTCAAATTGAGCATCTGCACAGTTGATGATAATTTTAGCAGGTGCATATTGAGCAATAGCATTTTTAACAAAATCACAAAATATAGTGTCGCCAGCTAGATATAAAGTTTCTTCATCTTTATGTTGGAAAATAACCCCCATAGCTTCATAGCGTACACTCATGTTAAAATAATTACTCGTAAATTCAAAATATGGCACTGTTAGAGCTTTTATGCCATGTTGACAATCAATTTTATAGAGCTTGATATCATCAAATGAATTGCCTTCTTTTGTTAAAACTTCGATATTAGTAAAGTCATGATTTATCAATAATTGTTTATCAATATTATCTTGAACGTAGATTTTTAAGTCTTTAGGTAGTGCCTGAACTGCAAATTCATCAAAATGGTCGATATGATAATGTGTTAAAATTACAGCATCAATATTATCGATGATTTTGGAAATGGTAAAAGGTAAATCTACAAGAGGCCATTTAGTATTGGGATTAAAACATTTTGGTATTGGTGGATAAAAATTTTTAGGTGCAAACATTGGATCGATTAGAAATCTTTTATTGGCATAAGTTATGATTAAAGTAGCGTTGCGTATTTGTTGAATTTTCATCATAAAAATCCTTTCTGATATAGATTTATAAATTTGTTATAATAATATCACGGATAAAAATGTTTATGAAGAAGGTACTTTAAAGTATTATAGTTTCTTCAAAGATAGTAAAGAAATGGAAGAGGAGCAATATGGAAAAAGAATTATTACCTTGTGATGTAGCTGTATCTTTACAAATTTTTGGAACAAAGATAAAAATATTAGTAGTTAAAGAATTGTTAAAAGGAACAAAAAGATTTTCAGAATTAAATAGAGCTATTCCTTGTACACAAAAAGTATTAACATCTAATTTACGTGAATTGGAAAAAGATAAAATCATATCTCGCAAAGTCTACGCTGTAGTTCCACCTAAAGTGGAATATTCTTTGACGGAAATAGGCAAAACAATAGAGCCTATAATAAACTTGATGAATAAATGGGGAGCGTATTATAGGAATTTATAAAATCTATTTAAGGAATAAAAGAAATGGAGAATTTAATAAGTAATGATGTATTATTTTTCAGGAACTGGAAATTCGTATCAAGTAGCGAAATTATTGGCATATTTAACACAAGATAAAATGCAAGATATCAGCACTTTAAAAGATTATAAGCATGATGATAGTGTAATGGGATTTGTTTTTCCTGTACATTGTTATGATGTTTTAGATTTAATGCAGGATTTTATAAAAAAATTAGAGATAAAAAGCGATAAGAAAATATATTGTTATGCTGTAGTTACTTGTGGCGGTAAAGTAGGAAATACTTTTATAACAATGCAAGATTTATTAAAAGCTAAAAATATAGATTTAGCATATAGAAATGAGGTATATTTACCAGATAATATCTTAAGTTTTTGGGGTAAAAAATACAATTATAACTCATTGAATACGTATAAAGATAAAGTATTGCAAATTGCAGAAGAATTAAATCAACGCAAGACTAACAATAATGTTTTAGTGAAAAAATCATGGTGGTATATAATAAAAAAATACATTTCATGGTTATTTATAAAGAAATGTTTACAAAAGAAGACAGTCAAAAAGAATTGTATTCATTGTAAGCGATGTGTAAAACTTTGCCCTACAAACAATATCATTGAAGAAGCAGGAAAAATAAAGTTTAAGTCAAATAATAATTGTATATACTGTTTAGCGTGTATTCAGTGGTGTCCAATGCAGGCGATTAATTTTGGCAGTTATAATTTAAAGGATAAGCAATATCATCATCCCGAAGTAGTAGAAAATGAATTGTTTAAACGTTGGTGAGGTGTAATTATGTTTAAATATGTGAAGTATATATTAGTAGTTATGGTATTAGGTATGGGTTTAATAGCTTTTAATCAAATAGCAAAAGCTGATAATGAAGTTGTAGATGTAGGTGAAAATATCAGCTTTCGACAAATTGATCCTGAACAAGCAAAACAGTTTATGGACAGTGAAGCAAATTATGTGATTTTAGATGTAAGAACTAAACCAGAATATGAAGATGGTCATATTAAGAATGCTATATCTTTGCCAAATGAAGAAATTAGCCCTGATAATAAACTATTACAAGAATTATTATCTGATAAAGAACAAATGATATTAGTTTATTGCAGAAGTGGTAGAAGAGCTACAGACGCTTCAATTAAATTAGCTAAGATGGGTTATGTAAATGTTTATAATTTTGGTGGCATTGTAAATTGGCCATATGAAATTGTGAAATAGATATAAAACTATTGATGAAGAGAGGAGTTATATATAATGAATAATAGAGCTGAAGCATTTAAAAAATTTTTAGAGGAAAAAAATATTAATAGTTTTCAGGTAAATGAATTTGAAAATAATGAATTTAATACAGTAGTTTTTCGTTCAAATCTTGATATTAAAGGACAAAAATTGCCTGTACTTGTTATTTTAGATGATAGTATTTATGGCATGATAAGGGTTTTTGTAGCAGCTAAGGCTTTAAATAAAGATAATGAAACAGAACTAAGAATAGGGATAAATGAATTAAATAAAACATATAAGTCATTTAAATATTATTTTGATAATGAAGATAATTTGATTTTAGATTGCTGTATTCTTCTCAACGAAATAGAAAAAGAAGGTAACTTGATTTATACTATGTTTGATGTGATTATAAAACATTTGAATAATGAGTATAAAAATTTGATGCAGTTAATTTGGAAATAAAAAATACAATGCTTAAGTATTTATTATAAATTAATAAATATTTAAGCATTTTTTTATTGACATGAAGTTTACTCTAAGGTTTATAGTATAAATAACAAAAGAAATGTATTATTTAGAGGAGAGATTACAATGAAAAAGAATGTTGTTATATTGTCAGCTAGTCCAAGAAGAAAAGGAAATTCTGATATTTTATGTGATGAATTTATGAAAGGTGCTACTGAAGCTGGTCATGATGTAGAAAAAATTTTTTTAGCAGATAAAAATATAAAATATTGTACAGGTTGTGGTGTTTGCAATACTACACATGAATGTGTGCAAAAAGATGATATGAAAGAGATTTTAGTTAAATTACTCAAAGCTGATGTCATCGTTATGGCTAGTCCTGTTTATTTTTATACAATTAATGCTCAGATGAAGACTTTAATTGATAGAATTGTGCCTCAATATACAAGTTTAAGCAATAAAGAATTTTATTTTATAATCACAGCAGCAGAGACTGATTTAAATATGATGGAAAGAAGTATTGAATGCTTTAGAGGCTTATTAGATTGTTTAGAAAATCCAACTGAAAAAGGCGTTATTTATGGTGTGGGTGCTTGGCAAAAAGGAGAAATAAAAGGCACTAAAGCTATGCAAGAAGCATATGAAATGGGGAAAAATGTTTGATAAAAGAATATGAGGTGATTTAATGAAAAAAAGAATAATTATTAGTGTATTGTTATTAATAATTATCTGTACAGTAGGAATAATGTCATATTCACCACTTAGAAATAAAATAGAACAGATATTTTTTGCTACAAAAGTATATAATTTATTAAACAGTGAAGAATATATGAATTTACATCAAGTAATTACAAAAGATAGTGTTAATAGTAGAACTATTATGTGGCAATCTTTGAATGATAGAGAAGATTTTGTTTTAGAATATAAGCAGGAAAATGAAGATGAAATTTTACAAGCTAAACCACAGAAAAGTGTTTTAGATATCGATAATAAGAAGATTTATATTTATGCTGTAACTTTAGAAAATTTAAAAGCTGATATGGTCTATGATTATAGATTAGGCTTTGAAAATAATCGTAGTGATTGGTATAAATTAAAAACAGCAAAAGAAAATAATAATAAATTCAAGGCTTTAATTTTCCCTGACTCTCAATCAAATGATTATACTGAATGGAAATCATTGGCAATGAATGCATGGCAAAATAATCAAGATAGTGATTTCTTTATAAATATGGGCGATTTAGTAGATAATGGATATGATTTAGTGCAGTGGAATGGCTGGTTTGATGGCGTAGAACCAATGGTAAATAATATACCAGTAGCACCAGTGCAGGGAAATCATGAAACTTATACTACTGATTGGCAAGTAGCTATGCCAAATGTGTATTTAGAAATGTTTAAATTACCAACAAATGGCAATGATAAATATCAAAATCAATATTATTCATTTGATTATGGTGATGTTCATTTTACTGTGATTAATACTCAAGATGATGAAATGGCAGAATTTGAGCCAGATTTATTGAATGAACAGATTAAATGGCTAGAAAATGATTTAGCTACTACAGATAAAAAATGGAAAGTTGTATTAATGCATAGAGATATTTTAAATTATGGCAGAGATGCAAAACCATTAGGTGATGAAATAAGCTTTTCCAGACATGGTGAAATCTATATGCCGATATTTGATAAATATGATGTTGATGCAGTATTAACAGCACATTTACACACTTATAGACGTAGAGCTTTAATCAGAGATTTTGCACAAAATGAACAGGGAACGTTGTATATACTCACAGGCGTGGCAGGTAATGTACGTTATCCAAGTTTATGGCATAAAAATCCACTTGATGAATATGTACCACCACAACCAGAAACTAATAATTATTTAGTTTTAGAAGCTGATGAAAATAGTTTAACTTTTAATTGTTATTTGCCAGATAGTACACAAATAGATACATTCACTTTGACAAAATAATAATATATTAACAATAAAATTTATGGTATAATGAAAAACATTGATATTTAGTATAATACATAAATAGCGAGGTTTTAAAATGTTACCATTAAATTCTCAAAAGGCTTTATTTTCTGGAGAAGAAGCAAATGTAATAAGATTTGCTTTAAGTATTTTTTTACAGACTGACTTTGCTGGATTGACTTCGAAAAAAGAAGAAGAAAAAGCAAAAGATTTAGCACATTTATCTTTAGATAAATTTACTAATCATGTAAATGATTTTACATTTAAAGAACTTTGTGTAATGGCTGGTGCTGTGGATAATTTAATCGCTTTAATTGAAGATGGCGAAACTTTGGGTATCAGTGAAACACAGATGAGAAATTGTAAATTCTTTTTACCAGCAGTAAAACAAAAATTAATAGAGCTTGTAAAATAAAAAGGGCTTTCTACAAGATTTTTTATCTATGTAGAAAGCTTTTTTCTTATAAATAATTTTTTATTTTTAGATAATATTGACTAATTGAAAAAATGATTGTATTATAATTATAGTTTTTAAAAATTAAGTAAAACGTTTTATTAAAATAGATAAAAATAAAGGAGAAGTTATTTATGAAGATTTTAAATTTCGGTTCATTAAATATTGATAAGGTTTATGCTGTTGAAGAAATTGTAAAAGGTGGAGAAACTATCGACTCCGTAAGTTTTAGTGAAAGTGTAGGCGGTAAAGGTTTAAATCAGTCAATTGCCGTAGCTAAAGCTGGCGGAAATATCATGCATGCTGGTTGTGTTGGTAAAGATGGAGAGATTTTGTTACAGACTTTAAAAGATAATAATGTAGATACATCTTTGATTAAAACAGTAGAGACAGCAAGCGGACAGGCTATTATTCAAGTTGATAAACATGGACAGAATTGCATTATTTTATTTCATGGAGCTAATTATGAAGTGGATAAAGCTTATATTGATGAAGTAATGCAAGATTTTGCACAAGATGATATTTTAATTTTACAAAATGAAATTTCCAATATTGATTATATTATTGAAGTAGCAAAAGCTAAACAAATGAAAATTTATCTAAATCCTTCACCAATCAATGAAAACCTTAATAAATATAATATGCAGGCAATAGATGGAATTTTTGTCAATGAACATGAAGGGGCATATTTAGCTGATAAAGAAAAAGTTGAAGATATATTAGATAGTTTAGCTAGCAAATATCCTGAATTAGAAATTATTTTAACTTTTGGTGATAAAGGTGCATATTATCGTCATAAAGATATAAATATTTTCCAACCTGCATATAAAGTTGATGCTGTAGATACAACAGCTGCTGGAGATACTTTTACAGGCTATTTCATTGCTTTAAGACAACAAGGTAAATCCATTGAAGAAAGTTTACAAAAAGCAAGTAAAGCATCTTCAATTACAGTATCAAGAAAAGGAGCAAGCATTTCTATTCCTAAAATTGCAGAAGTGGATTGAACTGAAAAAACATTTTTTCTATAATATTTATAAATAAATAATAAAGGTTTGAATAAATATGAAGTCACGTGTTACTATCAAGGATATAGCACAAAAAACAGGTTTTTCAGTTACAACAATTTCTTTGGTATTAAATGATAAAGCAAATCATATTCCTCGAGAAACAAAATTAATCATTGCTAAAGCTGTAAAAGAAATGGGATATAGACCAAATAAGATGGCTGTAGGCTTGGTAAAAAAGCAAAGCAACATCATTGGTTTTGTATTACCGGATGTTAGAAATCAGTTTTTTTCATATACAGCTAAAGTTTTAGAAGATGAATGTCATAAATACGACTGGAATTTATTGATTTGTAATTCAGATAATAATCATAAACAAGAATTAAAGCATTTAAAAATGCTCTGTGATTATATGGTCGATGGTATCTTTTTGAGTATGGCAGCTAATAGCACGGAAAAAGAAGTTGAAGAAACCATAAATTTTTTAGAGGATAATAAGATACCATATTGTCTAATTGACCGTGATATGTTTGATATCGGCAAATATAAAATCAGTGTTGACCATTTGCAAGGTGCATATTTGGCGACAGAACATTTGATAAAATTAGGGCATAAGAAGATAGGCTGTATAACTGGGCCTTTAATTTTAGATGATGCACGACAAAGACTAGCAGGCTATAAACAAGCATTGAAGGATAATGGTATAAAAATAGATGAAAATTTAATTTTTGAAGGCGATTATTCTTTTGAAAAAGGGAAAATAGGCTGTGATAATTTATTAGCGAAAAATATAACGGCAGTATTTGCAGCAAATGATTTCTCGGCTATGGGGGCATTAGCTAGTATTAAAGAACATAATTTAATAGTACCTAGAGATATTTCTATTGTGGGTTATGATGATATTGCGTTTGCGTCATTATTAGAAGTTCCTTTGACAACAGTTCGTCAACCGATAGATGCAATTGGGCAAAAGGCAACAGAAGTAATTAATCAATTAGTAAATAGTGAGGAAAATATAGATAGTAAAATCATTATTTTAGAACCTAAATTGATTGTCAGAAGTAGTACAAAAGCTATAAGTTAAAAAATTAAGTATATCTAAAGATACTTAACTAATATATAATTTTCCTGAATAGATATGCATGAATTTTTGATTTAAATTTAATAAATCTTACCTATTCTACTATAAAATAGTATGATATAATAAAAAGAAAGAATTTATGTATGTTTAAGGAGAGGATTTTAATGGCAAATCCAGCTATGAAAATAATAGGCAAGGCGTCTACAGAATATGTAGATTCTCCTGCCACTTTGAAAGGCACGATTACAAAGGCATTTGGCTTGACACTTGTTACTATTGCTTCAGCAATTGCTTCTGGTGTATTTTTAGCCAATAGCCCAGCTGCTTATGGTGTATTGATATTAGGTATGATTGTGGGTGTAGTTTTAACACTTGTTACTTGCTTTAAACCACATTTAGCACCAATGACAACACCTGGCTATGCCGTTTTTGAAGGTGCAGTGCTTGGTATTATTTCTGCTCAATTTGAAAGAATGTATTTTGGTATTTCTGCTATTGCAGTAGGAATTACTTTGGCTACAATGATTTTAATGCTTGTTTTATGGAAAACACGTATTATAAAAGTTACAGAAACAGTACGTTCTGTGATTATTTCCATGACAGGTGCTGTAGCGATTTTCTATTTCGTGAATATCATTGCAAGTTTATTCGGTTTCCATATGATGCCAACAAGTGGTATTTTTGGTATAGCAATTGGCTTTATTATCGCAGGTGTAGCAGCATTTAATTTGCTTTTAGACTTTGATAATATTGAACAAGCTGTAGCTTATGGGGCTCCGAAGTACTATGAATACTTCTGTGCTTTTGGTTTACTCTTAACTCTTGTATGGCTCTATATCGAGATTTTAAGACTTTTACAGATGATTATGGCTATGTTTGGCAATGATGACTGATAAATAAAATGATTAAAGATTAATAAAAAAGCTATTTGAGATTATCCTAAAAAATGGATATATGCTCAAATAGCTTTTTTATTTGTTAATTATTAAATATGAAAGAATGTAAATACTAAAAATCCGATACAACTTGCAATAATACCTGCACAAGAAGGCATGAAATATCTTGTTCTAACTAAGCAATAAAAAAGGCTGATGGTAAAAATAGGAATGAAGATAAAAGGTATACATAAACCTAAAATCATAGCTATGCTTTTGTTAGCTAGAGCAATTACAATTAAAGGTACGATATTAAATAAATGTCTAAATTTTCTTAGCTTGAGACTATATTTATACATTAAGAAGATACCTAGTGGATAAAATAAAAGCCATGTAATGATGATAAATGAATCTTTTTTATAAAATTTATCTTGTTTTATATTAGCAAGATATAAATCTGTTTGTTCTTTGTGAGCATCACCGAAATTGATTAATTTTTTAGTTAAAAAGTTTGGTGCTTGTTTGTTAGAGTTCTCCATGATAATATTCATCTCTTTTCATAACTTTTTAGTAAATTTCATTGGAAGCTTAGCGTAATATTATTTAGATTAATAAAATAGAATATCACTAGAATTTAATAGAGAATGATTAATTGCAAATAATTTATATTTGATGATTTATCAACATTAATAATTAAAAATTTCTCTAAATGATTAGCTTCTTGATTAGTACATTAGTTAGCTTGAAAATAATATGTTTAATTGTCATTTTAGTGAAATACTTCTTTAATTAATCTTTGTGGATATACACTCCTTTGAAATTTATTAATAGTTTTAAGAGATTTATTAGAAAAAGGGATATTTGATTTGTTTTTATCTAAGTATAAACTAATGTACTATTTAAAGTATATTCGTTTTATTCTAATAATTCAATTAAATTTTCAAAAATGATTAATAAAAAATAAAAAGACTTAGTTTACTAAATGAAAAACCAAGTCTTAATTAAAATTTTAATTGATTAAATTTAATATTTTATGGTTTACATACTTTGCAAGGTACATATCCATAGCTAAAAGCTTCTTCACGACTACTAAAATATATGGCATTACCAGGATTGATTTTTTTAGCCCAGCGACAATCTGTATAGTGAAATTTATTGCTTTGAGATGAACCAATATAAGTTGTAGCTGTTGCTATATTTAAGGTCATCAATAAAGTAACTAAAGTTAATAAAATAATGGCAGTTTTCTTTTTGACTTGTTTAAACATAAGATACACCTCTATTATTTTTTTTAATATATTATATGTAGTATATAAATATTATTAGAGAAAAAGATAGACAAATTTGCCTATCTTTTTCTTTTTTTTATTGTACTCGTTTAAACATCTTTTCCAAATCATAAGTACTAAATTTTATAATAGTTGGTCTACCGTGTGGGCAGGTATATGGTAAAGTTGTTTGAGCGAGTTCATTTAAGATTATCTTCATCTGTGTGATATTTAAGACATCGCCTGCTTTGATAGCTGCTTTGCAAGCTGTCATAGCTAAGCAGGAATGACGAATTTCTTGAGGAGTAGGTGTGTGCAACTGAGAAAGTGAAATTAAAATTTCACGGAAAATATCTTCACTTTCTTGTGGTTTTATATCAGCAGGAACTTCTTTTAAACGGATTTGATTTTGTCCTGCTAATTCCACGTTAAAGCCTAAATCATATAAAATTTGTTGATTTTCTTCAATTAGAGTTAATTCACTATTATTTACATCTAAAAATAAATGCATCAATAATGGTTGAACAGGAATTCGCTCAGTTTGTTTAGCAAATTTATCATATAAAATGCGTTCATGTGCTGCATGTTGGTCAATGATGTACATTCCTCCATTAGGACCTTGAGCAACAATGAAGCAAGCATCAATTTGCCCGATTGGCGTTAGATTGACAGCTTCTTTTAATAGTTGAATAGAATTTTGACAATCTGTTAAGTTTTCTTTAGATGAAATATTTATATCTGTTTGAGGCTTTGTGGTAGTATTTGTTTGGTAATCTTGAACGGCAGTTTCTTTAACAGTATTATTGTGATGATTAGATAAATTAGGGTGAAGTGTTTCTCTTGCTTGGCGAAATTTATTTAAATCTGTTGTTAAAGGAGTTGTATTATTTTTTAATGGTGATATATGATTGATAGAATTTTGTTTAAATGAATTTGCAGAAGTAGATGGCATATTTTCTGATAAATCCATATTGATTTGTTCAGGCACTGTTTTTTCAATATGCAATGCTTTATCTGTTACAGGAATAGCAAAATCACTTAAAGCTTGATTATCACTAGGTTTTACAGCTTCTAAAACAGCATGGTATATAGTCTTGAATAATAAGGATTCATCTTCAAATTTTATTTCCGCTTTTTGAGGATGTACATTGATATCAATAATTCGTTTGTTGATTTCAATATTTAAAATAACAAATGGATATCCAGATTTTGGCAGTAATGAATGGTAAGCATTGTCGATTGCTTTGGAAATAATTCTACTATTGACCACGCGGCCATTGATGACGAATGTTTGCCAAGAGCGAGAACTGCGGATAATAGCAGGTTTAGAGATGAAGCCTGTTACTTTGATATCGTCAGTTATCGCTTCGATAGGCAACAATTCTTCGCTGACTTTAGCACCATAGATACATTCAATAGCATCATATAGAGAGCCATTACCTGGGGTAGTGATAGCGATTTTATTATTATTGATCAATTTAAAAGCAATATTAGGCTTAGATAAAGCTAATTTTATGATGAAATCATTTATTTTATTTGCTTCTGTGGTAGTGGTTTTGAGAAATTTTTTACGAGCAGGTACATTGAAAAATAAATCTTCTACTTTGATAGTAGTACCGATATTACAGCCCATATCTTCAATTTCATCAATGCGACCACCTGTTAATTTTATAGTAGTGCCTAAATCATCTTGTGGGCGACGTGTAATCAAATTAAATCTTGATACAGCAGCGATAGATGGCAAGGCTTCTCCACGGAAACCTAAAGTATCTATAGACATCAAATCATCTACTTGTTTGATTTTACTAGTAGCATGACGCAAGATAGCTAGTCTAGCATTTTGATTATCCATGCCATCGCCATTATCTGTAACGCGCATAAAAGATGTTCCACCAGCTAAGATTTCCACTTCGATTTTATCCGCATGAGCATCTATGGAATTTTCTACAAGTTCTTTAATTACAGAAGCTGGTCGCTCGACAACTTCACCAGCTGCTATTTTATCGACAGTGATATCATCTAAAATATGAATAGAAGTCATAATATCACTCCTCTTGTTTTGCTTGTTGTTGCAATTCGTATAATTTATTCATAGCATCAAGTGGTGTCATACTCATTAAATCTAATTCTTTTAATTGAGTGCTTATACTTACACCGAATAAAGTTGGCATTTCTGCTACTTGCATGAATTTCAACTTTTTAGTTGAGTTGGCAGTTAAAGTTGGTGTTTTTTCTTGATAGTCAGCTGTTTCAGTATCATTTTGATTATCTTGAAGATAATTTACTTCTTGGGATGTATCATTTGTGATAGCTATATCTTGTTTTATTGTAGTATCTATATTATTTTCGTCAGAAATATCTTTAGAAATAATAGTTTTTTCTTTAGTCGGAGCTGTATTTTCTAAATCAATGAGAATTGTTTCCGCACGTTTGACAACTTCTTGAGGTAATCCAGCTAATTTAGCAACATGAATACCATATGATTTATCAGCACTACCGCGAATAATGCGACGTAAGAAGGTTACATCAGAACCTTTTTCTTTTACGGCAATACAATAATTTTTTACATGAACATCATCTTCTAGGTCAGTTAGTTCATGGTAATGCGTAGCAAATAGAGTTTTAGCTCCAATATGGTCGCGTATATGTTCAATAACAGCACGAGCAATACTCATACCATCGTACGTACTTGTACCGCGTCCAATTTCATCTAAAATGACAAGACTTTTATTTGTAGCGTATTTTAGAATATGAGATACTTCATTCATTTCTACCATGAAAGTACTTTGTCCGCTGACTAAATCGTCGCTAGCACCTATACGTGTAAAAATTTTATCCACAGGGGAAATGGAAGCTTCACGAGCAGGTATGAAAGAACCTACTTGTGTCATCAATGTGAGTAGAGCAGATTGTCGCATATATGTTGATTTACCAGCCATATTAGGGCCAGTGATAATCATGATTTCATTTTGAGCATTATCTAAATGAGTGTCATTTGGCACGAATAAATCTCGATTTAAAATGCGTTCAACAAGAGGATGTCTTCCATCTTTGATATGGATAGTGCCATCATCTAATAATTTTGGACGAATGTAATTATATTCATCACCTGCTTGAGCTAAGCTTACTAAAACGTCTAAAATAGCTATTTCATGAGCAGTATTTTGAATAGAGCTTATTTGGGTTTTTAAGATATCGCGAAGTTCTGTAAAGAGGTTATATTCTAATTGAACAATTTTTTCTTGTGCACCGAGAATTTTAGTTTCAAATTCTTTGAGTTCTGGTGTGATATAGCGTTCAGCATTGGCTAAAGTCTGTTTACGAATATAATTTTCAGGTACCATTTCTGTAGAGCTATGGCGGACTTCGATATAATAGCCAAATACTTTGTTATAGCCGATTTTTAAGGATTTGATACCAGTTTTATTTTTTTCGTCTTCTTCCATTTGCTGTAAAAGACGTTTGCTGTTTTTAGCGATATTGCGGTATTCATCTAATTCTTGATTGTAGCCATCTTTGATGAAGCCACCTTCACGGATAGAGAAACTAGGATCTTCAACGATTGTCTTATCGATTAAAACTACTAAATCATTATAGGTAGAAATCTTTTGATGAATGTTTGCTAATAATTTAGCAGTGGCTTTAGCTAAGGATTTTTTTATAGCAGGCAATACATATAATGAAGATTTTAGGGCATTCATATCGCGAGCATTTGCTGTGCCGACTTCCATACGAGTCAATAATCTTTCAAAATCATAGATTTCTTTTAATTGTTCACGAAGATTATTACGCAAGGAAAAATCAGATACAAGATTAGCTACAGCATCTAAGCGGTCATTTATCTTTTTGGGGCTAAGTAATGGATATTCTAGCCATTTACGTAAAAGACGGCTACCCATAGCTGTTTTGGTGAAGTCTAAAACATCATATAATGTATCTTTTTTGCCACCATCGCGAAGATTGCGAGTTATTTCTAAGTTGCGCAAAGTATACGTATCAATAAATAGAGATTTTGAAGAGTCTAAATAAGTTAATTTATTCAGATGAGTTAAATCTGTTTTTACTGTTTCATGTAAATATTCAAGTAAAGTAGCGATTGCCTTGTGAGCGATTTTATTATCTGGGCGATTATGCACATCAAAATGTTGTAGCATGAGGTCTTCGACTTGTGATGTGATTTCAGTTAATTCATTAACTAAGCAATTATTTAAACGGAGAGATAAGAAATTTTTTAATTCACGTTCATAAGAAAAAGGCTTAATTAATAATAATTCTGGCATCATCAAGCGATAAAGTTCGTCAAATAATAATTGGCAACGATCAGGGCCATCATAAATACTATAGAAGCATTCTCCAGTGGAGATATCAGCACCGGCTAGATAAATAGCATGATTTTCTTCATAGATTAAAGCTATATAATTGTTTTTACTGCTAGTCAAAGCAGATTCATTCATCACTGTACCGGGAGTGATAATTTTGATGACTTCACGTTTTGTAAGTCCTTTTGCTTTAGGGTCGCCGATTTGTTCACAAATAGCTACTTTATAGCCTTTATTTACTAATTTATTGATATAAGATTCAGCAGCATGATAAGGCACTCCACACATAGGAATGCCATCACCTGCTGTACTTCTTTTAGTTAACGTGAGTTCTAATTCTTTGGAAACGAGTATAGCATCGTCCAAAAACATTTCATAAAAGTCACCTAGACGAAAGAATAATATTTGGTCTGGGTGTGCATTTTTTACAGCTTGATACTGTTGCATCATTGGAGTGAGTTTCAAAATTTACGCCTCCAATTCACCTTTTAATACCCATGTCTGTGGATGTGTGATTTTTACTTTAACTAAATCGCCGATTTGTTCATCTTTATGTTCCCAAAGCACAATTTTATTAGTGCGAGTATGACCCGTATAAACATTTGGTTCAGTTTTACTAGGGCCTTCAACCATTACTTCTACTGTTTTATTTAATAAAGATTGATTTATTTCTAAGCTGATTTCATTTTGAGCGTCCATTAATTTATGGAGACGTTCTTTTTTGAGTTCTTGAGGAACTTGATTTTCCATAGTAGCTGCTGGTGTACCAGAACGTTTGGAATATAAGAATGTATAAGCAGCGTCATAGCGAATTTCTTTTAAGAATTCGAGCATTTGAGCGAAATCTTCATCTGTTTCTCCAGGAAAACCTACGATTAAATCAGTAGTGAAACTAGCTTCAGGGAATTGATTGCGGATTTTAGCTACAAGTTCTTTATAATAAGCTGTAGTATAACCACGATTCATAGCTTTGAGCATTTTATCTGTACCATATTGAACTGGTAAATGGAAATGTTCGCAGATATGTTTGCTATTTTTTATAGTTTCGATAACTTTATCTGTTAAATCACGAGGGTGAGAAGTCATATAGCGAATACGTTCAATGCCTTCGATTTTATCTACCATCGCAAGTAAATCGGCAAAGTCAGCATCATCTCTATCTTTTCCGTAGGAATTAACATTTTGACCGAGTAAAGTAACTTCTTTTACACCATTTTGAGCAAGTTTTGTTATTTCTGCAACGATTTCTTGCGGTGCACGACTGCGTTCACGACCGCGAACGTAAGGAACGATACAATAAGTACAGAAATTATTGCAACCATACATAATAGGAACGAAAGCAAATAAAGAATTATTTTCTGCTGGCTCTACATTTGGTGGCATATCATAATCACCAGCTAATTTGACAATATGACCACGAGAAGCAAAAATTTCTTCTAATACAGCAGGTAAATCATACATTTTATTTGTGCCGAGGACAAAATCTACATGAGAAGCTTTTTTGAAGATGGCATCACCATCTTTTTGTGCCATACAACCTGTGATACCTAAGATTAAATCTGGTTTTTGTTGTTTCAAATGTTTGATTTCGCCAATTTTGCCGTAAATTTTCTTTTCGGCACTTTCACGAACACAACAAGTATTGATGATGATGATATCAGCGTCTTCTAATTTTTCAGCAGGTTTATAGCCCATGCGTTCTAACTGACCTGCGAAGCGTTCACCATCAGAAAAATTCATCTGACAGCCATAAGGTAAAATTTTATATAATAATTGTTTATGATTTAACAAAAGATACATCCTTTCTAAAAATAAATTGAATTGTAATTAAATAACTAAGATAAGAATAGCCACCAGCTAATTAATACTGGTGGCTATATCCACAATAAAATAATTATATCATTTTCTAAAATGGACTTCAATACTTAGTGATTTTGAAGACGCTAAGTATAATTTTGCAGATAAGATGTATTAGTATGATGAACTTTAACATAGATTTTTATTTTAGATTTTTGATGATTAAAAAAATGATTTTAATTTTTATCTTAAAATCTTGATTTTGTTACGAAAAATAAAATTTTAAATACAAATGTATATTATAAAAAGAAAAAATATAGAGTGTTTATTATATTACGTATATCATTGACAATATGAATAACTTTGGTATAATTATACGATAAAGATATAAGATAAATGCAATTAATTAATAAAATTTAAAAGAGGAGTGGTCGATAGATGAAGAAAAATATGAAAAAAGATATTTTAGTTATGGGTTTTGCGATGTTTGCCATCTTTTTTGGTTCAGGTAATTTGATTTTTCCACCAATTATAGGTTTAGTATCAGGTGAACAAGTTGGTTGGGCAATTATTGGTTTAGCACTTACAGGAATTTTATTTCCTATGATGGCTTTAGCTTCTGTAGGTAATGTAGGATATAATTTGCAAGATATGATGAAACATATCAATAGTTGGTGGCATTATTTATATATGGGACTTGGTTTATTAGTTGTTATCTTTGGTACTATACCTAGATGTGGCGGTGTTGCTTTTGAATCTGGTATGCAAGGAATTTTTGGTGAATTGCCATTTATGGCGAGAATTATTTTTTTAGCTATATTTTTTGCAATATCATATTATTTTGCTATGAACCGTTCCACTGTTATTGATAAAGTGGGCAATTATTTGACACCAGCTTTACTTATTACTTTATTGGCAATTGTTGTATTAGCCATTGTAAATCCTATTGATACATTACATAGTAGCTCTATTTCTACAGCCAAAGAGTCATTTTTGAATGGATTTTTTACAGGATATAATACAGGTGATGTAGGTACAGGTATTATTTGTGCAGGTATGTTTATCACTGCTTTTCGTGAAAAAGGTTATTGCAATAAACAAGAATATAATAAAATGATGCTTGGTATTATCTTAGTAGGTTTTACTTTATTATTTGTTGTTTATGCTGGCTTAGCATATTTAGGAGCTCAAGGTGTAAATTATTATAGTTTAGATGTAAATGCTACATTTTTACTCACTGATTTAGTGAAAAATTTAGCAGGTTATGAAGGTAGTTTTATTTTAGCTGTTGCTGTTATTTTGGCTTGCTTGACTACTGCTATAGGTATGATTGCTACTGCTGGTCAATGGGTGGAAGCATGGTTTAAAGGTAAAATTTCCTATAGACAAGCTTCTTTGATGATTACTATTGCTATTTTTATGATTTCTTGTCTTGGTGTTAGTAATGTGCTTAAAATATCTGGCCCTATTTTTATGATTTTATTCCCAATGTCAGTAGTATTGACTTTCTTAGGTTTAGGTAAAAAATGGGTGCCAAATGATGGTGCATGGAAAGGTGCTGTTTGGGTAGCTTTTATTATGTCATTATTTGATGCTTTGAATTTAGCAGTGATGACAGGATTAGTGAATATAGATATTTCTGGTTTAATGAATATCATTAATCAAATTCCATTAGCTAAACAAGGTTTTGCATGGCTTATTCCTACAATTTTAGGTTATGTTATAGGTGCTGTTGTTTATAAATTTAAGAAAAAAGAAAGTATTGCTTACGAAGTTTGGGATAATTAATTTTAATTAGTATTTGGAGTATATTTTATGGAAGAAAATAATTTTATTTATGAGAATGGAAAAATTTTCACATCAGATGAAGATAATCTTCATGCTAATAGTATGATTGTGGAAAATGGATATATAAAATGGATAGGGAAAAAAGAAGATAGACCAATTTGTGATTTTCCAGTAATTGATTTAAATAATGTTTGTGTATTGCCAGGATTTGTAGATGCACATATGCACCCTGTAATGCTTGCTGATTTTAGCAAAGAAATATCAGCATTACCTCCAAAAGTGAATTCTATAAAAGACTTGATTGCAGAAATAAAAACAAAAGCTCAACAATTGAAAAAAGATAATAAGAATGAATGGATTTTGGGCTGGGGTTATGATGAAGGGAAATTCGCTGAAAAACGTTCTATAACTCGTTGGGATTTAGATGAAGGAACAGAAGATTTTCCTGTGGCAATCATTCGCACTTGTGGTCATATAAGATGTGTAAATAGTAAAGCATTAGCTCTAGCAGGAATAGATAAGAATACGAAAGACCCAGAAGGTGGGCAAATTGAACGTGATGAATGCGGTGAGCCTACAGGTGTTTTAAAAGAAAATGCGAGAAATTTAGTTTTGCCTTATATACCTGAATTAAATGAAGCTGAAAAAGTGCAGAATTTAGTGGATTTAGGTGATTTATTGACCTCACAAGGTATAGTGGCTGTTTGTGATATGGGTAATTTGGATAAATCCGATAATTATACTTATTATAAAGAAGCAATAGCAAAAGGTTTTAAACAAGAAGTTTCTATGTATTATATGTGGGATTTCTTTATGCATGACAAGGATTTTGCTATTAGCAAGGAAAAGCAAAATAATGACAATCAAGTATTTGTTGCTGGATTGAAATTAATTGGTGATGGCAGTGTATCTGGTAAAACTGCGTGGATGGATAAGCCTTATTTAAATAGCGATAGTTGCGGTATAAGTGTATGTTCTGATGAACAATTAGAGACTGCAATTGATTTTTGTAAGCAAAATAAATGTCAATTATCTGTGCATGCTATGGGAACAAATGCCATAAAACGCGTGGTGGATAGAGTTTATGCAGAAAAAGATTGGCTCAATCAAGATAGACCATATGTAAGAGTTGAACATATTACTTTACCTAGTCAAGATAGCATTAATAAAGCCGTAGAAAAAAATATTGGTTTTGTAACTCAACCTATTTTCCTTTATGCAGAGATAGAAAGTTATTTACAAAATTTGGGCGAAGATATCATGAAAAAATGTTATCCAATAAAATCTTTATTAGAGCAAAAGGTAAATCTATGTTTTTCTACTGATGCACCAGCAACATCATGGGCAGTGCCTTCTGATCCTTTTGTTTGTATCAAAGGGGCTGTTACGAGAAAAGCATATGATGATACAGATTGTGGTGATGACCAAATCATAGATATGAAAACTGCTATAATTTTATATACAAAAAAATCAGCACAAATTGCAGGTTTTAAAAATCTTGGTCAATTGAAAACAGGATATAAAGCAAATTTCATAACACTTGATAGAGATATTTTTGCTATAAATCCTCAAGATGTTGATAAGGTAAAAGTTAATAAAACTTATATTAATGGCAAATGTGTTTTTGCTAGATAAGCTGAAAATATTAAATAATATTTAATAAATATGAGAAAATAAGAGAGAATTCTATAGTATTATGGAATTCTTTTTTATTTATATTGATGTATTTGTAAAAATCAGATTATTTTTATTTAAAGAGTAGAAAATAAATACAGCTTGCTATATAATATTAAGGAATATAACTTTTATTTTTGTAAAAAGAAATGAAGTATATTAATAATAGAGAGGGATTTATAATATTTTTGTTATAAATTTGAAAGGAAGTTCTTTATGAATTCAAAAAATGAAAATTTAGCCATGTTATGTGATTTTTATGAATTTACAATGGGAAATGGCTATCTAAAAAATAATTTACATAAAAAAAATGTGTATTTTGATGTATTTTTCCGTAATATTCCTGATGATGGTGGTTTTGCTATAGCAGCTGGCTTACAACAAGTAATAGAATATATAAAAGATTTACATTTTGATAAAGAAGATATTGAATATTTTCGTTCTAAAAATATGTTTAGTGAAGATTTCTTAGAATATCTAGCTGATTTTAAATTCACAGGGGATATTTATGCTGTTCCTGAAGGAACTTGTATTTTCCCTCGTGAACCAATTATGACTATCAAAGCTCCTGCTATTGAAGCACAGATTTTAGAAACTTTTATTTTATTGACTTTAAATCATCAATCTCTTATTGCTACAAAAGCAAATCGTATAGTAAGAGCTGCTCAAGGTAGACCTGTGTTAGAATTTGGTTCTCGTCGTGCTCAAGGTGCAGATGGTGCGGTAAAAGGTGCTAGAGCTGCATATATTGGCGGTTGTGCTGGAACAGCTTGTACACTTACTGATGAACTTTATCAAGTGCCAGCTAGTGGTACTATGGCTCATGCTTGGGTACAGATGTTTGATTCTGAATATGAAGCATTTAAAGCTTATTGTGAAATTTATCCTCATAATGCAGTATTATTAGTAGACACTTATAATACTTTAAAAAGTGGTGTACCAAATGCTATTCGCGTATTCAAAGAAATGCTTGTGCCACAAGGTATTACTAATTTTGCAATTCGTTTAGACTCTGGGGATATTTCTTATTTATCTAAACAAGCTAGAAAAATGCTTGATGAAGCAGGTCTTACAAATTGTAAAATCGTAGCATCTAATGCTTTAGACGAACATTTAATCCGTGATTTATTAATGCAAGGTGCTAAAGTAGATGTATTTGGTGTAGGTGAAAGAATGATTACTTCAAAATCTGCACCTGTGTTTGGCGGTGTATATAAATTAGTAGCTATTGAAAATGAAAATGGTGAAATTACACCAAAAATTAAACTCAGCGAAAATATCTCTAAAATAACAAATCCACATTTCAAAAAAGTATATCGTTTGTATGATAAAGAAACTGGTAAAGCTATCGCTGATGAACTTTGCTTATATGATGAAACAATTGATACAACAAAAGAACATACTATTTTTGATCCAAATGCTACATGGAAACAAAAAACTCTCACTAATTTCACTGCTAGAGAATTGCAAGTTCCTATCTTCAAAAATGGTGAATGTGTATATGAAAGCCCATCTATAGAAGAAATAAAAGCATATTGTCAAAAAGAAGTGGAAACTTTATGGGATGAAGTAAAACGCTTTGAAAATCCACATCGTTATTATGTAGATTTATCTCAAAAATTATGGGATATTAAAAAAGAATTATGCGTTAAAAATGCAATGAAAAGCAAATAATAAATAAAATTCATTTTTCTTTTGTTTAAAAGAAAAACGAATCAAAAAGAAAATATCCCGCAATATTGATTTTACTTTGGCAAAAATAAAATCACGCCTACAACGCTCTAAACTCGCTACGCTCAAACAGTAGGACTAAAAACGTAGTCATAATTTTATTTTTGCCAATAGCTTTCAGCTACCGTAAAAGTCTGCTAATGCGGGAATGGTTAGGTATTATTGATATTTAACAAAGTTATTTTCAATAACCTACGGTTACCACTAAATTTATAATGCGGAAGTAGTTTTGTGTTATGATGAATTAAAAACGTAGTCATAATTTTATTTTTGCCAATAACTTTCAGCTAGCGTAAAAGTCTGCTAATGCGGGAATAGTTAGGTGTTATTAATATTTAACAAAGTTATTTTTAATAACCTATGGTTACCACTAAATTTATAATGTGGAAGTAGTTTGGTGTTATGATGAATTCGTAGTCATAATTTTATTTTTGCTGATAGCTTTCAGTTACCGTAAAAGTCTGCTAATGCAGGAATGGTTAGGTATTATTGATATTTAAAAATTTATTTTTAATAATCTATGGTTACCACTAAATTTATAATGCGGAAGTAATTTGGTATTATGATGAATTAAAAATGTAGTCATAATTTTATTTTTGCTGATAACTTTCAGTTACCGTAAAAGTCTGCTAATGTGGTAAAGATTTGCTATTATTGATATTTGACAAAGTTATTTTCAATAATCTATGGTTATCACTAAAATTTATAGTGTGGAAGTAGTTTGGTGTTGTATTTTTGTAGTGTGTAAATTAAAGGCTAGAGTATAGTTTACTCTAGCCTTTTTGTTATTTTATGGGGTTGGATATGAGGTAATGGGGTTTTGTTCTGATGATGAAAGATGGAGTGGGGTTGTAATGTAGGTATAGTTGATGGTTGTAGTAGTTAAATTCTAAGGTATCAATGAAAATGCCTTGGTTATAAACTAATTTTAAATTTAGTTTGTTATTTTGCCAGCCATAGTTGGTGTAAGGGTTTTCATAGAAAATAGTTGTACAAGAATCAAAATTATCATTTTCGGAATTAGTATTATTCTTTTGCCAAGCGTTTAGTTTAGCTAATAAATTATATTTTCTAGTGTTTAAGGTAATATTAATTCTGATGCAATCAGGGGAAATTTGGGAGAAAGAAATAGAATTTAAATTTAGAGGATTGTGAGAAAACTTAAATTCTTGTTGAAAGATTTCGGGAGTAATGGAATTATCATTAGATAAATATGGTAAATGAAGTTTAGAAAGATAGTTATTTAAAGATGATAAATCTTGAGTAGAGGATTTATTATCTTTTTTTATTTGGGCTAAGAATTTCCAAGTAGCAGATAAAATAGCTTGTTTTTGTTCATTTTCAGCATTGCTAGTTATAGCTATGACCATATTTTCTTTAGGCAAGATAATGCAATATTGACCGAAAAGACCAGCACAGCGAAAGGCTTTTTCAGGTTGGCATTTCCAAAAATAATAACCGTAGCCTAATTTACTATCTGGAAAAACTTTATCATCTGTATTTATATATACTGTGAGTAATTTTTCAATGTATTCTGGGGCTAGTAATTGTTTATTATTCCATGAGCCTTCATTGAGTATAAATTGACCGAATTTAGCTAAATCTTCTGTGGTCAAACTTAAACCCCATGAGCCTTTGTCGTAGTTTTGAGTATTTTTTTCCCAACTTATATTAGTTATATTTAAATGAGAAAAGAGTTTTTCTTGTAGATAAGTCAAAAGATTCTTGCCAGTTAATTCTTGAATGATGGCACTACATAAAAATGGGCAACGGTTATTATAAAAGAAGGAAGTGCCAGGTTTTGTCTGTAATTTTAAAGAAAATGCTTCATTAATCCAATCATCTTTTAAGTAAAAATCTTGAATTTCTTTGTCGATGAATCCATAAGTCATGGATAATAAATGATGTATGGTGATGCTTTTAATATCTTCAGTAGGTTCAAAATTTAATTTGTGTTTTAAAAGTGAATAAATTGTGGTATCTAATGTAAATAATTTATCTTGGAGAGCGAACATCATAGCAATGGCGGTAAAAGATTTGCTTACAGAAAATAAAATCTGTTTTTCATGTTCATTATAAGGGACAATATGAATTTTGGAGAGTAATTTATTATCTTTATAGATTACAAGTGAATGTAAGTTTAGATTAGTTAAGGTATCAACATATTGAAAAAAATAAGAAGGTGAGATACCTTCTTGTAAAAAATTATTGTTTATCATATATATTCCTCGATTAATAAAATAAATTTTTGCGTAAACGAACAGCAACATAGCTGGCAATTAAAGTTTTGATGATATCACCAGGAATGAAAGGTAAAGCACCAATGGTGATGCCTTCTAAAATGGAAAGTTTCATAATGAAGCAAAGCATAGCTACACCAAAAATATAAGTGATAGGAATAACAGCAAGTCCTGCTAGAAAGAAGTTTTTGAAGGAGTTTTTATTTCCTTTCAGATAACTAGCGATAGGATAGCTGACGATAAAGCCCCAAAGATAACCACCAGTTGGGGAAAATAAACAGTTGAAACCACCTGCACCACCAGAGAATACAGGAAGACCGATAGCACCGATTAGCGTATAGACAATCATGATGATTAGAGTTTCTTTTGGTGTGGATAAAAATGCTGATAATAACATAGCTAAAGTAAGACAAGTAAACGGAACAGCAGTGATAGGGAAAGATATGTAAGCTGATATGCAGATGATAGCTACGCAAACAGCCATTTTTGATAGGGTTTTTGTTGTTAATGATGATGATGACATAAAATTATCTCCTTATATATTTATAAAATTGAATTTTATAAAGTATGTTTTGATATGATTATAAGAAAATAAAAAGATATAGTCAACTCTAAAGATGTTTTTGGTTTACTATATTGTTAAGTTTTGATATTTTTATTTGATTATAAAAAAGTTTTTAATTACAATAGATTGTATAAAATCAACAATAGTATAGTAGGTGATTTCATGGAAATTATTGATAATATAAATAAAACGATGAAAGATGATTTGATAAAAGAAATAAAAAAGAATAGTAAAATATCTATAGCTTCAGCTTGTTTTTCTATATATGCTTATCAAGAATTAAAAAAGCAATTAGATAATATAGAACAATTAAGATTTATATTTACTTCACCAACTTTTATAAAGGAAAAAGTGGAAAAAGAAAAAAGAGAGTTTTATATACCTAGATTATCCAGAGAAAAAAGTTTATATGGAACAGAATTTGAAGTTAAGTTAAGAAATGAATTGACGCAAAAATCCATTGCAAAAGAATGTGCTGAATGGATAAAAGAGAAAGTCATATTTAAATCAAATACAACGAATGAGAATATGGCTGGTTTTATGAATATTGAAACTAAGGATAAAAAGATTACATATATGCCTATACAAGGTTTTACAACTGTAGATATTGGTTGTGAACGCGGTAATAATTTTTATAATATGATCAATAAAATAGATGCACCATATAGTGAAGCTTATTTGACTTTATTTGAGAATATTTGGCAAGACAAAGATAAATTACAAGATGTTACAGATATTGTAATTGATAGTATTTCTAATGCTTATAAAGAAAATCCTCCAGAATTAATTTATTTTATAACTTTATATAATGTATTTAGTGAATTTTTAGAGGATATATCTGAAGATATTTTGCCTAATGAGGCCACTGGTTTTAAAGATAGTAAGATATGGAATTTATTGTATGATTTTCAACAAGATGCGGTGTTGGCGATTATTAATAAATTGGAAAAATATAATGGCTGTATATTAGCAGATAGTGTAGGTTTAGGGAAAACTTTTACAGCATTAGCAGTTATAAAATATTATGAGAATAGAAATAAAAGTGTATTAGTACTTTGCCCTAAAAAATTAGCAGAAAATTGGAATACGTATAAAGATAATTATATAAACAATCCTATTGCTGTAGATAGATTAAATTATGATGTGTTATTCCATACTGATTTATCAAGAAAACAAGGTTTTTCTAATGGTTTAGATTTAGATAGAATTAATTGGGGTAATTATGATTTGATAGTTATTGATGAAAGTCATAATTTTAGAAATGGTATGGGGACTCATGCTAATAATAATGAAAACCGCTATGCAAAATTGATGGATAAAGTAATTCGTGCAGGAGTAAAAACTAAAGTATTGATGTTGTCAGCAACACCTGTTAATAATCGTTTCATTGATTTAAAAAATCAATTAGCATTGGCATATGAAGGAAAAAGTGATTTATTAAATAAAAAATTAAAGACAACAAAAGGAATTGATGAGATTTTCAAAAAAGCACAAAAAGCTTTTAATGAATGGGTAAATTTAGAGCCAGAAAATAGAACTACACAAGTTTTATTGCGTATGTTAGATTTTGATTTCTTTGAAGTTCTAGATAGTGTTACTATAGCTCGTTCAAGAAAACATATTGAAAGATATTATAATGCAGAAAAAATAGGCAAATTTCCTGAAAGATTAAAACCTATTTCAAAAAGACCTATGCTCACTGATTTGAAGGAAGCTATTAATTATAATGAAATATATGAACAATTAATATCATTGAATTTGAGTATATATACTCCATCTGATTTTATATTAGATAGTAAAAAAGTAAATTATATAGATTTGACGCAGAAAAAAGGACTTACACAGCAAGGTCGTGAACAAGGTATTCGCCGTTTGATGAGTATAAATTTACTCAAAAGATTAGAAAGCTCAGTATACTCATTTGAAGTAACCTTGAATAGAATAAAAGATTTAATAAATGATACTATTAATAAAATAGATGAGTTCGAACAATCTGGATTAGGCGATATTGATGCTATGAATATGAATATGGATAGTGATTTTGATGCTGATGACCAAAATACAGATTTATTCACTGTAGGTAGGAAAGTAAAAATTAGCCTAGCTGATATGGATTATATAAGTTGGCGACATTATCTAAAAAAAGATGCTGAAACGTTGGATTTATTATCTTTAATGGTAGGAGATATTACGGCGGATCACGATATGAAATTGCAGTCATTATTAGAGTTGATATCAGAGAAGATAGAAAATCCTATAAATGAAAATAATAAAAAAATAATGATATTCTCGGCATTTGCAGATACTGCAATGTATTTGTATGAAGAAATAAGTCAGTATGTGAAAACAAAATATAATTTAGATGTAGCAGTAGTAACAGGTTCAATAGAGGGAAGAACTACAATAAAGAATTTCAAAGCTAGTTTAAATAATGTATTAACTTGTTTTTCACCTATATCTAAGGGAAAAGATATATTAATGCCTCAAAATAGCGATAATATTGATATATTGATTGCTACAGATTGTATTTCTGAAGGGCAAAATCTGCAAGATTGTGATTATCTAATAAATTATGATATTCATTGGAACCCTGTGAGAATTATTCAACGTTTTGGACGTATTGACCGTATTGGCAGTAGAAATAAGGTTATTCAATTAGTTAATTTCTGGCCAGATTTATCTTTAGATGAATATATAAATTTAAAAGGTAGAGTAGAAACGAGAATGAGAATTTCGGTAATGACTTCTACTGGTGATGATGATTTAATTAATCCAGAAGAAAAAGGTGATTTGGAATATAGAAAAGCACAATTAAAGAAATTACAAGAAGAAGTAATAGATATTGAAGATATGTCAAATGGTATATCTATTATGGATTTGGGATTGAATGAATTTCGTTTAGATTTGTTAGAATATATAAAAACTCATGAGGATTTGGATAAAAAACCGTTTGGTATGCATGCTGTAGTGAATAAAAGTGATGATTTGCCAAATGGAGTAATTTTTGTATTAAAAAATCGCAACAATAATATAAATGAAGATAGTCTAAATCGTATTCATCCATTTTATATGGTTTATGTAAGTGAAGAAGGAGAGGTCGTTTGTGATTATCTAAATCCTAAAAAATTATTAGATACAATGAGACTTCTTTGTCGAGGAAAAGACAAACCAATTACTCATTTATGTAAGATTTTTAATGAGCAAACAAATGATGGTAAAAATATGCAAGAGGTATCTCAATTATTAGATGAAGCGATTAATTCTATTATTGATGTGAAAGAAGAAAGTGATATAGATAGTTTGTTTACAACTGGCGGAACGAGTGCTTTATTATCAACTATAAATGGTATAGATGATTTTGAATTAATTTGCTTTTTGGTGATAAAATGAGGAAGGTGTTAGTATATGCTTTTTCCAGAAAAAACAGAGTTTAAAAAGAGAATACCAAAGCAAAAGTTTTATACAAATATGGAGATAACATCTAATTTAAAAAAGGCTTTTGTGGAGCAGATAAAGATAATTTATTGGCAAAATAAATTGACATCTACAACATTGAATATAGATAAAGGTAAATCTGTATTAGAAATTGAAGTCATAGAAATAAAATTAAATAGTAAAAATTTAGATGAGATGGTTTTATCTAAAATAGATAAATGTATACCGTACCATATATTGTTTTTATTAGAGTATGAAGGTATGTATCAGGCTTTTATCAGTTATAAGGAGATAGAAAATGAGAAGATAAAAGTAAATAAATACTATCATACGCAATGGCTAGAAAAAGAAAATCTTCCATGTAAAATAGAAGGTTTGAATATGGATAGTGTATATGAAAATTTTATACGTCAAATTGCAGGGGCAGAATTGAATGTAGGTTCAGAGGAGAAGAAGAATTTAAAAGAAGATATTGAACAAGCAGAAGAAAAGAAACAGTTAGAAAAACAGATAAGTGCTTTGCAGGCAAAAATAAGAAAGACAAAACAATTTAATCGAAAAGTAGAATTGAATAATGAGTTAAAAAGATTGAGGAAAATTATGCAATAAAATATAAAAAACTATAATGAACATAATTTATTAAAAATATGAAGTAAATAAATAATGTATATATTTACAAAATAAATGATAGCATATTTACAAAAATCTATCATGTGATATAATGATGATAGAGATATTAAAAAAAAACATCATTTGTAAAAGGAGATGTTAACTTGGTAGTTACAGAAGATGAAATAAATGACTATTTATTAAAAGTAAAAGACGCAATAAAAAAAGATAAATATAAATTAGAACGAAATAGAAATAGAGTAGATAATAATAATTTATTCATAGATTATGTTATAGATGAAACAAAGGTAAAAAATATTTTGCTAAAATTAACAGCAAAAGACTTTTCTGAGATATTACAGAATGAACATAAAGGTTATGAGCACGAACTTTTATATGTCTTTGGCAAAGACGTTGAACTTTTGGAAAGATTGGGCGGTTCTAGTAGGCTAGTTTCTTTGTACATAAAGTTTAACAAGTTGGATAGTTGTTATGTAATTGTAATATCATTTCATGAGCAGAAATATCCAATGAAATATTATTTTAAATAATGATATTATTTTTTGAGGAGGATTTATTATGAAGGACAGAGAAAGAACAGATTTTTGCACAATATGCAGGAAAAATACAGGATATACTTTAAAAAAAAGAAATATAAAAAAAGTTATTAGAGAGAAAGAGTATATTTTTAATATTACAGTAGCTGTTTGCAATGAATGTGGTGAAGAAATAAATATTAAAGGTTTGATTGATAAGAATATTCAGGAAGTAGATAAGCAATATAGAGAATATGAAGATATTGTATCTATTGAAGATATAAAAAAACTCATGAAAATTTATAATTTAGGAAAAGCACCATTATCTCTTGCATTAGGATTTGGTGAAATAACAATCACGAGATATTTATTAGGACAAATTCCTTCTAAAGAATATTCTGACATTATAAGAAAAGCATTATCTTCTCCAACATATATGAAAAAGAAACTTAATGAAAACAAAGATAAAATAGCTCCAACAGCTTTTAAGAAATCAATGGAAATAATAAACAAACTTGAAGATTTATTTTCTATATCAGGTGAAATGGTAAGTGTTATATCTTATATTTTTAAGAAATTAGAAGAAGTTACTCCGCTTATGCTTCAAAAATTATTATATTTTGTTCAGGGAATATCATGTGTATTAAATAAAAAACCTATGTTTACAGAAGATTGTCAAGCATGGGTACATGGTCCAGTTTATCCTGATGTATATGAATTATTTAGAGATTTCAAATATAATCCTATAGAAGATGTACGATTTGCAATTTTTGATAAAGCAGAAGAACATCTTAGTAAAGAAGAGCGTATAGTAATTGATTTAGTTATAGATACTTTTGGTGTATATGGTGGAAAAATATTAGAAAAAATTACTCATTCAGAGATACCGTGGAAATCTGCTAGAAAAGGATATGAAGATAATATTCCATCAAATGAAATAATATCTATAGAAAGCATAAAATTATATTATTTAAGACAAAATGAAATATATAATTTTTCTTCTGAAGAAGGATTACGAAAATATATAAAAAATATATTAAATAATTAATACTTTAAAAGAAAAGTATAAAAAAGCTTATTGTTAAAAAAATATATAATTATTTGCTAAGTGTGGAAATAATAAGATTGATATTAATTTATTCTAAATATAATATATTACTAAAATAATAGATTTTTAAATAAAAAAATGATATAATAATTGTTTGAATTTTGAATGGAAAAAGAAGCCACTATCTCAATTAAATAAAGTTGAGATAGTGGTTTTTTATGTAGAAATAAAATAAGGTATGGAGGGTTAAGTTATGGAGAAGATGAGAATGGAGTCTATGGATATAATAGCTCAAAATGTGGAAAATATAGGAAATTTATTTCCTGATTGTATTACAGAAGCTAGAGATGAAAATGGTAAAATACAGAAAGTAGTTGATAGAGATAGGTTAATGCAAAAATTTTCACATAAAATAATCGGGGGGGGGTACAACGGAACGTTATGAATTTACTTGGGTAGGAAAAAATGCTTCAAGAGTGGAAGCAAATACGACTACAAATAAGACTCTACGCCCATGTATAGAGGAAAGTAAAGACTGGGATAATACAGAAAATCTCTATATTGAAGGAGACAATCTTGAAGTACTCAAATTATTGCAAAATAGTTATTTTAATAAGGTAAAAATGATATATATTGATCCTCCATATAATACTGGAAAAGATTTTATTTATAGAGATAAATTTTCACAGAATATAGATGAATATGAAGAAGCCAAAGGTTCTTTTGATGAAGAGGGCAATCGCTTATTTAAAAATATAGAGACTAATGGTAGATTTCATTCTAATTGGTGTTCTATGATTTATCCTAGATTAATATTAGCTAGAAATTTATTAACTGATGATGGTATTATTTGTGTTCAAATTGATGATAATGAATATGATAATATGAAAAAAATATTATCTGAGGTTTTTGGAGAAAGTAATTATTTAACAACGATAATTGTTAAAATGTCTGAAGCAACAGGTGTAAAAATGGCACATTCAGATATTATGATACCTAAATTAAAGGAATATATTATAATTTTTAAACGAAAAGATAATATAAAGATAAATAGTGTTTATATACCAAAAGAACAGTGGGATGATGAATATAAAACTTTTTTAATAGGAATATCTAAAGATGAAGTAAATTTATTAAAAAAAATACGAGAATGTGAAAAAAGAACAGATAAAGATGTAGAAACAGTCGATAAAATATTAGCGAAAATAGATTATAAATCTTTAACTGATATTTATAAAATATATAATATAACAAAAAAAGAAGATAAATTAAAATTTAATTATGAAAATGCTTGGAGAATTGTACAAATAGCATCTATAAGTGGAGGAGCAAAAATTTTAGCAGATAATAAGAGAAAAAAAATACAAAATAGATTTTTTTCAATAGTTACACCTAAAAAAAAGATGTATTTTATTAAAGGTGATTATGATTTTAATATAGACAAACCTAGAATAAAAATGTTATTTGCTGATGATTATTTGATGGTAAATCCTTGTGATTTTTGGCAAGATATAAAAACTACAGGTTTAGATAATGAAGGTTTTGTAAGTTTTAGAAATGGGAAAAAACCTTTAAAATTAGTGAATAGATTAATAAAAATGTTTATTAATCCTAATGGTAATGATATTGTTATGGATTTTTTTGCAGGGTCATCAACTACAGCTCATGCTGTTTTAGATATGAATTTTGAAGATAATGGAAATAGAAAATTTATTTTAGTGCAAATTCCTGTTGATTTAGATAATCAATTGGATATAGTTGATAAGGACACTAAAAAAGATATATTGAAACAAATAGAGTTTTTAGATAGTAAAGGATTGAAACATTTTATAACAGAAATTGGAAAAGAACGTATTCGTCTTGCTGGTGAGAAAATAAAAGAAGAAGCAGGGCTTAATGGGCAGGATTTGGATATTGGTTTTAGAGTATTGAAATTAGATAGTAGTAATATGAAGGATATCTATTATAGTGCTGATGAATATGATCAAGGAATGCTTGAAAATATGCAATCAAATATAAAAGAAGATAGAACGGATTTAGATTTATTATTTGGCTGTTTAGTAGATTGGGGATTGGAATTAGATAAACCATATACTATAAAAAAAATCAATGGTCATAAGGTGCATATTTATAATGATGGAGATTTAGTAGCTTGCTTTGAGAAAGATTTGCATATGAAAACTATAGATGAAATTGCAAAATTACAAGCATTAAGAGTAGTATTTTCTGATAATAGTTTTGTTGATTCAGCTACAAAGATAAATGTAGCTGAACATTTTAAAATGATTGCTCCTGATACTGATATAAAGATTATATAATGAGGTGAGCAAATGAGATTACAGTTTAAACATCAGAAATTTCAACAAGATGCTACAAATGATGTTTGTGATATTTTTGCAGGACAGCCTTATAGTTCAATTAATTATAGATTAGATAGTGGCGATAATATCGTTTTACATGATAATGCTTGGGCAAATGCAAAAGTACAGATAGATGATAATACTATTTTAGAGCGTATAAATAAAATTCAACGTGAAAATCAAATTGCTGTATCTAAAAAATTAGAAGGTAAATATAATCTCACCATTGAAATGGAAACTGGTGTAGGTAAAACTTATACTTATATAAAAACTATATTTGAATTAAATAAAAGATATGGTTGGAGTAAATTTATAATAGTGGTACCGTCTGTTGCTATTCGTGAAGGTGTATATAAATCTTTACAGATAACACAAGAACATTTTGCTGGAGAATACAATAAAAAAATTAAATTTTTTATTTATAATTCGGAACAAATTGCACATTTATATGATTATGCAATGAGTAATTTTATAAATGTGATGATAATAAATTCACAATCATTTAGAGATAAAGAAGCTAATATTATTTATCTGAAGGAGAAAGAGCATTTTTATTCGTGTAGACCTATTGATATCATTGCAAAAACAAATCCTATTCTAATTATAGATGAACCACAATCTGTAGAAGGTACAAAAACAAAAGAACGATTAGTAGATTTTAATCCATTGTTTACTTTACGTTATTCTGCTACACACAAAAAAGATAGTATTTATAATATGGTTTATCGCCTCGATGCAGTGGAAGCTTATAATAAAAAATTGGTAAAAAGAATAGCAGTGAAGGGAATTACGCAAAAGGGGATAACTGCTACAGAAGGTTTTGTTTATCTTGAGAAAATAAATTTATCAGAAAAAGCTCCAACTGCTATGTTGCAATTTGATGTAAAAGGTGCAACGACTATTCGCAAAAAAACTATGAAGGTAAATGAAGGTTTTAATCTTTATGATAATTCAGGTGAGCTAGACGAATATAAAAATAATTATGTAGTCAGCAGTATCAATGGTAAAGAAGATTATATCGAATTTTTAAACGGCAAGCGAGTATATATTGGACAAGTATGTGGTGAAGTCAATGAAGAACAGTTGCGACGTATTCAGATACGAGAAACGATTTTATCACATCTAGATATGGAGAAAAAATTATATAACAAAGGTATAAAAGTATTATCTTTATTTTTCATTGATGAAGTAAGCCATTATAAGCAATATGATGAAGCTGGACAGGCTCAAAATGGTATTTTCGCCAAAATGTTTGAAGAAGAATATGAAAAAGTTTTAAATGAATTCCAATTGGATTTAGATAGCGATAGTTATAGAGAATACTTAGAAAATATAAGTGCCAATAAAACTCATGCAGGATATTTTTCAATTGATAAAAAAGGTCGTATGCAAAATGGTAAGATAAGTAAGAAAGAAAATACTTCTGAAGATGTTGATGCATATGATTTGATTATGAAAGATAAAGAGAGATTATTATCTTTTGATGAACCTGTTAGATTTATTTTTTCACATTCAGCACTTCGTGAAGGTTGGGACAATCCAAATGTATTTCAAATTTGTACATTGAAACAAAGTAATAGTGAAATCCGCAAGCGTCAAGAAGTAGGTCGTGGTCTTCGTCTATGTGTAAATCAAAAAGGTGAACGTATGGATGAAACTGTATGGGGAGAAGATGTACAAGATATTAATACATTGACTATTATAGCTAGTGAAAGTTATGATAGCTTTGCTAAAGCGTTGCAAAGTGAATTAGCAGAAGTTCTAGAAAATAGACCAAAAGTAGTAAGCAGAGAATTATTTGAAGGTAAAATTATCAAAAATAATAAAGGTAATCAAATAATCATAGATAAAGATATGGTAGATACTATTTATTATGATTTGGTAAGTAATAAATATATAGATAGAAAAGGAAATTTAACGGATAAATATTACGAAGATAGAAAAGAAGATAATATTGAATTTTCCCCAGAAATAAAAGAGTATACTTCATCTATTTTGGATATTATAGATAGTATATATAATGAAAAATCTATTGATATTGCTAATGCTTATGATACTAATGTTGAGTTAAAGTTGAATGTAGAAAAATATAATATGAAAGAGTTCCAAAATCTTTGGTCAAGAATAAATAAAAAAGCTATTTATAAAGTAGAATTTGATAGCAAAGATTTTATAAATAAGGCAATAGATGCATTAAATCGAAAACTACATGTAACGAAAATTTATTTTAAAATTGAAAAAGGACAATTAGATAAGATAAAATCCAAAGATGATTTATTATCAGGTACGGCTTTTGTCAAAGAAACACGCAATGAATATGATAGTAAAAATATTTCTGTGGCTAATAGTAGTGTAAAATATGATTTAGTAGGCAAATTGGTAGAAGGTACTGGGCTTATACGCAAAGATATTGTAGCTATATTAGTAGGGCTTGAAAAAAATGTATTTAATCAATTTAAAAATAATCCAGAAGAATTTATTATCAAAGCTACTAATTTAATCAATGAAGAAAAAGCAACGACTATAATTGGTCATATAGAGTATAGTTTATTAGATAAAACGTATGATATAGATGTATTCACAGAAAATACATTAAAAGGAAAACTAGATGTGAATGCAATGAAAACGCGTAAGCATTTATATGACAATTTAGTATATGATTCTAAAGTTGAAAGAAATTTTGCTACAGAATTAGAAGCATCAGATAAGGTAGCTGTATATGTGAAATTGCCAAATAAATTTTTTATTCCTACACCTGTGGGAAGATATAATCCAGACTGGGCGATTGCTTTTTATGAAGGTAGTGTAAAACATATTTATTTTGTGGCGGAAACAAAAGGTACAATGTCTTCAATAGAATTGCGAACAATAGAAAACTCAAAGATTGATTGTGCTAAGAAATATTTTGAAAAACTAAAAAGTGATGATGTAATCTATGATGTAGTGAATAGTTATGATGAATTATTAGATATCATAAGTAAATAATAAAAATAGCCTTTATACTGAGAACTGGCAAATATCTCAAGTATAAAGGCTATCTTCAATTTATAAAGTATTTAATTTTAAAGGAGTTACAGGAGGAAGGATTAAATTGTATTAATCTATATCAATTTGAGTAGTTGTTGATTGTGGTTGAAGTTTTGGCAATGTCATTTTTAAAACACCGTCAGTATATTCAGCTTTAGCGTTAGTTTTATCTATCTGACCTACATAGAAAGGATTTCTATTATAATAAAGATTGACAAAATATGATATAATTTAGATAAGAAATATATTTAATTAAGTATTTATTTTTAAGGATTTTAAATGATAGAATTAGTAGGATATCATGGAACAATAAAAACTAATGCAGAGAAGATACTTTCTAGTGGTATTTTTAAAGAAAGTAATGAAAAAGATGATTGGTTAGGTCATGGAATATATTTTTTCGCTGACGTAGAAAATGCAATTAAATGGGCGAATGAAAGAGCTAATAGATATAATGAAGAAGCAGTTGTATTATCTGCTAATATAAAATGTGACATGAATAGGTATTTAAATTTAGATTATCAGTTTAATCGTAGAAAAGTTTCATTATTTTTTAAAGATATAATAAATAAATCTGATAAAGATATTAGTTTTTATAAACGTGATGAAGAGAAAAGATGTATAGCTTGTGATTTATATAAAGATTTTTTTGGAATATACGTAATAGAATTTACTTTTTCAAGAAAGGTAAAAAAAGGTCATTCAGAAGATAAAGATATATTAGGATTTAGTAGTGTACCAGAAAAACAAATTTGTGTATCTAATCATCAGTGTATAAGTAATATCAAGATTGTTAGAGGTGATAAATATGTTGAAGGAATATGAATATAAAAAAGCACTTAAACTTTTAGATGAACTTTTGGATAAGTATAATATTCCAAATAAAAAATCTGAAGATGGTATTGCTAGAATTGATGGTTTAGTAGTAGATGAGTATTTTGATAAAATAGATTTATTTGATGATATTATAGATGATAAATACGATATGCCAACTCAAGATATAGAAAATATAGCAGAAACAAGTTATGAAGATGATGTAGAACTTAATGAATTTGTTTTAGCTGCATAAAAGGGAAAAAGAAATGATAGTTAATCAAAATGAAGTGAAATCAACAGCATTAGAAAATATAAATATGTATTTTGAAAATATAAGTTTTCAAAGTAGTGGTAAAAATATAAAAGATAATACAAATGAAATAGATGTTGGATTTAAAGAAAATCATAAATATGAAGAAAATAAAATATTTATAAAGTTATATTGTAAAGTAGAAAAAAAAGATAGCTTTGAGTTGAATTTATGTTTGGTAGGTATTTTTATAGTAGGAAAAGATTTTCCAGTTAGTAAATTACTACCAAATGCTATAGCAATAATGTTTCCTTATTTAAGAAGTCAGGTAACTATTATGACAACTCAGCCAAATGCGACTCCAGTAGTAATACCACCTATAAATATAAATAGTTTTTTAAAAAGACAAAATGAAAAAATAAATAAAAAATAAAATAAAAAGGAGAAATTTGGATTGCCAGCTTCCTATCGAATGACGGTTGGTATGTGGAATAGTGGCGACAAAATTGAAAAACGACTCGTTGACTTTGACGACCTGGAACAGATTGACGGCTGTTATCAGCTTGTCTGGAAACACCCGACGCTTGAACAGCTTGCTAAAGAGGCGGACGAGGGCGTTCAGATTCAGGTGGTCAATGAAGAAGGGAATACGGTATCGGGTCTGGAGGTGCGGGCCGAAGAAAAGGACGGCACTAACGGAGGCTTTAGCGGATATACGCAAAAGGACGGCATGTTTTACAGCTTGAAGGAGCAGGACGGCTCAGAACTTGACCTGACCCTGACCGGCAAAAGAGCAGGGGACGGAAAGCAGATTACCCGCAGCTATACCATCTCTCCCGAAGCAGGAAAAATGAATTGTTACAAGATAAACTGGGTATGGTGGTCCTAGCTCAATCCCTTTTCTACCCTTACCCCAAAACAAAGAAAAAGTTGCACGCCGTCGTGCAACTTTTTTCTTTTGCCCTGTTTTTTTAGTGGCCTGCCGCAAATCCATATAAAAATTGGAATGGAATCGAATGAAAATTTGTCGCAAATAGATAAGGTGAG
>OKSB01000383.1_pt1 | contig 49609 bp, 39 predicted proteins | sample 1601171 | NCBI WGS metagenome assembly OKSB01 (sample SAMEA3541496, study PRJEB24748) | human gut metagenome | biome: human gut; feature: human-associated habitat; material: faeces | place: China | collected 2012 | reverse complement strand
TGTCGTTTGCGGCGCTGGTCAATGAGGACACGGTCGTGCTGCGGCGGCTCTACCCCGAGTGGGGCGCGCAGACGCGCCTGCCGTACTTCGCGCACGGCACGCTGCTGTGGTACTGCACGCGGCACGGGCTGTTCGCGCAGAAGATCGACGCGCACAAAAAGTGAGCAGAAAACAGCAAAGGCGTCCCCGAGAGGGGACGCCTTTGCTGCGGTTTTGGATGCATTACGCGATGCCGGTGACCTTGTAGTCCTTGGCCTCGACCGCCGCGCGGAGCACGGCGTCGTCCACCGGGGCGCTGAGCGTCACAACGGCGGTGCCCGCCGTGTGGCTGACTTCTGCCTCGGTGACTTCCGGCAGCGCCTCGAGCGCCTTCTTCACGGCCGCCTCGCAGTGAGTGCACATCATGCCTTCGATCGAAATGGTCTTTTTCATTGCAGTTTCCTCCTTGATTTCTGGTACTTCTTTGAGATGGTTTGCACGTTTATGATCATGGCGCGTATCGCGCAGCTTGAACAGATTCAGGCGCAGGGCGTTCGTGACCACGCAGAAGCTCGACAGGCTCATGGCCGCCGCGCCGAGCATGGGGTTGAGCGTCAGGCCGAGCGGGACGAACACGCCCGCCGCGATGGGGATGCCGATGGTGTTGTAGAAAAACGCCCAGAACAGGTTCTCGTGGATGTTGCGCAGCGTTGCGCGGCTGAGCCGGATGGCCGCCGGCACGTCGCTCAGGCGGCTGTTGACGAGCACGACGTCGGCCGCGTCGATGGCCACGTCCGTGCCCGCGCCGATGGCGATGCCGATGTCCGCGCGCGTGAGCGCCGGCGCGTCGTTGATGCCGTCGCCGACCATGGCGACCTTGCCGCGTGCGCTCAGACGGCGGATCTCGCGCTCCTTGCCGTCGGGCAGCACGCCCGCGATCACCTCGTCCACGCCGGCCTGTGCGCCGATGGCCCTGGCCGTGCGCGCGTTGTCGCCCGTGATCATGACGACGCGGATGCCCATGTTGCGCAGCTCGCGGATGGCCTGCGGGCTGTCGGGCTTGAGCACGTCCGCCACGGCGATGATGCCGAGGAGCTGCCCGCCGCGGGCGAAAAACAGCGGCGTCTTGCCGGCCTCGGCCAGTGCCTGCGCCTGCGCCTGCATGGGCGCGGGGATGTCGGCTGCGGTGCGGACGAAGTCCGCGTTGCCGCCGCAGAGCGGCTGCCCGTCGAGCGTGGCCTTCAATCCGTTGCCCGGCAGGGCCTGAAAGTCCGCGACCTCGGCGGCGGTCAGCCCGTCCGCCGCCGCGCGGCGCAGCACCGCCTTGGCCAGCGGGTGCTCGCTCCGGCGCTCGAGCGCGCAGGCCAGGCGCAGCAGCTCGCCCTCCGTCACGCCGGGGGCCGGACAGATGTCCGTCACCGTCGGGTCGCCGGAGGTGATGGTGCCGGTCTTGTCGAGCGCGACGATCTGGATGCGGCCGGTCTCCTCGAGGGAGGCGGCCGTCTTGAAGAGGATGCCGTTTTTCGCGCCCATGCCGCTGCCGACCATGATCGCCACCGGCGTGGCGAGGCCGAGTGCACACGGGCAGCTGATGACGAGCACGGAGATGCCGCGCGCGAGCGCATAGCCCACGGTGCGGCCGAGCAGCAGCCAGACGATGAACGTCACGAGCGCGATGCCCATGACCGACGGCACGAACACGCCGGACACCTTGTCCGCGATCTTCGCGATCGGCGCCTTCGTGGCCGCCGCGTCGCTGACCATCTGGATGATCTGCGAGAGGGTCGTGTCCTCGCCGACGCGCGTGGCGCGGCACTTGAGAAAGCCCGACTGGTTCATCGTCGCGGCCGAGACGGACGTGCCCGGTGCCTTGTCGGCCGGGATGCTCTCGCCCGTGAGCGCCGCCTCGTTGACCGCGCTCGTGCCGGCGAGCACCACGCCGTCGACCGGGATGCGCTCACCCGGTCGGACGACGAAGACATCGCCTTTCTGCACCTGCTCGACCGGGACGGTCACCTCCGCGCCGTCACGCTCGACGGTGGCGGTCTTGGGCGCAAGCTCCATGAGGCTGCGCAGCGCGTCGGTCGTTTTGCCCTTCGAGCGGGCCTCGAGCGTCTTGCCCACCGTGATGAGCGTGAGGATCATGGCGGCGGACTCGAAGTAAAAGTCATGCATATAGCCCATGACGGCCTGATCGTCGCCGCGCACCTGCGCACCCGTCATGGCAAAGAGCGCATAGGTACTGTACACGAACGCCGCCGTCGCCCCGAGGGCCACGAGCGTGTCCATGTTCGGCGCGCGGTGCCAGAGCGCCTGGAAGCCGCTGATGAAAAACTTCTGGTTGATGACCATGATGATCACCGTCAGCAGCAGCTGCGTCAGGCCCATGGCGACGTGGTTGCCGTCATAAAACTTCGGCAGCGGCCAGCCCCACATCATGTGGCCCATGGAAAAGTACATCAGCACGAGCAGAAAGCCCAGCGACCAGAAGAGCCGGCGCCGCAGCTTCGGCGTCTCGTGGTCGGCCAGCGCGTCGGCGCCGGCGGCGGGGCTTGCGCTCTGCTGCGCGCCCTTGACCGACGCGCCGTAGCCCGCGGCCTGCACCGCGTCGATGATGGCCTGGTCCGCCGCCGTGCCCTCCACCCCCATGGAGTTGGTCAGCAGGCTGACCGAGCACGCCGTCACGCCCGGCACGTTCGACACCGCCTTTTCCACGCGCGCCGAGCAGGCCGCGCAGCTCATGCCGGTGACATGGTATTGCTTCAAAGTGGTTCCTCCTTTGCGGTGCGGCTCATTTCATGAGCTTCTGCAGCGTCGCCACCAGCTCGTCGATCACCTCGTCCTTGCCGTCGCGGATGTCCTCGACGACGCAGGTGCGGATGTGGCTGGCCAGCAGCTCCTTATTGAATGCATTGAGCGCCGCGCCCGCCGCCGCCGACTGCACGAGAATGTCCGGGCAGTAGGCGTCGTTCTCGACCATGCCGCGGATGCCGCGGATCTGGCCCTCGATGCGGTTGAGCCGGTGGATGAGCCGCTTGTATTCCTCCGGCGTGCGCTCCTTCTTGCGCTGCGAACAGCCACAGCAGCAGGTTTTTTTCTCATCGTCCATGGTCAAATACCTCATTGTTTCCCATATACCCCTTGGGGGTATTTTTGAATATATACCCCCAGAGGGTATTTGTCAAGAGGGAAGGTGCATGTTCTTGACAGCGGGCGCGCGTGTGCTTATCATAAGGGCACAATGAAAGGAGTGTTCCCATATGAAGGTATGGTTACCCCGCAATGCAAAGCGCCTTGCGGCGCTCACGCTCACGCTGGTGCTCGTGCTGGCGCTGGCCGCCTGCGGCGCGCAGACGGACGAGCCCGCCGCGACTGCGACCCCGGCCGTCGAACCCCCCGCCATCGCCACGCCGACGCCCGCTGCCACGGCGCAGTCCGGCCAGTCCGGCGCGGCCACCGGCGCGCAGGCGCTCACGGATGTGCTGGCCGACATTGCAAAGAATGTGCAGGTCGGCGCGGCCGGCAGCTCGCTCAAGGTGGTGCCTTACGCCGTGAAGCTGCTCGACTGGGGCGCGGCGAGCACGATGACCCAGAGCGAGATCAAGACCGCCGTTGTTGCGTGGCTCAGCGACAAGGGCAACGACGCGCAGGTGGCCTTCAGCCAGCAGATGGACCTGATCGACACGACCTGCCAGACGCTCATGGGCAGCGGCGCGCGCGACCTGCTCGATTCCGCCGGCTGCCAGAACGTCAAGGGCGGCTGGCCGGTGCAGGCGTCCGACCGCGTGGAAGCCATCCTCGAGGCCGTCGGTCTGCGCGGATAAACCGCGCGGAAAGCCGAAAAACAGCCACGCCCCTGCGCGCCATTTTGGCGCGCAGGGGCGTGGTTTTTGTTTTGCCGCCGGTGCTCAGCCGTGGTAGTCGCCGGTCGCGGAATCGACCGTGACGTAGGGCACGACTTTGCCGTCGATCTTCACATAGACCTGATAGATGCCGTTTCCGAGATCCTCGTAGTGGTCGGGCGTGACGCCGTAGTTTTCGAGCAGGCTCCGTTCAAACTCGGCCTTCCAGTCGTCGCTGCCGGTGTCTTTTCCGGCGGCGGGCGTCGGTGTTGCGGCCGGGGCGGCGATGGCGGGCGTCTCAACGGCCGGGGCCGCAGGCGTCTGCGCGGGGTCGGATGCGGCTGACTGCCTGCCGCAGGCAGTCAGCGCCAGCAGGAGCACGGCGGTCAGCAGCGCGGCTGCGTGTTTGCGGTGGGTCATGGGCAGTTCCTCCTTGGTGATGGTGTTTTCGGTGTTTTCGCAGACATTTTACATCAAAATTCGCAGAAATACCCCCCGGGGTGCAAAATTCAGATGTGAATTCAGATGTGAATGTTGCGCCCGCCGGTCATTCTTTCAGCGTTCGGACGGAAAACGGGTAGGCGCAGGTCAAGCGGTGCCAGAATTCCGGCGCGGTTTTTGACGGATCGTCCGCCGTCGCGATGACATTGGTCCCATCCTCGATGATGTTCTGGAAGAAAAACGCGCAGGCTCTCTGCCACTGCTCCGTACCGCAGACAAACGCCTCGAGGTCCTCCACGACCAGAAGGTCGGCATTTCCGCGCAGCGATTCCGCCGCGTCGTCGAGCGTCCCGGGCGGTGTGGCGCATCGGCTGCGCAGCTGCGCGCCGCCGTTGCGCACGACGTGCGCGCGGTCGAGCCGGTCCACAAGCTCGGCGGCGAACTGCGCACGGTCCGCCATGCTGAGCACCAGCAGGGAACAGGGCAGCTCATGACGCGTTTGCGCGCGGCGCAGCAGGCAGCGCCGCCGCAGTGCCGCGAATGCTTTCCGGCAGAGCGACAGGAACTGCTGCAGGCTGTATGTACCGGCCAGAACGCACAGCAGAAGGGTGCCGGCCCACGGGAGCACATACCGGAAGATGCCGATGCCGCCGCGGTAAGTCAGGTCCGCGCGCACCAGATTTTCATACATGTGCGGCACGTGTACCCAGCCGCTGTCCAGCCGGCAGAGCATGTGCAGACAGTTGTTGTGCAGACAGACCAGCGCCGTGGCGATCAGCGCAAAGACCGCCGCCGGCAGCCAGCGGAGCCGGGGCCTGTGGATGCGCGCCAGCAGCCTGCCGCAGCCGTATGCCGTCAGGGGGAAAAACAGGGTATAACCGGCCAGCTTCAGGAAGCGGAACGCGGGCAGCCGGTCGGGATACGGGCCGATATCGAACAGCGCGCGATAACCGGGCAGCAGCGGCAGAAGCAGCAGCGCCGCGTCCAGACAGATCAGCAGGATCAGAAATACGGTATGCCATGTTTTTTTCATGTCTCGAGTCTCCTCTCTTTTTGCGGATCCTGTTCTATGATAGCATAAAAAGGCAGCCGGAGCAAACGGACGATAGACGCCCGCGGCGGGCGGATTTTTTGCGCTTGACAGGGCCTCCGGCACAGGATATTCTGTCAGCAGAACGGAGGGAACGCGCGTGCCGGAAAAGTATGTTTTGCCTATTTTGATGCTGGTGGCTTGGCCGCTCCATGTTGCGTTTGTGCGCGTCGCAATCGAAGGTGTTTTGAGAGCGGCCATGAGCAAGACGATGATTCGGAAACAGCGAAAGGCGCACCCTGGATTCTGGAACTGGCTGACCTACCGAGGTGTCGCTTCTGTGATCCCACTTCTTATGCGGATCTGGTACTATTGCGAGCTGCTCAAATATCCGATTGCGGCACTCGCGTTCTACGTGCTGATGTGGCTGCTCGGCGTACCGCTCGATCCGCTGCGGAAATGGCCGGCGATTATTCTCATATCTTCAGAATTGATTCTGGTCGCGTATTATGTATTTTTTACTGCACAAGGGGCAGGGCCAGAGGATCGCCGCATGCCCGCGTGGACGGTCAAGCACTTTTCTCCCGACCACAGCGACGACAGAAAGCCGCGGTGATGACATGCGCGGAAAACAAAGTTCAAAAATCAGTCTGAAAAAGCGGCTGCTCAAACGGCGGCAGGCGCTGACCAGGCGCTGGGACAAGCAAAGCACGCGCCGTCATCTGCTGGTGTATCTGCTGTGTAACTTGCTTCTGGTCGGCAGCCTGTACGGCTGCATTTTTGCGATTCCGAATGTGCGGGATGTCCGCACCGTCCGCACAAAAATCACGGATGTGCACTATGAGGCCGTGCGGTGGGCGCAGTGGATCGCGTTTACAACGCCGGACGGAGAGCGATTCTTCCTGCGCAGAGATTGGCACGGCTATGACGCAGTGCGGGAAGATACTGCGCGCCTGCAGGCGTTGGCAGCAGGTGGGACGGAGCTGGAGCTGACGGTCTCCGGCCGCCGGTTTTCCTTTCTGGATATGCACAGCGGTGAACAGCAGGTCGTCGGGGTACGTGCGGAACAGGAAACATTTCTGCCGGTGTCCGAATGGGTGGCAGATGTGTGCCGCTCCCGCGTGACGGACAGCGTCCTGCTGGGTGTTTATGCCGTTATAACGCTGGGCGGGCTGCTGTACCTGCTGCTTCTTAGCAAAACGTAAAAAAACACCGCCGCAGGGGTTTCCCTGCGGCGGTTTTATGCGGCTGCATACCGTGTATATCGTATATCCGTATGCGCTGCCGGACTGTCCGGCCCGGTGCGGCGCTCACTCGATATGATATGTCAGCCCGTCGGGCGCCGCCGGATCTGCGCCCTGAATGACGAGCGTATTCCCGGCGTGGCAGTCCGCCTGTGCGAGGATCTGCGCAAGCGGATTGACCAACTGCGTTTCAACCATGTTGCTGATGCCGCGGCCGCCGTTTGACAGGTCGGCCTTTGCAAGCGTGCGCAGGTGCGCCTGAAAATCGTCGCTCAGCACCAGGTGCAGTCCCTTTTCCCGCTCCAGGTTGCGGATAACGGCGCGCAGCTTCAGCTGCAGGATCTGCTCGGCGGCCTCTTCCCGGATGAAGTCAAAGACAATAATGTTGTCGCCGATGCGGTTGAGCAGCTCGGGCCGCTGGATCGTGTACTTGAAGTAATCCTGAATTGCGCCGAGGAGCGCGCTCTGGATCTCCGGATAGCTCATGTCCGGCGTGATCGTCTGATAGCGCTGCCCGGTGGCCGGGTCCTGTCCCACGATGCCGAGGTTGCTTGTGAAAATGATCAGCGCTTCGGAAAAGTACATCGTCTCGCCGGCAGAGTCCGTGAGCCTGCCGTCTTCGAGGATCTGCAGGAACTTATCCAGAATCGAGGGGTGCGCCTTGTCGATCTCATCAAAGAGCAGTACACAAAAGGGCTTTGCCTTGATGGCGTTCGTGAGCTGGCCGCCCTCGCTGTAGCCGACATATCCCGGAGGAGCACCCAGCAGCTTCTGGTCCGAGTGCGGCTGCTGATACTCGCTCATGTCAAAGCGCGTGACAAAACTTTCGTCGCCGAAAATGAACTCCGCGATGGTCTTTGCCAGCTCGGTCTTGCCGGTGCCGGTCGGCCCGGCGAAGAACAAAACGCCTTTCGGCCGGCTTGCGGAGCCGCCCTGAATACCGGACATGCCCATACAGGCGCGGCTGAGGACACCGGCGGCTTTCCGGATGGCGGCGTCCTGCCCCTTGACGCGCGGGGTCAGATAGTCTTGAATATGCTTCACCTTTTCGGGGTCGAGTTTATCCCAATGGCTCTCTGTCTCGCCGTAACGGAACATTTTGATGGCGTCGCGGATCCGGTGGACGGAATACGCCTTTTGCTGGCACAGCGCGAAAACGCCGAACAGGTCCACGAGTGTCATGCCGTCCGTCAGGGCGACAAATTCGTCGACGGCTGCTTTGCGCGCTGCGCGGTCGAGCGTGTCCGCGTCCTTGAGACGATCCATCCGGGCGTCGATGACGGCCGCGCGGATCTCCTTTTCCGGGCGGGAGATGGTCAGCGTGCGCACATATGGATTGTTCAGGTAAAACCAGGTCGGGATATCATTGACTTTTTCGACGATGAGGAAAAGCAGATTCGTCAGCGGCTGTCGGTTTTGTACGCTCAGCGCCTGCGTCGGCGTGCGCGATGCGAGCATCAGGCGGGTGAAGCACTCGCTCTCCTCGTCCGACAGATTGTCCGGCGAGGAAGTTATGGTATTGGCGAGGTCAAAGATCACGGCGGACGGCTGCGTGGAATTGCCCATGGCCGTCCGGATCGCCTCCGTTGCGCTGCCAATGGAGCGGGTGTTTTCTTCGCTCGTGCCGGTCGTGCGGAAAAACGATGCCGTCATATCCAGCGCATACGGGTTGGAAAAGCCGTCGATGCGATTGTAGAAAACGACCGGGTCGTAACCGACCGCCGACAGATAGCGGTGCAGGTAGAGCGAGAGACTCACCGGCTCGCACGAGCCGTCGTCTTCGTAGTGAAACGGCTGCAGATCGTGCACGTTTCCTTCGATGATGAATGTTGTGTTGATGTTCCGGTAGACCGCGAGGTCTTTCTGCCATTTTTCTGCCTGCATCATGACTGACCGTCCTTTTTCACCAGCTGCGTGTCCACATTGCACAGCGTGATCTTTGCGCCCGGCAGGACACGCACGGGCGTGTTTTTGTCCAGCCGTTTGCCGTCAATGAGCGTTCCGTAACGGCTGATATCCTCTGCGATCACGCAGCTGCTCCGGCGTGGCGTCAGACGCAGGTGCTGCCGGCTGACAGAGCCATACGCGCTCAGCTGCTCGGCGCCGGTCTCCGTCCGGCCGATGATGCAGCCGCCCGCGGGGATCTCGATCTCGGCGCCGTCAGGCAGCCGGAGCGCGAAGCTGCACGGGCCGTCGGCCGGCGCCGGTGCCGGCGCCGCGGCGGGAGGCTCGGGCGCTGCGGCGTCCTTTGCCTGGCTGATCAGAACATCGACGATCGGATCGTCCTCCGGGTAGATGGCGAAGTCCATCAGCCTGCGGCCGCAGTTCGGACAGTTGTCCGGGAAGCTGAGCCGGCGCTCGAAAACGATCTTCTCGCCGCATGCACATACCTTGCAAAATGCCATAGATCAAAACTCCATTTCTTTCGCTTTTTTCTTCTGCTCCTGTGCTTTGCGCTGCTGCTTTTTCTGAACAAACTGCTCCAGATCCGACTGGATGCAGATGGTGTCCTGGTCGACGGGGTCGGCGTACACGCGCCGAAGAAGGATGCCGCGCTCGAGCGCTTTTTCCTCCAGCGTCGCATACAGTGCGCAGATCTTGTTGGCGTGCTGCTGCGTCTGGCGCTGCCGGTCGAGAGAGCCGCCGCGTGTTTGCGCGATCGGCTCGAAGAGGATGCCGGAGTGATCTGCGCCGACAAACACGTCGCACAGCGGCGCACCGTCGACCGAAAATGCCTGCCCTTCGGTATGATCCAGAACGGCGCTGCCCTGGACGTGGCAGCCAAGCTGCTCCAGGATCTCGCCGAGCGTCTGCAGAATGTAGGCCTGCTGCGCCTGCTTTTCCAGCAGCTGCTTCATGCGCTCGTTCTCGTGCCGGATCTGGTCGGGCAGCAGGTCGGCCTGCGGTGTCAGCTCCAGCATCCGGCACAGAGCGCTGTATTCCAGGCGGGCGTCCTGCAGCTTTTGCGTATCGACCGCGGAGATCGGCGTGCCGCACTGCAGAAAGCTCTGCACGCGCAGCTGCACGGCGAGGATCTTGTCCTCGATGTCCATGTTGGGATCGGACGTGATCTGGGATATCGCCGTCATCAGGCGCGCTTTATCCTGTGCGTCCGCCTGCGTGAGGATCGCCCGCTCGTCGGCCTTTCGGATCGTGTCCTCCAGCTGCCTGCTGAGCTTTGAGGGCGCCGTGGGCACGCGCAGCAGCGCCGAAAGATCGATCACCGTGCGGGCCTCCGGCTGCGTGCTCCGCTCCGTGACGGACGGACCTGAGCCGGTGTAGGTATAGCCGCGCTGTGCATCGTCCTGAATGGCAACGGTCTGCGCCGCGGCGGCTGCGGCGACGGTGGCCGTGCTTTCTCCGCCGGCGCGCAGCTGCGCCTGCAGTGCGTTCAGTTTTTGCTCCAGCTGCCGGCGAATCTGTGCTTTGCGCATCTGCTCCAATTCGGCCGTTGTGTAATAACTGCTCATGGCCTGTGCTCCTTTATTTCCTGCATTTTTTCCAGCTCGTTCTCATAGCCGAGGCGATAAAACCACGCCTGAAATGCGTCCGTTTCCAGCAGCTCGGCCAGCTCGCTCGCCCGTTTGCCCGCCAGCGCCCCGGCCAGCTCGTCGAGCGTGCTGACCGTCTGGCCGAATGCACGGATGCTTTGCCGGTCCTGTAACATAAAGCAGATGGTCGTGATGGATGCCATGTCCTCACCGCGCCGGATCATTTGCTCCAACTGATTGACCAGGGGCTTGCTGCATCCTTTTTCTCGCAGATAGTAAACGAACAGGCCGGAAAACAGAAACTGCCGCGCGGTCTCATCTCTGCCGGAAGCGAGTGCATCCACGAAGTCCGGAATGGTCGGATATGCCTTTCCACGATAGAAAATGCCGGGCGCTTCCTCATCGATGGCGGTGAGGAGCTTGAACACGGCCGCGTCAATATCCGGATGCAGCAGCCAGGTGCGCACCTTGTCCGGCAGCGATGTGTCAAACTGCCGCACGAAGTCGATCAGCTCCTGCCGGCGGATCACCCGCGTTGCCTGATCCCAGTGCGCACGGATGGCTGCGGCGAGCTGGTGGAGCGTGCTCACGGTGAGAACCTCATTGTCAAAGCGGCCGAAGATCATCGTCTTGCGTGCGGGCGCTTTTTTCATGCGGGCATAGATGCTTCGGTTCGTGGGGCGCATATACTCGCCCTCGCACCAGCGCTTGACCCTGTTGTAGTCCCAGCGCTCATGCTCGTCCTCGGTGAGCAGCCCGCGGATCAGCACGGCGATGCGCCCGGTGATCTGGCTGGGCAGCTCAAGGCCGTTTTCCCACGCACGTGCGATCTCCTCTACCGACATGCCGCCAAACAGGGAGCGGCCCAGCACCAGCCGGCACAAAACCAGGCCGAAAGAGCCGTAATCATACGCCGGTGACAGTGCGGCGCTCCACATCAGGGATTTGACGCGCGGCGCATATTCCGGCGTGCCGCGGATGGTGTCGATCAGTTTCCCGTCGGCGTTGGTATAGCCGCTGATGCCGCAGTCGCCGATGAGGACGCGGCTGCCGTTGTCGGCATAAAAGAGGTTGCTGGGTTTGATATCGCAGTGCACGATCCCGTTGGTGTGCAGCACATGCAGCCCCTCGTTGATGGACGGGATGACAACGCTCTGCAGGGTGCTGACGGGTACGGCGCCCGCGCGCTCAAGCGTCCCTTCGGGGTAGTAATCATAGATCTCATAGTGCTGACCGGCGTATGTTCCCGATTCGACCAGATTCGCAATGTTCGGGTGATGCACATTGCGCAGAAACTGCAGCATTTGCTCCGATGGCTGCCAGCCGCTGTGATAGACCTTGACAACGTATGGCTTGCCCCATTTTTTTGCGAGGTAGACGGTGGACTGCTTTCCCTGATCGTTGAGCGCGGTATGGATCACATAGCTGCCGGCGATGGACTCGCCGGTCGTCAGATAGACGGAGTCCTTTGCCGCGCCGCCGCTCGGAGGAATGGTCTCTGCGGCGGAAATGCTGCCCGGTACATGTGTGCCGGGCGGAAGTGTTTGTGCGGAATTGATCATTTGTCTGCACCTCGCGGGATTCCAATGGTTACGATCTTATCGTCAAAAAGGATGTTTTGCAGCTGCCGCGGCGCGTGTGCGAGCCCGGCATATTTCTCCGGGTCCCGGAATACGTGGATCCTCTGGTTGGAGGAGCCGCGCAGACCGACGCCGTCGTTGCGCTGCGCGATATACGGCCCGTCGATCAGCACTGCGCACAGCGAGAGGACGGTTTTTACCCCGGCAGAGTTCTGCGCCAGCAGCTGCTCATAGGTGTATCCGGTGAAGATGAGGATGTCTTCCCAGCGCTTCGCCAGTGCGCGCATCAGCCGGCTGAGCGGCTCCGGACGCGCAAACGGTTCACCGCCCGAGATCGTGATCCCATCGACCGGATCGGTGATGGCGGCGAGCAGCCGCAGGATCTCCTCCGCTGTCATTTCGCGCCCGGCCTCGGCGCGCTGCAGCTCCGGGCTGATGCAGCCGCTGCACCGGCGCGGGCAGCCTGCGGTCCAGATGCCGATGCGGTTGCCCGGCCCGAGCGTTTTTACGGGGTAATAGATCCTTGCAATGGACAGTTCCATCAGTTCAGCTCCGATGTAAAGTGAGATGCGCAGACCAGCTTGCCTTCCGGGACGTGTTTTCCGCAGAAAAGGCACATCTGCTGCTGCCTGCGTTTTCCGATCTCGTATCCGGCGCTCCACTGGTTCATGGCTGTGTTGAGCACGTCCGGTGAGACACAGTAGGGCCTGGCACCGGCCAGTATCTGCAGGACCCTTGCAGGCTCCGGAAGCGGACGGGCGTAATCCTCCGGGGTGGGGCAGCGCACCTGTGTGACGACATCCTGCCCGAGCAGCGCCCACGCGTTTGCGGGTGTCCCCGAAAAGAGGCTGCCGGTCCCCCAGCAGTAGGGGACTCCCAGCTCACCGGATGCATAGGCGTCCGTGTTCAAAAATGCGTGCGTACCGATGGGGACCTTGCGCAGCGATGCGCAGAGCGCATCCACCTCATGGCACGGCATGCATGAGAGGGAAAAGCCCACTCCGTCGAGCAGGGCGTGGCCGCCGAGCTTCTGCCTGCGGATGACCCAGCTGTAAGCGGGGCGGCGGATCGCGGTCAGCGCGGGCAGAAAGCGCGTGTTGACCAGATAGAGCAGCTCCTGAATACCGACACCGTTGATATAGGGCAGCTGCCGGGCAGTGTCCCAGTCGGCGTACAGGGCGATCAGGTAAACGCAGGTACCGGCGATCTGCTGCAGTGCGCTGCGATAGGCCGGGACGTCCTTTGCCGGCAGGACGGTGATCGTGTCCGTGAACGGTTCCGGATCGCGCATGCGCCGGCTGCACAGTGCGATCTCGTGCTCGATCGTTTCCCTCTGTTGCCGGATCGCCTGCAGGGTCTGCCGGATGTGCTCCGGTGCATCCTGTGCGCGGTCGAGCAGGCTCGTGGCGCCTTTGGCCATGGCCTTGCCGATCTCCGGATAAAAATCATAATCGCTGAGATACTGCTCGAGCGCGATCACATCCGGGTCGCTGCGCACGGCGTCCAGATACATGGCGTTGATCTCCTGCTCGTGCCCGCGTGTCTCCCGGCGCAGAACGTTCAAAAAAAACAGGACCTTTTCCGTGTTCATGCGCTGCCTCCTTGCCGGCTGACCTGAATGAGGATCTGACTGAGTGCCAGAACGCGCGGATCCCCCGGCTCTGCCTGCAGGGACCGCGTCAGGCAGTCAAGCGCGCGGGTGCGCTGCTGCTCTCCCGTGCCTGCGCGCAGCGCCGACAGCGCCTGAACATATGCCTTTTCCGCTTCGGAATGGGCCGCCTGCTCCGGGCCCGGCGCGGCCGCGCCGGGCTGCTGCGCCGGGCTGTCCGCCGGGAGATCGATCTGCTGCGCGCGGGCCTGCAGCAGCTCCCGCGCGGCATCCTCCTGCGTGCTCTGCGCAGCGAGCGTATAACATTCTTTGAGCAGATATCCGGCCATGTTGTCCCACTTGCTGTTCATGCCGCTGTTCTCCTTCCGGCTTGCCAGCAAGACGCAGAGCGTTTCTGCGCCTCGCTGCCAAGTGCGTGCTTATATCTTTTGATGATTCTTCAAGATGGCATCCAGATCTCTTGCAGCGCTTTCCACGTTGTGCTCCTCACGCTTTGCGTTGTCGTGGAGCTTTGCCGCCAGCACAATGCCGCCGATGAACAGGCACAGGCCCCCAAACCATGCGCTGCTGAAGATCAGCAGACCGATCACGCAGAGGATCAGCGGGAGCAGCGTGTGGAGCATGGTGCGATGTCTTGCGCCGGCAAGCCCCTCATCCCGCAGCTTTTCTGCGCTTGCGTAAAACTGACTGTAGCTGGTAATGATCTTGTTCTCGCTGGAGTCGATGAGTGCTTTTGATTCCTGTGTTGTCATGAAATCCCCTCCTAGTTTATCACGCCTGTTCGTGAATTGCGCTGTCATATGCCTGCGCATACTGCTCTACCCAGATCTTTGCCGGGATGTCATACGGCCGGAAGTGCGTGTTTTTCACGTCTCTGCTGATATCCATATAGACCGCCGTATGGCTGTGCAGACTTCTCGGTTCGCTCTCCGCGACCAGCGTGTCCATGGATGCGTCGTCCAGGCCAAAGGCAATGCGCTTGTCAAATGTGGCGTCATACCGGTCGCCGAGCATGGACTCCAGGCTGCGGATGTTCTCGCCCCAGACGATGCTGTTAATCCCGTTGCGGGGTCCTTTGCTGAGGATGACCTGCAGTTTTTCCAGCGGGCTGAGCGTCTCTTCGTTGCTGTCGTCGTAGATGCTGGAGGCGCGCAGACGCCGGGCACGGTTGATGCCGAAGAAAATCAGGAAAATCCGCTCGTTGACCGGAGCGCGCCCCTCTGCTCTGGCGAGGACGATTTCATAGAGATCGGAGATCAGCGTTTCCGCTTCACCGACTTTCGCGACTTTGACCTGCTGCGGGAACTGTGCTTCCAGTGTGTCAAAATCGCACTCGTCGTTGGAAAGCTCGTCAGCAAAGAGATCCAGAATGTAAACGAGGGCGTTTTCCTTATCGGCATTTGTGTTGAGCTCTTCATAGAGCACGCTCATTGCGGATAGCTCACAGAGACTCAGTGCGGTTTTTTCGTCGCGGCTGACAATCAGCAGATTGTCCCTGTCCTTGGGCTGGAGTTCCGGCATGAAGATACTCTTTTTCCCAAAACCAAGACCGAGCAGCAGTCCGTAGCCGTCCTTTGCTTTTGCCAGGTGATGGACGCTGCCGGGATCGCTGCAGATAAATTGGTTGAAGCAGTTGTGGACGTCGTCTTCCGCATTTGTCAGCAGGGTGCGTGTCTGTTGGTCGTGATATAGCGCGTCGACCGCGGGGTCCTGATAATATTCATTCAGTTTTTCGAGCAGCATCAGACGATGCTCCTCGTCGATGTAGGCGACCTGGAAAAAGTTGTTCGCCGACTCTACACCGCCGCCGCCGTTGTAGATCGCGGCGCCGGCAGCTTGATTCTGCAGCGCACGGATGCCGGCGTTGTCTGCATTGAGTATTGAAGCGGCACCTACCTCTGAGCCCTTGACGGCAACACGAATCGCCATCTGGCTGAAGTAGGCCTCCAACCCGGCGCAATTGTGGAAATCCTGGCAGGCAAGGATCACATGGATGCCCATTGCACGTCCTTGCATGACGAGCTTGTTCAGGCACGAGAGGCATTCCGCGCTGATGGAATCGCTGTTGCCTGCGCTGCGGAACAGCTCCTGCACTTCGTCGAAGATCAGAAGTAGCTTGGGCACTTTGGGCACGTCCGGAAGTTTGGCATAACTGTTGATGTCGGAGACGCCGTAGCGCGTGAAGTGCTTGGTTCTGGTTTCCAGCTCCGTGCACAGCTCCTTAAGCACGGCAAGGCCGAATTCCCGCTCGCTGTTGACGGCAACGACGCGCAGCGATGGCAGCCGGTATCGGGTATAGGCGCTGAATTCCACGCCCTCTTTGAAGTCCAGCAGATACATCTGCACCTCATCTGGGCTGTAGCTGATGAGTGTGCTCATGATCAGCGTGTGCAGCAGCGTGGATTTGCCGGCGCCGGTCTGGCCGGCGATCAGTGCGTGATGCTCCGTGCTGCCGCCGCCTCTGCCGAGTACCATTTTTACGACTGTGTGTGCACCTTTGACGCCGAGTGGGATTGCGACCTCATCATGATTCCCGGTGAACCAGTTGTTGCTGTCGTAAACATCAAAATCATACATATCTTCGAAATATTCTTTTGTTCCCGTTCCACGATCGATCTGGGCGCTGATCTGCCGGAGAATTGCGGCCTTGTTGGCCATGACGTCACTCATGTCGTCTAGGCGCAGGTACAGATCCTGATATTTGCTGCCCGCAAGCATGAGCAGACTGCCCTGCGCGTGGGTCTCCACAACGCTCTGCGTGATCTCGGTGAGCAGTGTGCCGTTTTTCTTGCGGAGCTTCTCCAGCTCCTCGTCGTTGGCGCAGATCAGAACGCACACGCCCAGCGAGGCACTGTTGCGCACGATGGCGTGCAGATCTTTAAGAGCAGCATCGCTGAAGCCGACCGGGAAGTCCGTGATCGCCAATGCGCGGATGACCTCTTTTTTCAGTCGGCTCTCCTGATCACCGCCATAGGCTTGTGTCATGTTTTCCAGACGCTGGCGCAGTGTGGCGATTGCATTTTCAATGTCGCGCTCCTTGCTCCAGATCTTCGTATCGATGATGCGCGCAGCGTTCGGCCCCTCTGCAAGCTTTGGAATGTCCGGGAAGCTCGCACCGAGCTCGAGCGGGTCAATCATGGTCGCCTCCAGTTTTCCGGCCGGGAACGACAGAAACAGCTTCAGCAGCAGCGGCTGGATCAACCCCTGAATATGGATGCGATCCGACGGGGCATAGCGTATGAGCAGGGAAATGCCGTCCGACAGGCGCTGCGCATAGGGGATCTCCACGCAGTATGCGTCGTCCTGTTTACTTCCGAATTCTTCTGCCTGCGCCTCGACAGCTTGCACGACAGGCATATCGTCCTGTGCGGTCTGCGGCATGCGCAGACCGATCTTTCCGAGCATGACATACTCCGGCACGATCTGCGGGCACTCATAGTTTTCGGCAAGGAAGCGCGAGGCACGGATATCCTGCGCGTAAGCGCGCACGGTGGCTCGGTTGAAGCCGGCCGCAATATCCCGCCGTCCGTTGATGCGGATACGCCGGCTCTGGGCGTTGAAGTGCAGCTCGGCCTGCTTGTCGCGGTCGATCTGCTCCTGTCTGGCTTTGCCGATCTTTTCGGTCTTTTTCCGAACCGTATCCGCGATCTGACAGTTTTTCAGCTGCTGCAGAGCCTGCTTTTTCTCCGCAACCGCCCGCTGCACGGCCTGCTGTGCCTGGTTTACATTGGAGTAGGCGGCATCGATCGCATTGTGAGCAACGTCGTTGGAGGCAGCCCACTTTTGGAACGACTGGCAGGCGTTGATGATGTCGTTGACCGCGCCGAGCCGGCTCTCCGTGCTGCTGATCCGTGCCTCGATCGTCGATTCCAAGATGTTGATGTGCGAATTTGCCTGTGCGGTCGCACTGTTGACGATGGTATCGTAAACAGACTGACTGTGCTTTTTGGCCTGTTCCCATTCGCTGCGCGCGGCGGCGAGGTCGTCGTGGAACGCCTGCGTGTGCGTGCGCAGACCGGTCATGGCTGCAACCGCCTGCTTGTGGCCGGCCTGCATATGATCCCAACCGTCCCACGGCCGGATCTGATCCGGCGGGAGCACTTCGTCATCGCCGGCGTCATCGGCGGTGTCGGCATCTGCCGCACTTGCCTGTGCGGCCTGCGCTTCTTCCTCCGGCTTTGCCAGCGAAAGCGTGATGCCGGCGCTGCTGTTTTCCGTTACCACGACGCGGATCGCATCGCCGATGGCGGCCTCGATCTCGCTGGCACCGTTCGGAATGCGGCCGATGATGCCGTCGCCAAGATCCACGATGGTATTGCCCTGATGCAGATTGATGATCCGGCCGGTATAAGCCTGCCCGACCTTGTAATTCAGGACGATCCTGTTCATAGTTTATCCCTCCGTTGTTGTCCCTTTATTTTTTATATTCGAATGCTGCGTGTGCACGTGGTATATGGGCAAAATGAGGTTCAGCCGATTGCTCCGTCCGGGATGGGTGCGGCCTGCGGTATGTCGCCTTCGCAGGTGAGCACCTGGTCAAAGCACTCCCGGATCATGAACAGCGCCGCCAACGGATCGTTCATATCCCGATCCAGCGGCTGCCCCACCGGGCCGACCGGACTTGTGCGCTCCTGCGCGCCCTCCAGGAGAAACGCGGCGAGCGGGCTGCCTTCGTAGGAGCCGACGCCGTTGTTCCAATAATAGGTGATGAATTCACACTCTCCTGCGATGATGCCTGTGATTGTAAACATGGGTGCCTCCTACATGACGGCAAGAATGCCGAGAATAAAGTTTTCATATTCCGGATCCATGGCCAGATTGTATGACTTGCAATATACCGACTCCATCCCCATGCTCAGCAGCTCGTATCCCCGACCGCCGTAATCCTTACCCATGTAGGCGCTTACGAAGTGGTCGAAGCGGGACTTTTCGCTTTCGTCGTATCCCGGACCGAGGTGCTGCAGCGGTTCTCCGGCGGTCCGCCGGTCATAAAACTGCTTTTCCAGCTTGAGGATCTCCGGATACATACGTTCAAAGCGATGCCCCAGCTCGTGATAGCTGCAGGCCTGCATCCGGTCCGCATTGCGATTGAGGGCGATGATATCCGCATCGCCGGTGTTGTAAAAATAGCCGCGTTCCACGCACTCGGGCACAATGGGCCTTTTCTCGCTCGCCAGGACCCAATCGGTCGGCAGGTGCGCCTGCGCATCGTCGATCGCACGGATCACGCGCGATGTGCCGGACTGAGACGGGTCGGGCAGATATACCTGCGCGCTGGATCCGTGCGGGGTGCCCATTGGCCGGAATTGTGAGAGCACTTTCTGCATCATGGCAGGATGATCGTACTGTCTGTTCCAGTTTTCCTCGTCCTGAATGAGCAGCTTTTGCCGCAGGTTCAACGCCTCCATCTCCTGGGTGGACGCGTGCTTGACGTCCTCTATAAGCTGCGCGTGCCGCTCCCGCAGCGCGGCCGCCTCTTCGCTGCGGGACTTGAGCAGGGCGTCATAGTGCTGGCGGACATCCCGCCCGATGGTGCGGATCTCCCGCTCGGTGACCGTACCCGTGCGCACGCCTTCCCGGAGCTGCGCACGCTGATGCTCCGTGTACCGGTACGTCGACGGATGCTCCCCATAGAGCGCGCGCATCTGGTCGGCCAGCGCCCGAAAATCCGGCGTCGGATGGTCGCACATGATATACGTCCCTGCGGCGAGATCCGCGTCGAGCCGGCGGTTGAGATCCGCACGGATCTGCTGCAGCGCAGCCTCCATGGCGGGACCGTCCTCAATGCCCAGGTCGTGCAGATTGTCGCGGCAGACCTCCAGATAGCGTTCGATGTAGCGGCAGCTCATGTCGTAATAGTCCGATACCGGCAGCCGCTTGACCTTTCTGTACTGCCGGAGCGCGGCCGCATCGATCCGGGCATTCTGCAGGTCCTGCACGACCTGCAGACGCCGGTGCAGCTCCTTAAGCTCGGCCAGCTTCTGCTGTCCGGAGATCGGCTGGTCGATGATATGCTGCGCGAGCTGATCGTAATGCTGCAGGTAGGGCGTGAGATCCTCGCCGTTTCTTGCGGCATCGGCCATCTCGTCCCAGTATGGGTCGTTGGCAGCGATCTGCCGCGGCGCGGTAAATGCGCCGCCCGGCGGCGTGGGAAGCCCGCCGGTGCCGGACGGGAGCCCCTCTCCGGAGCCGCCGCGGTATGATTCGGCGCGGCCGCTGAGATCCAGCGCGGCAAAGCCGCCGCCGGACCACGGAGCCCCTGACGCACCATCCTGCCGGTCGTCAATATGATCGGCCGTCGCCTCGATGCCCATGCTCCTGAGCAGCGCAACGCGCGTGTCCTCCGCTTCGTTGAACCGCTGCGCCATTTCGCGCGTCATCGCGGACGCGTTTTCCGCGAATGCGCCCGTGTGCAGCTGCCGGAGCTTTTCCAGGTTGGAGCGCGCCGTCTGATTGTGCCGCGCAAGCTCCCGAACGTGCGCATCTTTTTCCTGCCGGATCTGATGGGCCGCCTGCTGCGCTGCGTCGAGTGCACGCTGGGATGCCGCGAGCCGGTTTTGCGCAATGTTGAGCTGCGTGCGCGCGTTGGCGTATGCCGGATTGCTGTTGCCATCGTCATCCGTTTCGTGCGTGGACATCAGGACCGCGTGCGTGCGGGATACCTGCGCGGCGGCGCTGCTGACGTTTGCCATGTTTCTCTGAACATCACGGTCGGCTTCATTGCCGCGCTCGATCAGGTCCTCTGCTTTTTTCCCGAGTTCTTGAAAACTGCGTGCCATAGATCCGGCCTCCTAACAGGTAACAGGAAGTGGTCAGCCGAAGATGCTGCCCAGACTGCTCTTGAGCGAATCGATCTGCTGCTGCGTTTCCTGCGAGACGTTTTCGGCGTCGGACAGGATCTGCTCGTATTCCTGCGCGCCCGTTTCCAACTTGGCTGCGCCGGAATCCGCGGCTTCTTTACCGATCTCGGACATGCCGCCGGCCTGCTCCAGCTTGTGGATGCCGGAGCGGACGTTGCCAAGCTCATCGCCCGCGGCGGATCCGATTTGCTCGCTCTGCTGCTCGATCTCCTTGCCGGCGGATTCGACCTGTTCGCTGAACGCGTTGTCAAAGCTCGACTGATAGGCGCTGGCAGAATCCCGGATGGCCGCGATGTCTTCGCTGTCCTGCAGGTCGATGCTCTCCAGCGTTGCATGGATCCGGTCCGCCTGCTCGCGCATCTCGTTGCCGAGATCCAGCGTTTCGCGGCTGTTGTCCTGAATTTCTTTTACGCCTTCGCGGTTTTTTTCACGGAAATTTCCCATTGCAATGGCTCCCTTCGTTTTATGATATCGCTCAAATATGCTCCCGGATCATGTCCGGGCCGAATTGCTGCACATAGGCGGCCAGATCCTGACTCAGGTCCGCATACAGCGCCGCCAGGTCCGCACAGTCCGCTTCCTGCGGCCCGAGGATCCTGGCACTGTCCTGACCGGCCGCCGCTTCCATCAGCCGGAAGAGCCGCAGCGCGTTTTCTGCCATGACCGTCTGCAGCGCGGTGATCCGGCACAGGTCGATCTCATCGGCGCCGAAGCGGGTCCAGCGGCCGTTTTTCAGGCGCTCCAGCGCGAACACATTCTGGCACGACTCCCGGAGGACATCGCACGCGGCCCGATTTTTTTCCGAGTCATTTATGTGGAGATGATACGCGTTTCGGATCGTGTTGTTCTGGTCGTAGAGCAGCGCCTTTTGCTCCGGCGTGACGGCGTCGGGCTCCATTTCCAGCTTCACGAACAGCCTGTCGTCCTCGGCCAGGCGCTGCGCTTCTTTGCGCACGGCCTGATACCAGCATACGCAGTCATCGATCTGCCGGCGGAGCTCCTTCATGCGGAGATAATACTTCTGGCCGGTGATCTGAATGCTGCGGTGGTTTTCGTCCCGGTATTCCGGATTGTCCCGCAGCTGAATCCGCAGCGCCTCATCATTTTGCGGTTTCGTTGGGTCGTCCGTGCCGCGGAAGCCCGCTGCCGGCGCACATTCCCACCGGGCGATGCGGACGTTGAACGGACGCATGAGCTTTTCATAAAATACCAGAGATTCGCCGATGCCGAATGTGGCCATCTGTTCCAGCTGCAGGGAGCTTGCGGCCATCGTGCTGCCGAGCAGCGCGCGGTCGTCTGCAGAGGTGATGCGCAGGCCGATCTTCAGGCCGGTGTTTTTCAAAACCTCCTGCGCCATGACGGTCGGGAGCTGGTCGGCGATGAAAATGCCTTCGTTCAGCGCGCGCACCTCAGCGAGCATCTTGACGATGAACGCCGTGGCGGCCGCCTTCGGATCCGCATCCGCGCCGGTCTGCTCTTCGGACTCCGGACCGATCAGGTTGTGCGCTTCTTCGATAAAGATCACGTGCCGGACGTCCCGGCTGCCGCGGATGAGCGTCAGCTTTCCGGGCTGGAAGGTATAGGATCCGACGCGCCGGAGCCCTCCGTGCGCGCTCCGGAACACATAGCGCCCGTCCCGCAGAAATGTCAGCGTACATGCGCCGTCGTTGCTGGGGATCGTCAGCCCGGGATCCGGCGTGCTGCCGGCGGCCAGATATGTCTCGAGCGTCTGCGAGGCAAACGTGAAGTCTGCCGCCGTCTGCCCGGGATCCGTACAGACATAGTGCAGGGAAAGCGTTTGTCCAGCCGCCTCGAACAGGTCGTGCCTGCGGTGCGAGTCGGCTTTCAGTGTCTCCCGGATGAGGGAGCAGAGCATCAGCGTCAGGAAATTGGCCGGGCCGGCGCCCATGGACTCCAGCTCGATGATGGCCGGGATCTGCAGCCACTTTTCCGGCGGGAACGTCGAACGCGGAACGTCGAACACATCGCCCATTTCTCTGCGGAGCAGACTGCCGATGCGCACCTTCAGCGCGGATTCCAGGTTGCCTCTGACCTCGTCGCTGTACTGCGTGGATCGCAGCTCCTGTTCCAGACGGTGATACAGCATGGACATCGTGGGCAGGCTTCGTTTTGTTTTTCCGCCGCGCACCGTCTCTTCACCGGTATAAATATGCTCCGGGATCCAGCCAAGCTCACGGTAGACCGCCTCGATCGCGGTGTCGAGCAGAAACGGCATCGGCGGCTCGAGCGGGAACGCGCCCTCAAACACGGAGCACAGCCGCCGGATGTGCTCGGCCACCAGCGTGTCCTTTGGCATTTCAAACGGATTGATATGCAGCGGAAAGCTCATATCGGCATTGGGGGAGAACAGGTACAGCCCCTGCATCCCGGCGTCATTGGCAAGGGCGCGGTATTCCTGCTTGGCCGGTTCCAGCACGAGGAAGGGAATACCGTATTCTTTCCACAGCGACGAAGTGATCAGGTGCATGGTGTTGGTCTTTCCGGAGCCGGGCACGCCGGAGATAAACGCGTGCTTCGGCAGCAGGGACAGCGGGAAATGGACCGGATAGCCGTTTTTGTCCCGGCCGAATGTGAGCGCGTTCGTCTTGCCGACAAAGGTGGGCGCCGTCTCCTTGGGGAGCTGGACGGTCTCGCCGTCATACAGCGCCGGCAGACGGAATAACGGCGCGATCTCCTCGAGGGAAAACAGCGACGGCAGGTAGTTCAGGTTCAGGTTGGCCGTGTCCTCCCGGCACACGATCAGTCCGGGCTTGCCTGTACGCATGACCATGTGCTCGCGCAGGTTTTCGAGCGGCTGCGCCGGACCGTCGAGAAAGCTCAGCGGCCGGAAGCCCTCCGCAGGCGCGCAGAAGGTGGCCACGGTGTATTTGCCTTTTATCAGGCTCTCCGCGCCTGCGGCGTCCAGAATGGAGGCGGCATCTTCGTGCGAGCCGGCAAGGACAAAGATATTTGCAATGAAGTGCGGAGAGGAGTCAAATTTCTCGATCAGAGCGTCATAGCTGTCGAGCACGTCCTTGCCGTCATAATCGCGCCGCCCGCCGGCTCGTTCGTCCTGCCGCTTGCGCAGGATGCTCATCGGCTTCCGCAGCGCTTCGCGCAGCGCGGCGCTGCGCTCCACGGGATAGAGGTCGACGCGGTAGAGCGCCGTCTTGCCGAGCGCCTCCATCATCGTGCACATATTGTACAGGCGGCCGTCCTCGTTCATCTCCCAGTCACGGATCATATAATAGCCGCCGCTCTCGCCGTTTTCGGATGGGAGCAGGGTCTCCGATTTTGTCAGGGCGCAGCACACCGGGAATACCGGCTCGGAAAGGCCGCGCTCTGCCAGATAATCGCGCAGGGATGCCGGCTGCACATCCGCTTGCCCGGCATTGTCCGGCGTCTGCGGCCCTCGGAACGGATAAAACTCCGACAGGGGAGAGGCCTTGATGAGCGCCGGCACGTTGCGCAGCGCGTCATCGCGCCCGCGAACGAGCAGGAAGATCTTCAGCCGCTGCCCCGGACGATCCAGCGCCGGCTCTTCCGGCTGCGTGTACAAGTAGAACAGATGAAAGGACAGGCCCGATACGATCCCCTTCCGGTTGAGCTGACGCAGAAAGGCGATGTGCTTTTGCATGACGCCGTCGACGCCGCTGCCCTCCAGCGAGGCGTATTTGTTCAGCGTCAGATCGGGTAACCGGTCCAGGCAATACCAGAGCTCTGCCATGTTCATGCTCCTTCCGCTTTGCCGCCGGGCGGCAAAGAAACATGCAGTATACAAAAAATGCAAAAATTGCTATGCAAGATGACACAATTATATAGCGCTTGTTAACTTCCGTCAATTCCATATGGGAGGGAAAACGGTGAAAAACAGGAAGAAGAGATTTGAAATCTGACGGATACGCGGCGGAAACGCGCGGCGGGCGGCGGATGGATGACAGAGGAAAAAGTGAAAAAATGCCGCCAATATTTTAAGGCGCTCGTGCAGCTCCTGCGCGAAGCCGTGCCAATAAAAGGGACATAAAAAGGGCAGTGCCCGGCGCATTTGCGATGGGCGCTGTTTTTCTGCCCGCAGCGCGGAAAAGAAATTTGCAAAACCCGCTTGACAAGGCGGCGCGGAGGGTCTGCAATACGCACTAACGAACGTTAGTTAGTGGAGGGGCCATGAAACAGGAGGACACCAAGCAGCGCATCCTTGACAAGACGCTGGAGCTTTTTTCATCCTATGGATACGACTCCGTCAGCGTCGGGCAGATCGCGGAGGCGGTGGGCATCCGCGCCCCGTCGCTCTACAATCACTATCCGAGCAAGCAGGCCATTTTCGACGCCATCGTCGCCGCGAACACCGATCCCGAGGCGGCGATCTTCAACTACTGCACCTACGGCATCGTCGGCGACATGGACGAGGTCTGCGAGGCCATGCTCGCAAAGCTCGGCGAGTGAGCCGGGACAAACATGCAAAAAAGCACCCGAGAGGGTGCTTTTTTGCATGTTGCCCACCGTGTCGTAGGCGTCATAGTCCAGCAGGTAGTGCTGCCAGAAGCCCGTCCGGCGCAAAGGATATCGGTATGCAGCCGATGAGCACGTCGGACATTCCCGCGCCGAAGAGCACGGAGACGCCGAGAGCGATGACGGCGGATGAGATCCACCGCATCACGGCCGGACTGTGCCAGTTTCTTGTGCCCGAGCTGATGGGAAAGCGCGTATATTTTGAAGACCTCAGCCGGGCGATCCAGCAGGCCGTGTCCATTCCCGTCGTGCTCACCGGCGGCATCACGGATGTGAAAACCGCAGACGACCTGCTCCGCGACGGTGCGGCGGACCTCATCGGCGTCGGACGCAGCATCTTCAAAGATCCGGGCTGGGCAAAGGGCATACCATAAAACAAAAAGCAAAAAAGGACCTGGCATATGCCAAGTCCTTTTTTCTGGCACCCCCGGCTGGATTCGAACCAGTGGCCTGCCGCTTAGGAGGCGGCCGCTCTATCCAACTGAGCTACGGGGGCACAACAGCGTTATTTTAGCGCAAAGGGCGGCGGGTGTCAATGACCGGCGGCGGAAACGGGCCGCCCGGTTGCGCGCGGCGGGAAACCATGGTATGATAGACAGACTGCGCACAAAGGAGGTAGCCCCATGCGTCTCATCCGCGAGGAAAAAGCCTTCATCCGGGAGGCCGTTTTGCTCATGCTCCCGATGATTTTGCAAAATTTCGTGACGTTTTCCATGTCCATGGCCGATACGTTCATGGTCGGCGTACTCGGCGAGACGGCGCTCGCCGCCGTGACGATGGCCAACAGTCCGTTTTACGTCATGCAGCTGATGATCTTCGGCGTGCAGAGCGGCATGAGCGTGCTCGTGGCGCAGTACCACGGCCGCGGCGATCAGGAGGCCATCAACCGCGTGATGGGCATCGCATTTTTCGTGTCCACGACGATCACGGGCCTGCTCGCCGTCACGGCGTTCTGCATCCCGGAGCAGATCATGCGCGTGCTCACCAACAACGCCGACCTCGTCGCGCCCGGCGCGGCGTACACGCGCTACGTCGGCTTTTCGTACTTCTTCTCCGCCATCAGCGGCGTGTACATCGCCGCCCAGCGCAGCACGGAAAATCCCCGCCTCGGCGCGGTGCTGCTCACCGTGTCCGGTGCGCTGAACATCTTCCTCAACTGGGTGCTCATCTACGGCAAGCTCGGTGCGCCCATGCTCGGCTGCGCGGGCGCGGCCATCGCCACGCTCATCAGCCGCGCGTTCGAGGTCGCGGTGCTGTGCGTGTATGCCGGTGTCAGCCGCCGGCTGCCGCTCATGCCGCGCGCGCTGCTGCACCCCGGCCGCGTGATCGCAAAGGACTTTGCCAAGTACGCCCTGCCCGTCGTGTGCAACGAGTGCCTGTGGTCGCTCGCGTTTTCGCTCTACACGGTCATTATGGGGCACATGGCGGACAACACGCCCATCCTCTCGGCCTACACCATCGCCGGGAACCTGCAGCGCATGATGACCCCGGCGTCGTTCGCCGCGGGCGGCGCGGCCGCCGTGCTCATCGGGCGGGAGATCGGCCGCGGCAACCGCGATCAGGTGCAGCGCAAGGCGTGGGTGCTCGACGCTCTGGCGCTCGCCGTCGGCCTCGTGTGCATGGGCATGATCGCGCTCGTGCGCAACGTGCTGCTGCGGCCGTACATCCTGCCGCTGATGCACATGGAGGGCGCTGCGTGCGACATTGCGATGTATATGATGGGGATCCTGATGCTCGTGCAGCCGGTGTCGAGCGTGAGCCTGACGAACATCGTCGGCGTGCTGCGCGGCGGCGGCGACGTGCGCTATGCGATGCTGTGCGACGTCGGGCCGCTGTATGCGGTGTGCCTGCCGCTGGCGGCGCTCGCGGCGCTGGTGTGGAAGCTCGACATCCGGTATGTGTACCCGCTCATGTCCATCGACGTGATCGTGCAGATCTTTCTGTGTCTGCCGCGGCTGCGCTCCGGCAAATGGATCCACGACGTGACCCGCAGCGCGGGAGAGCTGGAGGCGTGACGGGGGCATCGCCTTGCGGCGATGCAAACATCTCATCCGAGGCGGGCCTTGCCCCCTCGGGCTCCCCTGCGGTGCAAATGGCTTTGAAATGAGATCATTCTCTCGGCAAGGAGCAGCGCGCATCCCTGCGCAAAGCTGCAAAATCAATGCCCGAATATGCGAAAAAGGCTCGCCCAATTGGGCGAGCCTTGTTCGGTGCAATCATTGCAATTCACACAGCGCGGGTGACCTTGCCGCTGCGGAGGCAGCGGGTGCATGCGTAGACGTGCTGGGGTTTGCCGTCCACGATGGCCTTGACGCGCTTCACATTGGGTTTCCAAGTGCGGTTCGAGCGGCGGTGAGAGTGGCTCACTTTGATGCCGAAGCTCAAGCCCTTGTCGCAAAACTGACATTTTGCCATTGGTTGAAGCACCTCCTTCTCTATTGTCTGCGAGAACAGCTTTCTCATAATAGCAGAAACCCCGGCCGATTGCAAGATGATTTTCACATTTTCTGCGCATTTTCCGTCCGGCGGCCGGAAAAAATGCCCGGCGCGCCGCAAAAGCCGTTGCCAAATGCCGCCGCTTTGGGTACAATGGGATGCGGGGGAGCAGACGCTCCGCCCGGACGAAAAAACTTCGCCGCCGCACCGGCGGCTTTACCGGAAAGGAGGCGCGCACGATGGGCGCACCACATTATACCGTCGCGCTGCAGAAGATCGCCGCCGAGCAGGGGCTGACCGTCCTGCACGCGGCGAATGACTACGCCACGCGCGAGATCCGCACCGCCGACGTCAACCGCCCGGGGCTGCAGCTGGCCGGGTTTTACAACTACTTTGACCCCGAGCGGCTGCAGATCATCGGCCGCGTCGAGAGCACGTATCTTGAGACGCTGACCCCCGACCAGCGGCGCGAACGCTTTGAGCAGTTCATGCGCTACAACATCATCGGTCTCGTCATCTGCCACGGGATGGACCCGTTTCCCGAGTGCCTGGAGATGGCCGAAAAGTACGACCGCAACCTCTTTCTCGTGCGCAAGGACACGTCGGAGTTCATGGCCGACCTCATCGCCTCGCTCTCGGGCTATCTCGCCCCGCGGCTGACGCAGCACGGCGTGCTCGTCGAGGTGTTCGGCGAGGGCGTGCTCATCACGGGCGACAGCGGCGTCGGCAAGAGCGAGACGGCGCTCGAGCTCATCAAGCGCGGCCACCGCCTCGTCGCGGACGACGCCGTGGAGATCAAGCGCATCAACCGCACGACGCTCATGGGCTCCGCGCCCGAGATGATCCGCTACTACATGGAGCTGCGCGGCATCGGCGTGATCGACGCGCGGCAGATCTACGGCGTCGGCGCCGTCAAGCCCGAGACGCGCGTGGATCTCGTCGTGCAGCTCGAGCCGTGGGAGGACGGCAAGGCCTACGACCGGCTGGGCCTGACGACGGAATACTGCGAGATCCTCAATGTGCGCGTGCCGTGCGTGACGATCCCGGTCGGGCCGGGGCGCAACCTCGCGGTCATCCTCGAGCTTGCCGCCATGAACAACCGCCAGAAGGGCATGGGCTACAACGCGGCGCAGAAGCTCGCCGACGAGCACGACCGCGGCATCGACCTCGGCATCGGGTTCTGACCCGGAAAGGAACAGGAAGTTATGACGAATCTGGACCCCATCGTCCGCGCGCTGCGCGAGCAGCTGCCGGAGCTGGAGCTTTTGGAATACGAACCGATGCGCGCGCACTGCTCGTTTCGCATCGGCGGGCCGGCGCGCGCGCTCGTGCGCCCCGCGTCCGCGGAGGAGACGGCGGCCGTCTGCCGCATCGTGAGAGACGGCGGCGCGCAGCCGCTCATCATCGGCAACGGCACGAACCTGCTGATCACCGACGGCGATGTTGACCGCATCGTCGTGCAGATGGGCGAGCGCATGGCGGATGTGGCGCGCGCGGACGCGACGCACCTGCGCGCGGGCGCGGGCATCCCGCTCGCGCGGCTGGCGCAGGCGGCGCTGGGCTATGGGCTCGCGGGGCTGGAGTTTGCCCACGGCATCCCTGGCTCGCTGGGCGGCGCGGTGTCGATGAACGCGGGCGCTTACGGCGGCGAGATGAAGGACGTCGTGGTATCGACGCGCTATCTCGACCACGACCTGACCCTGCGCGAGGCCGTGGGCGCGGCGCACGATTTCGGCTACCGGCACAGTGCCTTTTCCGACACGGACTGCGTCGTGCTCGGCAGCATGCTCGCGCTCACGCCGGGCGACCCGGAGGAGATCCGGGCGCGCATGATGGATCTGAGCGAGCGCCGCCGCAGCCGCCAGCCGCTCGACCTGCCGAGCGCCGGCAGCACGTTCAAGCGCCCTGTTGGGGGCTATGCCGCCGCGCTCATCGACCAGGCGGGCCTCAAGGGCTATGCCGTCGGCGGTGCGCAGGTGAGCGAGAAACACGCGGGCTTCGTCGTCAACCGCGGCGGGGCCACGTTTGACGATGTGCTGCGGCTCATGGACCACATCCGCAGCGAGGTGCTGCGCACGTCCGGCGTGGAGCTTGAGCCGGAAGTGAAGATCATCCGGGGGTGACGGGATGGAATTTCTGATTGTATCGGGCCTGTCCGGCGGCGGCAAGAGCCGCGCGGCCGACGTGCTGGAGGATCTGGACTTTTACTGCGTGGACAACCTGCCCACGGCACTGCTGACGAAGTTTGCCGAGCTCTGCCTTGCCACGCGCGGAAGGTATGAAAAGGTCGCGCTCGTGACGGACATCCGCAGCCAGGAGAGCTTTTCCGAGCTCTTTGCCGCGCTCGGGGAGCTGGCGAACATGGGCGTGGACTACCGCATTCTGTTCGTCGAGGCGTCGGAGAGCGCCATCGTGCGCCGCTACAAGGAGTCGCGCCGGCCGCACCCGCTGCAGGCCGAGAGCGGCTGCTCCCTGCCCGAGGCCGTGCGCCGCGAGAGCGAGCTGCTCGCCCCCGTGCGCGAGCGCGCAGACTTCGTCATCAACACCACGGGCCTCACGCTCGCCATGCTGCAAAAGCGCATCTGCGAGTATTTTGCCGACGGGGGCATCCGGCGCGACATTCTCATCAACGTCGTGTCCTTCGGCTTCAAGTACGGCATCCCGATCGACGCCGACCTCGTGTTCGACGTGCGCTTTCTGCCGAACCCGTTTTATGTGGAAAAGCTCCGCCCCCTGAGCGGCATGGACGCCGAGGTGCAGGAATACGTCCTGCGCAGCGACGTGGCGAAAAATTTCCTCACGAAGCTCACCGACATGATCGACTTTCTCCTGCCGCAGTACGCCGCCGAGGGGCGCTACGCGCTGACCATCGGCATCGGCTGCACCGGCGGGCAGCACCGCAGCGTGGCCGTGGCCAAGGCGCTGACGGATTACCTCGCCGCGCGCGACGCCAACGTCCGCCTGCGCAACCGGGACTTTCCCAAGACGACCTGACGGAGGCGCGCCATGTCCTTTGCATCCGATGTGAAAAACGAGCTGTGCCGCGTGCCGCTCGGCCGGCACTGCTGCGCCGTGGCCGAGGCCTACGGTGTGCTGCTGTACTGCCACACGTTCACGACGCGGGAGATCCGCATCGTCACGGCGTGCGACGCCTTTGCCGAGCGGCTGCCGAAGCTGTTTCGCCGCGCGTTCGGCGCGCACTTTGCCCTGCCGGCCGGGGAAAAGACCGGCGGCCGCCATGTGCTGACCATCACCGACCGCGCCGCCATCGAGACGGTGTTCGCCGCCTTCGGCGCCGACCTCTCGCGCACGGTCGCGCACCACATTAACCTTGCCGTGCTCGAAAACGACTGCTGTAAGGCGTCGTTCCTGCGGGGGGCGTTTCTCGCAGGCGGCAGCGTCACCGACCCGAGCAAGAACTACCACCTCGAGCTCATCACGGCGCACGCGAGCGTCAGCCGCGAGACGGCCGCCCTGCTCACGGAGCTGGGCTTTGCCGCGCGCAGCATCGACCGCGGCGCCAACACCGTGCTCTATTTTAAAAAGTCCGAGGCCATCGAGGACTTCCTGACCAAGATCGGCGCGCCCTGCGCCGCCATGGACATCATGTCCGCCAAGGTGGAGAAGTCCATGAACAACACCATCAACCGCAAGGTCAACTGCGACACCGCCAACGCCGACAAGGTCGTCGCCGCGGCGCAGGAGCAGATCGACGCCATCCGCCGCATCGAGCGCGACTACGGGCTCGACGTGCTGCCGGAGAAGCTGCAGAGCGCGGCGCTGCTGCGCATTGCCAATCCCGAGGCCAGCCTGGCCGACCTCGCCACGCTCTCGTATCCGCCGGTGACGAAGAGCTGCCTGAACTACCGGCTGAAAAAACTCATGGAATTTCACATGGACGACTGAAAGGAACGCACGATGGGGTTTGCACACCTGCACGTACATAGTGAATACAGCCTGCTCGACGGCGCGTGCCGCATCGGGCCGCTCATCGAGCGCGCCAAGGAGCTGGGCCAGACCGCGCTGGCGATCACCGACCACGGTGTCATGTACGGCGCGGTCGCTTTTTACAAGGCGGCGGTCGCTGCCGGCATCCGGCCGATCATCGGCTGCGAGGTCTATGTCGCCCCGCGCGGCATGACCGACCGCGTCCACGGCGTGGACGATGCCTACACGCACCTGATCCTGCTCTGCCGCGACGAGACGGGCTACCACAACCTGTGCTATCTCGTGTCGGCGGCGTTCGAGCGCGGGTTTTACGGCAAGCCGCGCATCGACTGGCCGCTGCTGCACAAGCACGCCGAGGGGCTCATCTGCCTGAGCGGCTGCGTGGCGGGCGACATTCCGCGCGCGGTGCTGCGGGGAGATTATGAGGCGGCCAAGGCACGCGCCGTGGAGCTGCAGGAGCTGTTCGGCGAGGGAAACTTCTACCTCGAGCTGCAGAACCACCACATGACCGACGAGGCGCGCGTGCGCGCGGCGCTGCTGCGCATCCACCGCGAGACGGGCATCCCCCTCGCGGCGACGAACGACGTACACTATATTAAAAAACAGGACGCCTACGATCAGGACGTGCTGCTGTGCATCCAGACCGGGCAGACGCTCGACAGCCCGGACCGCCTGCGCTTCCCGAACGACGAGTTTTACCTCAAGAGCGAGGCCGAGATGCGCGCGCTCTTTGACGAATACCCTGACGCGGTGGAAAACACGCAGCGCATCGCTGACCGCTGTCAATTTGACTTCACGTTCGGCCACTACCACCTGCCGCGTTTCCTGCTGCCGGAGGGGGAGACGGACGCGGACGCCTATCTCACGAAGCTGTGCGCGCGCGGCTTTGCCAAACGCTACGGCGACCGGCCGGAAGTGCGAAAGCGGCTGGACTATGAGCTGAACATGATCCGGCGCATGGGCTTTGTGGACTACTTTCTCATCGTGAGCGATTTCATCGGCTACGCCAAGAGCCAGCACATCCCCGTCGGGCCGGGGCGCGGGAGCGCGGCCGGCAGCGTCGTGTCCTACTGCCTCGGCATCACGGACGTGGACCCCGTGCAGTATAACCTCTACTTCGAGCGCTTTCTCAACCCCGAGCGCGTGAGCATGCCGGATATCGACGTGGACTTCTGCGTGCAGCGGCGCGGGGAAGTGATCGACTACGTCATCCGCAAATACGGCGCCGACCACGTGGCGCAGATCGTTACCTTCGGCACCATGGCGGCGCGCGCGGCCATCCGCGACGTCGGCCGGGTCATGAACATGACCTACGCCGAGGTAGACACCGTGGCCAAGGCCATCCCCGGCGGCATCAACACCACGCTCGACGAGGCGCTGCAGCAGTCGCAGACACTGCGCGCCATGTATGACGGGGACGACCGGCTGCACCAGCTCATCGACACGGCCCGCGCCATCGAGGGCATGCCGCGCCACGCGTCCACGCACGCGGCGGGCGTGGTCATCACGGAGCAGCCGGTGTACGCCTACGTGCCGCTGGCCAGCAACGACGGCGCGCTCGTGTGCCAGTTCCAGATGACGACGCTCGAGGAGCTGGGGCTGCTGAAGATGGACTTTCTCGGCCTGCGCAACCTCACCGTGCTCGAGGACGCGGCGCGGCAGGTGCGCCGCCGCGAGCCGGGGTTTCAGGTCGAGCGCATCCCGCTCGATGACAAGAAAACGTTTGATATGCTTGCCGCCGGGCGCACCGTCGGCGTGTTCCAGCTCGAGAGCGCGGGCATCACGGCCGTGTGCATGGGGCTGCGCCCGCGCAGCATCGAGGACATCACCGCCGTCATCGCGCTCTACCGCCCCGGGCCGATGGAGAGCATCCCGCGGTTTCTCGCCTGCTCGGCGCACCCGGAGCGCATTACCTACAAACACCCCCTGCTCGAGCCGATTTTGTCCGTGACCTATGGCTGCATCGTCTATCAGGAGCAGGTCATCGAGATCTTCCGGCAGCTGGCCGGGTTCTCGCTCGGCCAGGCGGACATGATCCGCCGCGCCATGTCGAAGAAAAAAGAGGCCGTCATCACGGCCGAGCGCGCTGCCTTCGTGCACGGCGACCCCGAGCGCAGCATCCCCGGCGCGGTGGCCAGAGGCGTGCCGGAGCAGACGGCCAACGAGATCTACGACGAGATCCTCGCCTTCGCGAGCTACGCCTTCAACAAGGCGCACGCGGTGTCCTACGCCATCGTGTCCTACCGCACGGCGTACATGAAGCGCAACTACCCGCACGAATATATGGCGGCGCTGCTGACCTCCGTGCTCGACAACACGCCGAAGGTCACGGAGTACATCGCTGAGTGCCGCGAGCTGGGCATCCGCCTGCTGCCGCCGGACATCAACGCGTCCGACGCCGACTTCACCGTCGAGGGGGGCGACCTGCGCTTCGGCCTCGTGGCCATCAAGGGCGTGGGGCGCGGGCTCATCCAGGCGCTCATGCGTGAGCGGGAGATCGGCGGGCCGTTCACGGCGTTTGATGAGTTCTGCCGCCGCATGAACGGGCACGACCTCAACCGCCGCGCCGTCGAGAGCCTCATCCGTGCCGGGTGCTTCGACCGCATGGGCTATAAGCGCAAGGCGCTCATGCAGTCGGTCGACCGCGTGCTCAATGGCGCCGCGAGCGAGAGCCGCATGAACCTCACCGGCCAGATGAACCTCTTCAGCGCGCCGGACGACGGGGGCGCGCCCGCCGACACGACGCAGCTCGTGCTGCCGGACGTGGAGGAGTTCACGCGCGCGGAGCGCATGGCCATGGAGCGCGAGACGACGGGGCTCTACCTCACCGGCCACCCGATGGACGACTACCGCGCGCTCGCGCAGCAGGCCAAGGCCGCGCCCATGGGCGACATTCTCGCGAGCTTCCACGCCCCGGCCACGGCCGCGCACCGCTACCGCGACGGGCAGCGCGTCGTGCTCGCCGGTATCTGCACCGCCAGCCGCGAGCGCGCCACGCGCAAGAACACCCGCATGGCCTACCTCCAGCTCGAGGACGACGGCGGCAGCATGGAGGTGCTCGTGTTTTCGCCCGCGCTCGATGCCTGCCGCGACCTGCTGGCACAGGAAAACCCCGCGCTGTTCGTTTATGGGCGCATCTCGACGCGGGACGAATCCGACCCCCAGCTCGTGGCGGACAAGGTCCTGCCGCTGACGGAGCAGGGGCTCGAGACTCTGCGCACGCCGCCGCGCCGCGACCCGCCGCCCCGGCCAGAGCCGCCGAAGCGGCACCGGCTCTGGGTGCGGCTGCCGGATAAGGACCACCCGGCCGTGAAGCGCATCGAGCTGATCCTGAAAATGTTCCCCGGCGACGAGCAGCTCGTGCTCGTGTTTGAGGACACGGGCCGCCGCGCCGCCGCCCGCTGCGTCGTGCACCCCGCGCTCGTCGAGGAGCTGCGCGAGCTGGCGGGGCCCGGCAACGTCGCCGTCACGGAGGAGAAACCCCGTTGACGCGCCGGGCATTTTATGGTATCATGAACGTTAATTTATCTCCCGTCCGGATAGGCACCGGCCGGGGGAGGTATTCAGGAGTGTGATGATCCGCAATGGACGCTGGCCCTAAGCAGGATTTATGGAATCTCTTGCCTGTTATCATCGTGCTGCTCCTTGGCGCGGCCTATTTCGCCGTCATGGAGACAGCCTTTGCATCCGCGAGCCGCATCCGGCTCAAAGCCGCCGCCGATCACGGCAACCGCCGCGCCGGGCAGGCGATGTATGTGCTCGACCACTTCGATCAGGCGATCACGACGCTGCTGATCGGCACGAACATTCTGCACCTGACGATCGCGACGCTCGTGACCGTGGCCGTGCAGCGGCAGTGGGGCATGTGGGCCGTCACCGCCGGCACGCTCGTCACGACCGTGGTCGTGTTCTTCGCCGGCGAGATGCTGCCGAAAAGCATCGCCAAGAAATACGCCGAGCGGCTGGCCATGCGCACGGCGCGCTCGCTGCGGTTTTTCATGGTGCTCTTTAAGCCCCTGTCCGCCCTGCTCACCGCCTTCGGCAACGCCGCCGCCCGCCGCATCCAGAGCGAGCCCGCTGTGACCGTGACGGAGGATGAGCTGGCCGACATTATTGAAAACATGACCGACGACGGGGAGCTGACCGCCGAGCGCGGCGAGCTCATGAGCTCGGCCCTGTCGTTTGCCGAGGTGCCGGTCGAGAGCGTCATCACGGCGCGCGTGGACGTTGCCGCCGTGGACGTCGACGATCCGCCGGAGGACATCCTCGCCTACGTGCGCGAGCAGCGCCACAGCCGCCTGCCCGTGTACGCCGACAGCATTGACAACGTGATCGGCATCCTGCAGATCCGCAAATACATCAAGGCCTGCATTGCGAACGGCGGCAGGGCCGTGGACGTCCGGCCCCTGCTCGACGAGCCCATGTTCGTGCACCAGAGCACCCTCATCGCCGAGGTGCTGCCCGAGCTCAGCCGCCGCAAGGCCAACCTCGCCATCGTCACCGACAACTACGGCGGCACCCTCGGCATCGTGACCGTGGAGGACATCGTCGAGGAGCTCGTCGGCGAGATCTGGGACGAGGACGACGTGGTCGAGGAGTCGTTCGTGCCGCTCGGCGGCGGCCGCTACGAGGTCGATGCCGAGATGACCGTCGGCGAGGTGTTCGACCGGCTCGACTACACTGACCCCGAGGACGACGAGGAACTGCAGTATAAGCTGCTCGGCGAGTGGACGTATGAGCAGTTTTCTTACATCCCGCGCGAGCGGGAGGGCTTTCGCTATCACCGGTTGGACGTGCGCATTGCCGACATGAAGCAAAAGCGCATCGTCAAGCTCATCGTGCGCCTGCTGCCGGAGGAGACCGACGAGGCCGCGCCCAAGGACACCGCCCCGGAGAAAGGGGGCGAGACGGCATGAGCATCGTGTGGTATTTTGTCGCGCTCGTCGTGCTGATCGCGCTGTCCGCGTTCTTCTCCGCGTCCGAAATGTCGTATTCGTCGGCCAACCGGCTGCGGCTCGAAAACGCCGCCGAGGACGGCAGCCGCCGCGCGAAGACCGCCGTCGGCATCCTCGACCACTTCGACCGCACCCTCAGCGCCATCCTCATCGGCAACAATCTCGTCAACATCGCGGCGTCGTCGCTCGGCTCCGTGATCGTCATCCTGCTCGCGGGCGAGCAGTGGACGTGGGTGTCCACCGTCGTGCTGACGCTGCTGGTCATCATCTTCGGCGAGACGATGCCGAAGATCGTCGCCAAGCAGAACGCCAACGGCATCGCCCTGCGCAACGCATACGTCATCCGCGCGCTGTCGGTCATCCTCTATCCCGTCATCTGGCTCGTCGTCGGGCTCGTGCACCTCATCACGCGCCCCCTGCGCGGCGACACCGGCGACGGTGACCCCGAGGAGGCCGCCTCGCAGGAGCTGCAGTCGATCATCGAGACGGCCGAGGACGAGGACGTGCTCGACGAGGACCGCGGCGAGCTGCTGCGCTCCGCGCTCGACTTTTCCGACATCAGCGCGAGCGAGGCCATGACCGCCCGCGTCGACATGGTCGCCATCGACATCGACGACGACTGGGACGAGATCGTGCGCATCATCAACGATTCGTCGTATTCCCGCCTGCCGGTCTACTCCGGCAGCGTGGACAATATCATCGGTTTTCTGTATCTCAACCGCTTTTTCAAGGCCATGATGGACGGCCGGCCGGACGATCTGCGCGCGCAGCTCATCCCGCCGTGCTTCGTCTACAAGACCACGCGCCTGCCCGACGTGCTGGCAAAGCTCCGCCGCGAGCAGAAGCACCTCGCCGTCGTCACGGACGAGTTCGGCGGCACGCTCGGCGTCATCACGATGGAGGACGTGCTCGAGGAGCTCGTCGGCGACATCTGGGACGAGACCGACGAGGTCGAAAATGAGGTCGTCGCGCGGCCCGACGGCGGCTATGAGCTCGACGGCGCCATGACGCTCTCGGACTTTCTCGAGCTGCTCGGCTGGAACGAGGACGCCCTCGACGACGCCGACAGCACCACCGTCGGCGGCTGGACGCTCGAGCGCTTCGGCACGTTTCCGAAGCCGGGCGACAGCTTCCGGTACGAAAACCTCACCGTCACGGTCCTCGCCATGGACGGCCGCCGCGTCGAGCGCGTGCTCATACAGCCCGACCCGCCCGAGGACGAGGACGAATAACGCGTTCCGACAAGCCGATCCGGCCTGTGCAAATTTTGCACAGGCCGGATTTTTGCTTACTTGTGTGAGGCATCTTGTGCCCGGAGTGGGAAAATTTGCCCAAGCGGCGCAAGATGTGGCGGTTTGTATCAGAAAACTGTTAGTGTGTGAAAGTTTTTGCACAGAAGTGAGCATAAAGTTTCATTTTTTGCTTGAAATTTGCATGAATTGCAGGTATAATGAACGCATATTGAATCTTTTTAAGAGGAAAATTTCAAAAAGGAGAGAACCAACTATGAAGTTCAACAAAATCGTGGCTCTGGCGCTCGCCCTCGTCATGGTGTTCGCGCTGTGCGCCTGCGGCGGCACCGACACCAAGAACCCCGACGACTCCGGCTCTACGGCCAAGGTCGACACCAACACCGTCTCCGTCGGCGCGGTCGTCATCGCGCGCGACGATGTTCCGACCGACGAGATCTATGCGTTCGTGTCCACCATCTTTGACAATCTCGACGCCATCACCGCCCAGCACGCCAAGGGCGCGGAGCTGAGCCTTGAGGCTGCCGCCTCCGTCAAGGGCGTGCCGTATCACCCCGGCGCTGCCAAGTACTTCGAGGAGAAGGGCGTCAAGGTCGACGCGGTCAAGGAAGGCGCCGGCAACGGCACCGCTTCCGCCCTCAGCTTCGGCACCGGCGGCGAGTCCGGCACGTACTACGCCTTCGGCGGCGTGCTCGCTTCCTTCGTCTCCGGCAAGTCCGACTGCAAGGTCACGGCCCTCACCTCCGGCGGCTCTCAGGCCAACGTCGAGGATCTGACCAACGGCAACGTCCAGCTCGCTTTCGTGCAGAGCGACGTTATGAACTACGCTTACAACGGCCAGCGCCTGTTTGACAGCCCGGTCACCGGCTTCTCCGTCGTCGCCCAGCTGTATCAGGAGCAGGTTCAGATCGTCACCACCAACCCCGACATCAAGACCGTTGCCGACCTCGCCGGCAAGAAGGTCTCCATCGGCGCTGCCGGCTCCGGCGTGTACTTCAACGCCATTGACGTGCTCAACGCCTACGACCTCAAGGAGTCTGACATCTCCGCCGTGTACCAGAGCTTCGGCGACAGCGCCGAGAGCCTGAAGGACGGCAAGATCGATGCCGCGTTCATCGTCGCCGGTGCGCCCACCACGGCCATCACCGACCTCGCCACCGCCGGCAGTGTCTACCTCGTCAGCCTCGACGACAGCCACGTGCAGTCCCTGCTCGCGGCCTCCCCGTACTACACCGCCGCCACCATCAAGGCCGGCACCTATTGATGCCCGACCCGGTGATGCGCCGCATCCCGTAAACGTTCGCTACGGCGTCAGTACCCCTGACGCCGTAGTTTTTCCATTCTAACCGGAACGGAGGTTTCCCCCTATGTCTGACACCAAGAAGGCCGCGGACGCCGCGGCAAACGCTTCGCTGCAGGAGGAAATGGACGCCGTCATGCGTAAGTATGACCGCGAATCCGCCACCCGCGTCTGGACGGGCAAGCCCAAGATCGTCATCTCCGTCGTCATGGCGCTGTTTTCGATCTACTGCATCTGGTCGACGCTGTTCAGCACCGCCGCGCTTGAGATCCGCCTGACCGCGTTCCTCGGGCTGATCGTCATCATGGGCTACCTGACCTATCCCGCCAGCAAGAAGCATGTGCACCCCAACCGCCTGCCGTGGTACGACATCGTCATCATGGTCATCGGTGCGGCTGCATTTTTCTACTATTGCTTTAACTACTCCGTGCTCATCAAGACGCTCACCAGCGCCGCCAAGATGACGCCGTTTCTCATCGCCGTCGGTGTGGCCGGCATCCTCGTGCTGGCAGAGCTGTGCCGCCGCTGCGTCGGTCTGCCCATCCTCGTGGTCGTCGGCGCGCTGCTCGTGTACACGTTCGTGAGCATGCTCAACGCCGGGCAGACGTTCCAGCAGGTGCTCGGCCGCGTGATCTACACGCTGTTTTTCGGCACGTCCGGCGTGCTGAGCACGCCCGTGCAGGTGTGTGCGAAGTTCATTGCCGTGTTCATCATCTTCGGCGGCTTCCTCGAGCGCACCGGCATCGCCAGCTTCTTCATCGACGCGGCCAATGCCATCGCCGGCTGGACCTCCGGCGGCCCGGCCAAGGTCGCCGTCATCTCGTCCGCCCTGTGCGGCATGGTGTCCGGCTCCTCCGTGGGCAACACCGTCACCACCGGCTCGGTCACCATCCCGATGATGAAAAAGACCGGCTACAAGCCCGAGTTCGCCGGCGCCGTCGAGGCGGCCGCCTCTACCGGCGGCCAGATCATGCCCCCCATCATGGGCGCGGCCGCGTTCCTCATGGCCGAGTACATGGGCGTGACGTACGGCCAGGTCACCCTCTGGGCCATCCTGCCCGCCGTGCTGTATTTCGGCGGCATCTTCATCTCCGTGCATCTCGAGGCCAAGAAGCTCGGCCTCAAGGGCATCCCGCGCTCGGAGCTGCCCCGCTTCAAGTACCTCATCCGCAACGTCTATCTGCTGCTTCCGCTCGTGTTCCTGATCTGGATGGTCACGGCGAACATCCGCTCGCTGCAGTTTTCCGCCGCGATCGCCATCCTGATCTCCATCGCCGTGAGCCTGGTCGGCACCATCTGCGACGCCTCGGCCGAGGTTAAAGAGACGAAGACCGGCAGCGTCGCCGGCATCACCGCCAAAAAGACCGGCCGCATGATCCTCGACTCGCTCGAGGCCGGCGGCAAGGGCAGCATCACCGTCGCCGTGGCCTGCGCCATGGCCGGTATGATCGCGGGCTGCATCACCGTCACGGGCCTGGCGTCCAAGCTCATCAGCGGCGTCATCGCCATCAGCAGCGCCATCCCGAACCCGACGCTCTCGCTGCTGCTGGCGCTGTTCCTGACGATGCTGTGCTGCATCGTGCTCGGCATGGGCGTGCCCACGACCGCCAACTACTGCATCATGGCCTCCACCTGTGCGCCGATCCTCATCACGCTCGGCATCCCGAAGGTCGCGGCCCACTTCTTCGTGTTCTACTTTGGCATCGTCGCCGATATCACACCGCCGGTCGCGCTGGCCGCCTACGCTGGCTCCGCCATCGCCAAGTCCGACCCCATGAAGACCGGCATCAATGCCACGAAGCTCGCCATTGCGGCGTTCATCGTGCCGTACATCTTCGCGATGAACCCGTCCATGCTGCTCATGGATCAGGGCGTGCTCGCCGCGGTGCAGGTCATCATCACGTCCTGCCTCGGCATCTTCAGCATCGCCGCCGCGCTCGAGGGCTACATCGTCGCGCACGCGCCCTGGTGGCAGCGCATCTTGCTCGCCGCCGGCGGCCTGTGCCTGATCGACCCGAAGCTTACGACCGACCTGGTCGGCGTTGCGGCCATCGTGGTTGTCATCGTGCTGCAGATCGTCATGCGCAAGCGCAGCAAGCCTGTTGCCGCGTAAAAAAACCGGAACCTTTCGCTCGGATGCACGTCAGATTTTCTGGCGTGCATCTTTTTGCGCGCTGCGCGCCGCCCGGCCGGAGGGCTTTACACACGCAGGCCGGCGGCGTATAATATTCCCATGCAAAGATTCGGAAAGGAGCGATCTGCATGAAACGAAGCATTCCGGCGCTCGTGCTGGCGCTGGCGCTCGCGCTGGCACTCACCGCCTGCGGCCGCAGCGACGAGACCGCCGCGTCCGCTCAGCCGACGGCCGATGCGGCCCAAAAGGCGGAGGACATCACCATCTGCCCGACGTATGACAACGGCAAGGGCGGCTATTTTTCCGTCACGCTGCCGGCCAGCTGGGGCGACCATTACCTGACCGAGTGCGGCGCCAACGACGGCGGCTATTACGTCGGCTTTTACGAAAAGACCGACCACGACAACGGTCTGGGCGGCTTCCTGTTCATGCTTGAGGTCTTTCCCACCGATTATGACTATACCGAGCTGCCGGAGTATCAGGCCATCTGCGGCCTGACCGTCGACGGCGCGAACTACAACCTCATCGCCGAGCTGCCGACGGATGTGCAGTTCGCCAACGAGAACGCCGACCTCTACCGCAGCATGTCCAACGACTTTTCGGCCATCCTCAAGAGCCTGACCTTCTCCAAGGGCGTCACGCGCACGGAGGTCACCGCGCCCGCGCAGGCGGCCGGCAGCGCGCCGTGAAAATGAAATGCGTGCAAAAGCACCGTCTCCCAGTCGGGAGGCGGTGCTTTTTGTTGGATGCTGTGCGTGGTTTTCTCCAGCGCCGCCGGTGGCGTGCCCCGCGTCTGACGCGCACCCTAAGCCTTCCCCTTTGCGGGGAAGGCTCGAAAAGCAGCGCTTCCCGAACGGGAAGCGCTGCTTTTTTGTGTTCTTGCGCGTGTTGGCTTTTTGCGCGCGTTCTTTACTTCTTCTTGGCTGCGGCGGCTGCCTGCTCGGGCGAGGCGTCGCTGCCGACCGGCATGTAGTGGAAATACCAAATGAACAGGCAGCCGAGGTCGATGAGCTGCCGGAAATACGCCTCGGACGAGATCGCGTCCCAGTTCACGCTCGTGTAGCACGAGGAGATGCCGTAGATGAAGAAGTTCACGAGCGTGGTCTTGCGCACGCCGGGATCGACATCATTCAGGATGTGCTGCACCATCGGGTAGTGCGCATCGGTGGGGTCGAGGCACGCCCGCGAAGGACGCGGCGCTTGCCCTCAAACTTCCCGGCGCAGAACGCGTCCGCCCGGTCGAGGAGCTTCGGCAGGTTCTTGACCGGGTTTCGGTTGAGGTAGTCAATGGCCTGCCCGACGCTGAATTTTTTGATCTTGTCTGACAGCTGCATGAAAATTGTCTCCTTTGAGACGTTGCAAATGCACCTGTTGGCCCAATTTGCCTCTATCTTAGCACGCATTTTTGGGCGGAAAACGGCCAAAATGTGTCATGTGGGAGGTTTGGATGCAGACTGTGACAAGTGTCACAAAACGGCGGTCATGCCGCCGAGGAGGATGCCGAGGTTATCCGACCAGATGTCCGGAAACTGGCTCAGCGGCAGGGGATTTTCCCCACTGCCCGCCTCGATCGTGAAGCCTGGGCGGCGGAAGTCCTGAATGAACCAGTCCTTATACCCCGCGTGGCCGGAGGCGTAGGGCGTCTCGGCCACGTCGTAGCCGCTCACGGCGGCAAACTGCCGGGCGATGGCGGCGCTGCCCGGCACGTCATAGCCGTCGTACTGCCAGTAGATGACGCGGCCCTGTGTGTGGTACGACAGGGTGAGCAGCGGGTCGAGCGCGCGGGTGAAGCCGTACATCGCCAGGCTCTCGGGCGCGACCAGCGGCGCGGGGCCGACATAGTCGCGCGGGCCGGGGCGCGTGTAGCCCGCGGCGAATTTGATCTCGCGCGCGGTGCTCCACCCCGCGGGGTACTGGAGGTTGAGGTCGATGCCGCGGATGTTCGCCTTCCAGCCCGCGGGGAAGGGAATGTCGGGGTAATTGGCTGCGAGCGCTTTGGCCGCGGCAGTCGTCTCGGCGTCGAGCGCGCCGGTCACGAGGTCGATGCCGTCCGGGTCCACGGCCGGGGCGAGCACGAGCGTGACCTTGGATAACAGGTCGCGGATGTTCTGGCCCTCGAGGTCGCCCCCGTCGCCGAGGCGGGCGCACAGCTGCTCGCAGAACGTGAGCAGCAGCGGCGTCGTGATCCACTCGTTGGCGTGGTGCGCGGCGTTGTAAAACACGAGCTTCGGCCCGCTGCCGAGCGTCAGATACCACAGCGGCCGGCCGAGCACGCTGCGGCCGAACTCCCCGACGGCAAGCATGGGATAGCGCGCGGCCAGCCCGCGCACGATATATCCGATGAGCGCCGAGGAATAGGGAATGTCCGTCGGTGTGACGGGAAACGGCAGCGGGATCGTCAGCGCCCGGCCGAGCGGCAGCCGCTCCGGGTCGAGGTAGGGATTGGCGAGCGCGATGGCGTCCACGCTCGTGCCGTACTGCCGCGCGAGGGCGGAAAACGTGTCGCCCGCGCGGATGGTGCGCGTGACGAAGCCGGTGTAGTACGGCAGCAGTGCGCGGTGCGTCCGCGCGCCCGCGATGCCGTCCGGCGTGAGGCCGCTGGCTGCCTGAAACGCGCGCACGGCCGCCGCCGTCTGCGCGCCGAAGATGCCGTCGAGCGCACCCGGTGTCTGCCCCGCGCGTTTCAGCCCCAGCTGCAGCAGCGACACGAGCGCGCCCCGGTCGCCCTGTTTTAAGATTTGCGTCATGGAAATTCCTCCGATGCATCGATTTACCAAAACTGGTTCCGTACATCGTATGCACGCCGCCGCAGGCATTTGCGCTCCGGCAGGCAATCGAGCAAGAATGTTCCGCCGCTATTTTGCCCGAAACCCGGCATACTGATACTGCACGCGCAAAGGGGGGATTTTTTGCGGAAACAACAACATTTTTTGCGCCGGTTTGCCGTCACGGCGGCGGTCGCGCTCGCGCTGTGCGTGGGCGTGTCGGCGCAGGCGGCGTCGCTCGTGCCGCTCGGCCGGGCCGTCGGCATCCAGATGACCACGGCGGGCATGCTCGTGGCGGACCTCGCCGAGGTGGACACGCCCGGCGGCAAGGCCACGCCCGCCAAGGACGCGGGCCTGCTGCCCGGTGACGTGATCTGCCGCATCGACGGCCGGGACATCACGTCCTCGGCGGATTTTCTCGCCGCCATGGACGCGGCGGGGGATACGCTGTCCGTCACGGTGCTGCGCGGCGGCGCGGAGGTCACGGCGACGGTCACGTCCGCCGTCACGGCCGACGGCACGCGGCAGCTTGGCCTCTGGCTGCGCGACGGGGTGACGGGCGTCGGCACGCTCACGTATTACGACCCGGCCACGGGGCGCTACGGCGCGCTCGGCCACGGCATCTCGGACGAGACGAGCGGCGTGCTCATGCCGCTGCGTGACGGCAGCGTGCTTTCGGCCGTCATCGCGGACGCGCGTCCCGGCGGCCACGGCACGGCCGGCGAGCTCGTCGGCAGCTTTGACCCCGGCAATCGCATCGGCGGCATCGAGCGCAACTGCATCTTCGGCATTTTCGGCACGCTGGACGCGCCGCCGGAGGGAGCAGCGGTCGAGACGGCACCGGCCGATGCGGTGAAAACCGGCGGCGCGACCATCCTGTCCACGGTCGCGGGCGAGGACGTGCGGGCGTACGCGGTGGACATCAGCCGGGTGTATCATGACGGCGGGTGCACGCGCTTTCTCATCACCGTCACGGACCCGGACCTGCTGGCCGCGACCGGCGGCATCGTGCAGGGCATGAGCGGCAGCCCCATTCTGCAGGACGGCAGGCTCATCGGCGCGGTGACGCACGTGCTGCTTTCAGACCCCGCCAAGGGCTACGGCGTGAGCATTGACGACATGCTCGCAGCCTCGGCGGCGCAGGACAAGGCAGCGTAAGACAGCACGATCTCGGGCGGGCGCGCCGGGCATTTGCCCGGCGCGCTTTGCTGCGCGGCACATGACCGGCGGCGCTGAACGAACACACAGCTTTTCCTAAAATGATAGAGCAGCGGGGGAGTCCGAGGGGGCAAGGCCCGCCTCGGGTGCGTTTCGGCATCGCCTTCTGGCGATGTCTTCTCCTCAAGGAGAAGGCTATGGGTGCGGGGCGGTGCGCGGCTTGACATATTCGCCAAATGTGGTATTCTGTTTTTATTCATTTTGCCCGGCGTGACCGGGCCGCAGAAAGAGATGAGCAGCATGAAATACGCATTTGACAACGCAAATCTCCTCGACGGCACGAAGGACATGCGCGTGCAGCCCGGCCTGTGCGTGCTCACCGACGGCGAGACGATCACGGACATCGTGCCCGCCGGCACCGCCCCGGCGGGGTACACGCGCATCGACCTGCGCGGGCGCTGTCTGTTGCCCGGTCTTATCAACATGCACGTGCATCTGGCCGGCAGCGGCAAGATCCAGAAAAAGCAGCGCGACAACGAAAAGCTCGTGCGCCGCATCCTCTCGAATCCTGTCTCGCGCGCCGTGGCTTACCGCATGGTGTGCGCATTTGCGCGCGACGAGTTGCTCGGCGGCGTGACGACGATCCGCACCGTCGGCGGGCTGAGCACGTTTGACACGCGCCTGCGCGACGAAATTGCAGCCGGCTGCCGAGTCGGCCCGCGCATCCTGGCCGCCAACGAGGGCATCTCCGTGCCCGGCGGGCACATGGCCGGCTCCGTCGCCGTCGCGGCCGAGACGATCGACCAGGCGCTGGCGCAGGTGGACGCCGTGCACGCGCAGGGCGCCGACCTCGTGAAGCTGATGATCACCGGCGGCGTCATGGACGCGACCGAACGCGGCGCGCCCGGCGAGCTGAAGATGCCGCCAGAGATGGTGCGCGCCGTGTGCGAGCGGGCGCACGCGCTCGGCTACACCGTGGCGGCGCATACCGAGTCGCCCGAGGGCGTGCGCGTGGCGCTGGAAAACGGCGTGGACTCCATCGAGCACGGCGCAAAGCCGGACGACGAAATTCTGCGCCTGTTTCACGAGCGGGGCGCGTTCTTGTGCGTGACGCTCTCGCCCGCGCTGCCGTACGCGCTCTTTGACCGCTCGGTCACGCACCTGACCGAGGTCGAACAGTTCAACGGCAACGTGGTGTTTGAGGGCATGGTCGCGTGCGCGAAGGCCGCGCTCGCGCACAACATTCCCATCGCGCTCGGCAACGACGTCGGCTGCCAGTGGATCGCGCAGTACGACTTCTGGCGCGAGCTGTGCTACTTCCACAAGTACGCCGGTGCGTCCAACGCCTGCGCGCTCTACTGCGCCACCGGGCAGGCCGCGCGGCTGGCCGGGCTCGGCAATGTGACCGGTACGCTCGCCCCCGGCATGAGCGCGGACATGATCGTCACGGCCGGAAACCCGCTCGACGATCTGCGCGTGCTGCGCACGCTCGACATGGTCGTCGCGCGCGGCCGGGTCATCGACCGGCCGAAGGTCCGGCGCAACGCCCAGCTCGACGCCGGGCTCGACCCCCTGCTCGCCTGAGCGGGACACACTTTATTTTGAAAAACCAGGTGATGCTATGAAAGCGCTTTCTCAGCCGCTGTTCGCCTCCCTGCGTGGGTACGACCGGGCGCAGCTCGGGCCGGATCTGTTCTCCGGCGCGCTCATTGCGCTGCTGTCCATCCCGATCTCGATGGGCTATGCCCAGCTGGCCGGCCTGCCGCCGGTCTACGGGCTGTACGGGTCGCTGGTGCCGATTCTGCTGTTTGCAATGCTCAGCACGACGCGGGAGTTCATCTTCGGCGTCGATGCCGCGCCGGCCGCCATGATCGGCGCGGTGGTCACGTCGCTCGGCGTCGCGCCCGGCGGGGCGGAGGCCATGCGCATCGTGCCGGTGCTGACGCTCTACGTCGCGCTGTGGCTGGCCGTGTTCGCGCTCGTGCGCGCGGACAAGGCCGTCGATTACATCTCCGAGCCCGTCATGGGCGGGTTCATCAGTGGCGTCTGCTGCGAGATCATCCTCATGCAGGTGCCAAAATTGCTCGGCTCCGCGACCGGCACGGGCGAGCTGTTCGAGCTGCTGGGGCACATTTTTGCCGCGGCAAAGGTCATCAACTGGCCCACCGCTGCGCTCGGCTTCGGGACGCTCGCAATTTTGCTCATCGCGCCGCGCAAGTGGCCGAAGGTGCCGTGGGTGCTCGTGATGATGGTGCTCGGCGGGCTGCTCGGCGCGTTCGCGCCGCTGGACGACTGGGGCGTGGCGCTGCTGGCCGCCGTGCCGCGCGGCCTGCCGAAGGTCGTGCTGCCGGACCTCACCGCGCTGCCGTTTACCCAGGCGCTCGTGGCGACGCTGCCGGTCGCGGCCGTCATTCTGGCCGAGACGCTGCTGGCTTCCTCCGGCACGGCGCAGAAAAACGGCTACCGTCTCAACGGCCGCCGCGAGATCGCGGCGTATGCCGTGGGCAACGTCGCCGCCGGGCTCGTCGGCTGCTGCGTCGTGTCGGGCAGCGTGTCGCGCACGGCCGTCAACGAGCGCAACGGCGGCAGGACGCAGCTCGTGTCCGTCATGGCGAGCGTGACCATGCTCGTCGTGCTGCTCATCGCCACGCCGCTCATCCGCTTCCTGCCCGTGCCGGTGCTGACGGCCATCGTCGTCAACGCGCTCATCGGGGCGACGGAGTTCGGCATCGCGCGGCGGCTCTGGCGCGTCAACCGCGTGGAGCTTGGCATCTTCGCCGGGGCGTTTCTTGGCGTGCTGCTGCTCGGCGCGATCAAGGGCGTGCTCGTGGGCATGGTGCTGTCGTTCATCGACGTGCTCATGCGCGCGGCCGCGCCCCAGCGCACCTTCCTCGGCACGCTGCCGGGCAAGGCGGGGTTCTTCCCGATCGACCGCGTCAGCGGCGTGCAGGCGCTACCGCACATCGTGCTCTACCGCTTCAGCGGCAGCCTGTTTTTCGCCAACATCCGCCGCTTTCAGGAGGACATCGAGGGCGCGGTGCAGCCCGATACGCAGGCCGTCATCGTCGACGGCAGCGCCATCGTGAGCGTGGACATCACCGCGTGCGACCGGCTCGTCGCGCTCAACCGCAAGCTGCGCGCGCAGGGCGTGCGCTTTTACCTGACCGAGCACATCGGCGAGGTCAACGACCAGCTGCGGCACTTCGAGGCCGGGGAGCTGATCGAATCCGGCGCCGTGCGCCGCACGATCCAGGGCGCGCTGCGCGATGCCGGCGCGGCCGTCGATATCGGCGGGTCGCAGCAGCGCATCCCCGACAACATGGACGATATCCGCCAGCTGCAGGAGCTTGAGTGGCTCTACGGCGCGGACGCCGAGGTGCAGATCGAGCGCAACGTGCAGCTCATGCTCGCGCGCATGCGCGCAACGGACGATGTCGCCGAGCGCCGCACCATGCTCGAGCACTTCCTCAACGAGGACTTCCACTTCGGCAGCATCGACACCGACGAGGTGCTGCTGCACCTGGAGGGCCACACGGACGAGCTGGCCGCGCTGCTCGGCAACTCCGAGGACGATGTGTTCACCGACCTCGAGGTCGAGCGCGACAGCCTCATCGACCGCGTCGAGCAGGACTATCCCGAGCTTGTCGAGCACGTGCGCGAGCGGCGCGACCACCTCGACCACGACTTCCGCGCAAACCACCCGTCGAGCGCTGCCCGCATCGAGGCCCGCCGCGCGCAGCTGCACGCGCGCATCGAGCGCGAGCGCGCGGAGCGAAACGAGCGCCGCGCCCAGCATCAGGCAGAGCTGCTCGAGCGGCATGCCGAGCACGCGGCCGCGCATCAGGAGCGGCACGAGCAGCACGCCACCGAGCAGCAGCTGCGCCATGAGCAGCAGCTGCGCCATGAGCAGCAGCTCGAGGCGCGCCTGCGCCGCCAGGCGGAGGAGCAGGTCGCGCGCGAACAGCGTCAGGCGGCGGAGCTGGCCCGCAAGGCCCAGCACGCGGCCGAAAAGGCCCAGCGCCACGCGCAGCACGCGGCCGAGCGTGCGCAGAAGCAGGCTGATCATCTGGCCGAAAAGGCGCAGCGCCATGCCGAGCGCGCGGCTGCACACAGCCGCCGCGACGACGACAGGGACTGAGCGCGGGCGCAGATACAAAATACAGTATGAAGCGGAAGGGACGGCTGCCCCTTCCGCTTTTTGCTGCGTGCAGTCGGTGCCGCCGGTCGTGCGCCGGCCGAAGCGGCGGTTTTCGGGCCGCGCCGTGCGCAGCCGGTCGGCCACTGTCGGGGTGACAGGACACGTGTCGGAATATTGGTTTACATAATACATATACCGTTTCGACACATTCTGCCTGTCGAATGCAGACGAGTTTTTGCGCTTTCCTTCGAAAAATTGTACCTTTCGACGGTTAATATCAGATTATGTCAACGGAAAACTAGAGTGATTCGCCAAAAATCACATTGTTCTCGCATTCCAGATATGGTAAAATATCCTCGCAAGACAGGGGAAACGAGCGATTTGGCAGAGAGCTGACCGCAAGCCTGAATTTTTGCGGAGGAGAATGTTATGGAAACGAAAATCAGTGTTCTGCTGGCTGATCCCGGCGAACAGTACCGCGCGGCCTATTCCAAGGCCATCGGCCAGGAGACGGACATGGAACTGGTCGCCCAGACGGACAATGGGCTGCGCGCGGAAGAACTCATCACCAAATTCCAGCCCGACGTCGTGGTGCTCGACCTCGTGCTGCCGAATCTGGACGGCCTGTCCCTGCTGACGCATCTGCGGGCGAAAAACGCATCGTCCCGCGTGATCGTCACCTCCGCGATCTGCAACGAACAGGTGCTGATGGAGTGTGCGGAGCTCGGCACGACGTACTTCATGCAAAAGCCGTTTGACCCGCCGCTGCTCGTGCAGCGCATCCGCCAGACGGCCCGGCCGCGCCAGCACACCGGCGGCGCGGGTACGCAGCTCACTGCGGCGGAGCCGGAGCCCTCGCTCGAGAGCGTCGTCACTGACGTCATCCACGAGATCGGCGTGCCCGCGCACATCAAGGGCTACCAGTACCTGCGCGAGGCGA